>Ga0208508_1000005_pt1 | contig 197037 bp, 175 predicted proteins | sample LakWasMeta1_LOW4_2_FD_183853 | JGI IMG/M metagenome (GOLD analysis project Ga0208508, IMG submission 183853) | Freshwater sediment methanotrophic microbial communities from Lake Washington under simulated oxygen tension - Sediment Metagenome... | ecosystem: Environmental > Aquatic > Freshwater...
AAGCCGTAGTGTAAAGGAGCAACAAACAACTCTTCCATAAACCAGAAAGTATGACCCCATTCATTCAAACCAACATTTGGCAGAATCATGAAAGGACCAACTACTGCAACCATATATTGAAGGTGCAAACCTTGCTGATAAGTAGGAAGTCTTGTTTTTGCATACAAGAAAGCAGCGCCACCAGTAATGATGTAGATTGGGTAGCTCAAATAGAATTCGATAATATGACTTGGTGTAAAGTCAGTATCACGAACGATAGTTTGATGCCATGTTCCATCTTGCTCTGTAAAGTAGCTAGCACCGTAGTAGATAGCGAAACCGTACATTACCAACCAAGTCCAATGAGTAAAGTGTCTTCTCAACTCTTCTCTTGGTGTGATTGACATTACTTTGCGATCACGAGTTTTCCAGATATAACCCCACAGGATACCTGCAGTTGCTACTTCTAAAACGAACTCGATATAAAGAAAGTTCATCCAATATGTTTCGAATTCAGGTGCGAATGAATCTAGACCGGCTGACCAGCCATAGACGCCTTCATACCAACGAACCCAAGCATAGAACACTACATATAACAGTGATCCGAGGATCATGTTTCTTTTGTTTAACAGCGGTGCTTCCGCAGCATCAGCTCTCACTGATTCAGTTGTAGCTGCCATTTCTACCTCCAAAAATTATCAAATCCCCAACTTGTGATGGCCAGGGGTTATAGTTACAACTCCATTTTCTCACCGGAACCAAAAAACTTTAAGGACCAAGTGACACCAAGTCAATTTAGTGAGCTGTCAGTCTACCAGTTCAATTAGCCTTGTCAAGTCAAAAACAAACACTAAATACATTTCCTTGAGTCCAGATTTTACCCTTCAAATTCCTCTACACTTAAAATATTGATTCCTGTTAGAATTAATTTTAACTTTACTTTATTTTGGCACTGCATCCATGAAGAAATACACCCTTATAATTTTTATCGCCAGCTTGGCAATACTGCTTTTAATTCAAAGCAAAGTTGTCATGCCCTTCGTGTACAAAGTAGTTCAATCAGATCTGTTCCTTGTTGACAGCAAAGATCAAGGCGGGCAATCCTCTATATCCAACTCATTAACCAAGCTCGCCTTTTCACATTGCAACAGTTTCATTAAGTCTAAACTTGGACCTGACGTGTCTATTAACTTTCCTGAAAATCCTCTTAATGCTTGGAGCCTGGGAAACTATCAATATGTTATTAATGCAGAAATCGACATCACAAGCGCCACCGCAAGCACTGTCACTAAAAAGTATGTTTGCCGGATTAATTATAAAAACGGCGATAACGAGGAAGGTTCTCTTGATTTTGCCAACTGGTCTATTGAAGGTCTATCCGGCTTAGATTCGATTTAAAAACATTATTTATTGTGACTAACACACAAACAGCGCCCCGCTTGCTTTAGCAAGCCAGCTACATAGACTCCTTAATTAGGCGCCACCTAAAAGCAGAACCCTGAGATCAATAATTACTGCCAAAAAGCTTAACAGCCATAAAACAGAAAGCCAGTGTAACGTTGTTACACTGGCTTTCTGTTTTATGGCTGTTTGCAAATTAAGCCACCTAATATATCTTTTGCTTAAATACGCTTCAATAATACTAATTCATATTATTTGCTGAATTACGGCATAACGAGCTTTTTTTCAGCAATACCAAGATCAGCTGCCTCAGCATAGATTCACGAAAACTTATTTGCCATATTTCTTACGGAATTTATCTACTCGTCCCGCCGTATCAACAACACGCTGCTTTCCTGTATAAAAAGGATGGCATGAAGAGCAAACCTCAACCTGCAAATCCTTACCTAATACAGAACCGGTTTCAAATTTATTACCGCAACCACAAGTCACAGTAATTTGCTTATATTCTGGATGAATTTCTGGTTTCATATCACTTTCACATTACCCACAAGGGACACATACTTATTAAAGAACCCCGTATAATACGTATTTCATTTAAAGTTCGCAACTCAATTATCTTTATACGCATTATTACTTTAAATGCGAATGGAATTTGCTCCGCGGAACTCAAAGCTTTCCTTGCGTGTAAGTTGTAACATCACGCTGATTTTATTTTCACACAAGTATTTTTAATCTGCGCCCCTTTGACTTCACGTCTTCGCCATTTGAACGGTTGAGCACGCTCGTTGTGGCGTTTGATAAAGGCTGCAATCGCATTGTTGAGATCCTCAGTGCTTGTAAAGCTGGCTTGCTTGAGTGCCTTACGTGACAAAATACCAAACCAAATTTCGATCTGATTGAGCCAGCTGGCCGACGTCGGTGTGTAGTGAAAATACACCGGACGACCGCAAGCCACTCCTCATTGCGCTTATGGGTGCAATAGTTATCCAGAATGACATGAATCTCTCGGTGCGGCGGTTCGTCTTCAATAATGGCCGCCATGAATTGCCGGAAGTCGTCGCGTGTTTTAGTCTGGGTCGTTTGGCCTTTTATTTCGCCGGTCGCTACATTCAGGGCTGCAAATAAATTCAAGGTGCCATGCCGCTTATAGGTGCTTTGGTAGGCTTTAACCCAGGCTTTGTCTCGTGTTTGCACATACCCTACCTTGCATTCGAGCGCCTGAATGCTGGGTTTTTCATCGACGCTCAACACCAAGGCGTTCAGAGGTGGATCGAGATAAAGGCCGATAATATCGGCCGCTTTTTCGGCAAACTCCGGGTCGGTACTAATACACCAGCTCCGCGCTCGATGCAAATGGATACCTTCTTTTCTGAGCACTCGCCAGACAGCCGCTCGGCTGACATTCAAGGTTGCTGCCAAGGTCGGGCAATCCCAGCGAGACAACCCTTCAGGCGGCGTTTTTTCCAGTTGCGCCAATAGCTTGTTTCTAAATGCGGCATCGTGAATCACCGGTTTACCTGGACGTGGCTCATCATTTAAACCGGATAAGCCGTGTAAGGCGAAACGGCTGCGCCATTTGCCAACCCGAACCATGGACACACCCAGCTCGCTGGCAATCTGTTGGTTTTGCTTGCCTTCCGCACAGGCCAACAAGATCGTGGCTCGTTCGGCCCTACGTCTTTCGGCACTATGGCTGCGCGATAATTTTTCCAGCTGCGCTTTTTCCGCATCGCTGAGTTTGATTTCCGGGGCTTTTCTTGGCATGCCTCATAGTTTAACCTAATAAACTAATCTATTATTGAAATTAAACATTAGATCACTTTTTCTTCAAACTATTTGTCTTGCCATAATGATGAAAAAAAGTCATAGCAGGCAACCTTGTCGCAAAAAGAAAGCCTGATCAAATTAGTAACAACACCGAATGATGAAAAATTGATACAAAAGGCGGCTTTGATTAAGGCTTAATTTGGTTACTTAAGCATTATTTTGTTTTATTTATCCTCTTCCAACTCACCAGAAGAAGCCCGATAAAATTTCACTTCATGGAAATGTTTAAGCCTTGTTTACAAGAATCTTTGCAAAATAAACATTACATTATCTGCTACAACTGAAACTTAGCTCGCAAAGCAATCTAATAAGCCAAACCCTTAATCAAGAAGCCGAACAATATATTGCAATTAAACAGAGGACCAATCCTAGATAAAAAGTAAGTTGACTGGCTCATGGATTTTCAAATAGTTACGCCTACTAAAGATAAAGGAAACGCAACGTCGACTTATAAAGATGAGCAGCTTTCCGATCACGTTCCACCGATTATGGAGTATAGCGATGAACTTTAGACCGGTTTTGAAAGCGCATCAATAGAAGCACCAGTACGATTGCAGGCAAACCCACTGTTGATGCATAAATAAAAAAAACTGTATACCCATAGCTATCTACAACCATCCCAGAAAATCCTCCTAGTAGTTGCGCAGGCAAAGTCATCAGGGAACTAAACAGTGCATATTGAGTAGCAGTGTAAGCGCTGTTAGTTAAACTAGAAAGGTAAGCAATAAACACTGATGTCGCTATACCACCGCTTAAATTATCCGCACTTATGACGCCTGATAATAGCAACAAATTGGGCTCACTCACCGCCAGGACGGCAAACAGTAAATTAGTAGTCGCCACCATAATCGCTCCTAGCAATAAGGGGCGCATGATCCCATACCTAACAACCAATACCCCGCCCGCCGCAGCACCAGCTATAGTCATAAAAAAACCAAAAACTTTACTAATATCTGCGATATCTTTTTTGCTAAAGCCTAAATCAAGATAAAACGGGTTCGCCATAACCCCCATCGTGATGTCGCTCATTTTGTAAAGAGCGATAAGCATCAAAATCAATAAACCGATTTTGCCATTACGCTCAAAAAACTCTACGAAAGGATTGAATACTGCATCCGCGACAGTTGCCGACAATCGCCGCCAAACATTTCGATGCCTTAAACTAACATTCTCCCGTAATCGCTCCTCAATTTGCTTATGCTCTGGCTCTTTAATGCAAAGAGTCGCAATCAACCCCACAGACATAGCAGTTGCCATTACAAAATAAGATACATTCCAGCTGGCGTATTCCGCAATGTAAAAGGCACCAGCACCCGCCATCAATAAGGCAACCCGATACCCCAAGACATAGGTTGCCGCCATAGCACCTTGATATTCAGGAGTTACTGATTCAATGCGAAAAGCATCAATAACAACATCTTGAGTAGCAGAACAAAATGCCACCCACACTGCAAACAGTGCAATCTGCTGCAATTGACTATGCGAATCGGAATATCCCATACCAATCAGGCCAACAACAATACCCAATTGCGCAAGCAGCATCCAACTGCGCCTCTTACCTAAAAATTTAGTAAGAAATGGCAGAGGTAGCCTGTCGATAACAGGAGCCCAAAAAACCTTTATTGAATAAGTAACCCCGACCCAGCTAAAAAAACCTATAACGGACCTTTCCACACCTTCATCCCGTAACCAGGCTGATAATGTCGAAAAAACCAATAAAAAAGGAAGCCCGGCAGAGAAACCAAGAAATATCATACCGCGCACTTGCGGTTGAACATAGATTGAAAAGGCTGATCGCCAACTTTTATTGCCAACCATTGACCTTACCTAACAAATGCGACTGCACAGACATATTCATTTTGGAACTGCCCGCATTTACCATATTTATACGCATTGCGCAGCAGTCAAAACCAGGCTCTGTGCAGCTGCCGAGCACTGCACAAAAAGTGCAGTGCATGTTTGAGCTATCAACCATTAATTAGATAGTGAACAATAATACTTGCTACATAACCGCCGGCAATTGCAGGCGTCCACTTTAAGTGACTAAAAAATGTATATTTATGGTCCGACTGCCCCATCAACGCCACACCGGCAGCAGATCCAACAGATAATAACGACCCACCAACACCGGCAGTTAACGTTACCAATAACCATTGATATAAATCCATGTCCAGGTTCATATTCAGCACAGCGAACATAACAGGAATGTTATCAACAATCGCCGAAATCACACCGACTAAAATATTTGCCGTTGTCGCACCTAAGCCATCGTACATTGCGCTGGATAGTAACTCAAGGTAACCGATATAGCCTAAACCGCCTACAGCAAATACTACACCGAAGAAGAACAATAAAGTATCCCATTCTGCATGACGCACTTTATCGAAAATATCAAACGCATCATCGCCTTCAACACGGTAAACTGTTTTTAAACGATAGCCGTAAAGCATCAACACAGAAAGTCCGACCATCATGCCCATAAATGGAGGCAAATGCAGGGCTTGCTTAAAGCTTACTGCCGTAACGATAGTCAACAGGAACATCACGCAGACCTGTATCGCACCCGGCTTTAACTGCACAGCTTCTTCTGTGGTGGCTTTTGGTTGTTCATCAGGCACCGCAAAATACATCACCGCTGCCGGCACAGCATAATTCACCATTGATGGAATAAACAACTTGAAGAAATCAAAAAACTCGGCGTATTCAGCCTGCCAAACCATCAAAGTGGTAATATCGCCGAATGGGCAGAATGCACCGCCCGCGTTCGCTGCAACCACTAAATTAACAAAACCGATACTGACAAATTTAGGGTTATCCGCTCCTACCGCCATCACTACCGCGCCGACCAGTAAAGCCGCCGTCAAATTGTCAGCCACAGACGACAAGAAGAATGTGATAACACCAGTAATTAAAAACAATTTGCGATAACCGAATTGTTTTCTTACCAACCAGGAACGCAAGGCCTCAAACACGTTACGCTCAGCCATTGAGTTGATATAAGTCATGGCAACTAGCAGGAACAACATTAACTCCGCATATTCTTTTAAGTTGTACTCGAAAGCCTCATGCATATCCTCAGCAGAAACGCCCGCTTGAGCAGCCAAAACAGCGGCATTCGCCCAAATAATGCCAGCAGCTAAAATAACCGGCTTGGATTTACTTAGATGCGTAAATTCTTCTGCCATAACAAAGCCATAGGCAATGATAAAGATCAGAACCGTATAAATACCCCGTTCTGTTCCCGTCAAACCGAGACTTTCAAAACCACCTGCCATTGCCATTTCAGGCAACAGCAATAGAGACAACACCACAAACAATGACCGTAACAAAATAACCCCCCTAATTTTTATCTCAAAAATTAACCAAAAAACACCCAAAATTCAGCCGACAATCTTAGCATCATACAATAACCTTTGTCATTTTATGACCCACAGTATATGATTATTGGTTGTAATTAATTGCCTATACAGGCGCTCAGCGCTCATTTATGTACCAGTATAATAACAACGACCAAACACTCATTGAAGAACGGGTAGCTCAGTTCAGGAAGCAAACCGAAAGCTTTTTGAAAGGCGAAATTTCAGACGATCAATTTCGCGCATTGCGCTTAATGAATGGCCTTTATGTGCAGACTCACGCTCCTATGTTGCGGGTAGCTGGCCCTTACGGCCTAATTAACTCCAAGCAATTCAGGAAACTGGCTCACATTGCCCGTACCTACGACAAAAGCTACTGTCACTTTACGACTCGGCAGAACATCCAGTTCAATTGGCCTAAATTGGAACAAGTACCCGACATTCTTGAAGAATTGGCCAGCGTCCAAATGCACGCTATCCAAACCAGCGGCAATTGTCTTAGAAACACCTCAACTGATCATTTGGCCGGCGTTTGTATCGATGAAATTGAAGATCCCCGCCCGTATTGCGAAATAATCCGGCAATGGACAACCTTGCATCCGGAATTTGCTTACTTGCCGCGTAAATTCAAGATTGCTGTCAGCGGCGCAAAGCATGACCGCGCAGCGACTCAGCTTCATGACATTGGCTTGCATCTGATAAGAAATGATGCAGGAGAAATCGGTTTTAGAGTATTGGTCGGCGGCGGCTTGGGACGCACACCTATCATTGGCCAAGTCATCAAACCCTTTTTGGAAAAGAAGCATCTGTTATCTTATCTGGAAGCCATACTGCGCATTTATAATCTGTTTGGGCGCCGCGACAATAAATACAAAGCGCGTATTAAAATTCTGGTCAAAGAGACCGGCATGGAGAAATTCTCCGAGTTGGTCGAAAACGAGTGGCTGCTAATCCGGGATAACCTGGAACTTGACGCTGTCCGCATTGACGCCATCAAAGCCCAGTTCGCACCTCCCGCCTACGAAGCAGACGCCGCGCAAGACACCAGCTTTGTACAGCACCAGCTCGAAAACAAGGCTTTCGCCACTTGGATTAAATACAACACCGCCGATCACAAAACACCAGGCTACCGGGCTGCGTTCTTATCGTTAAAAGCGCCGGATTCGCCTCCGGGCGATATGACCGATACACAACTTGATGCCGTTGCCGATTTGGCCGACCAGTACAGCTTTGGCGAAATCAGAAGCACACACAGGCAAAATCTTGTTTTTGCTGACGTCAAACAGGCCGATTTGTACGAGTTGTGGCAACAGCTAGACGCATTGAAACTGGCTACACCGAACAACGGCACTGCAACCGATATGATTTGCTGCCCCGGCCTCGATTTTTGCTCGCTGGCAAACGCCGGTACAATCAGCGTCGCCAAAGAAATTAATGAAGCGCTTGATGACCTGGACTACCTTCATGACATCGGCGATGTAAAAATCAACATGTCCGGCTGCATGAACGGCTGCGCGCACCAAAGTGTCGGCCATATAGGTATTCTTGGCGTTGATAAAAAAGGCGTGGAATGGTATCAGCTGACACTGGGCGGCTCATCGGAGAACGAAGCGGCTATCGGCGAACGGCTTGGCCCTTCGATTGCTAAAGACCAAGTCACCAAAGCCGTCACTACCATACTCGATGTTTACATCAAGCAACGCCTGGATGACGAGTCCTTTCTGGACATGGTAAAACGCGTTGGTCTCAACCCATTCAAAGAGCAAGTTTATGCAAGTAATTAAAGATAAACAGATTGTTGACGACAGCTGGAGCTATGTTGCCGATGACACCGAACTAAAGGACGGTGATATCAGCGTCTCCTTAGCCCGATGGAAAAAAGACAAGCAATTGTTACTTAAGTCTAATGGCAAAATAGGCGTCAGAATAGGCCCGGCCGATTCCGTCGAAGACATCGCCGCCGATTTAAAAGACATTCAATTAGTTGAACTGGATTTCCCTGCCTTTGCTGATGGCCGCATTTTTTCCCATGCCTGGCTACTCAGAGGCCGCTATAACTATCAAGGTGAAATCAGGGCAACAGGCCACTTCATGCGGGATCAGGTATATTACTTATCTCGGGTTGGCGTTAATGCGTTTAGCCCAGAAAAGACCGAAGACCTGCCTGTGGCACTGTCTAATCTGAATGACTTTAGCGTCAACTATCAGAAATCGATCCGTTAATCGGCAAACATTATGACGTAGGATGGGTAGAGCTTAGCGAAACCCATCAAAGCAACATATAGAGGTGTTGTTGACGCCTCTTTCCTACCATGCTGATTTGAGCATAATATTAGGCTTTTGGTTGTTACGAAGCTCTCTGTGGATCAATTAAATACCCAAAAACAAGCTCTAGCTTTGTAACTGGCCCAAAAAATATATAGGCAACACCCTGCGCTAGCACTGGGGTTCTGAAATCGCTTGGATAAATAGCAACCCTCCTACGACTTTGATCAGCTTCGAAATAATAACCAATGTGATGAATAAGCCAGTTTGAACTACGAGAAACCCCATAGGCTATTGTATAGAACAAGCAAAAAGTGAGGATGAGGATGATGGTGCTTTTGTTTGCAATTTTTGTACTTTTCATGGTATAAGCTTTAGCGATAGTAAACTGCGATTTTACTCATAAAAAAACCGAATCCCTGCAAGTATCTATACCTGCCAAAATCCGGTTTTTTAATCACCGCTATAAGCTAAAACTTATTTTTTCATAATACTGATGCCTTTCAGCAAGGTCAGCGCCTGATACAAAGGATAATCTTTTTCCAAGGCTTCCTTCTCTTTCTCCTGCGCCTCCTCCTTACTTTCCTTGCCTTTTCCGTTTTGTAAATGATGCGACAAATCGGCTTCCTTGACCGGCTTGAACTCGGATTTTTCCAATTCCTCCAATTTGACGCGAGCTAAGGCGATATCCGGCTCGATACCCTCAGCCTGGATGGAACGTCCTGAAGGCGTGTAGTATCTGGCTGTGGTCAACTTGACTGCCGAACCACCACTGGTTGGCAATATGGTCTGTACCGAACCTTTACCGAACGATTTCTCACCCATGATTACCGCTCGTTTTTGGTCCTGCAAAGCCCCAGCCACGATCTCAGAAGCTGACGCGGAACCGGCGTTAATCAATACAACTATCGGTGCACCATCAATAAGATCATCAGCAGCAGCATTAAAACGCATTTCCGAGTTCTCAATACGACCCTCGGTGTAAACAATGAGACCGCTCTTGATAAAGGCGTCACTCACCTCAACTGCCGCATTCAACACTCCACCCGGATTATTCCGCAAATCCAGCACCAGACCTTTTAGATTGCCAGCATTTTCCTTTTTCAACGCGGCTAGAGCCTCTTTAAGGCTTTCCCCCGTTCCTGACTGAAAACTGCTAATGCGCACATAACCGTATCCTTTCTCCAACATCCGGTTTTTTACACTTTTAACTTTTATAATGTCTCTGGTTATGCTTATTTTTAAAGGCGCTTCTACCCCTTCGCGAACAACAGTAAGTAAAATCGTACTACCCGGCTCGCCACGCATAAGCTTGACCGCATCAGCCAAAGTCATGCCTTTTACCGGCTGATCATCAAGCCTGACAATTAAATCTCCGGTTTTAATTCCAGCTCGTTGGGCAGGAGTGTCATCAATAGGAGAAACCACTTTGACAAAACCGTTTTCCATCGTAACTTCGATGCCCAGCCCGCCGAACTGGCCGGTGGTGCCTTCTTTTAACTCCTGATATTCCTCGGCAACTAAATATGCGGAATGAGGATCAAGTCCGCTCAACATGCCGCGAATGGCATCTTCCAGTAATTTTTTGTCGGAAACAGGTTCTACATAGTCCCTTTTAATTCGGCCAAAAATTTCCGTGAATGTACGTAAGTCTTCATAGGGTAGAGCTTCCGCTGTATCAGCTACCGGCTCAGCATTATCCCGCTCAGCAAAGACACTGCCGCAGATCCCCATAAAGACACCCAACATAATCCCTAAGGACAAAATGAAAATATTTTTCTTTTTTAACATGTATCTTAAAACTCCAACACTCGATTTCCTAAAAACACGGCCATTAAGCAGTTAATTAACTTGATCCCGACTACTTCCGACACCACTCAAGCGGATCAACCGGCTTACCATTGTTGCGTATTCCAAAATACAACCCGGGGCGGCTACGACCACCGCTTTGCCCCACTGAAGCAACGACTTCGCCAGCATCTACCCATTCACCAACTTGCCGATATAAACTTTGATTAAATGCGTAAAGAGTCATGTAGCCCTTGCCGTGATCAATAATAATCAACAAGCCGTATCCGCGTAGCCAATCAGAAAAAACCACTTTTCCGCTGGTAATCGCATGGATCTCCGTTCCCTCGCTAGCGTCAATTAAAACTCCATCCCAAATGTTCTCAGTACTTTCAGCCCGCACACTGCCGAATTTATTAGTCAACCGCCCCTTAACAGGCCAAGGTAGTCGGCCTTTAAATGAAAAAAAATCACCCTCAAGCTTAGGAAAATCATCCTTGGAATTCGGTAAGTCTTTGCCCGGTTCGTCAGATGGAACCTCGGCAGTCTTGTGCAGCTTTTTTGTTTGCTCAACTTCAAAAGTGAGATCACTGGTTGATCTTTGTAATGAAGACACCAAATTTCTCAGCTTGTTTTCACTTTCTCTCAAGTGAATTATTTGCTGTTCATTTGAAGAAAAGTCATTTTTTAATTGCGCCAACAATTTAGCTCTTCGCTTTTTAACGTCATTTACAGCTATCTGTTCCGATTTCTTTTGCTCAAGACTTTTCTCTAAGAGTTCGGTTTCATGCTGCTGCTGCTTACCAAGCCGATCCAGATGTTGCATAGACTCTGAAATGTTAGCCAGCTTTGCCAGACGAGCCTTATTAAGGTAATCGTAATACACCAGCATCCGGCTGGATAATGCAGGATCTTGCTGATTTAGCAGCAACTTCAATTGTTCCTTTTGCCCCATTGCGTAAGCAGCCTTTATTTGCCCCGCCAATTCTACGTTCTGTTTAGCGACTTCATCCTGAAGACTCTGTTTTTCCTGATGAATCTTACTTAAATTCTGGCGTTTTTGTTCAACTTGAGCCTGTAATGTCTTCAATAAAGCGGCCGTTCTTCCATAGAGTTTCTCAACTTCCCCCAACTGCGCACTTAAAGTATTCTTCCGCAGTTGAATGCGTTGCATGTTTTGGTCGGCCGCTTTAATACCCGATTGAACTTCAGCTAGCTCTTCGTCTTTCCCCCAGATTTCCGTCCGCCCCTCATGGACAAACATACTCAACAAAAAACAAAAAACCAGCTTCTTTTTTCTCATCCACAGATTAAACAACTTTAATAAGCGACCGACCCGTCATTTCAGCAGGTTGCTCAACCCCTAGCATTGCCAATACTGTTGGAGCCAAATCCGATAAACTACCGCCTGCATCTAATGCTTTGTCACCACCGACATAAACCAAAGGCACTGGATTTGTAGTATGCGCTGTGTGCGGCTGCCCGGTTTCTTTATCAACCATTTGCTCAATATTGCCGTGGTCAGCGGTTATCAACATCTGCCCACCTACCGACTTTAAGGCGTCAACTATACGCTGCAACGAAGCGTCAACAGCTTCCACGGCCAAAATTGCTGCATCTATTATGCCGGTATGTCCTACCATGTCACAATTAGCATAATTACATATGATGACATCGTATTTACCGCCGGTGATGGCGGCGACCAAATTATCGGTAACTTCTCCTGCATTCATCTCCGGTTGCAGATCGTAGGTCCTGACCTTAGGTGAAGGCACCAATATCCTATCTTCTCCAGGAAAAGCTTTGTCTATGCCGCCGTTAAGGAAAAATGTGACGTGCGCATATTTTTCCGTTTCCGCCAAGCGCAACTGGTTCATACCCAGTTTGGACAAATACTCACCAAGACAATTTTTTATATCGGTTGGCGGAAAAGCCACATCATAATCAAAGTCCTGCTGATATTCCGTCAACGTACAATAATAGCCTGTGTGAGGCGCACGGTTTCTCTCAAATGCATCAAATGCTGGCGCTGTTAATGCCACAGAGATTTCGCGAGCACGATCGGCCCGGAAATTCATAAACACTACAGAATCTTCGGGATCAAGAGCGACTGCCTGATGTTCGGAGTCCAAAATAGTTGTCGGTAAAACGAACTCATCTGTTTCACCGCGCTCATAAGCCGCTTCCAATCCCTGTATTGCAGAGTCCGCACTAAAAGCGCCCTCGCCTTTGGCGATCAGGTCATAAGCTTGTTTTACGCGATCCCAACGATTATCTCTATCCATTGCATAAAAACGCCCCACGATTGAAGCGATACGACCTACGCCAAGCGCCGCAAATTTTTCATCCAACAACTTAAGAGAAGCCATTGCACTCTTGGGAGGAACATCCCGTCCATCTAAAAAAGCATGCAGATAAATTTTGTCGAGCCCCCGTTTAGCGGCCAATTCGACCATAGCGGCAATCTGCTCCTCATGACTATGCACGCCGCCGGGAGACAGCAATCCCATAACATGCAAAGCTTTATTTTTTTCTTTGGCAAGATCCACCGCTCGGCAAAGCACAGGATTAGAATAAAAACTGCCGTCGACTATCGCATCATTAACTTTGGAGAAATCCTGGGGAACATAGCGACCCGTGCCTATATGAATATGCCCAACTTCTGAATTGCCCATTTGCCCGCTAGGCAATCCTACGACATTGCCGGAGCAACTGAGCAGTGTCATGGAACAATCTTTTTGTAATTGATCCCAGCAAGGTGTATTAGCCATTGCAATGGCATTGTATTCTTTGTCCAACGTGTAACCGAATCCGTCAAGGATCAGCAATACCACCGGCTTTGGTCGATTTACCATTTTTAAATTTATCTCCCGATACTAAAAAAAATCCGCATCACTACGCCTATGACAACAAATCACTTTGTACTCTATCGGATTCTTCATTACCCAAAATGGGCGTAGTGATGTATTATTTTGCCAGATTCACTGGTTTTTATAGTTGGCGACATGCCAATCAAGTGGTCATTATATTAATACACGTTGACAACAGTTGTGTATAAATAATTCTTCACGGGTTCTTTTTAATCGGATTCAATAAAGCAGAAATATTAAACAGACCTATGAAAATGAAAAATCCGCCTAATTTGTATGACGATACCGACATAGCCAAAGCGGCTCTCTGCTTAAAGGCAATGTCACATCCATTGCGCTTAAAGATATTATGCGTTCTGGGCAGTGATTCAGTCTGCGTACAACAAATTGTCGACAAGGTTGGTACCAGTCAGAGCAATATTTCCCAGCATCTGGCCATTCTCAAGGAAAAAAATATTCTCGGCTCAAAAAAACAAGCCAACCGTGTTTATTATTTTATTGACGATGCCCGCATGCTGTTGCTCATTAAAATGATGCGGGATGTCTTCTGCTCTAACTACTAATTCATCTTTTCACTTAACTTTACAATTTATCCATGGACCGCTATTTAGAATTCATTTTAAATCACTACATATTATCTCTTGCTCTGGCTGTAGTAACTTATTTATTGATCCAAGAATTATTCGATACCGCATTCAAAAAATTTCGAGCCATTTCTCCGTTACTGGCTGTCGCCAAAATGAACGATAGCGATACCATTGTTATCGATGTACGCGAACCGGAAGAGTTTCTTAAAGGCCATATTGAAAACTCAATCAACACGCCATTGGGTAATTTGCCCGCTCACCTGTCAAAACTGGAAGCACACAAAAACAAACCAGTGCTGATAGCCTGTCAAACAGGAACCCGCTCCTTATCGGCCGGAAAAATATTGACTAAAGCAGGATTCGAGCAGGTTTTTGTTATTACCGGCGGCATGCAAGCTTGGGAAAATGACTACAAACTACCGATAAAATCGGCCGGTAAGAACAAAAACTAAATCCCTGTTTGGGGACAGCCGCTCTTACACTAAATCCTACTCATAGAAATCCACCATGACTGAAGAAACCAAACCAGTAGAAAAACAATTTTCCATCCAGAAAATTTATATCAAAGACATGTCTTTTGAGACACCAAACTCACCTAAAGTGTTTATCGGAAAATGGGAACCCAGCGTCGACTTTAATCTGAGCACTCAAGTCGCGCCCTTAGAAGATTCAATGTTCGAAGTAGCCCTTACGGTAACCATCACCGTAAAAAGCGAAGACGCAACAGCCTATCTTGTTGAAGTCAACCAGGCTGGAATTTTCTCTTTAGCGGGTTTCACGGATGCAGAGATGGGACCGATGCTTGGCAGCTTCTGCCCTAATATTCTGTTTCCTTACGCAAGAGAGGCCATTTCCGATCTCGTTACCAAAGGCGGCTTTCCGCAAATGCTTTTAGCCCCGGTAAATTTTGACGCTTTATACTCTCAACATTTACAGCAAGCACAACAGACACCCGGTTCTGACGCTATCAACTAATTCGCTCGATGAATAAAAAAATAGCCGTCCTTGGCGCGGGTTCATGGGGCACGGCTCTGGCAATCCTGGCAGCTAGAAATGGTTGCCGGACGCTATTGTGGGGTCATAACCCGGAACACATGGCATTACTTGCACAAGATCGTGAAAACAAACGCTATTTACCCGGCCTGATTTTCCCTGAGAATCTTACCATTACTTCCGACTTGGCTGAGGTCGCAAAGTTTAGTAGCCTCATGCTGGTTTCCGTACCCAGCCATGTATTTAAAGATACGCTTGTTAAGCTCAAAGCCCATTTACCCAATGATGTACAGATAGCTTGGGCAACCAAAGGCTTTAATCCTGATAACGGCTCCCTGCTTCATGAAGTTGTAGCCGATATATTTTCTGCGCAAACCCCGGCGGCCCTGCTTTCAGGCCCCAGCTTTGCAGGCGAAGTCGCGGCTGAACTGCCGACAGCTATTACTATCGCTTCATCCCAGCCGGATTTTGCAAGTCTTTTGGCTGATATCCTGCACAGCGAACGTTTTCGGACTTACACAAACTCGGATCTGATTGGCGTAGAAGTAGGGGGAGCAGTCAAGAACGTCATGGCGATAGCGGCCGGTATTGCCGACGGACTTGGCTTTGGCGCAAACACCCGAGCCGCGCTAATCACTCGGGGACTCAATGAAATTATTCGTCTCGGCGTCAAGCTTGGCGGTAAACAGGAAACCTTTATGGGACTGGCGGGCCTTGGCGACCTTATCTTGACTTGCACCGACAACCAATCCAGAAACCGGCGTTTTGGTTTAGCTTTGGGGCAAGGTAAAAATACCGATGCCGCCATGGCAGAAATCGGCCAGGAAATTGAAGGCATTTCAGCGGCAAAAGAAACCTTTTTGCTTGCTAAAAAATATGACGTAGACATGCCTATTACCGAACAAACCTACAAAGTTTTATATGAAGGCTTGGCTCCGCTAGCGGCCGTGCAAAACTTATTAGCTCGCGAACAGAAAGCCGAATCATAGAGAGAAATTCTATTCACCACGAAGAGCACGAAGTTTTATTCCTTCGTGCTCTTCGTGTCTTCGTGGTGAATTCATATCTACTTAATCATCGCACCCGCATAGCCCATCTGCCGCCAAGCCTCGTAAAGAACAATCGATACGGTATTGGACAGATTCAGGCTCCGGCTTTCAGCCTGCATCGGCAAATACAAGCATCGCTCGGGGCCCAGCTCCGCTAACACAGTTGCAGGCAAGCCGCGCGTTTCAGGGCCAAACAAAAAAGCATCCTGAGACTGAAAAGTCACATCGCTGTATATCTGCGTGCCTTTTGTAGTCAGGGCAAAAATCCGCCCGGGCTTAATACTGTCTACGAAATCAGCCAATGAATCGTGCTCTTTCACAGCCACCCATTCATGGTAATCCAGCCCTGCCCTGCGCAATTTTTTGTCATCCAATTCAAAACCCAGCGGCTTGATCAAATGCAACTGCATGCCGGTATTCGCACATAACCGGATGATATTCCCGGTATTAGCGGGGATTTCCGGCTCAAACAAAACAATATGAAACACGATCAGGACTTGATACTGACCGGCGTCAGTTTCCAGATATCGTTGTTGTAATCAGTAATGGTTCTGTCGGTAGAAAATTTGCCGCTAGCGGCGCAGTTTAAAATACTCATTTTGACCCAGTGCTCCTGATCCTGATAAGCGGCTTCCACACGTTTTTGCGCATCGATAAAACTGCGGAAATCGGCTGCCGTCATCCAAGGATCATAAGGGTTTCTTATCGATGCCAAAATATCGTCAAAAATTCCCGGCTCGAACTGATTAAAATGACCGCACTCAAGCAGCTTCATGACCCTATTTAAATCGTCATCCTGACTGATAATCGCATTAGGGTCATAGTGATGCCTCATTTCTTCAACCTGCTCTTCGGTCAAACCGAACAGGAAGAAATTCTCATCGCCGACTTCTTCGCGAATTTCAATATTAGCCCCATCCAGCGTGCCGATAGTTAACGCGCCATTCATCATAAATTTCATATTGCCAGTGCCCGAAGCTTCCTTGCCGGCGGTGGAAATTTGCTCGGAAAGATCGGCGCCCGGACATATTTTCTCCATTGCGGAAACCCGATAGTTGGACAGGAAAACCAGTTTTAATTTTCTGCCGACATCAGGATCGGAATTAACGACGCCGGAGACATTATTGATCAGTTTGATAATCTTTTTCGCCATGTAATAACCCGGCGCAGCTTTTCCACCAATCAATACACAGCGATCCGTCCAGTTCGCCGTATCGCCCCGCTTGATGCGGTCATACAGATGTATCACATGTAGCACATTCAGCAATTGACGTTTGTATTCATGAACGCGCTTGACCTGCACATCAAACATCGCGCTCAAGTTAAAATCGATATCATGTTCAATCTTTTTGAACTCAACCAGCTTGTGCTTGGCGTTTTGCTTGATTTCATGCCAGCGTTTGCGGAACTTCTTGTCTTCCGCATAAGGCTCAAGCTTCTGTAACAACGACAAATCCGTCAGCCATCCATCACCTATGGTTGCGGTGATCAGCTCGGCCAGTTCCGGATTGCACGCTGCCAACCAGCGGCGCGGGGTAACACCATTGGTTTTATTGTTGAATTTTTCCGGCCAGAACTCATAAAAATCCCGGAATAAGCCTTGCTGCAGTAATTTCGAATGCAATGCGGCAACGCCGTTAACCGAGTAGCTGCCGACTATCGCCAAGTAGGCCATTCTGACATATTGCTCATGACCTTCTTCAATAATAGACATGCGGGTCAACCGGCCAATATCCCCCGGCCAATGCGCCAAGACTTCGGCCAAAAAATGGGCATTAATATCGAAAATGATCTCCATCAGCCTTGGCAACATCTGCGTGAACAGATTAACCGACCAGCGTTCCAGCGCTTCCGGCAACAAGGTATGGTTGGTATAGGCCATCGTCTTACGGGTGATAGCCCAGGCATCGTCCCAGACCAGGCCGTGGACATCCAACAACAAGCGCATCAATTCCGCTACCGCTATGCTCGGATGCGTGTCGTTTAACTGGAAAGTATTCTTCGCCGCAAAGTCGGAAAAATTATTACCGTGGCGGCCAACCCAAGTGCCGATCACATCCTGCAAACTGGCTGACGCCAGCATATATTGCTGACGCAAACGCAGTGCCTTGCCGTTTTCATTGGCATCATTCGGATACAGCACCATAGTGATATTTTCGGCGGTATTCTTTTCCGCTACCGCTTCTGCGTAATCGCCGGCATTAAACTCCTGTAAATCAAATTCTTCAGTCGCCTGCGCTTTCCATAAACGCAAGGTATTCACAGTGCCGTTCCGATAGCCGGGAACCGGCGTATCATAAGGAACCGCGAGTATATCCTGCGTTTCTACCCAACTGGTCCTTTTATTGCCGAACTCGTCGATATGAGATTTGGTATAACCGCCGAATTTGACCCTGACTGTGTATTCGGGGCGCTCGATCTCCCAGACATTGCCGTTACGCAGCCAGTGGTCCGGTTTTTCGACCTGCTCACCGTTAACTATATCCTGCGAAAACATTCCATACTCATAGCGCAAACCGTAGCCGGTTACCGGTAATTGCAAGGTTGCGCAACTGTCAATAAAACAGGCCGCTAAACGTCCCAAGCCCCCGTTGCCCAATCCCGCATCCGGCTCGTTTTCAATTAACTCTTCAATCTCAAGCCCCAGATCATACATGGCTTTTTCAACCTCATCGGTAATGCCCAGGTTCAGCATGGCATTACTCAAGGTGCGGCCCATCAAAAATTCCATCGATAAATAGTAGGCTCTCTTGCAATCCGAATCTTTGTAAGTATTGAAAGTTTTTTTCCATCTTTCTATCAGCCGATCACTGATCGCCATCGACAGCGCTTCATAAGCATAGTGCGGCGAGGTATTATTTTCATCCCGGCCCAGACGGTGGCTGTAATAGCGCTTGAAGTCGGCCACAAGTTGTTGTTTATTCATGCCCAATTCAGGAAGCATGGTAATCGTGGATTTTGGCTTGCTGGTTTTAAAGCTTCTATGCGGCATATTTTTCTAAAACTACAAAGTTAATGGTGTGTTGATGTTAACGACTTTTTTTTATTTAGCCAAAATATTCCATTGCCTGGCCTTCCGCTTGCTTTTGCCAAGCATCGAAAATACCTACCGCAAGTTTTTTTCCCAGCGGCTTACGAGTGCGGCAGCGATGCTGTTGCCGAACACATTGGTAGCGCTTCGGCCCATGTCCAGCACCTGATCGACGGCCAGCAACAACAGCAAACCGGCCTCAGGGATATGAAACATTGACAGCGTGGCGGCGATAACAATCAGCGAAGCTCTAGGCACGCCGGCTACGCCCTTGCTGGTAAACAGCAGCGTTAACAGCATGATCAGCTGGTCGCCCAGCGTCATATCAATGCCGTAGGCCTGGGCGATGAACAGCACCGCAAAGGTCATGTACATCATGCTGCCGTCGAGGTTGAACGAATAGCCCAGCGGCAGCACCAAGCCACAGACTTTTTCGTCGCAACCGAAGCGCTCCAGTTGCTGCAACAGTTTCGGGTAGGCGCTCTCGCTGCTGGCGGTACCGAACGCCAGCAGCATCGGCTCGCGGATATGGCGGATCAAGGACAGAATTTTGCGCCCCAAAATCAAGAAGCCTACGCAACCCAACGCACCGCATAGCAGCAGCAAGCCTAAATAAAACTCGCCGATAAACCGCCCGTAAGACAACAATACAGTGATCCCGTTTTGCGCGATAACCGAGGCCACCGCCGCAAACACCGCAACCGGTGCGGTATGCATCACGTAGCCAGTGACTTTCAACATGATATGCGTCAATGAATCGAGCAACTTGACGGTCGGATGAGCCAATTCGCCCAGCGAGGCACAGGCCATGCCAAAAAACATCGAGAACACCACGATCTGCAAAATCTCATTGGCCGCCATCGCTTCGATGATGCTTTTCGGAAACATATGTGCGACAAAATTAGCCAGCGTCGGCGCAGTTTCCGGCAATCCCGTTTCCGCCCCGATCTCAGGCAGCGCCATGTGCAGCGAACCGCCCGGCACAAACCAGTTCACCAACAACATGCCCAGCAGCAGGCTGAAAATCGACGCCGAAAAAAACCACAGCATCGCCTTGATACCTACCCGCCCGACGGTATGAATATCGCCCATTTTGGCCATGCCCACCACCAGCGTGGAGAAGACCAGCGGCGCGATAATCATCTTGACCAGCCGCAGGAAAATATCGGTCAGCGCGGCAAAAACAGCGATAACCGGCTTTAGTGTTTCGGTACCGCCCAAGGTCAGGCTAAGCAATTCGCCAACGCTGATGCCGAGCACCAATGCTATAGCGACATAAAGCGTCTGGCGGTTGGGTTGCTGGGGGGGATGAGTGGTCATAAACTAAAGTGCCTTATAAAAGAGATTTTCACCACGAAGGACACGAAGAAATAAGAGTTCTTGTCACTGTGGCGAATAATGCTACCCGCTGACGATTGCCTTCCTTGACGTCACAAGCATCTTGTTTCGAATCGCAAAGCAAGTCTTTACCCAGCGCCTGTAAAACCTGGAGTCCAAAGCTTGCTTTGGTCGTTCGGTACTGTAACGCCACAAATTCGTGATGTCTGATTAAAAAAATCCAAAGCAAGCTTTGGACTCCAAAAACAACGCAATACCTACTCTGCGTTTTTCATGCCCTTCGTGGTGAATAAAAGCCTCTACCCCAGCTAACAACACCGTTTAACCCCATTCCACTTTTCATCCTGCCACTGCTTGAAAAACGCTTCTTTGCTTAACGGCGCATCATCGCCTTGGTGATGCTCTGCGTGATGCTGTAAATAGCGCTCGTAAGCATCGTCGCCTGAAAGACGACGCACTACTCGCCAAAACGCTTTGAACTTGCCCAGCATCAGTCCCTCACCCAGTCTTCAACCAAACGGCTCGGACTATGCGGCGATTCGGCGAGCGGCAGCACCGGCTTTCCGGCCAGATAACGGCTGCAAACGCGCAACATATCGAACACGATCAGCCACAACAAGGCCACAAAAAACAGCGTTATCCAGCCGTCCAGATGCAGATTGAAGATCAACTGCGGCGCAACGGCCGCTTTTTCCGGCGGCAATGCGCCAGCCGCCAGCTTGTCGGCCAGATCGTTAGCTGCCGAAAAGAAACCAATGCGGGTATTGTCGCTGGCTATTTTCTCCCAAGCCGCCGTGCTGGTGATCGTCACCAGCCAGGTCAGCGGCAAACCGGTCACCCAGGCGTATTTGAGCTTGTCGGATTTAATCAAAATGCCGGTCGCCACGCACAGCGCAATCGCGGCCAGCATTTGGTTGGCGATGCCGAACAGCGGCCACAAAATGTTGACGCCGCCGTTCGGGTCGATGACGCCGATATACAGAAAATAGCCCCATCCGGCCACGACCAATCCGCTGGTCAAAACGACCGAAGGCGTCCACGAGGTTTCCGCCATTTTCGGCCAGATATTGCCGAGCATATCCTGCAACATAAACCGGCCCACGCGGGTTCCGGCATCCAGCGTGGTCAGGATAAAGATAGCCTCGAACATAATCGCAAAGTGATACCACAAAGCCAGCATGCTTTCGCCGAACGCGCTACCGAAAATACTCGCCATGCCGACCGCGAGTGACGGTGCACCGCCGGTTCTGGCGAACAATGTCGCCTCGCCCATTTGACTGGCCAGCAGCTGCATTTGATCGACCGTGACCGGAAAACCCCATGAGGAAATTTTCGCTACCGCATCGACAGCCTCCTTGCCGACCACGCCCGCCGGGCTGTTGATCGCAAAAAATACGCCGGGATCGAGCACGGTCGCGGCCATCATCGCCATGATCGCGACAAAGGATTCCAGCAACATGCCGCCGTAGCCGATCATGCGTATATCGCGTTCATTGCTGAGCAATTTCGGCGTGGTACCGGAAGCGATCAGCGCGTGAAAACCGGAAATCGCGCCACACGCGATGGTGATAAACACGAACGGGAACAGCTTGCCGCCGAAAATAGGCCCGGTGCCGTCGATAAACTGCGTCAACGCAGGCATTTTCACGGTCGGTTGCAACATAATAATCGCCACCGCCAGCAAGGTGATCGTGCCCAGCTTCACATAAGTCGACAGATAATCCCGCGGCGCCAGCAACAACCAAACCGGCAAAATTGCCGCCGCGAAACCGTAAGCCATCACCCACCATGCCAGCGTCAAACCTTCGTGATCGAACCAGACGCGCAAGGTAGGATTGTCATCGATCCAGCCGCCGCCCATCACGGCCAGCAACAACAAAGCCACTCCCAAAGCCGAAGCTTCCAGCACCTGTCCGGGACGGAAAATGCGCATGTACAGCCCGACTATCATCGCAATCGGAATCGTCGCCGACACCGTCGCAGTCGCCCACGGGCTGTGCTTCATCGCGTTGACCACGACCAAACCCAGCACCGCGATCAAAATGATCATGATTGCAAAGGTGCCGATCAGCGCCGCCGTGCCGCCCAATGCGCCCAGCTCGTCGCGCGCCATTTGCCCCAAACTTTTGGCATCGCGCCGGGTTGACAGGAACAACGTGACCATATCCTGCACGCAGCCGCCCAACACCGCGCCGAACAATATCCACAACGTGCCCGGCAAATAGCCGAACTGCGCGGCCAGCGTCGGCCCGACCAACGGCCCGGGACCTGCAATCGCGGCGAAATGGTGGCCGAACACGATCCATTTGTTGGTCGGCACAAAATCGCGGCCGTTATCCAAACGTTCGGCCGGCGTCGCCCGCGTCTCATCGACGACCAGCACCGTGGCGGTAATCCAGGCCGCGTAAAAGCGGTAGGCTATCGCGTAAATGCACAACGCGGCGGTTACGAACCACAGCGTGTTGATGCTTTCGCCGCGATTCAACGCAATAGCGCCTACGGCCGATGCGCCCAGCACGGCGATCAGTATCCAGATTGAGTTTTTCAGTAGATTATTCATCAGGCATCTTCTTAATTATTGATGTTTAATGGTGAAACAAGGAGGGAATTATCCTTGAAAACTATAGTGTTGGGATAGAGTTATCGTTGATGGAGCTGTTTTGGAATGCTGTCATTCCGGCAAGATATGCATTGTCGAAAATTCGCAAACATACTTAGCTAAGTGCAACAGATGCCCGAGTTTTCTAAATAACATATAGTGGCGAAATATCAGGGACCGGGTACAGCAAGTTTAATTATTAAACGGAATAGCTCTACAACTTCGAAAGTACGCGTAGCGTACCCGGCTGAAAAACAGCGAATACCGCACCCCCGCACGCTATGAAGTGAACGGCCAAATCAAGGTCCGCGTACTGCCTATACTGTGATTCAGTGGAATAAATTGGTTGAACGTTTGTATTAGCAACAGTAGGGTGGGCCAGCTGTTTTGCCCACCATTTGCATCTCAGGGTTGTTCCGCGCGGGCACGAACAGCATGTGCCCACCCTACCTGACTGGCGCGAATCCGCCTTACAGCGTTGTTGCAACATACATAAATTCAGGTTATGAAGCAGTTGAAACTAATTCTGGAAGTTATCAAAGAAAACAAGTGTTTTCAAAAGCCCAGAACAAACGGGCGATACAACTGCCATAACCCCAACAGACTCACCGTTACCAAACCGCCGCCGATCCAGCGTTTAAACATCAAGTCGTTGTGCATAATCGCGTTATGCGTTTTCAAGCCCACTATATGACCTATTGCGGCAATCGGTAACAGCGCCAGCGCTGTTAGAAAATGCAAATCAACAGACAGGGCAATAAACGTCGTCATTTTGATGCTGACCAACGTGAACCATAGGATAAACAAGGTGTCTCGCAACTTTTCTTTGCTGACATTGCGCATATAGACCGCGACCATCAACGGCGCGCCGGTCAAGGAAATCCCGGCAACGTATCCGCCTAACATTAACAGCCCTCTATCTGCCCACACATGTCGACTCTGGATGCCTCGGTTAAGCAGCCAGGTAAAGCCATAAAACAAGGTGACCGAATAGATAAAGCCATTCAGCCATAACACCGGTAGATTCAGCAGTCCAAAAATGCCTACGAAGGCGGCGGGAATAATGTAAATCGCGGAAGAGCGCAAATACTGCCAATCGACATTATGTAAGCGGTTAAACAATGTTAAGCCGGAGAAAAACAGTAAATGCACGCCGATGATAGGCAGCCATAACAGCGGGTTGTTATGGATGAACAGCATTAGCGGCAATCCCAGCGCGGCGCCGCCGAAACCCAGCCCGGTCCGGACAAAACCGGTCCAGACGAACACCAGGGCAATTGCGAGTATTTGGTAAAGAGAAAAATCGAGTAACGTCATTGAAGAATAATCTGCCTTATTTTGGTCTGTTTATTTGGCTCAACGGTAAGCCGGCAGGGCAAATTTTACCACGCGAACGGAGTCACACACGGACGGGGTCAGACCTTACATTTGACGCCTCCTATTTCCTTTTATATCAAATGTAAGGCCTGGCGGCCCCGTCTGCGCGTTTTTTTCGTATTTCGACCTTATTATTCCCGGGGCTGCTTTAAAGTTTCATAAACTTCGATGACTTCGCATTTTTATGTCTGCAAATCTGGGATTATCTCCGCCTGCAGTACAAGATCCTATATCCACAAAAAAAACCATTAGAGCGCTAAGGCGATACTGTCATTTATAGGCTGAGTCGTAGCGCGCCCCTAACCCATCCAAGGAGTTCTGTAGAGTGACTAGATTATTGAAAGCCCTGACCCTGTTTTTTGCGGTTTTTCTCGCTGTTTTCTCAGTATCGCCGCCCGGCTGGGCGCAAGAGGCCCAAGAAAACGCCGATTCGCCACTTCCGCCGGCGGATTGGAAGGATGTTTACAATCCTTCAGTGGTGCGAAGCCTTAATGTGAAACTATCCGAAGCGGATTATCAGACCATACAGGCCGATGAAACATTCGAGATCGAAGTGCCCGCTACTTTCTGGTTGGACGGCGACAATACCGTCGATTCGGTAACGGGCGAGATAAAGCCGGCCCAATATAACATCCTGATTCGCCGTAAATCCGCCACGGCCATTGGTGAAAAAATCAGCTACCGGATAGATTTTCAGGGCGACCGCTGGTATGACCTGAAAAAACTCAGTCTGGAAAACGGCGATGACAACAATGTGGTATCGGAAGGACTTGCATGGCAATTGCATAGATATGCCTCTAACGTGAGTACGAGCTACCAGCCGGGGCTGGCGGCATGGACTACCCTGGCTATTCATGTGGTCAAGGATGCCGTCGACGAAGACGGCCATCACGTGGTTGAATCGAGGCCGCAGGGCGTCTATTTGAACGTGGAGTTCGTGGATAAACATTTCCTACGTCACCGCGATATCTGGAATGCAAAAAGCACTTGGCTGTACAAGCAGGACGATATCGGCAAGCCAGAGCTTAAAGAAGCGCCTGTAGACCTGGATAGCGACGCCTACCTGGCGCTGAATTATTCGCCATTCCAGGGAAAATTTGCCGATGCTACGCCATTGGATCCTCTGCTTGAGGAAGACCTGAATTACTGGATCGATATGGATACCATGCTTCGGGTTGGAGCCGTCAATGCATTTACGGACAACCCCGATGAGCTTTTCACCAAAGGAAAGAATTTCTTCTGGGTCGATTTTAAGGTGGGGCAACGCCTTTATTTCCCGTGGGACCTGGATGCCTCGATCCGCAGCACTTCGGCGGGAATTTACGGCACTGCAAGCGCCTCCACAGGCAAGAAAGGCTCTACCTCGGTCAGTCAGAACGCCTACCAAAGCGTAATCCTGAACCATCCCAAGTTCCGCACTCAGTACAATGCCCTGCTCACGGAACTGCTGGACGGGGACGGCCCTATGAATCCCGAGTTTCTGGTTGCGGAAATCGAGGCTTTCGAACAAGTTCTGACTCCCCGCTTATTGGCCGATCCGAATAACAAAATTGGAACGACCGAAGAAAGTATCCACGACTATTTCGCTTATTTAAAACAATGGGTGGTCGAGCGTTCCCAAAACGTGCTGTCGCAAATACAGCAGAACGGGGCGCCGGCGCCGAGAGCGGATTATTAATTATTGTTCCTTAAAATTTTAGGCACACGGACGCTCACTATTCCGAACGAACCCAAAGACAGCCGAAGCGGTATTTCGATAAGGCTCTCTCGGTAAGCCAGGTTGGGAGCGTCCGATAAGAAGAATTATGAAAAGTTTTTCCGTCCGTTGGGCCAGGGCTTTTCAAAAACGAGATTTCACAAAAAATAATGGTGTGCCGAAAGTCAGGCCGCTATTTCCATATTCTTGAGCAAAATTATGTTTGACTCTGTAACCGCGCAAACCGCTGCTGAAAACGCCAGCAGTTGGACCCTGATATTCACCATCCTTCTATCGTTCGTGCTCTCTACACTGCTGGCGTATACCTATCAGAAAACATTTAGAGGCTTGTCGTATTCCCGTAACTATGTGCAGTCCATCGTATTGATTTCGATTATTGCCGCAGTCGTTATTCAGTCGGTGGGTGACAGCATGTCGCGCGGCATAGGGGTTATGGCGGCGATGTCTATCATCCGGTTTAGAACCAATTTTAAAGATCCGCGCGATACCCTGTTTGTGTTTGCTTCTCTGGCAGCCGGTATTTCCTGCGGCGCTTATGCTTTTAACGTGGCCATCATCGGCACCATTGGCTTCGCCATGGCTGCTATAGTTTTGTACTACTCTCCTATGGGGCCAAACTATTACTTCGATGGCATGATCCGCTTCAATCTTCCCACCGACAACGAAGCCCAAAAGCAGTTGGAAATACTGCTACATAAATACTGCCGAGCTTTCGCGCTGGTTACGCTAAGGGAAATTGCGCAAGGCCAGCGGCTCGATTACGCCTATCACATCAAGTTGCGAAAAAAAATGAGCCATGAAAACCTGCTAGCTGAACTCAAGACAATCGACGAACTGCAAGGATTGAATTTGATGATGCAGGAAGCCACTGTGGATTTATGAGAAACATTCCATGAAAAAATTAGTTCTTCCCTTTTTTTTGGGCTTGGCATTGCTTGTCTTATTCGCCTTGGCCGACTCATTTAATAGTAAATCCGAGCACTTTTTCGGAATCGCCGATAACCGGGAGCAAAACATTAGTTTTCAATTTCCGGTTGAAATCATACAAAGCCTTGCAGTGGAGGGGGAAAATGTGCAGCAGGGAAGATTAATACTGGAAGTAAGGCAGCACGATTTACTTTCCAGCCAAACTATACTGGATGAACAAATCAGGAAAAACGAACTGGAAAAAAAAGAGGCAGAAAATACTATCGCAAGCCAAATCAAAAGTTTAACAGCTAAGAATCAGACCATTCTGGCGGATATCAATCATCAAATTCATGTGCTTGAGTCGAGGCTGGAGCAAAAACGCAAACTAATAAAGGGTTTTTCCGGCAATCCCGATGAAGAGATACCGCCTTTACCGGAAGCCACTGAAATTGCGGATCTTCGGGAAAAAAGCTATTTTTCGGCCAAGGCCATCCAAGCGGAAATTGATAACCTGAAAGCTCAGATGGGGGCCACGAACAGACCCGTCGATGCTCAAATTGCCGAGCTAAAAGACAAAAAAATCGAATTACGGCGGCAAAATAATAGTTTAAAAGTTACAGCCCAATTCAATGGGCGAATAGGAAGCATTTTCTATAGGCCCGGCGATCTGGTTCCCGCCTTTCAACCGATTATGTCGGTCCACAGCTCGATGCCTCTCAGCGTGAAAGGTTATATCCACGAAAATATCTTTAACGAGGTACAAGTGGGGCAAAACGTTTGGGTAAAGCCCATTACGCTGCATCAGAATAACCCGCCGTTAGAAGGCGTTGTCGTCAGTTTGGGCAACCGTATTGTGGAATATCCGGAACGTATCAAAAAGGACCCGATGATAAATGCCTGGGGGCGCGAAGTCGTAGTGCGGTTAAGTCGGGATAATTCGCTGCTTTTCGGCGAGAAAGTCGATGTGTTATTAAACGAAAAGACCTCTTTCCTGCAAAAGCTGTTGCCGATCAATAAAGCCGAGGCAGGTTCCAATAAAGGTTTCAAAACACAACATTTGCAGGAACTGCAGTCTACGAATTCTGATATTGATGTGAAAAGCATAGAAGCATCGGGATTACTCTGGAATCCTGAAGCCAATCATTATTTATTAATCAGCGATGAGCAGTATGACGAAGAATCGGGCATCTTCATTCTGGATAAAGATGTTGCGGTGACTGGAAAACTGACGATGCAAGATGATCTGTCGATAGACGATCTGGAAAGTATCAGTACCGACGGGGAATATATCTATGTGAGCAGTTCTCTGTCTTACAACAAGAAAGGTAAGTTAAATTCGAAACGTAAAAAGTTGCTGCGCTTCAAGTATCGAAATGACGCCATTATTTCTCAGCAAGAAATTGATTTATTTGAAGTATTAACGGCAGTTAAAGATGCCCAGGCAGGGACTCAATTGGCGATGTTTCTAAACTACGCCATGAGTGATCAGAGCATTGATATTGAATCGCACTTCGTCAGAAACAACGCGCTTTATTTAGGGTTTAAAGCGCCTCTGGCCGATGGGCGGTCAGCGGTTATTATTAAACTCGATGATTTGGAAGCGATTTTTGCAGGAGGCACGCCCTCCGCCGAGATTTGGCGGACGCTCACGCTGACAGATCCGGATTCCGGCGAACCCACCTCGTTATCGGACATGCTGTTAGTGGATGACCGTTTGTTATTACTCAGTGTTTCAAGGGGAGGCGCGAAAAAAAGTTATTTATGGAGTCACGATCTTAAGAGCGGGGCATTAGAAAATATACAGCAGTTCAACGACGCTTATGCGGAAGGCCTGGCTTACCGGCCGGACGAGGACTCGCTCGTTATCGTCTTCGACGAAGGAAAAGACACTATTTCTAAATACCGGACGGTTAAATTATGCTGCACTGCCCAGTCATCGTGAAGCTTAGAATACTGTGCGTTCCATTGATCTTGTTCGGCTTGCCGAAATTGGCCTTTGCCACGCAATTGCCGGCAATTAACAATTTCCTGCTGGCAGCGCAAACCGGCCTTGAAGAAGCGGATCCTTCAATAAAAAATAACCTCGAGCTTAAGGGATTAACTTCCTGGATCGAGAAAACGGAAATCAGAATCAACGAAGCCGACGAACTTAGTAAAAAAAGCAACTCTACGCAAAACTATGAAGTTCGCGTAGAGCCTAAAGCATGGGGACAGCGGGATGCCGAGCAAAAAATATTGCAACTGCGTTCTGACCAGGACGATGCGCTGTTCAGCCAGGCGCTGAACAACGAATTAAGCCGTCGTTATGCCTTCCTGATGGATGTCATAGAACAGCAAATTCAAACGCGTCTTTTGCTGGAAACGGAAGATTTGCTGCGCAAGCAAGTTCAGCTGAATCACAGCATGGTCTATGGGGCTGATACCGACTTCAATGAAGAAAAGTTCCTGGATGCCGAAATTGCTTCCGATCAGGTAAAGGACTTGATCGAGTTGCATCTGCATCGACTGAATGATTTACAAGGCCAGCTAAGATTGCCGGCTGATAGCCGGGAGACGTTGAGGGCGCCGGACCCTACCGGCCAGTGGCTCGTCTCCGTTCCGCAAATGCAAAAAATCATGGAACAATTCGCGGAGTATCAACAAGTGCCCGAAGTGGCTAAATCTCTTTTAGAGTTAGAACAAGCAAAAGCTGAAGATCAGCAAAAGAGAAGCAAGAACCGATTGGGTATAAACCTGCTCAGGTTTCGGGTGGACAATCGCGACAATGATGATCTCCGGCTAGGTTTTATGGTGGGCGTGAACGTTCCGTTAGGGACGGAAACTTTTCAAACCACTCAAAGCCATCATGATCTGTACGATGCCAGTGTTAAATACCGTGACAGCGTCGACACGGCGTCCCAAGATCTTGATCAAAAACGGGACAAAATGGCATGGCTGTTGAAGAAGTGGCTGTTCATTCAAAAACAGATGGACAAGCTGAAAGAGCGTTCCCAAAAAGAATATGCTACGGCCAATCCCAAATTGGCCTTGGCTTTACAGCTCGAACTCTCCAAAAAGCTCAACGAATCGGCAGGCATTCAGCAAGAAGCCTTTAGGCTCTATCTTAGCTATCTGGCCGCCTCCGGACAGCTGGCGCATCAACCGCTGCGAAATTGGCTGCATAACGCCATACCCGAATTGCATCCCATGGCGGCCGAAACTGCAGCGCATCGGTCCGGGTTTTAAGAAGAGGACGCTCATGTCGACGATTCATACACTACCTCCGGTTTTGGAGCGCTACGAATTAAAATATTTAATACCCAGTTCATATATCGAACCAATCACGGATTTCATCAGCCTGTATTGCTTATTGGACGATTACTCCCTGAAGGCGGAACCGGACGATTATTTTTATAAAGTCGGCAGTTTGTACTTTGACTCGCCCGGGTTCGAATTTTTAAAGCAACGTATCGGCGGCAAGGAGATCCGATTTAACATGCGTGCCCGTTTTTATGGCGACGGCGATAAGGCTCCGTATTTCCTGGAAATTAAACACAGGAACGGTATTTCCGGAGTTGTTACCAAATATCGCGCCACCGCGCAGGAGGAGCAATGGCCCCATATATTGACCGATCCCGCATTCAGGCCGGATACGTCGGAGCCGTCGGCTGAACAGGCCAACAAGGAGCTGTTCTTACGCTTGGCGACGACCTATGCGATAGAGCCGAAGATCCTGACGACCTATCAAAGACGCGCTTTTTTTTCAGTCATCGACGAATATGCGCGGGTAACCATAGATATCCGCAAGAAATATCGCATTCAAAACGATTACGAACTCATCAATACCTATGGCATGACCCACTATGACAATGAAACCATTTATGGTGTCCACGCCAAAACCGAAGCCAATGCGGTTCTGGAGCTAAAATGTCCGGTCGGTGCGGTACCGTTCTGGATACTGGATTTAATTCGCAAGTTTGAATTACAGCATCAAGGCTTTTCTAAATATGCGAGCAGCGTTCTCGTTCATCATTTCGATAACGGAGATTGGTATATGCCTTTCGACCGGGAAGCAAATATCGAATTTTCGGGGCGCTCTTGAGGTAGCGCTTCTCAAAAGGTTTTTTAGCTTCTTCGATCAAATCTGTCTGCCTTTACGGGTTAGGAAGGAGACGCCTCTAGCGCGAGCGCCATTGACGGATTTTACGCCGTCCGCCGCCAGCAGCTTAGGCAATGCTACGGTTTGTTGTTACTCTCTTCGGTCACTTCCTTGTAAGTGACAAGTTTTAGCCCATGCCAGGCACACTAGGGCGGGCAGCAGCTTTTTCGTTGCCCGACAGTATTAGCCTATCTGACTTCGGGCATAAACAGCATGCCTGTTCTGTAAAAATATTGAATAATATCTACCAAAACCTCTAACACCATTAACCATGTCTCAAAACAAAACAATCCCAACCGTCAAAGGCGAATTTTTATTAGGCAGCTTACGCCAGATGAAGGCCGACTCGTTTCAAGCCCTTTGCGACTGGCAACGCGATTATGGCGATTTGGTCAGCTTCAGGCTGGCTACGCGCCATTTTTATTTGATCAGCCATCCCAAGTTGATTGAACAATCGTTGGCCAAACAAAGCGATGTCTTCGTCAAAATGTACGATCCGAAAAAACCTAACGGTCTGGCTTTGGTGTTAGGTCAAGGGTTGTTAACCAGCCAGGGCGAGCTATGGCAACGGCAGCGGCGGTTGATGCAGCCGGTTTTCCAACGCAGTAATCTGGCTTCATTGCTGCCGCAGATTGTCGAAGCCGGCAATCATTTATTGGCTAGATGGCGACAGCTGGGCGACGGCGCCCAAGTCAATCTGCCCGACGAAATGCTGCGAGTCACGCTGGAAGTGATCACGCAGACGATGTTCAGCACCAGCGTGCTCGATAAAGTCGACCGCCTCGCTCCCGCGTTGGACATCCTGCTCCGGTATGCAGCCAAGACGGCGATGAATCCTCTACGTCTGCCGCTGTTCATTCCGACCCAATCGAACCGGCAATTCAAAGCAGCCAAGACCCTGTTGGACGGCATCATTTATGAGATCATCGGCCAGCGCCGAAGCCAAGCTGCGGCGCACAATGATTTATTGGACATGCTGCTGAACGCGAGCGACGACAACGGCGACAAGATGTCCGACCGGCAGATCCGCGATGAAGTCATCACCATTTTTACCGCCGGCCATGAAACCACCGCGAATGTGCTAACCTGGACGCTGTACTTGCTGGCCCGGCATCCGGATGTGCTGGCTAAGCTGCGCCAGGAATTCAGTCAATTGCCGCAAGACCGCATGCCGACGGCGGAAGACTTGCAACAGCTGGCCTACACCAGAGCTGTGCTGAACGAATCCATGCGCCTCTACCCTCCTGCCGGCATTTTAATGCGCAGGATCAGCAAAGATACCGAGGTTGACGGGTATTCGTTGAAACAAGGCCGGTTGGCAATTTTCAGCATTTACAATATTCACCATCACCCGGATTTCTGGCAGCAGCCCGAGCAATTTAATCCCGAACGCTTCTTAAGCGACGAAAGCCGCCGCTTTGTGTTTATGCCGTTCGGCACCGGAGAACGCGTCTGTATCGGCAATCATTTTGCGCTGCTGGAAAGCCAGATTTTACTCAGCATGATTTTGCGGCGTTTCGACGTGCAATTGCTAAATACCGAAGAAGCCGAAGTGGAAATGGCGGTGACGCTGAAGCCTAAAGGCGGCATGCCGGTCACGCTAATCGCTCGTAACGGGCTTTAATCGCCCGGAGCCGATTTTTCTACCAGTTCGGCCATGCCGGCTGGCCGTTCTCTTTAAGCCCTTGCACCACCCCTGCCCGGTTCCGCGGCGGTTGGTTCTGGCTGACTTTCCACTTGCCTTCTAAACGGGTAATGCTGATTTCAATGCCGACGACGGCTTCGATCAGTTTTTCGGTAAAGTCGGCAGGCGCATCCGATACCGCCCAAGGTTCGGCGAAACCGGCCTCGTGATCGGCGGTCAGCATTTCAAGCTGGGCTCGCAGCCAGACCGCATCGTCAATAATGCACAAAGTTCCGTAGGCGTGGACGGCGGCATAGTTCCAGGTCGGCACCACTTTGCCTGTTTCCTGCTTGGTCGCGTACCAGGACGGGCTGATATAGGCGTTGAGACCTTGGAATACAGCCAATACTTCGACTTCTGATGCAAGATCATTCCAGATCGGGTTAGCCCCGGCGACATGGCCGGTCAGCACCCAAACGGTGAAGCGCCAGCCGTCAAATGCAGCGGGATGTGGTTGGCATTGAGCCCGGCCGAAAACAACGTACCACTGCTGTCAGCGGATAGGCGCGCATAAGCTCGTGCATGGTGCCAATATCCGGCTGTTCAAAATGGGCGGATATATACATGGTCGTGTTCCTCAACGCAAAAAAAAGCCCGTCATGAAGACGGGCTTTTTAAACGCTCAAACCAATTTACAATTAGTTTTTGGTTTTATCAACGATTTGGTTCGCTTTGATCCAAGGCATCATGCTGCGCAGTTTGGCGCCGACCACTTCAATCGGATGCTCTGCATTCAGGCGGCGTTTTGCAGTCATTTCAGGATAGTTGGTCATGCCTTCCAGAATGAATTGCTTCGCGTATTCGCCGTTTCTGATGTTTTTCAACGCTTCGCGCATCGCCCAACGGCTTTCTTCATTGATAACGCGTGGACCGGTGACGTATTCGCCATACTCTGCATTGTTGGAAATCGAGTAGTTCATGTTGGCGATGCCGCCTTCAAACATTAAATCAACAATCAACTTTAATTCGTGCAAGCATTCAAAGTAGGCCATTTCAGGCTCATAACCCGCTTCAACCAAGGTTTCAAAACCCATTTTTACGAGTTCAACTGCGCCGCCGCATAATACGGCTTGTTCGCCGAATAAATCGGTTTCACATTCGTCGCGGAACGTGGTTTCAATGATGCCTGAACGACCACCACCAATAGCAGAGGCATACGATAAACAAATCGCTTTCGCTGTGCCTGAAGCATCTTGCTGAACTGCAATTAAGTCAGGAACGCCGCCGCCGCGTACGAATTCGGAACGCACGGTATGCCCTGGTGCTTTAGGCGCGATCATGATCACATCTAAATCGGCGCGTGGCACGACTTGGTTGAATAAAATTGCAAAGCCGTGGGCAAATGCTAATACCGCACCTTGTTTGATGTTGGGTTCAATTTCGTCTTTATACAATTTTGATTGGAATTCATCAGGCGTCAAAATCATGACGATGTCCGCGCCGGCAACCGCTTGTGCAACGTCTTGTACGGTTAATCCATGTGCTTCAGCCTTAGCCACTGATGGTGATCCTGCACGCAAACCCACGACAACTGAAACGCCGGAGTCTTTTAGATTAAGAGCGTGGGCATGGCCTTGTGAGCCGTAGCCGATAATCGCTACTTTTTTACCTTTGATGATTGAAAGATCGGCATCTTTGTCGTAATAAACTTGCATGTTTTTTCCTGTTTTGGGTGTTTAAAGTATTTAGTTGGTTTTTGATCGCCAGTATTCTGGTGTCTTACAAATGCAGCCCTTTTTCGCCTCTTGAGATACCTGTCGGTCCGGAACGAACGACCTCAATAATGCTATCGCTATCGATAGCGGCGATGAATGCATCCAATTTGCTGGATGGACCGGTCATTTCCACGACGTAAGTGGTCGGCGTAACATCGATAATCTTGCCTCGAAAGATAGCCGCTAAGCCTCTGACTTCTTCGCGAGTCTGTTCGGTGGTCTTAATCTTGACCATCATCAGTTCCCGCTCAATATGATCGGACTCGGCCAAGTCTATCAATTTAACCACATCAATCAGTTTATTCAGCTGCTTGGTGATCTGCTCGATAATGTCGTCGCTGCCACGGGTAACCAGCGTCATTCTCGACAGGCTCTCATCTTCAGTCGGCGCCACAGTCAATGATTCGATATTGTAGCCGCGCGCAGAGAACAAGCCTGCCACTCGCGATAACGCGCCGGATTCGTTTTCAATCAAGATAGAAATAATATGTCTCATTATGCCAATTCCCTGTCGGTCGATGTCCCTTCCGCGACTCTTAATTTCATATCGTTATGGGCTTTTCCTGCTTCAATCATCGGATAAACGTTTTCGGTTCGGTCGGTCAGAATGTCCAAAAATACGGTGCGGTCTTTCAGCGCAAACGCTTCTTCCAGGGCCGGTCTGACTTCTTCGGGTTTATCGATACGCATGCCAACATGACCATAAGCCTCTGCCAATTTGACGAAGTCCGGGATGGTATCCATGTACGAATGCGAGTAGCGGCTTTCGTAGGTAAATTCCTGCCATTGGCGAACCATGCCCAAATAGCTGTTGTTCAGGTTAATGATTTTTACCGGGGCATTGTATTGTAGTGCAGTCGACAATTCCTGAATGCACATCTGGATACTGCCGTCGCCGGTCACGCAGGCAACTTCCGATTCAGGAAAAGCCAATTTAACGCCAATGGCCGCAGGCAAGCCAAAGCCCATCGTGCCCAAACCGCCCGAATTAATCCAATGCCGCGGTTTGTCGAACGGATAATACTGGGCCGCCCACATTTGATGCTGACCGACATCCGAGGTGATGTACGCCTCGCCCTTGGTGACTTCGTACAGCTGCTCAATAACGTATTGCGGCTTGATCAGGCGGCTGTTGCGGTCATATTCCATGCATTTGACGGCGCGCCATTGGTCGATCTGGTTCCACCAACTTTCCAGGGCTTTCTTGGACGGTTTCTTTTTGCTTTCCCTGATCATTTCAAGCATCTGTTCCAATACCGGTTTGACTTCGCCGACGATAGGAATCGCTACTTTCACAGTCTTGGAAATAGACGCCGGATCAACATCGATATGGATGATTTGCGCGTGCGGACAAAACTCGTCCAGCTTGCCGGTAACGCGGTCGTCAAAGCGCGCGCCGATAGCGATAATCACGTCACTGTCATGCATCGCCATGTTGGCTTCGTAAGTGCCGTGCATACCCAGCATGCCGACAAACTGTTGGTCGGTTGCAGGATAAGCACCCAGGCCCATCAAGGTATTGGTGACCGGAAAACCCAATAATTTTGCGAATTCGGTCAATTCCTTGCTGGCTTCGCCCAAAACCACGCCGCCGCCGGAATAAATGATCGGCTTTTGTGCCGACAATAATAAATCCACCGCTTTTTTAATCTGTCCTTTATGGCCGGTAACCGCCGGATTATAAGAACGCATGGTGACTTTTTTAGGGTATTTGTAAGGTACCTTTATTCTGGGATCGGTTATGTCTTTAGGCACGTCAACGACAACTGGGCCGGGGCGGCCGGTGGTCGCCACATAAAATGCCTTTTTGATGGTTTCGGCCAGCTTGGTCACGTCTTTGACCAAGAAATTATGCTTCACGCAGGGACGGGTAATGCCGACCATGTCGACTTCCTGAAACGCATCGCTGCCGATGACTGGCGATGGCACCTGACCGGAAATAACCACCATCGGGATGGAATCCATATAAGCAGTGGCAATGCCGGTTATAGCATTGGTGGCGCCCGGTCCCGAAGTGACCAAAACTACACCAGGCTTGCCGGTCGCACGGGCATAGCCGTCCGCCGCATGGGTCGCGCCTTGTTCGTGCCGGACCAGAATGTGTTTGACATCATCCTGCTGGAAAAGAGCATCGTACAAATGCAACACTGCCCCGCCGGGATAGCCAAAAATATATTCTACGCCTTCGTCCTTAAGACTCTGAATTACAATTTGTGCGCCGTTTAGCTCCACGCTAATACCCTCAAAATAGACTTCGAATTAAACTGATTATATGTGCTTTTAAAAATTTTAGACTCAAATACCCGTGTATTTTAAAGAACGTCATATAGAACTGCTTGCTGGCAGCTGCCTTTTCAGACAGCATAATACAAGCATTTTACTAGGTTTTAGGGCACGTTGTACATGCATCTCTTATCCTTTTTAAGTCCTGACTGATTGACAAACCATCAGCTATTAAATGGCATTATCAGTGCTACCGATGTTACCCCGAGACATTAACCGCGGCGATTGCTTTAGCACAAGCACTACTGCTCGAAAAATTCAACCTCATACCCGGCAAATTTGCGGATATTAATAACACCGGTATCCAGCAATAAATACTGGCCTTTAATACCATGCAGCACCCCGGACACTTCGGCGTCTTTATCAAAGTTAAAGGATTTGACCTTGAGCGGATAGCTGTCCACCGGAAAATGAATATCCACAACCGGCTCATCGACCAACAACTCCATTGCTTCCGGCCCGAAACGCCGGGCAATTTCCTCCAGCTCCGTTTTACAAACAGCGATCAATTCATCCCGCTTTGCAATCAGATCGATAGGCGCTGCCTTACTTTTAAGCATTTGCTGCCAGCTGGTTTTATCGCTGACATGCTTGGCAATGGCGACCTCAACCAGCCCGGAAATATAGCGCGACTGTACTTTGAAAATCGGCAGCGCCATTACTGCGCCTTGATCTATCCAGCGTGTTGGGACTTGTGTCTGCCGGGTAATACCGACTTTAATGCCGCTGGAATTGGCCAGGTAAACTACATGCGACTGAAAACAAAACTCTTCTCCCCACGAGGGTTCACGGCAGGTGCCGGCCTCATAATGACAGGTTTCCGGCTTCATGATGCACATGTCGCATTGCGCCAGAGAGATAAAGCAGGGGTAGCAATAACCTTGATTAAAACTCTTTTTAATGAGCTTGTTGCAGTGTACGCAAGAGATTTTACCGGTAAACACCAGTTTAATGGACTTACCGATCAGCGGATTTAAAGCCACCAACTGATCACCTAGCGGCAACTCGTACTGAACCGGCTTTGAGCTATCCAGTTCCAGCTGGGCGCTCATTTTTCTTAATTGTCCCTGCATTTATATTTCCTGATAAATCAAAAATAACGACGGCTCGGTTAAAATAAAACTGGAAAAAGTAGATGACCATTTAATGGGAATTGACTGAACCATAGCAGCTACTGGATTTATAAATCTCGCGGATCATTCGCCGTTTCTTAGTTGCCGATAACCATTCGTATTTTTTACCAGCCAACGCTCCGCTTGGGACTTCAACAGCTCTTTTTTCCAGAAAGGCGCTCTCGACTTTAACGCTTCCATGATAAACCGACTCGCATCAAAAGCATCGCCACGGTGAGATGTCCATACCGCCACCAGAACAATCGGATCGTTCGGCAAAACATCGCCGACCCGATGCACCACCAAAGCATCAATAATCGACCATTGCCGTATGGCCTCAGCAACAATCTTTTCCAACTGCTTTTCAGTCATGCCGGGATAATGTTCCAGAGTCATGCCCCTAACATCATCACCTTCATTGAAATCGCGCATGGTGCCTATAAAAACGCTGGTCGCACCGAACTTGCCGGCCATGTCTTTTGCCGAATGCTGGTACAACTGAATTTCCCGCCAAGGATCGAAAGGTTTCGAGCAAATCTTTATAGTCATGATCAGCCCCCGGTTACCGGTGGGAAAAAAGCCACCTCATCGCCGTCTTTAACAACGCCATCCAGTTCAACATACTCCATATTCACCGCCGCTAATATATTATCCGGCAGAGCTTTGTTCGGATTAGCGCGGAGCCATACATCGTCGACCGTAGCCAATCCCGAAGACTCCAGATCATCTTCCGGACGGCCGACATTTTCTTTCAAGCTGGCAAAATAACGCACCTTAATTGACATGATCAAGTCACTCAGTTACAAAAAATAGCATTGGCACAAAGCGCATTTTATAGACGACCTGTCGATCGCCTTTTTAGTTTTCTTAACCGGCAATTGTTATAATAAAAACGCGCCCGCCCTTTCACTGCTAATTTTACAGAAAAATGACTGCATTAACCCACTTTAATCAATCCGGCGAAGCTCACATGGTTGACGTCGGCGATAAGGCGATTACCCAGCGCACTGCCGTCACTGAAGGCTATATCGAAATGCAGCCGGAAACGCTCAGACTGATCATGGATGGCGGCCATCAAAAAGGCGACGTGCTTGCTGTCGCAAGAATAGCCGGCATTATGGCCAGCAAAAAAACTGCGGACCTGATCCCGCTCTGCCATCCGCTACCTCTGACTCATGTAGAGATCAAACTAAGCCCGGAAATCGCCAGCAATCGTATACGTTGCCAGACTACCGTAAAGACCAACGGGCAAACCGGCGTAGAAATGGAAGCGCTAAATGCCACGCAAATTGCTTTACTCACTATTTACGACATGTGCAAAGCTGTAGATAGAGGAATGGTTATCCAATCAGTCCGGTTACTGGAGAAGGATGGCGGCAAATCAGGGCATTGGCAGAAAGCTACCTGATAACTCAATCGCAACCCTAGGACATCACAAACAGAATAATATTCAAACAGTTAACCTACCATACTGGCGAGCAACCAGTTGATACGATTGTTTATTGAATTTATTACACTAAACTTACATTTTCAACAACGTGCCGACTCGACTGCTTGGCACCATTCAGAATAACAGCAGAGATAACCATGTCGATTACATTAAAAGAACTTGCCGATTTTTGTGAGGCGCGGATTGAAGGAGGCGATCTCTCAGCCATCATCCATTCAGCAGCCGATATTACCTCTGCACTTCAGGGCCAAGTTACGCAGTTAATCAATAGTCGCTATACTCAGCATATCAAGAACTCAGCAGCGTCGGCGTGCTTCATTGCGGAAGACTTCGCTGTTGATAATGTACCTGAAAATATGGCGCTGTTGAAATGCGCCGATCCCGAACTCAGCTTTATTAAAGCAGTCGAATTATTGCACCCTGCCAGGACTTATGCACAGCACATTGCGCCGCAGGCAGTGCTTGAAGCTAATGTGGCGTTAGGCAATGAACTGTATATCGGACCCTATGCCGTCATTGGCGAAAACTCAAGCATAGACGATAACAGCCAAATCCATGCAGGCGCTTATCTTGGCAAGAATGTCAAAATAGGCAAAAACTGTCGCATTTATCCTTATGCTGTCATCTATGATGATGCCGTCATAGGGAATAATGTCATTATCCATTCAGGGGCCATTATTGGCGCCGATGGCTTTGGTTATAAATTCAGAAACAACCAGCACGTCAAAGTCCCTCAGGTTGGTAATGTGGTCATCGAAGACAATGTCGAAATTGGCGCCAACACATGCATAGACAGAGGCGCATTAGGAAGCACCTCAATAGGCGCAGGCAGTAAAATCGATAATCTGGTTCAGATTGGGCACAATAATAAAGTCGGCAAAAATGTAATCATGTGTGGCTTAACGGGCGTGTCCGGCTCCTGCAATATTGAAGATTATGCGATTTTGGCTGGAAGTTCAGGCATTGCCGATCATGTCACGATTGGTCGCGGCGCAGTAGTCATGGCACGTTCCGGTGTGGCAGGCAATGTCGAGGCAGGTGCACAGGTCTTTGGCAGTCCAGCAAAAGATAAAAAGACAGCTTATAAAGAACAGATAGCAATCAGTAAATTGCCTGAGCTGTTAAAAAGAGTAAAAATGTTGGAAGAAAAACTCCAGACACTGGAAAAAGATAGATAGCCAAAGCTGACAGCTAGGCAACCATTTGCCTGCTAGGCAGTATAAAATCGGAACAAACCGCTTGGATGTTTATAGCAAGAGAAGTTCAGCACCATGCGTTACTGTTTAAACGCATCCGATCGGGTCAGATGTTAATGCTGGAGAGTAATGGAGGGTAGGAAGTAGGAAAAATACCTCCCGCGTGACGGGAGGTATTTTATTTAAGACTGCGTTTTCAGTCTTATTGCTCAGTTCTGTTTTGCTTTTTCGCGTCAATTTTTTGGAAAACTTCAGCGTTACTTGCTGCAACTGCACCACTTTGTAAATGCTTTGTTTCGTCTTGTTTTAACAGTACAACTAAAACAATGATAGAAACAATAGCAACGCCAGCATACCACCATGTGTTATCTTTTTCTTGTTCTTCAGCCATTTTAAAATCCTCGTATAGTTTATATTATTTTATTGATCCCTTTCCTCAAAGGGAGCCCCTCATTAAATCGCTTTATTGAGTGGCTTGTCGATTTAACTATTAAACGACAGACACTTTTTATCACGAGATGTGACGTTATGTCAAAACTATAAATAAAAAAAATCAGTCGCGCTTAAGGTAATGTTGCCACAGAGATTATTAACAGTTGAAAAACAGCAAGAAAATCCATGCCAAGCAACTGAAATTTAAAGAAAACATTACATATGCCCAGCAAGAAAAAGACCAAAAGAGGTATAACTGATAATAAATTTTGATGCTCAACACGTGGCGCTTTGGCATTAGGTCGTCGCAATCAGAGAAAATTGCTTAAAATTTCTGTATCAACGTACAGGGATACAACGAGCGAAGACCAAATCTAAGACACAAGACTACCGATGTTTTCGGCGAAAAACCTGAAGTTGTAGCTTTAATATCGACCAACGAAGCGATCAATTAATCATACAAATATAAGCACAGCGTTGAAACTGATTCTACCTAAAGCAATCCAATCTCATTTAAAATACTCTTGGGAGCCGGCGAACGCGAAGAATGGACCCATGGTCCGACCAACCACTTAAAAGAGCTTGCAAGCGATCGGCTCCGCCGTCTTGAACGCCCCAGACTTGACACCCACAGAGGAGGAACATGGGACGCAACGGAAGAGCCGAATCGACAGGACAAGCTACCTTATCCCTCTTTGACCATTAATCCTTATCTGGAGCCAAGAATAATTACTCTAGATTACCACCAAGTTATCCCGATGTATTAACTCAGAGTCATCGAAGTAACCCAAAATACCTTCAAAATCCGAACTGCTCTTACCCAGTATTAATTGAGCATCGGCATTGCCGTAATTAATTAGCCCACGCGCGACTTCCAGGCCGGTTTCATCCATACAAGAAACTAGCTCGCCACGTTCAAACCGGCCCGATACCGCTTTAACGCCGACAGCCAGAAGACTTTTGCCTTCATTTTTCAACATCCTGACCGCACCAGCATCAAGAATCAACTGCCCCTTAACCTGCAACTGACCAGCAAGCCAACGTTTTCTTGCCACTAACGGCTCTATGTCCGGCAATAAATGAGTGCCCAAGTCAGCCCCTGTAATTACAGAAGCAATGACACCATCGGCAGCACCTGCAGCAATAACAGTGGCTGCGCCGGATCTGGATGCCAGCCGTGCAGCCCGCACTTTGGTGCACATGCCGCCTCGCCCCAAGCCGCTACGGCTATCGCCAGCCATTATGTCCAGCCGATCATCGTTAACGCTGATCGTTGAAATTAATTCCGCATCGGGATTTAAGCCGGGATCGGCCGTAAACAAACCCTTTTGATCGGTCAGAATAATCAATAGATCAGCCTCGACCAGATTAGCCACCAACGCCGCCAATGTATCATTGTCGCCGAAGCGGATCTCTTCGGTCGCCACTGCATCATTTTCGTTAATAACCGGCACTACGCCAAGCTTGAGTAAAGTCAGCAACGTGCTTCGAGCATTTAAATAGCGCTGTCTGTCCGACAAATCATCATGTGTCAATAACACTTGCGCTGCATGCAGACGATGCTGCTGAAAATTGTCATCAAAAACACGCACTAAACCCATCTGACCGACAGATGCCGCCGCTTGCAATTCATGCAATGTTTTAGGGCGCACTTTCATGCCTAATCGGCACATACCTTCTGCGACAGAACCTGAAGAAACCAGAATCACATCGATAGATTGCCGCCGTAAATCGGCCATCTGCTCAACCCAGGCAGCGATAGAAGCCTTATCAAGGCCCTGCCCGCCCTTGGTCAACAAAGAGCTGCCTATCTTGACGACAACCCGCTTAACTTTGGCAAAATCACTCCTGCTCACTTTTTTCCCGCCGCTGCTGTTCTAAAAAGTCCATGATGGCAAACATAAGCTCTTTTGTACCCTTGCCGTTAATTGCAGCAATTTTAAAAACCGGCCCCGTCCAACCCAGTTCGTTGACAATTGCTTGGCAATGTTGGTCGACTTCTTCCTCTGGCAACCGGTCTATTTTATTCAATACCAGCCAGCGCGGCTTGGCCGCCAGCTCATCACTCCATTTTTCAACTTCGTAAATGATTTTTCTAGCCGACTGCACCGGGGATTCCATGCTTTCGTATGGTTCAACATCAATCAAATGCAACAACAATCCGGTCCGCAGCAAATGCTTTAAGAACTGCAAGCCAAGGCCCGCGCCTTCCGACGCTCCTTCAATAACACCTGGAATATCAGCAATAACAAAACTGCGCAAATCATCGACTCTGACCACACCCAGATTGGGATGCAAGGTTGTAAAAGGATAATCGGCAACTTTGGGCGTTGCCGCCGATACAGAGCGAATCAAACTGGATTTTCCGGCATTCGGCATGCCCAGCAGACCGACATCTGCAATCAGCGTCAACTCCAGCTTAAGCCTGCGATGCTCGCCCTCTGTGCCTTTACTGGCTTTTTGCGGCGCTCTATTAATACTACTCTTAAAGCGTGTATTGCCCAAGCCATGAAAACCACCTTGGGCGACCAGCAATGTTTGGCCGATTCTGGTTAAATCACCAATAACCTCGCCAGTTTCCGCATCAGAAACCAGAGTCCCAAGCGGCACCGGTACATAACAATCGTCACCTTTTCTGCCGGTACAATTACGGCTCATGCCATTCTGCCCGCGTTGCGCTCTATGGACGGCATGATATCGAAAATCCACCAACGTATTTACATTCTCCGCCGCAATCAAATAAACGCTGCCGCCATCACCGCCGTCGCCACCGTCCGGGCCACCCATCGGAATGTATTTCTCGCGCCGGAAGCCGATAGTACCATTGCCGCCATCACCCGCTTCTACGCGAACTTCCGCCTCGTCAACAAATTTCATAAATCACGCCGCCAAACTTCAAATCCAACCGATAAAAACAAAAAAAGCCCCGCCATAACAACGGCGGAGCTTTTTTAAAGTTGCCGGGTATACACTACCCAACCAAACTGTCCGCCATACTATAGCGATACAGCCTTACGTCTTATGCTGCAACAATACTGATAAATTTGCGGTTGTTAGGGCCTTTAACCTGAAAAACCACTTTGCCGTCAGCCGTTGCAAACAATGTATGATCTTTTCCGCAACCTACATTATCACCAGCGTGAAACTGGGTTCCACGTTGACGAACGATGATATTGCCCGCCGTTACATTCTCACCACCGTAACGTTTAACACCTAATCTTTTTGCATTAGAGTCGCGTCCGTTACGGGTACTACCACCAGCTTTCTTATGAGCCATCTGTAACTCCTAATATCTTAAGCAGAAATGCCAGTAATCTGGATTTCTGTATAGTACTGACGATGCCCCATTTGTTTCATATGGTGCTTACGTCTTCTGAATTTAATAATTTTGACTTTCGCATGTCTACCTTGAGACAAGACAGTCGCTGTAACTTTGCCGCCTTCAATAAAAGGCATGCCGACCTTAACAGCATCGTCTGACTGAACCATCAGTACTTTATCGAATTCAATGCTGTCGCCTTCACCTAGCTCCAGTTTTTCTATTTTTAAGTAAGTACCTTCTTCTACGCGGTACTGTTTACCACCTGTTTGAATTACCGCATACATCGGCGCAAGCTCCATCAAGCATTAATCTGTTTAAAGTGAACAAAAAATTATATTTTTAAAACAAGGCCAAGTCAATCTAAATTAGACTCGCACCCTGAATATCTTATTAAAATAGCACAAAAAAACTATTATCATCAACCTATACGCTCAATAGCATGGGCGGTTAATGTTTTATTAAGTTATAATAGTTTAACAGACATTGATTTTCATAGCTATCACTATGAAAACTAACCCAAACTCACACGCAGCAATACATAATGGCACCGCATCCACAATCTTCGACCAACATTCCTGCCTCTATTGATTTTGATTCAATCAAAAAATTAACGACAACTGAGGCAAAAGCTGTCGATCAGCTTATCATTAACGAGTTAAGTTCTGATGTCGTCCTCATCAACCAGATGGGCCATTATATAGTCGGTAGCGGCGGCAAAAGATTACGGCCAATGCTGCTGTTACTGGCAGCCAAGGCATTGGGAAGCGCCAGCGAAAATCATCTGCTGATGGCTGCGGTCATTGAATTCATTCACACCGCCACACTGCTGCATGACGATGTTGTGGACGACTCCGACCTCAGACGCGGCAAAGAATCCGCCAACGCGGTATGGGGCAACGCTGCCAGCGTATTGGTCGGCGATTACCTTTATTCCAGCGCATTTGAGATGATGGTGCGTACCGGTAATATGCGAGTCATGGAAATCCTGTCAAAAACCACCACAGCCATTGCCGAAGGCGAGGTACTGCAACTTTTAAACTGCAACAACCCAGAAACGACAGAACAGAAATACCTCGAAGTCATTGCCAGAAAAACAGCTATTTTATTCAGCGCAGCAACCAAACTAGCCGCCGTTATTTCCGGCGCATCCGCTGAAGTCGAGCAAGGATTGGCGCAATATGGCCAACATCTGGGCATCGCTTTCCAACTGATTGATGACGCACTCGATTACAAAGCCAGTAAAGATGAACTGGGTAAAAATCTCGGCGATGACCTTGCCGAAGGCAAGCCAACCTTACCGCTGATTTACGCCATTCAAAACAGCAGCGAAAGCGAAGCAAAAACTGTTATTGATGCGATCAAAAATGGTAATCGTAATGCCTTTAATGAAGTTTATGCTATCGTGCAAAGTACTAAAGCCATTGATTACACAGAACGACGCGCCGACGAGGAAGCCCAGAAAGCGATTTCCGCATTAAGTGTCTTGCCTGATTCCGAATACAAACAAGCATTAACCTTATTGGCGTTGTTTTCTGTTCAGCGCAATTACTAGAACTGCGCGCCGCACTTAGCCTTTGAGTAGCGCATTATAAGCATGCGCTTTCTCAAGCAATAGATTGTATTTATGCTCAACCTTATCCATTACCTCGGTTAAGAACTGCGTTACCTCGGCATCTTCAATGCCTTCAGCAGTTGACAATATATAGGCCTCCAGCTCACTGATCGCATCGGCATCAACAATCTCATCGAGCAGGGTCGCTGCCTCGGAAGCATTAATAGCCTTAACCAGCTGATCTGCCGCCAAGTCCTGCAGCAACTGTTGCAGCATATCAATCGCCTGCACCATTTCCTGAGCTTTTTCATTGACCGCTCGAAGCAATGTTAGATTTTCGGTGAACTCAAGAAAATCATTCACCGTTTTTTTAAGCTCATATAACCGTAGCTCGTGCTTTGCCTTTATTATTTGCCGCATAGATATCCAGTTCACCAAAAAAATTGCGTCAATTATAATTCAGATTTCAATTTACCGACCGACTCGACAATTCCTTCAAGCAATCTCATATATCCAGTTCAATTATTTCTGACTTAAGATCAAGAGAATGGTAGCCATCGAAGCATCCGACAGCCAGGTCTTTTATCCGGAAGACTCGTGTGGGTACGTCCAAAGCGTTTGTCAGCGGCCCAATACCATAGAAATCGCCCTTCCAGCATCCAAAGTTCAGCCTTGTGAGCTTTCCAGACAGGCCATACTCAAGGATCACTCGTCTTTGCATGAAATACTTCAAGTAGACCAGAGCGGATAATATAGTTAGCGTATAGGTATTTTCTAATATACCCATGTTTGGTTTTCTATATTAGTGTGCTATCTCTGCAGTCATTCATTCAACTTAGATTTTACAATACAGGAGCTTGACGCCATGACACCAAGAGAATTAACCAAGCAAGCCTTTAGACTTTACGACAATATCAGACTACAAGGCTATAAGATTCCCCTGCAATCAGACACAAGCACGCGTTTAGATGTTGTGCGGTTCCGAGCCTATTCAAGATATCAGCGGCGCTTAAAAATTGAACGCGGCACATTTTAAAGGAAGACATTAAGCCTGCCGCCTGACCTGTTGGATATTGCCGACATAGTGCATATCAGCGATGCTGATCCCTTAAATAGTGAAGGCGGCAGTCGGGCAAGAGCTTTTGTACTTTTTATGTCTGCTTGATGACTTACTTACCCTCCCTTTCAGGCAAGGCGATAGGCTCGGCGCTGACTCATCCACAAAATCTGAAACCAACTGACTCAGCTATGCCAACACAACCTATTCTTCCAGTTCTGAAAGCAGGTCGCAGAGAGCCATAAAATTCAAAGGCTTAACCAGATGGTGATCGAAACCTGCCTTATGCGAGCGGGCTAACTCCTCCGGTCCTCCATAGCCGCTTAGTGCTACAAGGAGCACATCCCCACCGATGGGCAGTTGCCTGATACGTTGGGCAACCTGATAGCCATTCTCTCCAGGCATTCCGATGTCCAGCAGTACCACATCAGGTTGGAATTCGTCGATCAGCATTATGGCGCGCTCGCCGGAATCGGCCATTTTGACTTCGTAACCATTCATCTCCAGAAGGAGCGATGTACTTTCCCTTACGTCGGAATCATCATCCACCACCAGCACCCGCATGCCTTCGTTAGGCGGTGGTGTCGGCGCTTCGGAGACAACAGTGCCGACCGATTGGACAACTGTCGGTAGTCGGATGCTGAAAACGGAGCCCAATCCGGCACCTGGGCTTGATGCCGTTATTTGTCCGCCGTGCAATTCCACTAGCCGTTTGACTAGCGTCAGCCCAATACCTAATCCGCCTTGGGCTCGATCCAAGGTACGCGCGCCCTGCTGAAATAAATCGAAAATCGTCGGCAATAGTTCCGCCGGGATGCCGGTACCGTTGTCTTGCACCCGAATCTCGACTTCAGCTTCGAGCAACTGGACATCAACCTCGATTCGACCGCCTTCCAGAGAATATTTGCTCGCATTGTCGAGCAAGTTAAGAAAAACTTGAGACAGACGCACGGAATCGCCTTCCAACAGTATCGGTTGTTCAGGCAGACAAACATTGAGCTGTTGTTGTTTGGCCCGGGTGAGGTCGCGCGCCATCTCCAGGACAGGCTTAATCACTTCCACAAGGTCGAGCCGCTCTTTCTTCAGCGAAATCTTACCGCGTGCGATACGGGACACATCCAGTAGATCATCCACTAGATGAGTGAGGTGCAGCACTTGCCGCTTAATAATGTCCTTAGCCCAGCTGAGCCGTGGATCTTCCAGCTTCAGCATATCCAAAATATGGGCTGCATTGCTGATGGGGGTCAGTGGATTCCGTAGTTCGTGGGCCAACATGGCGAGGAATTCGTCCTTATGCTGGTCTGCCTCACGCAAGGCCGCTTCGGCTTGTTTACGCGCAGAAATGTCGCGGCTCACCGTGGCGACACCCACCGGCTCGCCGGAGCTGTCTTTGATGATGAATGCGTTGTAGATCATCCAGATGGCGACACCGGTTTTGGAATGGCGGAACCTGATTTCCACATCACCGTGACCTTCGCGCACAACGCTCGGGAGAAATTCATCAAGAATGAAGCGCTGATCTTCCGGGAAGAAAAACTCCTGGACGGGCGTCCTGATGCCCTGTTCCAGATTGTCTAGACCGATCAGCCGCATACCCGCTTGGTTAATATAGAATGGAATAAAATTCATGTCGCACATGCTGATGAATTCCATGCTGTTGTCGGCCAGCGAAACGAACTTCTGCCGTTCCAACTCCATATGCTTGCGTTCGGTAATGTCGCGCAGGGCGATGACGTAGCCGGGCTGCCCATCCCAATCCAGCGGTGCGGAGCGCATTTCTGCCCAGGCAAATCCGTCCGGGCGAATCAGGTTAATGTCCTGATAACTGGTTTTATCAGGATTAAGCGGAATCGCCAGCGATTGCCCGATCAGCGGGTTGCGTGCCAGCAAGATTTCGGCTGCTTGGTTGGCATAAAGCACGACACCCTGACTATCGACAACCAAAACACCGTCAGTGATCGTGTCAAATATCAGGTCAAGCTTGGGGAGGTTGGACGACATAGGTGATAAAGTTACTTAAATAATAATGGTCTGCACGCCGATTCCTTTCGCTTGGGTAGTGATAGCCGCAATGACCGAAGGCACCCGCGACAGGTCGCCGAGCAGCTTCAGCACAGGTTCCGGCATATCGCGCACCAGCATTGGCGTCGCAAACACATCTTTTTCCAGAGCTTTTTCGGGCATGCCCAATACTTCGACAACATCAAAAACCCACTGTCCAGGCTCGTAAAGGTTAGAGAGCGCAACAGTAATTTGTTCGACCAGACGACGGGTTTCATTGTTTAATGATACCACATACAGCGTTAGAACCAGCTTATGCTGTGCCGTGCGCCGTTCCAGCTGAGGCGTGGCAATCTGGGCGATATTGCGGATTTGCACGGAAGATAGCGGCTTGCTGGCCAGTTCGAACTGAATGCCTTCCTCATGAACGACTTTCAACTGATCCATGTATTCATTGGCAAAGGCAGTGACGATATAAACACTCAAAGTATCGTCAATGGCTTTCAAACGGCGCAAGACTTCCACGCCATCAATGCCCGGCATGCGCAGATCGAGAAAAATCAGATCGGGACGTTCGGCAAGAGTCATTTCGATACCTTGCAAGCCGCTTTCGGCTTCACGAACCGAAAAGCCATCTTCCAGAATCAATTTGAAAGCAGCGCGCACCGCAGGGTCGTCGTCTATTACCAAAATTTTTCTTACCATTATCGTGCCTCTTGTGTATTCGATTTAAATGCTAAAACAATGGGAAATCTTAGCCGCAAACGGCAGCCGTTTCCAAGTTATGTGTATGGGGAATTGAATGCTTAAACACGGGGAAACCGTAGTCTCATGCAGCAGCCGTGTCCGGGTGAACTCTCCACCTGTATAGTACCTTCGACATCCTGGACCAGGCGGCGGATGACTGATAAGCCCAGACCAGTACCTTTTCCGGGAGGCTTAGTGGTAAAAAATGGATCGAAAATCTTACTTTGCACATCTTGCGGAATGCCAGGACCGTTATCGGCCACGCTCAATTCTAGCATTTCCTCAAGGGGCCTAACCATGATTTTGATCTTTGGCTGCGGTTGATCGGCTAGCGCGTCCCGGGAATTAATGATCAGATTGACCAATATCTGCTGCAAACTGTCGGCGCTGCAGCGGATGAGCGGCAAATCTTCGGGAGCATCGACCTCAACGGTTATGCCGCCTTTGCTCAATTCGCCTTCCAGCAGCAACAGGCTTTGCTTGATGACTTCCGTCATTTGACAGTCGCCGCTTGGAGCTGATCGGGTGTGCACAAATAGCAGCATGTTGCTGACAATCTTCTTGATTCGGTGAATTTGCTGTAGCGCCTGATCAAGAACATCCTTTGATTTTCCATCAGCGCATCGGTCGGCGGCGAATTCGACAAAATTCATCACCCCCATCAGCGGGTTGTTGATCTCATGCGCCACGCCGCCGACCAGAGTCCCCAATGCCGAAAGCTTTTCCATCTGCAACATGTGCTCTTGGTTTTCCTGGAGTTGGGTATAAGCCTGCCGGGTTTGCTCCAATAATCGGGCGTTTTCCAGGGAAATCGCAACCTGGGCGGTCAATAATTCGGTCATATCGGTTCTTTCGGCGGTGAACACACCTGCTGACAACCGATTCTCCAGATAGAGCAGACCGATGAGCTCGTTTTGCTTGATGACCGGCAGGCACAGCACCGAACGCAGTTTTAGCGCCTGCACTTCCGGCGTATCCTGAAACTCGCCTTCCGCCATTGCGTCGTGCAATAACACTTTTTTACGAGTGCGCAGTACGTAATTGACGATGGCGCGGCTGATGCCGTCATCGGCTTGGTTAAGGTTGAGATGCTGGCGGTTAACGATGTGTTTTTTGCCGACATGGTTTTCCGCGGCAATCAGCAATTCATCCCCATCCTTGATCAGCAGGTAGCCGTGCTGCGCCCCCGAACTTTCCAGCACGACGCTCATGATTTTTTGCATCAGCTGATTCAGGTCGACTTCCGCCGATAGAGCCAGCGCCGATTTTATCAGGTAATTGAAGTCAAGATTCGGCAGCGTGGCTGACGTATCGACGTCCAACGCTTTCTCTGCACGAACTGCATTATCGGGTTCGGTGTAGGGGCGGCGCTGCTGCAATAACGCGCTTTTGCGGTCGGCGCGGCATACTCGATACATACGCCGGGCCTCGCTATAGTACAGTTGGGCATCACCGAGACTGCCGATTACCAGCACCTCGGCCAATGACTCGTATAAATGGCCGGTAAGCAAGCCATAGTTTTGTGCCTGAGCAATCGCGATGGCATCCAGATACAAGTTGCGGGCTGCGCGCATTTTGTTCTGAGCGCGGGCGATCTCGGCATGAACAAAGGCCAGATAGGGCTTCAGCAATGGCCCGAGGCGAGCCCAGGTTTCCAGTTCGGCCAGCAACGGCGCAATTTCGGCTTCCAGTGCCGGCCAATCGGCATCCTCCGGCCGGCGCAGGCGATTGACGATTCGGAACACATACCAGAGACGTTTCAATACATTATCGGTCAAGCCGTGCAGATAGCGTTCCACCGCTTGCAAGGACACTGCCGCCTCAGCGTAATCACCCATGTAATGTTGGGCGAAACCCAGCAGCGCAAAATAGCTGCCGGAAGCGGAGACATAATTTTCGGCTTCCCAGCGCACCAGCGTTTCGGTCATGTCCACCGGCTGGTAATCGAGTTTCATCGGCGTCACCCAACCGGCCAGTACGGCTTCGGCGAGGCCGACCGAGAACGACAGCTGATTCTTGCGGGAAAAATGCAGACATTCCTCGGCGGCTTCTTCAACCAAACGCAGATCTTTACCCTGTACCTGCAAATTCCACATCAATGGCCCGTAGGACAGGCCGGCGTTATATAAATCGCCGCAATTTTTACCGCACTGTATGGCTTTCTGGCAGTAATCGACGATCTCGGCCGGATGGCTGCGTGAATGCATGTTGCACCAGACGATACCGTTCATGCCGCGGGTGGCGCCAAAAGTATTCGGGTGTTTTGCACACAGGTCGTGGGCAAGATCCTCATAAAGGAAAGCCTGTTCGAACTTACCCTGTTCGCCGAGGTTGAGGCCCATGATCGAGAACGAATAAATCACCGACTCGTCCATGCCGCCCTGCAAGCAATGCAGCGTTGATTGCGCCGCTGACAGATACAGTTGCGGCACCAAGCCGGACATATAGAGATCGGGAATCAGCTCGCTGTAAAACGCCAATTCGATCTTGCTCTTGCGATCCTGGGTAAAAGGCATATACAGGATAGTCGCCCAGACATCGCCTTGCTGTTCGATTTCCGCCATTAAGGCCAGCATCCGCTCCCGGGCTACCTCGGGCTGATCGGGAATCGATTTGCCGAAATAGGCCAAGCCGCGATTGGCGGTGGCTATCGCCTTGTTGAAATTGCCGAACGAGGACAACGATGTGGTCTGTTCCGCCAGGGCTTCGGCTTTGTCCAGGTCGCTGACGGCATGTTCGACCAGATGATTAAGCAATTCTTCCGAGGCTTCGTAACGTCCGCACATCAGGTTCGTTTTGGCCAGGCGCTGATAAATGCGAAAAGTTAGATCGTAAGCCTGTTCCCAGCAATTATCCGGCAGATAATCGTGGGCCTTCAGGAAAAAATCATTGGCGGCATCCCCGGCCAATGCATCCAGCGCTTTGTTGCCGGAATGGAAGTTGATAGTGACCAGCCGATACGCCAGTTCCTGATCCATCTCTGCCGGACGGCCCAAGTTGAGGTGGGCGGCAATGGTGAACAGGTTGTCTAAGGTTTCAAGATCGGTTCCTTCCGGTACCGTTTGCAGCAACCGGTTGCCGATGCGCCAGTGGATAGCCGGTTTGATTTCCGGATCGACCTGGCGCAGCACCGCTTCCTGGACCCGATCATGGACAAACTGCAAATCGGATTTATTTTCCAGCAGCATGCCCAGATTCAATACCGGTTTCAAATCTTCAAACAGCTGTTCGATGCGAATATCCAGCACCAGCGCCACGTCTTCGGCACTGAAACGGTTACCCATGCAGGCGCAGTGGTTGAGGATATGCAGGGTTTCTGAAGGCAGTTTGCTCACCTTGGAGCTAAATAATTCCACCACCGAGGTCGGCATCTGTGTGTCGCGAATCCGCTTGATATCCCAATGCCAGTGTTGTTCAGCGTCGGTATTCAGCAATCCCTCGTTATACAGCCAGGCCAAGCTTTCGCTGACAAACAGCGGGTTGCCCTCGGTGAGATGGGCGATAAATTCTGCCAGATTGGCCGTCGCTTCCAATGAAGAATTGAGGATGTAGGCCACCATCTCATGGCAGTCGGCGTCGGTGAGCGCCTCTACGCGGATTTCCGCGAACGGGCTGTTGTTTTCATGAATCTTACGGATCAGCTTGCTGAGCGGATGACTGCCGTCGACTTCGTTGTGCCGATAAGCGCCCATGAAAAACAGGTAAGGATGCTCCTGATGGTTGTCGAACAGGTTTTGCAGGAAATCGAAGGTTGCGCTGTCGCACCATTGCAAGTCGTCGATAAACAGCACCAGCGGATTGTCCTCGCTAGCCAAACAAGTCAGGAAGCGGCCGAACAAATTGTTGAAACGGTTGCGGGCTTCCACCGGCGGCAGATGCGGCACTTCCGGCTGACGGCCGATAATGAATTCCAGTTCCGGCAACACATCGATGATGACGCTGCCGTTGTTTTCCACGACGTCGAGTATTTTGACCCGCCACTGCTGAACCTGCGTGTCGCTTTCGGTCAAAAAGATGCGGATCAGGTTACGCAAGGCCTGAATCAACGAGCTGTAAGGGATATTTTTCTGGTATTGGTCGAATTTGCCGGAAGTGAAATAACCGCGATTTTTGACCAACGGTTTTTGCAGTTCCTGAATCAGTCGGGTTTTGCCGATGCCGGACAGACCGGAAATAAATACCGAGCGGAATCTACCGCTGGTGACTTCGCTGTATTGCTGCTGTATCAATCGGCTTTCTTCCTGACGCCCCACCATTTTCGAAATGAAGATGACCCGGCGGCTACGATCATGCAGACCAATCGTAAATGCAGATACGCTGCCGGTAGCAGTGTATTCTTTCATGCAGCGGGTCAAGTCGGCCAGCAAACCCGAGGTGCTTTGGTAACGCTTTTCCGGCTGCTTGACGGTGAGTTTGGCAACAATATCGGCCAAGGCTTGAGGAATTTGCGGATTGAACTGATTGACTTTAGGCGCTTCCTCGGCCAGATGCGAGTGAATCAGCTCCAGCGGATCATTGGAAAAAAACGGCAATCGGCCGGTCAGCAGTTCATAGAGCACTATCCCTAATGAATACAAATCCGTGGACAAGTCTACTCTGTAATTAATGCGGCCAGTCTGTTCCGGCGAGGTATAGGCCAAGGTATGGCGTACGAATTCCGGATCGTAGATAAAATGGCTGACATCGCGAATGTCGAGCGGGGTGATAAAATCGGTCAGCCGCAGAGTCAGCGTTCCCGGTTGGATCAAAATATTGTGGGGCTTGATGCCGCCGTGAGTAATGCCGGCATCATGCACTGCTTGCAGCGTATCGGCCAATGTACACGCTATCGTAAAGAAATCGTTGAGGTCGAGTTTATCTTGCTGTTTCGCCCAGCAGTTGAGTGATTGTCCGGCGAACCAGGGCTGAACGATAAACTGTTGCTCCCCGTAAGATTCCAGGGCGAGCGGCGTACAAACCCGTGGATCGTGCAGCACTTTCAGGCGTTGGATTTTCTGGCGCAGATGCCGGGACTGGTCATCCCAGCTCGACAATTGCTTCAGCACTTTGATGACTAACAGATGGTCGGGGACGTGCTTGTGGTAACCCTTGTATACCACAGCCTGTAAGCTCTCTCCCAGCTTTTCGGTAGCGATATAGTTGCCCAGTTTCGGCGCATCCTGCGGTTGATTTTTTACGGTCATATCAATCATTGGGATAGGCTTACTGGCGCGTAGAGTGATGCCGGGCATGATAAAGTCATTTTCAGGCTAAAACCATCGTTTCGAGACGATGAGTTGGTAACAGGATGTGGATCTAAACAAACGACGACACTGTTTCATAGATTTATAAATCATCGTTGTTGCAATGCATGTCGGCATCGGCTGAATGTGAGCACGGTTATACATATACCCGCTCTCTACCCGAACATGCTTTGCGAAGTAGCTGTTCGACTTCTGCCGGGTTCAAGTATGTCAAGAATATCGTTGCATTTAATGATATTTTCTTCGCTCGCCAGAATATAGTCGGCCAACGTGGTAATCGCGAGCCAATTCGGCCACTTACTGACAAAATTGAACGCCGCCAGAAATAGCTCAGCCATTTTTCTTGCCTTCAATTCATCACTATCGGTAAAGCATTCAAGATATTCGTTGGCAACCTCTAAATCGGATGATCCGCCGTAATATTGCAGCGCATTGATATTTATCAGTTCAGGATTAATCGGTTCGTTGTCACGCAGTGCAACATACCTGGCTTCGGCTATAGGTCCTGCGAGCAAATTGATGATATCGGCCTCGAAGGCTTGTTGATAAGCCTGTTTCTGTGCCGCAGAAAGATCTTTAACGGCCTCATCAAATGATGACGGCAGGGTATGAATTAAGCGACCGCCTTCTACTTTTGCAATACACCGATCAGAGGCTTTTTCCAAAAGCCCGAATGGCTGAGCGCTGTTATTCGACAGGCCGATGCAAATCTGAAAAAAAACCGGTGGCAGCCCTTTTTGTTGGTTGCCAAGATAAATTGCAACGGCATGTCCTGCTTCATGGATGGCTGTTTCCCTGCAAATTTCTTGATGGGCTGACTGGCTTGTATCTTTTAAGTTGTTGGTACGGTTCATTAAATCTCAAATTAAGGCATACGGACGAAACAACTGACTGTTTAAAGAAAAAGTCTTGTGCTGTTTTCCATGAAAAAGGGTTTAGCGGAGTGACGGGAAATAGCCCTCAGAAGCGATAGTGCATATGTTTTCACGCAACATGCCCGAAAAATAAAAATGCGGACTTTCCAAAGTCGCATTAAGCCATCGCATACCCGGCTTTATACTGATTGCTGGGTATAAAACGAAGAAAGCAGGACGGCTGGGGTTGAGCAGGCAATTAACGGACTTACGTTTCTGTCTTTACAAGCAAAACAGCGGTTTTCCTGAAAAAATCCACTAATCCGTTGCGCGACTTGTTACTCAATGATTGAATCAATATCCTGATGTATCGTCATGCTGAGCTCTTCAGGATAGAAATTTGCCTTATTTTTTGCTTTATCGATGGCGGATGGCATAGCCTATTTTTTGTTAAATTATTGCAATATTATTACCTCTTATCGAGCAACAACTTATTCGATAAATTAAAACAGAAAGTAAAAATGAAAAAAATACGTATAAACACTTATTACCCATATTCAGAAATGACTGTCCCCGTGGCGATTACCGCCATTTGATTGATGACTGCGTCCCAATAATATCTCAGCCTCACCTGTAAAAGCTTACTTTGGTCCGTTGGTTTCATGGACTCAATATCAACATCTATTTAATCCAAAATTTGGCAGGTTGCCGCCTGACCCCGAGTTAAGCAAATTAATCGACGCTACGTTCCTAGCAGACTATCTTTTTAATGGCTGTAAACGAAAAGTTATTGCATGAGCTAATGATGGTAGGATAAAAGGAATCATTATGCGCTATCTGAAATGAATCTTTCAGGTAGTCGTGGATTTAATTCCCAAACGTATAAAATTTATCTCGGCTTGAAAAACTACAACAAAATGCACAGAGGCCACTCATGAATAGGCGTAAGACCATCAATAATAAGCTTCCGTTAACCTGCCTTATGGCGGCTATAGCGATAACCGGTTGTGCCACGACTACGCCTAAGGAAGCCGCTGAAACTGATCCTTGGCAAGGATGGAATAAAGATACGCAGGCTTTTAACGACGGCTTCGACAAACACGTATTAAAGCCGCTTGCTATCGGTTATTTGAATGTTACCAATGACGCTGTCGATAAAGGCGTCACCAACTTTTTTAGTAATATTAATGATGTAGGCGTCACTATCAACGATGTTTTACAACTAAAACTATTGCAAGGCGGTATGGACATCAGTCGATTCCTTATCAATACAACTGCCGGAGTCGGGGGGGTTTTTGACTGGGCTGAAAAAATTGACTTGCCTAAACACAATGAAGACTTTGGCCAAACCCTAGGCTATTGGGGAATACCGTCAGGGCCTTATCTGGTACTGCCGTTTTTCGGTGCAAGTACGCCCAGGGATACCGTAGGCTTACTCGGCGATGCCTTTTTGGATCCTTTAACCTATGTCTCTATCTTTGGCGGTTTTGCGGGTAACATCGCGACAATAGGTACCAGTGCCCTGGATGTGGCGGATTATCGTGCCGGTGTTATGTCCAGCGAAAAGGTACTCAAAGAGGCAACCGATGGCAATCGCTACGATTTTATAAAGAACACCTATCTACAGCATCGTGAATATCTGATATACGACGGTAACCCGCCGAATGTAGATGATCCCTTGGATTCCGACGAAAGCGGTGCCGGCGACACTGGTAATGGCTCTAAAATCAAAGACAAAAACGACAATAACCATAACCTTGATTTAAAAGCGCCTGACGAGAATCAGTAATAGGCCGCAACTCAAATACCGGCTCAGTCGTATTTCGTGTCATCAACGGATGCCGGAACGCAGAAAAGCTGTTGCTCAACCGGCACGCTGAGCTCATCTCGGCAAATCATGTTAATAAATGGCCTGCCGGAGCCTAGAGCAATTCTCGGTTATCTAAGATCACTGCCATTGTTAAACGCTATCTACTGAGCAGTAGTTACTTGCAGTGGCATGGACTGGGTCCCGTTTGCCGCGCCGAGCACCGGAGCTTTCGCCGGGAAATTGCCCGCAGGGGCGCGGCAAGGAGGCCGCGCGTTGCCAGAGGGCCAAGGATGGTCCTTCTGGCAACCCCCGGTGAAAGTGAGGAGCGCAGGATTCAAGCGGCAACGGGCCGCCTTTCTTTTGGATACTTTTCTTTGGCGGAGCAAAGAAAAGTAGCTCGCCGTCGGGGGCGAGACCCTGATTCAATCAAGCGTCGCGGCAGCGACTCCTTAGATCACAACGTAACGCATCCCAGACGGCATTCTTTGGCAGCACGAGGGAACGAGACAATTTATTTTAAAAGTTCGGGCTATGTTTCTAACTAACAAAGAAATGCTCTAGGTGACTGCTAAACAACTGTATTCTAATAAGACTCTTGATTATACGTAACAGATAATTGCTCTAATTCGGCAATCAAACTTCCATGAAGCTGGCAGTGATGAGAAATTCGGTTTATGTGATTAGCTATTTAATAGCTTCGATGAAATGCATGTCTTAATGCATAAATGGCGCGCCCGAGACGATTCGAACGTCCGACCACAGCCTTCGGAGGGCTGTACTCTATCCAGCTGAGCTACGGGCGCGTAGGGTGTATTCTAACCGATTGGTGCGGCAATTACGACAACATTGTTTTCAAGTGCGCTAAACTTGCTTTGCCACGCTCTTTGATGACTTCCGGAGCCAGCTGCTTTTTGTTGACCCATTCCAAGTCGTCTTCGGGCAATTCGCTTAAAAACCGGCTGGGCTCGCATTCGGCGATTTCACCGTAACGTTTGCGATGGGTGCAGTAGCTGAACGTGCAGGTGCGCTGCGCTCTGGTGATGCCGACATAAGCGAGGCGGCGTTCCTCTTCTATATTGTCGGTTTCGATGCTGTTTTGATGCGGTAGGATGTTTTCTTCAATGCCGATCAAAAACACATGCGGAAACTCCAGTCCTTTAGCCGCATGCAGAGTCATCAGGCTGACTTGATCGCTGGCTTCTTCTTCCTGGTTGCGTTCCATAATATCCATCAGCATGATTTTAGAGACGATTTCCGCCAGCGGTTTTTGGCCGTCGGTTTCCTTGTCGGCGATGCGTTTTAGCCATTCGACCAGTTCGTAGACATTTTTCAGTTTGCGGTCGGCGGATTCTTTGGTTTTGCTTTCTTCCTGCAAATGCTGCGAATAACCGATTTGATCGATGAATTGTTCGATGACTGCGAAAGTGTCGCCCCGTTCGATACGGTCGGCGGTATCGATGACCCAGTCGCGGAATTTTGTTAGCCGGTGCATGGCTTTTTCGGACAATCTTTGGCTTAGGCCGAACTCGGTGCTGGCCGCAAACAAGCTGATATGCCGCTCGTTGGCATACGCGCCGAGCTTTTCCAAAGTACTTGGGCCGATTTCGCGTTTGGGGGTATTGATCACGCGCAAAAATGCCGCATCGTCGTCCTGGTTAACGAACAAACGCAAGTAACCGAGGATATCCTTGATTTCCGAATAGGCAAAAAACGAAGTGCTGCCGCTGATGAAATACGGGATGTTGTTTTCCCGCAGACCTTTTTCGAACAAGCGGGACTGGTGGTTGCCGCGATATAAAATCGCATAATCCTGGTAATTGCTGCCGGTCTTGAACTTGTGATGGATGATCTCGGACACGATCTGCTGGGCTTCCATCTGCTCGTCTTTATGGCTTAAAACCCGTAGCGGATCGCCGTAACCCAGCTCGCTCCACAGGCGTTTTTCAAAGGCATGGGGATTGTTGGCGATTAGTTGGTTGGCAACTTTCAGGATGCGCCCGGTGGAGCGGTAATTCTGCTCCAGCTTGATGACTTGCAGGCGAGCGTAGTCTTTTTGCAGTTGCGCCAGATTTTCCGGCTGCGCGCCGCGCCAGGCATAAATCGATTGGTCGTCATCGCCGACCACGGTAAACCGGCCCAAATTACCGGCAATCAGGCGCACCAGCTGGTATTGGGTGATGTTGGTATCCTGGTATTCGTCTACCAATAAATAGCGAATCTTGTTTTGCCACTTCTCCAGTATGGCCGGATGTTGTTGGAACAGCAGCACCGGCAACAGAATCAGGTCGTCGAAATCGACCGCATTGTAGGCTTTCAGGCTGCGGGTGTAGTCGATGTACAGATTGGCCGCCGGGTACTCGTTGGCTTTTGCAATGGTTACGGATTGTTCCGGCGTGACAAAAGCATTTTTCCATTGGCCGATTTGCCGGGAATAGCTATCGATATTGTCGATATCGCAATCTTTCGCACCGTGGCTGATTAAGTTGCGTAGCAGCGTGTACTTGTCCTGCTCGTCAAATAGCGTAATTCCGGCTTTATAGCCCAGCGTCTTGGCTTCCGCCCGCAGTATATCCAGGCCCAAGGAATGGAAAGTCGATACCCGCAGGCCGCGCTGTTGCTTGTCATCCAGCAGTTTGGATACCCGGCTTTTCATTTCCCGCGCGGCTTTGTTGGTGAAGGTTACTGCCGCGATATGCCGCGCAGGCAGGCCTTGCTTGACCAGGTAGGCGATTTTTTCGGTAATCACCCGCGTCTTGCCGCTGCCCGCTCCGGCCAGCACCAATAAGGGATGATCGATCGCTTTAACAGCGGCTTGTTGTTGGGGGTTTAGTTTGGACATTGATACTTAAAACTTATGTCGGCTAGTTCCCAAGCTCAAGCTTGGGAACTCGGTAAGGGAAGCTCTCGGCAACCGCTCCTGCGTCGCCTAGAGGCGCCTACTTTTGGTGCTCTACCTCCTGCATCCATACAAGTCGCAGCTTCCCATCTCGCGAAGCTGGAGCTTCGCCTTCTGGGTTCCCAATCTGGAGATTGGGAACCAGCGTAATCTATATTTTACACAGCTAAGCGTATTAAATTTTACGATCCAGCTTGCGATAGCTGATCGCTTCGCTTAAATGCGCGGTTTCTATATGTTCCGATTGGGCAAGATCGGCAATGGTGCGCGCCAATTTCAATATCCGGTGATAAGCCCGATGCGACAGGCCGAATTTATCCATCGCCTGCTCTAAAATCCGGTGACTTTGCTCGGACAGCACGCACAGATGTTTAACTTCCTTGGCCGTCAATGCCGAATTGGCTTTGCCGCTACGCGCGACGGCCAAGTTGCGAGCCGCAACCACGCGCGCCCTGATTTGCTCGCTACTTTCTTCGCCTTCCGGCGAGCCTTTGCGCAGCACTTCATGCGAGACTCTGGGCACTTCCAGATGCATGTCGATACGGTCCAGCAACGGCCCGGACACTCTGGCCCGATAGCGCATCACTTGCTCGGACGTACAATGGCAACGGCCCGACGCATCGCCCAAAAAGCCGCAAGGGCATGGGTTCATCGCCGCAATCAATTGAAAGCGCGCCGGGAAATCGACTTGCCTTGCGGCACGGGAAATGGTGATGTGTCCTGTCTCAAGCGGTTCTCTTAATACTTCCAGAACCTTGCGATCGAATTCCGGCAGCTCGTCAAGAAATAAAGTGCCATTATGCGCCAGCGATATTTCACCGGGTCTTGGATTGCTGCCGCTGTCATTTTCAGAAATAAATGCGACAATCTTAACAAGAAAACAATAACTTAGTTTGACTTTTTTAATAATAGATGCGACAAATTTCATCAAATAGCTGCGACGGAGCTTAAAATGTTCAAAAATAGTTGCGACTCTGTTACACCTCAGCAGATGCGGAAAATCGGCCCTACGAGACGTAGCGTTTCCGGAGTTTATTCTTTCCGAGGCGAATCACCTATCCAGTTCGAATCCACTCTGGAACGAGATTTTATAATCCGCAAAGAATTTTGTCTTGCGGTTCTGGATGTAATTCCTCAACCGTGCCAGATTTCATTCAAAAGCAGGGACGGGAGAACTTACCTTTATACGCCTGATTTCTTAGTATTTTACAAACTCGGCAATACTGAATATGGCAACTATCCCAAACCGGTCCTGATCGAGGTTAAGCCCGAAAGAGAATGGCGCAAGCATTGGCGAGAATGGCTGCCCAAATGGAAAGCCGCTTGGCGCTATGCCAAGGAACAAGGTTGGGAATTTCATATTTACGATGAATCCCGAATCCGCGACCAAGTTCTAAAGAATATTACATTTTTAGAACTTTATAAACGCATGCGTTTCCCTGCCGAGGAAACTCGCTGGATACTCGAAAACCTCAAGCAAATGGGGAGCGCTCCGTTCCACTATATTATTGCACGCCACTTTATGGGGATCTATAAAGCCGAAGGCATCGCTCACATTTGGCACCTTTTGGCATCCCGCCAGATCGATTGTGACATAACTAGACCGCTAGATGAATTTACAGAATTATGGGTTCCAACCAATGAGTAAAAATGACGACTTAGCCATCTATAACGAAGCATTTGAGCCCATTAGGCAACGCATCGATATACAAATCGGCGCTTTCGCCCAGTGCAACAACAATATCTATCGCATTATCCAAGTTCTGGATTTTGAATCGATTATTGGCGTTGAAGTCGAAAGTGGACGAAGTGTTCCGTTACGCATTGGAGAACTTAGACCAATCGAATCGAATGAAGCCAAGCTTTTGCACGTCGACATCTCTGAAATCGCCGATGAAGACTGGAAAATTGCTGTAGAGCGTTTTGCAGCAATCAAGCCTTTCGTCGATGTGCTAATGCCTGGCAGATCTGAAGTCGAACGCCGTGCCAAAGAAGTTAATGTAGATACGGCAACTCTTTACCGATGGCTTGGACGCTATAAAGCTTATGAAACAATTTCCGCATTGATTCCTCAAAAGCGCGGCTGGAAAACCAGTAAAAGTCGACTTCCAGCTTACTCGGAACAGGTTATCCAGGAAGTCATCCAAGACTTCTACCTGACTCCGCAGCGACCATCACCTCAAAAGACTGTTATGGAAGTGCTTCGCCGCTGCCAGTTACGCGGCATAGAAGCACCAAGCTCAGGAACTATACGCTCACGATTGAGCAGAATCTCTGAAAAGGACCGGCTTCGCGGACATGGTTTTAAGGAGAAAGCCAAAAACAAGTTTTTACCTGCCGCAGGAAGCTTTCCCAATGCAAACTTCCCTTTATCCGTCATACAAATCGACCATACGCCAGCCGACATTATTCTGGTCGATGATGTCCATCGCAAACCCATTGGCCGCCCCTGGATTACGCTCGCAATGGATGTGTATAGCCGTATGGTCACAGGCTATTACCTATCCTTCGATCCTCCTTCAGAAACTTCGGTGGCAATGTGCGTAGCGCATTCCATACTTTTGAAAGACGAATGGCTACTGTTACATAAAGTGGACGCTGACTGGCCGGTATGGGGCATTCCAAGAACCATCCATGTCGATAATGGCGCCGATTTCCGCTCAAATAATTTCCAGCAGTCTTGCATGATGTACGGAATTAACATGGAGTTTAGACCAGTCAAACAGCCTCGATACGGCGGACATATAGAGCGAATGCTTGGTACGCTACTGAAAGAAATCCATGACTTGCCGGGCACGACTTTCTCATCGATAAAAGACAGAGAAGGCTATGATTCAGAAAAACATGCAGCGCTGACTAAATCCGAATTTGAGGAATGGTTGGTTACTCTCATTTGCAAAGTTTATCATCGGCGCTTGCATACCCGCATTGGCATGTCGCCGCAACGCAAGTGGGAAATCGGCATTTTCGGCAATCATGAAACCCAAGGGACCGGCTTGCCGCCACGGCCAGCCGATAGAATGACCATACTTCTGGATTTTCTGCCTTCTTTCCGACGCACCATTCAAACGTTTGGGGTGACCATCGATGATATGAATTATTACGCTGAAGCCTTGCGACCTTGGATCAATGCCGAAGATCCTAATATGCTTGGCACGAAGCGGAAGTTCATTTTCAGGCGTGACCCAAGAGACATCAGCGTAATTTGGTTTTTCGACCCGACGTTAAAACAGTATTTCAAGATTCCGTTCGCCAACCAATCTCTTCCGTCGGTTAGTGTATGGGAATACCAGCAAGTCAGGGACCAACTTAAAAAAGAAGGCTTAAAAAGCGTCAATGATCCTCAAATTCTCCGCGCACTGACTGAACTGCGCACCAAAGTAGAAGACGCCAAGGAAAAATCCAAAAAAGCACGACGGCAATCCCAAAGGCGCAAGGAACATGAAAAGAAAGTGTCTCCCGCTGCGCCTCTTCCACCGCCGAACACAGCAACAGCGCCAACAATGAGCGATCTATCGTTAAATCTTATTGACGGCGATATCGACACTTTCGGAGATATCGCATGACGAATTACGAGCATATCCATCCTGATTTTCGACATATCATGGGCTTATCCGATAAAGAGCGGATGGAATTCATGGATCAACCGCGGTGGATCAATTACAAAACTTCGCAACAGATTTTGGATACACTGCAAGGCTTGATGCATAAACCGCAACGGCCACGCATGCCTAATCTCCTGATCGTCGGAGATCCCAACAACGGCAAAACCACTATTGTCCGCCGCTTCCGCGACCTGTGCGGTCAAGGCTATGTCAACGATGAAGCGGACCCCGTGAAACCTATTATTCTTGCAGAAGCGCCGCCTAGCGCCGATGAAAAAGGGCTTTATGTCTCTATTCTGGAACGTTTCTTTACTCCATACCGAACCAGCGACTCGACTACGAAACTACGATACCAGGTCATACATTTAATGAGGTTATGCCAGACAAGAATTCTCATCATTGACGAATTTCACTCGCTTTTGACCGGTTCGGCAATTAAGCAGCGGGAGGTAATGAATGCATTGAAATTGTTATGCAACGAACTTGCTATTCCTATCGTAGGCGTCGGAACTCGCGAGGCCGTGCGAGTACTTCATACCGACCCGCAACACGCGAGCCGTTTCGATGTTGTTTCTTTGCCTCTTTGGGAATTGAATCAAGATTTTCAACGGTTATTGGCTGGCTTTGAAAAGGTGCTGCCGCTCAAACAACCGTCGAAACTTCACCAGCCAGAACTCGCCACACTGCTGCACACGATCTCCGAAGGCAATGTAGGCAATCTGCATCGGCTGCTAGTGGAATGCTCCAACGAAGCTATCAAAAACGGTAGCGAGCAGATCACTAAGACGATTATCGAAAGCAAAAGATGGCTAAGACCTACTCGTGGCATTCGGGAAGTCATTGTGTAAGCCCCCACTGGGCTGTTCATGTCCCGCTACTGCCGGATGAAATCATTTCATCTTGGCTGGTAAGAGTGGCTCTGACTCAAGGTTGCGATCCTCTCGTACTAACTGGCCATGTCTGGCCAAAATGGCGAGTTTGGACGTTGGATATCGATCGTTGCCTATCAGATGAACGTTTGAAACCGCTCTCTGTTAGCGCAGGCATTCCAATTAGAGCATTCCAGTCTGCAACGCTCTACCAGACAGCAAGCCGGATTAACCGAAAACCGCTACCGGAAAAAGCGACTTGGCCCTGGATGCTTACTCTTGGCTCCCGCAATACCAAGCGTAGAGGCGGTCTGCAATACTGTCCTATATGTCTTTCAGAGGACGCCAGACCCTATTATCGCCTTCATTGGCGCTTTGCGTGGCATACCGTTTGCGATTTGCATAAGTGCAGTCTTTTGGATCGATGCTGGCATTGCAATATGCCTGTCGAGCCTCACCGGCTTATTGCGGAAGATCAGCAAGCATCCGTTTGCGCTTCGTGCAAAAAAGATCTGGGAAAAGCCGAGACAATCTCTTATCCAGACGAGGCATTGCTTTTTCAGAAGGAAACAGACCAGATCGTTCAAGAAAATGACAAAGTGTATTTCGGCAGGCCGATTATTATCGAGGAGTGGTTTGAGTTAGCCCATTTTTTTATGAGCTTGATCAGGAAAACTAACCGGAGCAATGCGTATAACTTTACACATTTCATGAAGCACATAAATGTAACTATGCCTCAATACATTCCGATAATGCCCGGCGCCGGCGTTGAGTTATTGCGAACTCAACATCGCCAGCATATCTTCGTTGCCTTATGGCATCTTCTTTCAATAGACAAAAGTGAATTTGAAGACGCGCTAAGAAATTCTGGCATTACTCGGCAAGGGTTCTTCGAAAAAGGCGTACGTATTCCTGATTATTTGGCTGGTTTGGTTGAAACCTTGACAGACATTTCCAGGAAAAAAAGAGCAAGTCCGGTTAAGCGTTGTTCACTAAAACCTCGGCCTAAGTCCGAAGTTATGCGAAAAATGGACAAGCTACAACGTAAACTCGAAATGATTCACCATGACAACGAACCCAAAACATGATAAAGCATCGAAGCAGCAGTGCGACGAGTGCGGTAGATTTGTCGCCAAAATCTGGCGTGTTTATAAAACGCACCGGTATTGCGCAACATGCTATGCCAGAGTTTTCAAGCACCGCAATTGCCCTAAATGCGGCAATCGTGCGCGGCTTCCTAAAAACGATGCAGATGCGTTCTGTCGGCGTTGCGAAATAGATAAACCGTGTGCTCGCTGTGGAAAAACGGACTATGAAGTAGGCAAGATTACGTCTTATGGGCCTGTATGCAACGTGTGTGCGCCACATTTTCACGTTCCAAAAGCCTGTGGATTGTGCGGCAAAATGTCTATTTACTTATCACGGGTAAGCCGGCTTAACATTGATATTCCTATATGCCCTAAGTGCGCAAGGCAAGGCTATCAAACCTGTCAAGCCTGTCACCGTTATCGTCTGCTGTCAGAAGCATCGGATGGACGAATGCTATGCAAGATATGCCTAGAAAAGGGAGATATTCCATGTCCTCAATGCCACAACCCAATGCCAGCCGGTTATGGCCAACGATGCGAGCAATGCTATTGGAAAGAACTGCTTGAAAAGCGGATCGAAATTGACTGCACAAGCTTCGCAGTGCCGCAGATGGCCGGGCATTTTAAAGTTTTTGGACAATGGCTTGGCGGTAAGGTTGGCGCTAATAAAGCGGCATCTACCATTCACCGTTATTTGCCATTTTTCTTAGAAATTGAACAGCAATGGAAGGCCATACCGAAATATGGAGAGCTGTTAGCTCATTTTGGCGCTTTGAAGCTACGCAGATCACAGCTCCCTATGACTTGGATGGTAGAGAGTGAAATCATTGTACTCAATATCTCTGCAAAAGAAGAGGATTCAGATAAACGCAGGATAAAAGTCATTCTGGATAAACTCCCGGAAAAATCTCAAGCAAGTGAAATTCTAACAAGCTATTACCAGTCACTAATTGAAAAATTCAAAGATGAAAAAACAACAATCCGTTCCATCCGTTTGGCATTATCACCGGCTTCTGCATTTTTACAAAAGGCCGCAGAAATAAAGTGTATGCCACCTGACCAGAAAGCGTTGGAGGCATATTTGAAAACGGCACCAGGCCAACGAGCAGCTATGTCAGGCTTTACATGTTATCTTCGAGACAAATATGGAATAAAACTTACTTTGCCAAAATCTGATCCGTTAAAGATACAACATAAACTAAGAAAGAAATTAGAAGAGGAAATGCTGGTACTGATGCAAAAAAATGACAATAGCGACGAATTTCAGCGCCGCTGGTTATCTACGGCACTAGCATATTTTCATGGGCTTCCGAGAAAAGTAGGGAAAACTATACCGAATAAGCAAATTGCTGCTTTAGAGGATGGTAGCTTTAACGTTACTTGGAAAGAACAAACATATTGGGTTCCAATACCTGATACCAAGCGATGCGCTATCGGCGATTCTTAAATTAAATGTGGCCATAGCGCTTGGATAGCTACACTATCTTTTTTGGGGCCTAAATCCCACCATGATGCCAACTGCTTAATATAAGGCCGCCAGTGTCGCATCTGTGACTCTTTGAGTAATCTAGTATAAGTCGATTCATTGCGAAGCTCTTGCCAGCTTTGTCCTGCAAAATTCGACAATACAAAGTCAAGTGACAAAATAGCATCCATTGGAGGAAATGCTAAACGAGGAGCAGGAAGCAGAAGGGTTCTACCTAATGAGCCATGAATATCTTTCATTGCATGCCCACCATGCTGAAAATGATACAAAGGATGGGCTTCATCTGGCGCATCTGAGCTATCACCAATGTGCCTGTCAAAATGCCAAGAGCAAATATTCTGCTGTGTGTCAGTCTCTATTTTGATTTGTAAGACTAAATCCGTTATGCAATCGTCGGATTTATCACTACATGAGCCTTTAAGATCTAAATCAATATGAATATTCAACCACTTACCACAATTTGCAGGGAAAACTTTCTGGGGAATATCTACTTTCAATTGGAGATCTGCGACTTCGTAAGACCAAGATTCGTCCTTCGATCCTCGTAAAGCCTGATTAGCGGCCGACGTCAATACCTCTGGATTTACCACAACCCCAGTTTTGTCTTCTTGCAAAACTTTAAATAATGCCAAGAGGTCGGCTGCGATCCCTCTTTTAATCACATCAGGTTTCAAACGCTTTGCCATCAAACCTCCAAATCTTCCTTAAACCTATCAAAGCGTTCTCTGTCTATTGGATCAATACGCCAAGCTTTTTTTTCAATTCGATTTAAGGCCGCATGCACTGAAACATACTGGGTATCGTGCCAACTTTTTCTATCTCGCTGAACAACGCGAAGACCATCTACAGGATCCAGAGGTTGTCCCGTAGCAACGCACAGCGTGTAATATTTACTGCTGTATGTTTCACAAATCGGTGAAGCTGCTACCAGATCAAGACCGAGCCTATTATTCAATAACTGCACCCTCTCTTCAGCAGAAATACGTCTTAGATTTGGCTGTTTTTCTGAAAGTGTAGCCCACCAATCTTCTACACGAAACCACCACCAACGGCCCCATCCTTCATGAAAAGGACCACGATAGTAAGCTTGATCCAACTGTTTCTTCAACTGTTCCCACGCACTCTGGCATGCATTCACATCTACTCCGAGTCGTGCCGCAACCAATACTTCATCCACTAATAAACCGGGGACTTGAATCAATTGCTTGAGCAATAGCTGTACAACCTGATGGTCAGGCCTATGATCTAACACATCAGCCAATTCATCGAGGAAAGCGGCATGTACACCTACATTGTCATCCGCTTCTAAACCTAGAATTTTGTCAGCACTTAATTTCTTTTGCTTTGACTCATTCAGCACGCGGTAGCCAACTGCCAACGAGATCATTTCGTTAGCTACAGCTTCTGGCTGCTGCGTGATTAGGCCATCCTTAACATAAACCGCATCGAATAAGTCATGGGAAGTTTCGTCTTTACAGAATGACTTAAGAAAATTTTCATCAATTGTCCAAAGAACTATTGGGAAAGCCGGCACGATTTCGCCTTCGGCCATTCTAGTACGGAGCTCCTGAGCAAGAGTTGGCCCACGATAGGGAACTTTGTCACCGTTTGAGTCGGCTTCTGTATCTAGCCGTAAATCGAGAAGTAGGCCAAACGCATTTCTGTTTGCTGTAGCCTCAGAAATAATCTGTGGAATTTGATGACCTATCTCAACCGGAGTCCGACGCTCAAAGACAATTGAGCGCCCCTTATTACTGACGCCGCCCAACAAGTCGTCCACTGTTCTGTCTTTTTGGTCGTCAATACACAAATACTTAATATCGGGCATCACCAATTTCCTCCTCCTTTGCCTTTGGAACTTCAATTCGAAAACACGTTGTATACCTAGCGGGAGAGTCTATTGGCATTATCTCGCCGTTCGCCGCATCGATAATATCTCTTACTATTTTTAATCCAAGACCAGTTCCCACAAGCTTTTCGGTGTCACTCGTAAGCACACTGGGCGGTGAGCTTGTAGTAAAAAAAGCATCGAATATCTTTTCCTTGTTTTCGGCAAGAATGCCATCCCCATTATCGGCAAATTCAATGTATAACCGGTCATCAACAGCACCTGCAATGATACTTATGCGCCCATTAACATTAGCCCGGTGTATAGCCTTCACTGAATTTGTAAAAAGATTCAACAAAACGGATGCCCATTCCGACTTGTGCATGGGCTTTGTAAAAAGATCATATCCGTCAAACCGGGTGGTTAACTCTATATTTTGCCGTGTTAAAGTGGGGCGTATCATCTCAGAAAAATCGTTGATAATATCTCGTAATTCATGAACTTCGAGTTTCCGATGTGCATTCTGAGTTATTGCATTATCAAAATACCTAACATAACTCTGCAGTAAAGCCATATTGTCTCTGACTGCCGCAAGTGAATCCTGAGAGGCACCTTCTTCCGCGACTTGTGATATTGTCACATTTAGCGCGGCGATAGCGTGACGCACTTCGTGGGTAAATTCACCAATTGTGAGGCCAAGGCTAGCAAGAACACGAAGCATGCCATTTTCTTCTAGAATTTCTTGAGATTCTTCTCCTAGAGCTTCAATTTCTACAGCCAGAATCTCTACATCAGGAGAACTGATTGGTATATTTATTGTTGTATTTGCTGATGTCTGGGATACATTACCAGCCATCGAACGGATGCGATCGGCAACAATAGAGGCCTTGTCCCGTGGACCTTTCTTGCTGGACGAATTTTCTCCAGGCTTATCAACTGATGCAAAAATTTTCTTTCCTCGGAGATGAGCTAATTGCATTACTCCTGCCATCAATCCCCGATATACAAAATCTTGAAGTTGTAGGAAGGCTTCATTTTCAAGCAACCCTTCTCGACTTGCCGTTTCTTCAAACCGTTTTCCGGTGATATCCGTAATTTCTACGAGCCCAAGAAAATTATTATTATGGTGAGGTGGTAACAACGCTCTCAATGCACTTGATTGTTGCAAACCCAGCCAATCATCGAAGACCTCTCCATAAGGCAAAACTCGAAATCCATTTCTATAAACTCTAATGCCTCCGTGATTTCTCAAAAAATCCCGAACCATAGTTCGTGTTCCAGATGGAAGCCCTTCTTCTATAAAATAATGTGCATTAAATTTAATGCCACCTAATAGAGGGTAGTTCTTTTGAAGTAAGCCAGTTTTCGGTTTCAGTCTCGGTTCAAACTCGAGTAGCTGCTTCTCAATATTGATATTGTATTTCTCAGATAGTATTCCGATATAGGGGACTCCTTCGCCATCAATTTCTCCAGAAAATTGTGCAATGGAATGTGTATAAATTGATTGCTTTTCACTTGCAACCTCGACCAGATCCCCTTCTTTCTGCCGTCGATAAAAAGTGACTTTAAATCCAGGATCTTTTGGTTTAGATTTTGGATCTTTTGGTTTGCAATCTGCTTTGCTTCTGTCTAACGGGAAAGGCTGTAACAATTCCGAAACATACCTAAAAGCTCTTTGAATTTGCGCTTCAGTCCATGCGTCGCGTAAATCAATTATACGAAGTATTGTGCCGAACGTTGATTGCCGTGGCAAAATTTTAAATTGGTTCGATATTAAGTAAAGTTCTTTTCCACCCTCAAACAATTCCCAATCGATTTCTAGTCCGAGCGCATGATCTGCTGACTCAAGCTGACTAATAATTTGAAGACGCTTACCTAAACGTTGAGTTGCAAATCTTCCAATACCCTTTCTTCCAGCCTTTTGTCTTTCATATTTTAATGAAACTGGGTTTAAGACCTTGTACTGAGTAGATATTCTCATGAAACCATTAAGTAGCTGTTCACGAGACATTCCGTGACCGTTATCAATAACCTCTAATGTTCCGCCTTTGACATCTGAATCTTCGAATATCATATTTACAGATAATGCATCGGCATCGTATGCATTCTTTATAAGCTCTGCAACGGCTGTTTCTTGTTTTGAAACGAGCTCAATCCCCAGTCGAGAGATATGACTAGCATCAACAGAAAACCTAACATTATCTGTGTCTAGCTTGGCGATTTCACTCGCTAGCACAAGAATCTTGTTGTAATCGAGATCTTTTTGTTGAATCGCTAGGGCAAGTGCTTGCTTAATGTCTTCTGCATTAATCGTATTATTCATCTATTCATCCAATTTAGTAACACGCATTCTCCTGTTACGACCAGTTGTCAAACATGCTGCTAATGTGGGCAATGCCTCAACAAAGTGCGGTGAATCATAGAACAGGAAATTATCAGCAAATTTACGAGCATCATCTACTCTGCCGAGACGTATTAGTTTGTCAATTTCAGCGAAGGTATCATTAATCTCTTTTGATGTTCGATTTTTCGGTAAAAATAAATGAAGTTGCTGAGCATCACTCGGCTCAAGCTTTAATGCGCCGGAACCACGTCCGTGGCCTAGCAATTCAGCAGACAGTTGAGTGTATGTACTGTTGAATGAGATGGCAACTAGCTTTATTTTCACTGTGCTTGGTACTTTAAAATACACCCTGTAAAGTGAATTTGTACAATTAGCCTGTGCTTCATTAACTACTAACCGAGGACCGAGATTTGTTAGAAATACAAGAAAGGCGTCGGGGATTTTATCATCTAAAAACCGATACCATAGAGGGCGCCTTGCAAAAGTCGAGTTTTTTTCAAGCTCTTTCTTGTCGTATAGATCGAGATATTTTTGTATCGAAGGAGCACAAGTATAGCTAGGGCAATCCAATGCTAAACAAGGACTACCAACCGTTTCATGCTCATTCGTGTCTTCTTCGCTTAAGGATATACCTCGAACCCAACGGCTTCTTGGCACGATGTATCGTAGATACTTTCGTTCGATATCTGCCAATTGCCAGCCTTCTGTTGATTTTATGAAATATTTAGCATTCCCTGTTACTAATCCAATCTGAATTGTTGTCAGCGTGCCAAGAGTTTCCACCTCGACATCTTTCGAAAGCTCAGCCATTAGAGATAATGCTTCTCTCGGTACCATTCCGCTACCAATATGAAATGGCATTAGTTTATGTTCGCATCCGCTTTCTGCGCCCCAATTGACTAGAAATTCTTTCAATTCCGTGAGTCTATCTATGCATTTTGTTTCAATACTTGCTGGTGACTTATTCATGTTGAAGCCTTCTGCTAGCAACACTATAGTTAATTCTTCCGTACCCTCACTAATAAATAAGCGCTCGATCAGCGTTATTACTGAAACTTTCACAAACTTTTTAGCAATGTCCTCTCGAACTTTGGTTGCGTACTTGGCTGTAAGGAAGCTGCCTGGCAAAACCCAAGCAACCCGTCCTCCAGGTTTCAAGAAATGCAATGAGTGCATAATAAAATAGGCCCATAGACTCGCTCGTCCGTTCAGCCGCACACCATATTTATTTTGCCAAAATGCAACGGCCTTCTTTTGATTGTCGTCAAAATTGCTGTGCCGTATATAAGGAGGATTGCCGACCACAAAATCGACTAGTTGATGTCCTCTGTCTTCAGGAAAGAGTGCCAAGAAATCACATTCAGAAAAATGGCTGGGTATAGTTTCAATTGCCAATCTGGTTTTTAAATACTGAAAAGCCAAAGGATCCATGTCACAACCATAAAGAGTCTTCTCTGGATTAATCTGTCCCAATTCTTGAAGCCGTGCTATAGATGCTTCTAGGAATGTGCACCCGCCAAAACATGGCTCAAAAATGACATCATCCTTTGTTCTAACGCCCCATTCGCATAGTGCTGTGGTTACGCTAAGGGGAGTATAGAAAGCGCCAATTTTCCTTCTATGAGAAATAGAATGAGGGACTGGCAAATTAATACTTTGTTCTATTTCTGTTTTAGTGTCGAAAGAGTGTTTCATATGCTTTTCTAACGACTTTCTTTTGTATGTTTTGCGGGAACCGGATTGACTTTTTTGCGCAAGCAGATTTCACCCGTATCGACAAGAAGAACCACTTCAAGGGAGTCTCCTTCCTTAAGATCGAGATTTCGAAGAAGGTTTTGATCGAGAGTAACCCTTCTTAATTTTTGTATCGTAGTAGATCCAAAAGATACTTCACGAACTGGTTTATGAGTCATTTTAAAGTATCCTTCAATACTTTATTTGTTACTTAATTTAGTTTAATAGTAGACTTATTTAGCTCTAAACGCAATATCGAACATCATGGTCTTACGGTTACTAGCGGCACCGGCTGTGTAAATAGTTAGGCATGGCCTATATACTTCGGAAATACGGCCTAAATGACGTCCAAAATACCGCAACTAATTCAATGCGCCCACCATGAAAAATTACAAGCATAAATAAAAATAAGGATAATTTTCGCGAACACTATATCTGTAAATAGATATAAAGAGGAGCAGGCAACAGGCTTTTTATCCAGCATCAAAATTAAGCAGTTCGTCAATTTGAAGCGCTCTATTAATCTCATTTACATGGACCAATGACCCGAACAATGATTACATCGGTTTTACTAAACAATTTTACTAAGTATATATTGACAGGCTTAAACGGACTGTTATCCTAATATTAGGAATTGTCAACGCCATGCCTGAGAGCAAGCTTAAAGGTTGCATCAAAAAAATTAGACCATTATAAGTTTGTCAAACTTAAGACAAAGCTATCAACCATGGTCACTGTATAAATGCTCTCCTGTGACTAAATTATTGGAGATATGCCATGTCTTATACTGATAAATCCATCAAAAAAGCTGTAGAAGAACTTCGTGATCACCACTTGCTTCACTTCAATAATAAGTTGAAGCCTACGCATGCTCATGAAATGGTTGCTGCTTGCTTCGGATATAATTCAAAAATAGCATTAAAGTCAGACGCCTCATTTGAGTTAGATCCAGATGACCCAGAAACATTTGAATTCCCAGATTGCGAAGAAAATATTCAAAAGCGCATAGAAAAACTCAAAGGCTTGAATATAGAGCAGGAGGACCATGTAGAATATGTAGAAGTTGCTGCGGATATTATACTCTCTGCCATTACACCTGAGTGCAGTATATGCCATGAATTTGACAAGTCGGTGAGAGCTGCTGAAACAGATCATAAGAACCCCGAGCAATTATGGGCTTGCCATTCCTGTGCATCTGAAGGTGAAGAGGTTGGATTCTGCAAATATTGTGGTGAGAATAAAATCTACCCTATTGACATGCTGAACGATGCTTGGGAATGCCCAGAGCATGCTGGCGAAAGTTCTCTCACAGAAGAGGAAGAAGCGGATTATGAATCATACATGGAATATTGGGAAAATCATGGCTATGACTATGACTAAAGACCCAATGTAAAGCTTCTGATAACCTGACTGTTTCAAACAATCAGGTTATCGTTATGAGCACCAAAAGAGAGAATCATGAACACAACCTCAATTAGCAAAAAAGAACTGAACTTGATTATAAGGGCTGTCACAGAATTGCATAGGGTGCTTGAATCAAATGAAAAGGCTGGAACTGATGAATATAGAAGCCTTCGCGAATTAGAGGATAAGCTTGGCAGTCTTAGCGGAACTAAATTCAAACTAATGGAAGCTATCGAGTAGAACTACTACAGCTAACAAACTAAGGTCATTATCACAATCAGCAAAATTTCAATAGTCACCACATCTCAATGGTTATTATTGCTAGCCCCCTCATGAGACTCAAGAATTGATCGGCATCCACATGCATATTTAATTGCGCTCGTGCTGGAAGCGAACTTGCCGTTATTTTCTTCCCTTTCTCAAGTAGCGACATTTGAATAATAGCTTCCATTGAACAAGTGCCATGTTTATAACGAGGTATCTTAAGAAACGCCATAACTACATCTTTATCAATGTTCGCAGTATTTTTGTCTTTGTGCAAAATACTTGCAGCGTTATTTTTTAGAATACTGCTTAGAATTACGGCACGCCTAAACATAAGTTCAATATCTACCTCCGAATTAGGGCTATCAATTCCAAGAATGATGATTTTGAGCTGTAACTTTGTGGCTTTTGGTATTATTCCCAGATAGGGAGATCCTGCCAATTAGCGGGAAACCCCATAGCTATATGATTGTTTGCCGTAACGGTGTCCAATAAAGATATTAGTCTAGTTTTCCATGAGCTATTCGGGTTTATCGTCTTCATTAAGAACACCATAATTACCAAGTAGTTATATAGATAATGGTCTTGGTGATGCGGGCTATTTTGTGGAACAAGACTCTCATCGAGCCGCCTTATACGGGGCAATACAAGAGTAAATCTTCTATTCCATAAGCGGCTATGATGTGCACAAACATTGCGAACAGGGGTTAGAGCATGAAATACTCCCCCCGCAATTTGATAGTTTGGCATTCTGAACATATTTGCAATCGCTGATTTGATGCTAGTAGAATTTGTATTCTCAAGCCATCGTGAAAGTTCTCCCAATGTCATGGTTTCCACAACAGCCCAAATAGGCGGCAAATGTGGTGATCTATACTTATTTCTATAGTGCGACACGAATGTTTCTCGACTACGTTCTATTTCTTGATCAATCTTTGCGAGGTTTCTAATATGCTTACTGGGGCACTTGAAGAAAGCCGGGTCAATATAAGCATGACTATTGTTAGTTTTTAGTGCCAACTCGCCGCTCCATTTAGACCTTAGAGCGACTTCAATCCGTTCGATAGCTTCCATGACTAACAACCGTAACTTACGATCAAAAATATAAAGCTTTAAGATATCGTCAAAATTAGTGCCTGGGAGGAACTGGTGATTCCGATCGCCATTACTACTTCTGATCTCAAAAGGTATAAAGTAAGCGCTTAGGCGATAGTAACCAATAGAAGTAAGGTAACGCTCAAGACGAGGGATGTTTGTACAAATCAAGCCTCTATCCAGTAACAGCTGAGCTTGGGCAGAAATAGATAATGGTGGTTTGCTGTAGTACACAGCCAAGATTAAGGTGGGATAGAAAAAATTAACCCCCCGGTATTGAGCTTTATACTTGCGAACAAATATAAATCGCCTGGGGGGTGTTGTTGTTAGTAATTCTACAACTATCTACAGTTACTAGCAACTCTATCTACAGCTACTAACAACTTCATCTACAGCTACTAACAACTTCATCTACAGCTACTAACAACTTCATCTACAGCTACTAACAACTTCATCTACAGCTACTAACAACTTCATCTACAGCTACTAACAACTCCATCTACATCCGGTTCATGTGGTTAATGAAATGAAAGACTTCAATATTCTCTTCAGCTTTTTCTGGGTAGATGTTGATTACTTTAGCCGATAGATGATGACAACTCACTCTCCGGTTTTCCGCTCCTTCAGGAACTGTCGGACAGCGCCGCCACCGGCTTTAAGCTGCGCTATGGATTCAGTTAGATGTAGGGCGTTATCGACATTGCCAAGGAGATAAAGCGTTTCCACTATGCTGTTGTAATCGGCCAGCGATACCATAACGACAGGCTCGCCATCCTGGCGGACAATTACGATTGGAGCGTGGTTTTGACAAACGTCGTCCATCACTGTTTTTAAGTTGGTCTGGGCTTCAGTAAGGGTCATTGATTTTTTGTACATAGTTATAGATCTAACCCGCCTTTCTGTTTGAATTTGAATCTAAGTCTATGAATTTCATTGGTTTTCATATAAAAACGCATTTATTAACAGTAATGCATGAAAATGCAAGTATTTCAATGTATTGGAATATTAGTTATTTTTTTCAAACCCTTTCCTGATATTTTCAATCATTCGAGGGTAAATTAGCGAGGGTTCGTATTTAAAAACAGCCGCCGCCAGATTATCGACCGTCTCGATGCCGTAGTAAGCACATATTTTGCAAAGGTCCTCGAAAATGCCGCGCTTGAGCACATTGATGATTAGAGCCTCATCCGATATGCCGCCTGGATTAGACCAGTCGTAAGGGAAGGACAGCCCGAGTGTGATAACCAGCCGGTCTTTATCCGATGCCGGCATCGTTGGCATAGAATAATTGGCCGCTATTTCCTCGGTTTCACGCTCTTTTATGAGCTGCTGCAACGTGGGCCGCGTTGGTGGCGTTGTCGCCACTTCCTTCTCACGTCGCTCTTCCAGTGCGTCGATTTCCGGCTTGTCGTAAAGATCGCGTTTCAACTGCTCGTCTAAAGCGCGTCCGTGCCAGCGGATGAAGCTCTCCCAGCCTTCCCTGCTGACCACAAGCCTCCCTTCATGTTCAAAATAGTAGCGCTGCCTGGACGCATCCAACCACGCCCACCGGACATAAATTTCTCGCAGTTCAAACGGGATGCGCTCGACAAACACACCGTGTTTGTCGTCGCTGAACTCTTCAAAGCGAGCGTGCTGTAGAAGCAGAAACTGCAGGCTGTTGTATTTTTCGAATCGCATATTTATTGCTCACGACCTGAACCTATCATCAAAATCATCCTTTATTACACCCGGCAGGAATGAGCCACGACGCTGACGGCTTATCGTGCTTTGCATAGTCTGCCACAGGTATGATCTCGCCGGTCATTTTTTCCAATTCATCCACGCTGATCAGATAGTTATCTAATTGTTTTCGCGTAGCTTCTTTTGTATTTGGTACTATCCACGCTATGGCTCGCTCGTCCTGCCCTGCGCCGCGAATGACCACTTTCCAAAATGCGTCAGGTGTTTTCACGCCGTGCGACTCCAAAAAGTAATCATCGTTAGGATTGTTGCCCCAAATCACGCCGCCAATTACTAACAGCTCGTCTATATCGCGGTAGCACTCGATAATTTCCTCGGTTTGCAGCCAGGCTCCCCGATTCATTTGCGACGTCTGCGGCAAAATATTGGTCATGTAGTTGCTTTGCTTTATCGCGACAGGCGAAGCATCCAGATGGTTAGCGGGTACTTGGTGGCCGCGATCATAGCCATGACCGTAAGCGGCCGTGCTGATTTGCTGGCACTCTTTTGGGACATCCGGGTCCAAACGAAAATCTTTGGCTCGGGCTTCGTTGCCGGCATCGTGCTGAGCGTTATAGCGGAACTTGACTGGGGCTCGTTGCCGACAATCCAACCAGACCGTGAATCCTTGGTAATCCAGCTCTAACAGATCTCCCTGCAGGGTTATTTGAGTGCTTGCTTCAGCAGCAGGGTTATTAACAGTATGAGCAACCTCTGGAATTGCTCTCTCCATCCCAAAATCTTCACCCGAGCAGCTTTTCTTGGATCGACTATAGCTGCCATCGTTGCAAACAAATCTTGCCCCGTCACAATGAGAAATGCCGCCTTTTTTACCAGAGCATGGCGCATTTTGTGCCTGTACCGTAAAAGAAACAGCCAAAAAGATTACATGCACATAGAAAAACTTTTTCATAAAGCAGCCTTATCTATTTTATTAGGAAATATTTTATAAATGCTTATAACCAGTGGTTGACGTCGCCATGGTGAGAACATGTTCCTCGGCGGCTCTGGCTGAATGAATAACTTCCGTCACCACATCGTGCTGTAGCGCCATGAGGTATAGCGCCCGATTTTGAGTGCGCTGGAGAATGTATCTTTTTACCTCTTTTATTAATGTAGCTGCCATGTTCCTGCAAGTCTGACTCATTTGGTGCGAATTCTTGAATAACGGGTATTTTCAGCGTTTCTTTTGAATATGCTAAGGGCTGGAAGGCTAATACCGCTAACAGCAACGCCCAAATAATTCGTTTTTCATTTAGATACCTTTTGTTATTGTAAAAGACCCTGTTCTGGACAAAGCCAACTCAACTGGTGGGTATAGCGGTTATCTACAAACATCCATATGCTGGTCTAAACCTACCGTTTCTGTTACTTTTTATTGCAGCCAGCAGGGACCGTTCAAGAAACCGAATCCTTATCAAGTCTTTCAACCCGTTGCAAAGTAAAAATCTAATCAGATCTTTTCAATATAATATCCATCTTCTTCAGAGCATTTGATACAGAGGCTTCATTTTTAACCTGATCGCCACTTGCCTGAGAGTGAGCAAAGGCATCAAATTTTCCTGATGTGTATCGTGTTGCCAAATTGTCAACAATACCCCGTTTGTACCGAACGTCGGACAGGAATCTTTTCAACCATTGTAAAAAATGGTCGCTATTTTTTATTATAGTTACGAACCCCTTGTAAGATTCCTCTCCCTTAACTTCTTTACCATTTTTTCTCTTTTTACGAGGTCGCCTCTGAATTTCAATGATGTGTACTGGTATTCCTTCAATAACGATGCGGATGACCATTACGCCACGAACCACTTTAGTTGCGACATCGTAGAAAACCCAATTTCTTGTTTGCTTTGGGCTGTCTGGTTCATCGAGCTCATTAATGGGTTCTAGCCCAATAAGACCAGGAATGCCAACTGCTTTGTAGCCGTCTTGAAATGTATACCAATCAACAGACTGTATTTTTTTAGGATATTTTGCTTTGGTATATTGAACTGCAATCCACATATCCATTAAAGCCCCTTGTGACTCCATCACAGGTTGAGCATGAATTGAGGCATAGCCTACGCCTTTGCCCGATCCGTGTCGCTCTCCACTTGAATAGGTTGAGGCATCTTCTCCTTCTTTTCTAGCACCATTTCTGTCCGTAACTCTCTTGCCGTAACGATCAACGATAAAACGCGGGATGCCTAAAACTACAAAGTCGTTATCCAGTACCTCAACACTTTCTGTGCCATGATCAGGCTCGGCATCACCAGTCAAGTCGACGATATCTGGAGGAAAAATTAATTTGTTCTTGTTGGCACCTACCCAAGCTTCACCAGAAGCCCCATCAGTATCAACACCGTCTCTCTTGTTCGTGTTCTCTCTTTCTCGCTCGATAAGAATACCGTCAGGATCGCTGCATCCAACAATCCCGAGCGCAAGGAAAGACCGTTTGTTATCGAACCAAATACCTTTGACTTTTATCTCGGCAGGCCCCTGGAACCAGGGAGGTACCTTAATGAACATAGGTGATTTGCTTTCAGGTTTGAAATTTGCCTCTAACTGTCCATAGATTGATTTTGCAGCTTCTTCGGTATATTTGTCATATTTTGCATGAGCGAGAAAGGCGGTATCGCCATTCCTGAGTCTTTTTTTTAGCTTAACTTTCCACGCGACGTTTCGGTCATCAGGCTCATCAATCGGGGCGTAGAGCCTACTTTCGTGATTATCAGACTCTCCTTTCCAAGGATAAGTAGCTAGAATTCGCTTGAGCTCTTGAGATCTTCCGTAACACCTAGAGAAAAATTCAAGACAGGGCACAATAAGTTTTCCGCCGGATGCCAGTTTAAACTCAAGAAGCCAATTCTTATCAGTTTGGTATTGAAGTGGATATAGATGTAATGGATAAGGTGTTTCAGTTTTATTTTTTAAAGCTTGTTCAAATGAAGTTAAACGCCAACCCTCAGTTGTAAAATCAACTTCGAAATCATGCGTATCGTAATCTACAGCCGACTTGCAAACCCCGTCTTTCCAGATCGATCCTATTGTAACTTGACCTAACTCTGTAATAGGGACGCGCTTAAATATTGTGTGATCTGACACATTGTTGCCCAGCAGCTCTCTAAAGCAAACGTATGCATGAGGCTGGCTTTCAGGCCGGCTATTTTTATAAATGCCACAATACCACCAAGTTATCCACTCAGTATCGTTGCCTTTTAGAGGCTGTTCGAGCCGGATTGTTTTTGCTGTAGGTTTAACTGGGTAATTCAAATATATAGGCATAGGTACCTCGCAAGAAAAGGAGGCTCAATATTGCTCATATTGTCAAGAAAAAATAACGAGTAAAATAAGCGGCTATATTGTCGCAGCTATTTCTGAAATGTCGCAGTAATTTCTGAAAATGACAGCCGCCGCCAACTAAGGCTGCGGCTGAGGCGGTATGGTGCGGTGCACGATACGGCGGCTTCAACCAATTGGCAACATCCAGCCCCTGATCGCTGATCGATGCAATCGCCGCGGTTTCCTGTGCCTGTTGCTCGGTTAATTGCGGCAGGATGGTCGGCAAGCGCGATGCGATCATCGATTTACCGGTTCCGGGCGGTCCCAGCATGAGCAGATTATGTGCGCCGGCCGCGGCAATCTCGAAAGCCCGCTTGACGTGATATTGACCGTGCACATCGGCAAAGTCGACGTCGATTGCCTTTACGGCCTGCTGTTCCGGCTGAAACTCGGTCTGTATCAGATGCTGCCCGGTCAGATGAGAACAGACCTCCAGCAAATGCATGGCCGGGATGATTTCAATATCCTTGACCAACGCCGCTTCGGCGGTGTTTTCCTTGGGCAGGATCAGTTTCCGATCATTGTTTCGAGCTTGTATTGCAATCGGCAATACGCCGTTGATCGCCCGCAGCTCGCCGCCCAGCGACAGCTCGCCGACGCACTCGTAGTGATGCAAATGAGCCACCGGAATCTGGCCGGACGCCGCCAGTATGCCCAATGCGATAGCCAGATCGAATCGTCCACCTTCTTTGGGCAAGTCGGCAGGCGCCAGATTGATAGTAATGCGCTGCATCGGAAACTCAAACTTGGAGTTTAATATCGCGCCCCGAACCCGATCCTTGCTTTCCTTAACCGCAGCTTCCGGCAAACCGACAATATTAAGCGCCGGCAGGCCGTTGGAAATGTGGACTTCAACGGTCACCAACGGCGCTTTTATGCCGGAGCGACCGCGACTGTAGACGACGGCTAAGGACATGGCGATTTACCGACAGCGTGATCAGTCGTCAATCGGCTCTTCTTTGCTTGGGGTAAACACTTCTTCCTTGTTCAACAACTGCTGTTCCATCTCGGCAACGCGCTTTTCGAGGTCTTCGAGCTTCGAGCGGGTTTTTGCCAAAACCATCTTTTGTACTTCAAACTCTTCGCGAGTCACCAGGTCCAGCTTGTCTAATGCGCCCTGCAAAATGGCATGGAAGCTTTTTTCAAGATCGTCTTTCAGGCCGCTCAAGCCGGGAGGTATCGCGCCAGCCAGACGGCTGGCAATATCATCAAAGGATTTAGGATCAAACATGGGTAATCTCGTATTAAAGGTTGGCCGGTAATCTGTAACAACATTTCACCACGGAGAACGCGGAGAACACACGGAGTTTTTTGCTTTGCTTTTCTCTGTGTCCTTCGTGTCCTCCGTGGTAAAAATTATTTCAGATTAAACGCTTTTTTAACGAACTCAGGCTGCGCCAGAGCCGCTTTGTGAATATCGACATTGTAATAGACAGTATCGAATGCTTTGTTCGCGCTATCCGCTTCCCTGAACTTGCTCAGATCGCCTTTGCCGGCAATCGTTGCGCTCCACCAGCCGGACGGATACAGGCATTGCGGGAAGAACAAAGTCTGCAAATTCGTCAAACCGGCATTGCTCATGGCATTGCGCATCTCGCCGATCAGTTTTAAGTGATACAACGCCGACTCGCTTTGCTGTACGACCATGCCGTTTTCTGTCAGGCAGGCAAAACAGTCGCGGTAAAACCCTTCGCTGAACAGGCCTAAAGCCGGGCCGACCGGGTCGGTGCTGTCGACGATGATAAGATCGACCGAATTCGGCGCTGCATCCTTGACCCATTTAATGCCGTCGATAAATTTCAAGTCGGCTCGGGGATCGTTGTTGGATTCGCATAATTCGGGAAAATAAATCTCCGCAAGGCGCGTGACTCGCTCATCGATATCGATCTGCACGGCTTGCTCCACGGAAGGATGCTTCAATACCTCTCTTAATGTGCCGCAGTCGCCGCCGCCGATGATCCATACTCTTTTGGGATCGGGATGAGTGAATAACGCCGGATGGCTCATCATTTCATGGTAAAAAAAGTTGTCGCGGGTCGACACCATCGTGCAACCGTCAATGATCATCAAATTGCCGAAAGTTTCGGTTTCATAGATCTCAAGGTGTTGAAACTCGGATTGCTCCTCGTGCAGCTTCTTTCTAATTTTTAACGAAAATGCCGAGCCGGCGTCTGCGTGTTGCTCGGTAAACCATTCGGATGGATTCATAGTGCGTGGATTCCTGGGAAAATAAATACATTAAGATATTGTCATTATATTAGAATTCGGCATCTTTTAGGCATAAAACGGAGCTAAATAGTGAATTTAAGTCACAGCAAACCCTGGACGATAGAGCAGTCTGCCCAAACCTACGCGATAGATAACTGGGGCCAAGGCTATTTTTCGATCAATGCCGACGGACATGTTTCGGTAAAGCCCTGCTCCGACAAGGATGTGGTACTGGATTTGTACGAAATTGCCCAATCGCTGAACGACAAACAATTGTCCTTGCCGGTGCTGGTGCGCTTTACCGATATATTGAAAGACCGCGTGGCCCAGCTCTCCAATGCTTTCAAAAAAGCCTGCGTGAATAACGATTACCACGGCAGTTACACGCCGGTTTACCCGATCAAGGTCAACCAGCAACGCAAGGTGGTCGAAGGCATTCTGGCCGCCGACAGCATCGGCCTCGAAGCGGGCAGTAAGCCGGAACTGCTGGCGATCATGGCGCTGTCGAATAAAGGCGTGGTGATCTGCAACGGCTACAAAGACCGCGCTTACATCCGTCTGGCGCTGATCGGCCTGAAAATGGGGCTGAACCTATATCTGGTCATTGAAAAACCTTTAGAGCTGGAATTGATTATCGAGGAAGCGGCGCGCCTGAATATCAAGCCGCAACTGGGCGTCAGGATCAGGCTGTCCAGCATCAGCGCCGGCAAATGGCAAAACAGCGGCGGCGAAAAATCCAAATTCGGTTTCCATGCCCACGAAGTATTGCAACTGGTGCAGCGCTTAAAACAAGTCGACATGCTCGATACCTTGAAGCTGATGCACTTCCACATGGGCTCGCAAATCGCCAACATCCACGACATCAAAGTCGCCTTGAAAGAAGCCGGACAGTTCTATGTCGAACTGCACCGCTTGGGTGCCGAGATCAAAGTCGTCGATGCCGGCGGCGGCCTGGGCGTGGATTACGACGGCAGCCATTCGCGGCGCGAATCGTCGATCAATTACAGCCTGGACGAATACGCCCAGAACATCGTGCGCAGCTTTGCCGATATTTGCGCAGAAAAACAAGTGCCGCAGCCGGACATCATCACCGAGTCGGGCCGTGCGCTGACCGCGCACCATGCGGTGCTGATTACCAACGTGACCGACATCGAATCGGTCTATACCAACCACGACGAGCTGCAAGCGCTGCCGGAGCCGCATAATCTGGTCGAGCATTATCATGATGCGCAGTTCGATCTAGCGGAAGCGCGGGCCCAATTTACCCAAGACAAACTGAGCATTACAGGACTGGCCGAAGCCGAAAACAACTACGCGCTGCTGTGCCGCCAACTCCAGGCCCGGCTGAATCCGAACAACCAAAGCGAAGCCGCAATCCTGGACGAGCTGAACGAAAAGCTGGCCGACAAAATATTTTGCAATTTCTCGCTGTTCCAATCGATGCCCGACATTTGGGGCATCGACCAGATTTTCCCAATCATGCCGATTCACCGTCTGGACGAGCAACCCACGCGCCGCGCCGTGATCCAGGACTTGACCTGCGACTCCGACGGTCGCATCGACCAATACGTCGAAGGCCAGAACATCGAGCAAACCTTGCCGGTGCATGACATCGACCGCAACCAGCCTTACCTGATCGGTTTTTTCATGCTCGGCGCGTATCAGGAAATATTGGGCGACATGCACAACCTGTTTGGCGACACTCATTCGATCAACATCGAACTCGACGATCAGGGTTACCATTTTTACGACCTGCACGAAGGCGACCATGTCGATGACCTGCTCGATTATGTGCATATCAGCAGCGAAGACTTGAAAACCGCCTACCGAGAAAAACTGACCAACAGCGACCTCAGCGAGCAGCAACGCCGAGAATATGAGCAGGAGCTGCTTGCCGGGTTGACGTCTTACACTTATTTGGCCAAATAAAAGTTACTCAATCCTACGGATTCAACAAGGGAGAAACTGATGACCATTTCGCATGTATTCGACACTTACGCAAAAACCGCAGAAGGCAGGAAGCTGCATTTTAACGTGGTCTTGGACGAAGAAGACCAGCAAAAAGCAATCGATTACGCCAAACAATGGCTGACCAGCATCAATCTGCAAGATGCCATCGTCACCCCGGAGAACTGTTACTTCTATCACAGCGTCGAAGCGTCGGCAGCCATGAGGGCCGACATTGACCAGCAGGGATACGCGATCTACAAAATGGAAGGATGCCCCAAATAACACAAACCGGTTACATTCAACCGTGGAGAAATAGCATGAAAGCAGGCATGATCGGCCTCGGTGCGATGGGCATCGGCATGGCCGGAAACCTCGCCAAAGCCGGCTATTTGGCCGGCGTTTATAATCGCACGACGGCAAAGGCGCAAAGCCTGGCCGAAGACTTGCGCGTCATCGCTTACGCCCGGCCGGAAGAGCTTGCTGCCAACGTCGATATCGTACTAATTTGCGTCTCCGCCGATCAGGATGTGCTGGATATGGTTGGGGCTATTGCGAAAACCGTCAAGCCCGGTACTGTGGTCGTCGATATGTCGACGGTCAGCAGCGATACCGCCAAACAAGCCGCCGCCATACTGGCCGAAAAACAGGCGGCTTTTCTCGATGCGCCGGTATCCGGCGGCGTCGAAGGCGCTAAAAACGGCACGCTGGCAATGATGGTCGGCGGCGATGCGGAGGCACTGGAACAAGCCCGCCCGGTGCTGGAAGCCATGACCGGGCGCATCATGCACATGGGGCCGACCGGTTCCGGGCAGGCGGTCAAGGCGGTCAACCAAATCATGGCCGCGGGCATCAATCAGGCTGTGACCGAAGCGCTGGCATTCGCACAAGCTCAAAACCTGCCGATGGACAAAGTCATCGAAGTCATCTCCAGCGGCGCCGCAGGCAACTGGTTTTTGCAGCACCGCGGCCCGACGATGGCCCGAGGCATTTTCGCGCCGGGCTTTAAACTGGCGCTGCACCATAAAGACCTGCTTATCTGCCAAAGCATGGCCCAAAGCACCGGGGCTTCGACCACGTTGATTGATATGACCATTGCCGATTATGAGCTGTTAATGGAAGGAAATTACGGCGATGAAGATATTTCGGCGCTGTATCGGTTAAAGGCGATAGATTCGGATTGAAAATTAACCTAGACCTGTTAAAGTCAGGCGTACTTTAACTCTACCCGAGGTTCAGCTATGCATGATTATAAAAAATACCAATGCAGCGTTTGCGGCCATATTTACGATGAAGCGGAAGGCGATCCGGATACCGGCATTGCTCCAGGCACCTTATGGAAAGATATTCCTGACGAATGGCGCTGTCCGGAGTGCGGCGCGGAAAAAAGTGCCTATGTGCTATTAGGCTAAACCACCTTATCAGGAAACAGCATGCAGATTGTCATCATCGGCTCGGGCGTGGCCGGCGTCAGCTTTGCCGAAAAATACCGCGCATTATCGCCGGATGACGAAATTACACTGGTGACCCGGGAGCGTGACGGCTATTATTCGCGGCCGCTGCTATCCCGCGGTTTCACCATGGCCGATATCGAACACTCCATCATCCTAAAGCCCTTTGACAAACTGCGCGAAGCTAACATACAAGTGCTGTGCGGCGTGGACGTAACGGCCATTGACCGAACCGATAAATCCATAGCCGTTCATGCCGATGGTCAGGATATCACGCTGCCCTACGATAAACTGATCCTCGCGCAAGGCTCTGCCGCATTCATTCCGCCGCCATACAGGCCGTATGAAAAACTGTTTTTTTGCTTGAACAGTCTGGTTGATTTGAAGGCGCTGCGCCGGTTCCGGCAAGACTTTTTAAACCGAAACCAACGGCCCAACTGGGCAATTGTCGGCGGCGGCCTGATCGGTTGCGAAGTGGCATCCGATCTGGCGGTGGCCGGCGATGACGTTACCCTGTTTCATGCATCGGACCGACTAATGGAACGTCAGCTGATGGCCGAGGATTCGGCTTTATTGCAAAAGGTGTTGCAGGATTCTGGTGTTAAAGTATTGCTGAATCAGGCGGTACAGGAATTCACCAACGAAGATGGTAAAGTTGGCGTCAAAACCGGCGTAACGGCCGAGTTTGACGGGTTGCTCGTCGCTTGCGGATTCAAGCCACGAACCGGACTGGCTGAATCGGCAGGCCTCGAGACAGGCCGAGGCATCAAAGTTAACCAGCAGCTGCAAACCAGCGACGAGTCCATTTACGCGCTGGGCGATGTGGCGGAGCTACCGGACGGAAAGCTTTACGCCTTCATTTTGCCGATACGCAATCAAGCCTTATGGCTGGCAGAATTTCTGGCCGGACAAAGACAGGATAATTGGAAACCGCCGGTTTTTACTCCTAAAGCCAAAGTGCATGGCTTTGAAGCAGCTCATCCTTATAATGTCTGATGTTGAAAAAAGAATTATGCTTTGCCGTCCATGACCCAAAACCGCTACTCTGACGCGGAATGCGCCGCCATCTATCGGGCCATTTTCGAGCGGCGCGATATGCGCCATTTTTTGCCCGACCCGATTGCTCCCGAATTACTGCTGCGCCTACTGAACGCCGCGCACCACGCCCCCAGCGTCGGCTTTATGCAGCCGTGGCGGTTTATGCGTATCAGCTGTCCCGAGCTTCGTAAAGCCATACACACGCTGGTCGAGCAGGAACGACTCCGTACCGCCAAAGCTTTAGACGAGCGCGAAGACGAGTTTATGAAGCTGAAAGTGGAAGGTATACTGGAATGTCCGGAAGTGCTGATTGCCGGCTTGTGCGAACAGCGCGAGCAGTATATATTCGGCCGCCGCACTTTGCCGGAAATGGATCTGGCCTCGCTGGCCTGCGCCATACAAAACATGTGGCTGGCGGCGCGGGCGGAAGGCATCGGCCTGGGCTGGGTATCGATGTTCGAGCCGGAAGCCTTGAAGATCCTGTTAAACATGCCCGAAGACAGCCAGCCATTCGCGGTTTTGTGTCTTGGCCATGTCGATAAATTCTACGACAAACCGATGCTGGAACAAGAGCAATGGGCTGACCGTAAAGACCTGAAAGATTTATTATTTGAAAATGTTTGGAATACACCGTGCCGCTAAATTTTGCCGTTCCCCCGCTTGCATCAACGCTTAAAACCGCCTTACAAGCCAAAATCGATGAAAAAACCAAGCCTCGAGGTTCTTTAGGCCAATTGGAATCGCTGGCTTTACAAGTCGGATTATGCCAAAACAGCCTGACTCCCCGTTTAAACAAACCGTGCATGCTTATTTTTGCCGGCGACCACGGCATCGTTGAAGCCGGAGTCAGCGCTTATCCGCAAACCGTTACCGCGCAAATGATTGCCAACTTCTTGGCCGGCGGCGCGGCAATCAGTGTTTTTGCCAAACAGCACGACATCGAATTGTTGATTGTCGATGCGGGCGTGAATGCCGACTTGAACAGTCATCCCAAGCTGATTAATGCCAGCCTCGGCAAAGGCACCCAGAACTTTCTAAACCATCCAGCGATGACCTCCGAGCAATGTTTCAAAGCCCTGCAAGCGGGAGCGGACCAGGTTTTGCAGCAATACAAAAGCGGCTGCAACTGCATCGGTTTTGGCGAAATGGGCATCGGCAACACTTCATCCGCAGCAGTGCTGATGCACCGTTTAACCGGCCTGTCGCTGGTACGGTGCGTAGGCCGCGGCACCGGCTTAAATGACGGGCAGTTGCAACACAAGCTGGTCGTATTGCAGCGAGCCTTGAATAAACATAGAGATGTCATCGAACCCTTGGATGTACTGGCAACCTTTGGCGGCTTTGAAATCGCGATGATGGTCGGGGCTTACCTTAAAGCCGCCGAGCTGGGCATGCTCATATTGGTCGACGGCTTTATTGCCGGCACCGCGCTGTTGGTCGCCAGCAAACTGTATCCTCATGTGCTGGATTATTGCGTATTCAGCCATGTTTCCAGCGAACAGGGGCATCAGGCTTTGTTGAACCAGTTCAATGCCAAGCCCTTGCTGAATCTGGAATTGCGCCTGGGCGAAGGTTCCGGCATTGCCCTGGCCTACCCGCTGGTGCAATCGGCGATCGTGTTTTTAAATGAGATGGCTACCTTTGCCGAGGCTGGGGTTGACCATTAAAAAGCAGGTGAAAGGTTCAAGGCGAAAGATCCAAGGCTTTTTTACCTGGAAATTTTCGTCTGCTTTAAAACTACTCGCCTACTTAGACGCGCCCAATCCGGAAATCGATGCTATCTGGCGCGAGGAAGCGCAAAAAAGATGGCTAGGCTATAAAACGGGGGAGCTGAAAACAGTAAGCTATGAAGCGGTTATGCAAAAATACAAATGAAGAATACATTATTCTGGTTAGCCGTCAGCTTCTATACGCGTCTGCCCCATCCTCAAGTTTTAGATTATCAGCAATTGCCTAGGGCAGCTGTTTGTTTACCTTTAATCGGCTGGCTGATTGGCGGCGTCACTGCTTTAAGTTTTTACTTAGCCGATTTGATTTGGCCGCAGACCACTGCGGTGATCCTGGCGCTGATTGCCGGCATCCTGCTGACCGGCGCATTGCATGAAGACGGCTTTGCCGACGTCTGCGACGGTTTCGGCGGCGGCATGAACAAAGCACGCATCCTGGAAATCATGAAAGACTCCCATATCGGGGTCTACGGTTTTATCGGGCTGTTGCTGCTGCTGTCCCTGAAGGCCAGTGTGCTGATCGAACTACCTGCCGCCTTAGTGCCTTGGCTGCTGCTGGCCGGACACAGCATCAGCCGTCTGTCGCCGTTGTTATTGATGCAACGTTATCAATACGCGCGCGAGCATCGCAGCAAAGCCTCGAGCGCCGTTTACCGGCCCAATATTCGCGAACTGGTTTTTGCTGCCGCCATAGCGTTATTGCCGCTGGCGCTGCTGCCTGCCTTGTCTGCGCTGGCCATCATTCCGGCCCTGCTTGCGACCGTACTATTGGGGCATTACTTTTACCGCCGCATCGGCGGCTATACCGGCGATTGCCTGGGCGCAAGCCAGCAAGTTGCCGAAACCGTTTTTTATTTAAGCATGAGTGCTCTATGGAAATTTATTTGATTCGCCACACCCAAACCGCGACCGATCCGGGCCTGTGTTACGGGCAAAGCGATATTGCTTTGGCCGACAGCTTTGACAATGAGGTCGACAGCTTGCACGGCAAGCTGCCTGAATTCGGCGATGACTGCAAAGTGTACAGCAGTCCGTTGACGCGCTGCCTGCAATTGGCCGAGACTTTTTCGGATACGGTAACCACCGATGAACGCCTGCAAGAGCTTAATTTCGGCGATTGGGAAGGCCTGCGTTTTGACGACATCGACGCCGATGCTTTGCAGCATTGGACCAATAACTTTGTCACCGCGGCTCCGCCCCAAGGCGAAAACTTTGAGGACCTGTACCAGCGTGCGGGCAGCTTTTGGCAGGATTTGCTAGCTACTGAGGCCAAACAAGTTTTAGTCGTGACCCATGCGGGCATTATCCGCGCCTTGCTGGCGCGCGCTTTGAATCTGCCGCTGGCCAATTCGTTTCAACTGCGTATCGATTCAGGCTCGGTGCATAAGCTTCGGAAGACTGACGATTACCTTTACGTCGAATACATCAATTTATAAATGAACCACGGCGGCAATATCTACCGATTCGCCGAAAAGCTCGGTTGTCTGCCGGAACAGGTGCTGGACTTTTCGGCCAACATCAACCCGAAGCAGGCGGTCGATTTAAGCTGTTTGCAGGACGTGGCGCTGACGCCGTACGCCGACCCCGATTACAGCTTGCTAAAACAAGCGATCAATCGGCGCTATCCTAGTCCTGCCGGTGTTGATCTTGAACTGTTCAACGGCGCCAGCGCGGCTATCTTTGCCCTGTTGCGCCACTTGCAGCCGAAAGACTTGGTCTTATATGCGCCTTTATACGGCGAATATGCGCATATTGCCGGAGAACTGGACTGCACAATGCACAACATCAACCGGCTCAATGGGGTCATGGCCGATATTCCCGAGCACAGCACGGTGATTTTTGTGAATCCGTCCACGCCGGACGGCCAACTTTATGACTTGCAGGACTTGCTGGCAAAATGGCAAGCGGCAGATTGCACGATTATTATTGATGAGTCATTTCTGGACTTCAGTCAGGCCGATTCGGTGGCAGAACAGATAACGAATTACGATAAACTTTACGTCATCAAGTCGCTGAGCAAGTTTTACGGCTGCGCCGGTATCCGCGTCGGTTTTGTTTGGGCGGCGACAACGGCGATCAAGGAATTGCAGCGCTTTGAACCGGCATGGAAGTTATCCAGCCTGGACATGGCCTATATGCAGCAGGCCTTGGCGAATAACGCATTCATCGAACAAACCCGCGAACAGACTGCGCATTTACGTGCTTTACTGCATCAGGCGCTGCAAGATTCCGGCCTGTTCGATAAGATTTATCCGGGACAGGCCAATTTCCTGCTGGCTCGTCTTGCCAACCTCGACGGCTATCAGTTGCAGGCGCAATTGGAATCCTCGCGGATTTTAATCCGCGTCTGCGACAATTTCGAGGGCCTGGATAAAAGCCATGTGCGCTTTGCAGTCAAGGATGAGCAAGCTATAGCCCGTCTTGCCCATAGCTTAAAAGTTATGGCCGGAATAAGCCTGTTTGAGCGAAAGCGAAAACTGGCGTTTCCGGCATTAGTTTATGAAATTTCCGGAAACGTCCGCCCTGCGCTACGCTTGTCCGGTCTTATTCCGGCCTACGCCATAGCTCGGTTTGCCGACAGTTTTATGAATATTAAAAAATAAAAATTCACCACGAAGACACGAAGAGCACGAAGTTTTATATTTTCTTCGTGTTCTCTGTGTCCTTCGTGGTGCACATAACCTTTCGAATAAACATCAATGAAACCATTAGCCGTATTCGGCACCAGTTCGGATGCCGGAAAAACCACATTGGTCATGGCCTTGTGCCGGATTTTTGCCGACCGCGGCCTGAAAGTTGCGCCGTTCAAGGCACAAAACGTGTCCAATAATTCTGCAGTCACCAAAGAAGGCCGGGAGATTTCCAGAGCGCAATGCCTGCAAGCGGAAGCCGCACGGGTGGAACCGAGCTACCTGTTCAATCCGGTGCTGCTTAAATCGCACGGCAACGGTTCGGTGCAGGTGATCGTCAACGGGCTGGTCTATCAAAACCAGTCGATTGCGGCCTATTACGCTGAAATCGACAGACTAAAAGCTGAGGTTCAGCAGGCATTTTCCAGGCTTCAGCAGGACTATGACCTGATCGTGGCCGAAGGCGCGGGATCGCCGGTCGAGCTGAATTTATTGAACAAGGATTTGTCCAATACCTTTATCGCGAACCGTTTCAACACCAAGAACATCCTGGTCGCGGATATCGAACGCGGCGGCGTGTTTGCATCGATTTACGGCACGCTCGAATTGATGGACCCGGTCATGCGCAGTAATCTGATCGGCGTGGTGGTCAACAAATTCCGCGGCGACCGACGTTTTTTCGACGAAGGCGAAAAAATCATCCACGAACGTTTCGGCGTTCCGGTTTTGGGTGTGCTACCGTTTCAGCCACTGAATATCGATATGGAAGATTCCCAGTCGCTGAGCAATTACCGGCAACGTCTGGGCAACGCCAAGATCCGCGTCGCGGTGATCGCCTATCCGGGCCTGAGCAATTACAACGATCTTGATGTACTGATGGCCGACCCTGAGCTGTATGTCGAGCTGATTCACGATTACCGCCCGCTAGAAAGCTTCGATATGGTGCTGTTGCCGGGCAGCAAAACCGTGATCCGCGATCTGCATTGGCTGAAAAATCAGGGCCTGTTCAAAGGGATTCAACAATTCAACAAGCCGGTGTTCGGCATCTGCGGCGGCTATCAAATGCTCTGTCAAAGCCTTCACGACCCTGATGCGCTTGAGCATGATATTGCTATTGTCGAAATGGGCTTGAATCTTATCGACGATACCGTCATTTACCAAAGCCCCAAAATCCTGAAGCGCGGACAGTACCCGCTGTTTTCATATAAAGCGATCAGCGGCTATGAAATCCATTGCGGCCGCATGGACAAGTACCCGCTGTATTACCAAGGCGGCTTTGCCTGCGGCACCCATGTGCATGGCGTGTTTGATGACGATGCGTTCCGCACCGACTATTTCAAAGCTATCAACCCGCATTATCAGGGCTATGCCTATGCCGATTACCGGGAAGCCGAAATACAGGGCTTTGCCGATATGGTCGAAAAAAATCTGGATATAACCGCCATTTTGCAGACGTTACAGGCGGACTGATGTTTTTTGAACTGGCGGCTTTGGCCTATCTGATCGATCTGATTTTCGGCGAGCTTCCGTGCAAACACCCGGTGGTGCTGATGGGCGATTTTATTTCTGCGTTTGAACGGCGCTTTTACCGCGACCGGATTTTGCCCGGCGCGCTATTGGTGATCAGCTTAATCGCATTAGCCTTATCGGTCAGCGTTACGCTGGTTTACCTGTGCGGCTTTTTGCCCGCAGGGTTATCGCTGATCCTGCTGGCGCTGTTTGCCTCCACCGGGCTGGCGATGAACATGCTGCACAAAAGCGTCGCCGCATTGTTAACCGCCGAGCAGCCCAAGCAGGCGCTCAGCTATCTGGTCAGCCGCGATACTCAGGACATGACTGAAACCGAAATCTACAAAGCCGGGCTGGAAACCTGGGCGGAAAACCTCAGCGACGGCGTGATCGCGCCATTGTTCTATCTGCTGCTGTTCGGCTTGCCGGGCATTGTCGTGTATAAAGCCATCAATACCATGGATTCAATGATCGCCTATAAAACCGGGCGTTATTTTTATTTCGGCAAAACGGCGGCAATCGTCGACGATACTGCTAATTACATCCCTGCACGGCTGACGGCTTTGCTGATCGTTTTATTGGCAAAAGACAAACGACGCGCCTGGCGCTGCCTATGGAAGGACGGCAACACACTGGAAAGCCCGAATGCAGGCTATCCTATTGCGGCCATGGCTGGCGCACTGGACGTTGCGTTGGGCGGCGATGCCAGCTATCACGGCCAGATCAAACATAAACCGACACTCGGCTTGCCCATCAACCCGGTCGACAAATCTACCTTAACCCAAGCATTGCAAATGAAAACAGGCATTAATCTGATCGTTCTGAGCTTTTTGGCAGCAGGGGCTTTGCTGTCATGAAGACATTGTTCACCGGCGGCATTAAAAGCGGCAAGTCGCGGCTCGCGGAAGCCTATATTTTGGAGCGGACGGCAACCGAAAAACCTTACTATCTGGCTACGACCGAATTCTTCGACGACGAGATGCGGGAACGAGTCCGCATTCATCAACAGCGTCGCCAGGATTTGTTTATCACTATCGAAGAGTCCGTTAGACTGCTTGAGGCAATGCAGAAATGCCAAGGGCCGGTATTGGTCGAATGCGTGTCGATGTGGCTGAACAACCAGCTTTATCACCAAGTTCCCGAAACGGACATTTTGCAGGAACTGGAAGCGGTGCTGCATTTACCCTTGTCTATGGTGCTGGTGCATAATGAAGTCGGATTGAGTGTGGTCTCCGACAACCGTCTGGCCCGGCAGTTTGTCGACCTGTCCGGCAAAGCCGCGCAATTAATGGGACAGCATTGCGACCAGGTATTTTTTTGCAGTGCCGGCTTAAAGATGAGGATGAAATAGTGCTCTCGGGTGCATAATATAGGTTCCGTATCAACCCACATATTTACCAAGAGACGCACGTGAACCACACAAGCTATAGACGCTTATTTAAACTGACTTTAACGCTCATGCTTGCCGGATGCTCCAGCAACCCGGCCGTTAAAACCGATACACCTCATCATAATACTGTCGCCACTATTCGGAAGCATTCTCCTGAAATTCAAGCTCCAGCCTTTACCGGGACGTATACCCATTCGCTGCCCGTACAGAACTTTATCCGGCATATGGTGCTTGAACACAGCTTTTCGGAAAGCTATTTAAAAGATTTATTTTCCAAGGCCCAACGCCTGGATTACGTTATCCGTCTTGAAAGCCCTGAGCCCTATCACGGCCCCAAGCCGACTCATCCCAAGTCAGGAGGCTGGACGCGTTACCGTCAGCAATTTCTTACCGAGGCGCATATCAATGACGGCGTAGCCTTTTGGAGCAACAATGCCGATACCATCCAAAAAGCCAGCGCTACTTACGGCGTCGATCCCGAATATATCGTCGCCATTATCGGCGTGGAAACTTTTTTTGGCCGTAACGTCGGCAAGACACGGACCTTTGATGCGTTGACGACGTTGGCATTCGATACCCACCGGCGCGCTAAATTTTTTACCCAGGAACTGGAAAATTTCCTGCTGATGACCCGAGAGGAAGGCTACGATCCGCTGCAACCGGTCGGTTCTTGGGCAGGCGCAATGGGCTTGGGCCAATTTATGCCCAGCAGTTTCCGCACCTTGGCAGTCGACTTCAACAACGACGGACATCGTAATCTTTGGGATCAATGCGATGCCATCGGCAGCGTCGCGCATTACTTTTCTCGTAACGGCTGGCAACGCAGCATGCTGGTGGCGGAACAAACCAGAAGCTATGCCGGCGAATCAACTATTGAGTTGAGCGCAGTTAACGGCAGTGAATTCTGGCGCGTCCATCCCAATTTTAAGGTGATCAAGAAGTACAATAACAGCGACAAGTACGCGATGGCGGTGCATCAACTGTCGCAGGCGATCAAGCAGCGTTATATGACGGTCGCCGGTAACCGGCAAAACGGCTCAGATTCGCTGACGTTGTTGCAGAAGTAGTCGCGAAAATCAGGGCTATTTCGGTATAAACAGATCACCACAGAGGACACAGAGAACACGGAGTTTAAACCACTGGTTCCCAAGCTCCAGCTTGGGAACCAGCTCAAACGAAATGCAATTAAGCGGCGAGAATTGTTATTCAGCAGTTTTTTGTAGGGTACGCACCGCGTACCTTTTCGGATTTAATTCTTCGGAAAAATTTGAAAATGGTACGCGGTGCGTACCCTACTTGACTGCGCGGTTTTTTGCGCGGGTCGCCTCGAATGATAGGTTAGGCCGCCTTCTTTGCTTCGAGATAGCCGCTAATGAACTCACCCTTATCTCCAATGGCCGATACCTGAAACTGAATGCTAAAAGTGGCGCGGTGCTTTGCTTCGCCAATGTCCGAATACTCCATGCATACAAGAAGTGGTGGAATCTCAGGGAACTGACCTAAATCGGTTTGTCGAGCCGCAAAATAGAGAAGCGACGAAACGATTTGAACGTATGCATGAGGAATAGTAAGTGGCAAGAGGTCATGATCCACTGATGCAGGCAATACGTAGTCCACTGTCGCTTGCTTTTGGTTCATCCACATCGAGGTGCTTTTCCCGAAATCCTGAGAGTCGAGAGACAGCGATTCATCTTCAAATGTGAAATAGGCAGCAGATAGCGATCTCTGCGCTAGCTCGTTCACCTGCTTGGTGACGGCTTCAAAAGGAAATGACCAAAAGATAGACACGGCCTTGGCAGTTCCGAGCCCGACATTACGAAGGGATAACGAAAAGCTTCGCGTCAGAGGGTCAGTCTTGCCGTCCTTACCTTTCACATCCCAAAGCGTTGGAATTGGACCTTTGGCAGTCGGGTCTTTTGTGCATTCCATATATACACGCGAAAGGGCCAACTCCGGTCGATATGATGCCTCTCGCTGCTTTGCGATTTGGCGAACAGTAAGGAAAGTAGCAGCCGCTGAAAGGCAGGCTCCAATGCTGGCAAATAGCGCGACGATTTGATCGGTTGTCATAGAGAGTACGAGATGGAAATGCTGGCCTAACAAGTAATTATATAGTTTCTGTATATCATCCTTAGCCGGATAATATACGACTTATTTTATCTTAGGAAGCTCAACCGGGAAACTAAGACAATCCAATCATCAAATATAAAAACTTCGTGCTCTTCGTGTCCTTCGTGGTGAAAGTAAGGCGCGCACAGCGCGCCCCACCCAAACGCATCGTTTCTAATGCGCGGTATCGTGATGCCATCGCGGCATCATGATGATGCAGTTAGGGTTAAGCCCCTGTTTCTTGAATGTGTCGATCGTGGCTTTGACTTCCAGCTTTTTCAAGTCGACGACGGTGATCGAACCGTCGCTCATGTCCGGCAGGTTTAAAAAGCTGTTTTGCACGATCGCGTACTGCTCATCCGGCGTAATAACGACGTGGTGAGCGCCGCCTGCGGTCGGGATCGCTTTGATCAATGACGGCTTATGCTTGTCGCTGATGTCGAAAATGCTTAGATAACCGGGGTTCGCGGTGGTGATGTACATGCGGTCGTTTTCGTCGCTGAAATAGATTTCCAACGGCACACCTTGCTTGACCGCATTGAAATCAAACACTGGCTGGAAGTCGAAGTTCTTGTTGGCCGCGTTCCAGGTGCCGGTCCACACTTCGCCGCCGAACATGGTGTTAATGTAGGCTATCGGTGGGTTCGAGCCGGGCAGGAATACCGCTTCAACCGGGGATACGCCGGACGGGGACGGTTTGTCGGACAGTTTATGACTGGACAGCACTTTGCCGCTGGACGCTTCGATGACGGTGACGGTTTCGCCGGCGTCTTTCAAATCGGGGCTGACCGTGCTGGTAATTATGATGCGATCGATGTCGTCATTGATGGTGATGCCGTGCGGATAGCGGATGAACGCTTTTTCGTCATTGGCGGCAATCACTTTGATCGGTTTGTCGGTTTGCGCATCGCCGACTATCACATTGCTTGAACCCATGCAGGTCATATACCAAGTCTTGTTGTCCTTGGAGAAAACCACGTCTTCGCCGACTTTACAGTCGGGCATGTCGACTTTTTTCGGGCGGAACGGCACATGCGTCATATCCATCACATGCAGCGCACCGTTGCCTAATGAGGTGATATAAGCTTTGCTGAGGTCTTTGTTATAAAAAATATGATGGGCGATCAGATCGTTCGGCAACGGAATGTCGTTCAGAATTTTGCCGAAATTTTTCGATGCCGGGTCGACATCGATAATCGCGATACCTTCGCGTCTTGGGCTTTGGCCGGGTTTGCTTTCATAATTAGCCATCGCCAATATTTCCGCATATCCCAGCACCGGGCTAAGCAATGCAGTGCAAACGAGCACGGAGCGAGCAATTTGTAACATTTTTGGCTTCATCGGAGTGCCTCTGTTTATGTGTTGATTAACCGACCGGCTGCGCATATAGGCGTCCGGTCTCCTGCTGCGGCAGATATTATTCCGCGGTGGTAGGGTCAATGATGGATCTGACTTGAGAAATGCGGTTGGCCGGAAATCCGCCTTTTTCGGCATGTTCTCTGACAGTCTCTTCGTTGGGTGCTATGTAGACGCAATACACTTTGTCGTCGGTCACGTAGCTTTCTACCCATTGGATCTTCGGTCCCATTTCGGAAAGAACGCCGCATGATTTCTCGGAGATGTTTTGCAACTCGCGATAAGCTAATTCGCCTGCGCCGGGGATTTCGCGTTCGATAATATATTTTGGCATGTCGGTCTCCTGGTTAATGGTAAAAATAGTGGCTCGGCTTTTTCAAAGTGCAATCATGATCGCGCTTTAAAAAAATCCCCTAATAAATCCTGACAACACTGTTTAAGCGGTGCGGACGATTTTTCGATTTTCATTCTCAATAAGGCTCCCTGCCAGGTGTTCACCAATAGGTCGGCCATTTCTTCAGCCGATTTGTCGGTTCTTATAGCGCCTTGTTGCTGGGCTTTGACTAGTCCTGATTGCAATAAGTTCCGATAGCGGTTTAGAGCGTCTTGCAGGGATTTTTGGCAAATATCGCTGGTGTCGCCAAGCTCACCCATTAAATTGCCGAGCAGGCAGCCGCCTTTGAAATTCGCTTTCTCAAGCTCCGCAATACCCTCATTGAAATAACGCTGTAATGCTCCGAGCGCGTCATCCTCAGACTGCTGCAAATGCCCGGTCAATTGTTTAATAAAAGGCTCGATGTAGTGTTGGATGACTTCGGCGCCGAAATTTTCTTTGCTGCCGAAGTAATTGTAAAAAGAACCTTTGGGAATCTGTACCGCATCCAGAATCTCTTTTAATCCGGTACCGTGGTAGCCCTGCTCCATGAGCAAAGTTACGCCCTGATTTAGCAGATTTTCCCGGTTAATTTGTTTTTTCATAGATTCAGCCATATTTTTATAATACGACCGGTTGTCTCACATTGTCAAAAGATTTATCCTAAATGCAATGTTTAGCCCATGAACGTGCAAAGAAGCATGGTGCATTGCTTTCTGGATCGTCTTGATGTTTTTCACGGAACGTACAATCTTCAGGAGCCGGCAAATTCAAGCTCAATGGCTATCAGGTTTGGTATCATAGACAATTAAATTCATTTCACAGGAACCAACATGGGCGACCAGGTTGAACGCGAATCTTTAAAATCCGATCTTATCCTACCTTGGATCATTGTGGGCATCATGATTACGATGCTGGCGGCTTATGTCATTGCCTGCCATACCTTGGGCGAGCAGTTGCAACAACCACTGCCGGAAGACCGTCGCATTCTGCTTAGAACGATCTTTTACGTTATCGCCATCGCAACTTTTCCGCTGACTAACTTGATCCGGCACGTTCAGCTTCGGTTGAATCAAACTATGCCTTATTCCCCAGAAATGCATGGGGCAGTGGCTACCGCAAAAAGCCGCTACCTGACGACTATCCTCGTGTCCATGGCGCTGGTCGAAGTTGTCGGCGTTTTTGGCCTAGTCATGTTTATACTGGGCGATGGTTTCAACACCTTATACATTTTCACCGGACTGTCGGCTCTGGGGCTGTTTTTATACCGGCCTAAAGTCGATGAATACTCTGAAATAATTGACGCAATATCTGCACAAAACCATGAATAATTTATTAGCCGACGCGGATCTCTGCGTTAAATGCGGTTTATGTCTGCCGCACTGCCCCACCTACAATAAAACCCAAGACGAAAACGAGTCGCCTCGCGGCCGCATTGCGTTAATTCAGGCTTGGGCCGGAAAACACCTGGAAACATCAAAAAAGCTGGTTGAGCATATCGACAACTGCCTGCTATGCCGATCCTGCGAACGGGCTTGCCCTGCTGTGGTGCCTTACGGCCGATTGGTTAATAATTTCCGCGAGCAGATCAGGGACGAGCGCGAGGCTACGCTGTCTGTGTCGCTGCTGAAAAAGATCACCCACAATAAAGCCGCCGGCCGGCTGGCGCAGTCGGGATTAAAGTTCTATCAAACCACTGCTTTGCAAAAAACGGCGCGGTTACTCAAATTACCGGAATTATTCAGGCTGGATAAAATTGATCGTCTTTTGCCTGACTATCATGAATCCAAACCGTTGGCGCCGTTTTACCCGGCAACCACTGCTGTGAAAGGCAATGTCGGCTTATTTGTCGGCTGCATGGGGTCTTTGCTGGATCATGAGACTGTCGATGCAGCCATCAAGGTGTTAACTGCTGCGGGATTTAATGTATCCATACCTGAACAACAAACCTGCTGCGGCGCGCTGGATCTGCATGACGGCGACACTGAAACGTCCGACCAGCTGGCAACGGCCAATTGCAGCGCTTTTGCAGATGAAAGCCTGGATGCGATCGTGACCATTGCCAGCGGTTGCGGCAGTCAGATGCGGGAATATCGGCAGGCTGAGTTTGCTAAAAAGGTAGTGGATATCAGCCAGTTTTTGATCAACTCGGGCTGCCACCTCAGTGATCGGCTGCAACCGTTCGCCGCCTCAGTATGTCTGCATACGCCGTGCTCATTAAAGAATGTCATGCGCGAGGAACAAGGAGCGTTAAAGCTGCTGCAGCAAATTCCTAGTATCAAAATCAGGCCGTTGCCTGCGGCAATCCAATGTTGCGGCTCAGCGGGCAGCTATATGCTGGACCATCCGCAAATGTCACAAGCCTTGCTAAACGATTTGTTAAATGTGGCTTTAGAAGACCAGCCCGAATACCTTGTCAGCTCCAACATAGGCTGCGCTTTACATATCTCGGCGGGACTGAAAAAGAGAGGGACTGCACTTGAAGTGCTGCATCCGATTGTATTAATTGCGAGGCAATTAAAATGAAAAAATCCCGTCGCAGGCTCTTTGACATGACCTACGACGGGATTTGCTAAGGACGGAATTTATAAAGATTAATCAGGCTTTAACTTCTTCATAACGCTGGCGGTAATTGTGACCATAAAAAATTTCAGTCACTTCCTTATGCAGCTTGCTTTCTATTTCCGCTTTTTGGTCATCAGTCAAATCGCACTCTTTCTCGAACAGATAATTTTCCAGCTCGGTTTCTTTGAGCATCATTTTGGTGTGAAAAATGTTCTCTTGATACACGTTCACATCAATCATCTGATAGCTTTCCTGGGTATCCAGCGCAATATAGTCCTGAATAGAGGTGATTTTGTGATCGATATAATGCTTCTTACCTGAGATATCGCGGGTAAAGCCGCGCACTTTATAATCCATCGTCACGACATCGGATTCAAAACTGTGAATCAGATAATTGAGCGCTTTCAACGGCGAAATCCGGCCGCAAGTGGAAACATCAATATCGGCACGAAAGGTGCTGATGCCGTTATCGGGATGGCTTTCAGGATAAGTGTGCACGGTAATATGGCTTTTATCCAGATGCGCCAATACAGTATCAGGCAAGGGGCCTGGCGATTGACTGTTCATGCTGGGCGGTGGCGCAACCGGTCCTTCAGAAATCAGCATGGTAACGCTGGCGCCTTGCGGCTCATAGTCCTGACGGGCAATATTAAGAACTTGCGCACCGATGATTTCGGCCACATCCTTAAGGATTTGGGTCAGTTTATCGGCATTATAAGCTTCATCGATATACTCGATATAAGCTTGTTGCTGTTCAGCAGGAGCGTAGCAAATATCATATATATTGAAACTGAGCGACTTTGTCAGATTATTAAAGCCGTGTAATTGCAATTTATTCAAAATAGTTAAACCTCGATAACTTCAAAATCATGGGTGATTTCCACCGCTTTGCTTAGCATAATGGATGCAGAGCAATATTTTTCTGCGGATAACTTTACCGCTCTTTCAACAGCCGCCGCCTTTAAATCATGGCCGGTAACAATAAAATGCAGATGGATTTTGCTAAATACGCTCGGGATGGCATCCACCCGTTCGGCAGTGACTTCCGCCACACATTTAACAATGTCATTTCTGCCTTTTTGTAAAATCTGCACCACATCAAAAGACGAGCAACCGCCCACGCCCAGCAAAAGCATTTCCATGGGACGTATGCCCATATTACGACCGCCGTGGTCGGGAGGACCATCCATAATTACAGCATGTCCGCTGCCGGTTTCGCCGACGAACATTACGCCATCGACCCATTTAACTGTTACTTGCATTTTTTTTCCCGGTTAAAAATGACGCATAGAGTAGCATAAAATCACTTATTGCCAGAGTAACAATGTTGATTTTTTTGTTAAAATCCTGCATTGTCTACGGATTTACTACAGCACGGATCACAATTGAATTGTTGCTATGACACTTAGAACCCAAGAAAATCACAATAAAGAAGCGCTGGAGCATTTCTTACGTTTTTGCCATATAAAAAAATACCCAGCCAAGACCACTATCATTCGACCTGGCGATATAGGAGACCGGCTGTATTTTATCATAAGCGGTTCGGTTAGTGTTTGCGTGGAAGACTCCGACGGAGGCCATGAACTGATTCTCGCTTACTTAAATAAAAATCAATTTATCGGTGAAATTGGCATTTTTAAAGCAACTGAACCGCGAAATGTCAGCGTTAAAACGCGCGGCGAATGTCATTTGGCTGAAATAAGCTACGAACGACTTCGGCAGGTTTTGAAAAAAGATCTCATGACGAATGCCTATGACATATTTTTTATGATTGGCGAACAATTATCGGCACGGCTATTAAACACTAGCCGTAATTTACGCGATTTGGCATTTATGGATGTCGAAGGTCGAATTGCCCGAACCTTGCTCGATCTGTGCAAAAGTCCCGAGGCAATAACGCATCCTGACGGTATGCAACTGCATATCTCCAGACAAGAGATCGGCCGCATGGTCAGTTGTTCCAGAGAAATGGCCGGGCGCGTTCTAAAAGAGTTGGAAAGCAAAAAACTGATTAGCGCACACGGCAAAACCATTGTAGTGTTTGGCACACGGTAAACCCTGAAAACATCTTCTACCCCTGAAGCGTAGTCTCCGCCATCTCAGCCAGTTATCGACAATTGTTTCCCATTTAAAGCACTCTTCGCTGTTTTCCTACATGAATTTCAGTCTTGTCGTACCGGCGACTTGGCTGACGACGCCCCGCTCAACCCAGCTTACTCTTTCAGATTAACCAAAGCCTCAACAAACAGCCGCACTTTATTCTGGATAATCCGGGTATTGTCAGGCCCCATGCGCAGCATCTGTTTATGTATCGGATTTAACGCCTCAAGTTGTTGATCGGCAAACCTATATTGTAGCGCGTGCCTTTCCACTGCGATCTGCCCATCTTTGACAGGCGCCGCAAGAAATACTGCCGCCGCTTTCGTGAAAATATCTTCCAGGCTGTACTCATCCGGATAGCTAAACTCCCTAAAAACCTGTAACAATAACGGCCTGAACTTTTTATATACAGAGAGCGTTGCCTGCACATCCAACGCATCGATTGCCGCCGCTAACCGGTCATAACGCTGATAGCTTTTACCGGCTATAAACAGTTTCCCATCATCTTGATTGACGGCAAACAGCTGATCAGGTTCAAGAAAACGCAAATGCTTTTCAAGGCGTAAACCCTGAGAAAGATCGTTGACAAGAACAACATATTTTCTGATCAGCTGGTCAGCTTTCAACCATTCGGCAAGCACTGGAGAAACTCCAGCCAACTCTTCTCTCAGCAGCGCATCGCTATGGTCAAGATCAGGCAGAATAAACGAAGTATCCTGATGCAGTTCTATGATTGCATTAGACGCTCCAGGCGTGGCTTCTGGCGTTGCCACTCCGTCTATCGCCTCACTGACTGATAGTGGTCCAACCACCCTCTCTGAAGGAAGTGCCAAAGTTAACGTTTCAGGTTCTGTTGGAGCATCGTTTTGCAGATGCCTAAAGTAAAACCATCCGACTACCCCAAAAGCAATCAAAATAATTGCCGCCAAGATCCTTCTTGCGCCAACTGTTTTACCTTTAACTCGATCATCGTATCGATTCATATGAGATACCTTATACATATAGTTTCAGGCGATTATACAACCATGCCGATTGGCTCATCGAGTGCAATCAAACCATTTTGTGTGCGGGAACGGGAAAGCAATAGCTTTTGAACAGTTAGGCCGAAAAGCCTAATCAATGTTGGATTTATGAATTGGATCCGCATGAAGAATCCATGCTGAATAGTATACGGCACTACCTTTGCAATCAAAGACAGAGGAGCTAAGCGGTCCCGTTTTTACTGTAAAAGGTAAGCGTTGGCGCGCCCGATCAGGCACACCAACGCAACAACGCTACATCGTTGCTTTATCCTTTTGACGATCTCTTACGCTCATTTTCTGTTAACAGCTTCTTACGTAAACGTATCGATTTTGGCGTAACTTCAACCAATTCATCTTCAGCAATAAATTCCAATGCTTGCTCCAGAGTCATTTTTTGAATTCTTGCCAACACCAAGTTCTCATCCGAACCTGATGCGCGCATATTAGTCAGCGGTTTAGGCTTAGTTGGGTTAACCGTTAAATCATTAGAGCGTGAATGCAAGCCCACCAACATCCCTTCGTAAACTTCATCGCCATTGACTAACAATAAATCGCCGCGTTCTTGCAACGGATGCAATGAATAGGTAACGGCTTTGCCGGCAACCATTGAAATCATTACGCCGCGTTGACGACTTCCTACATCACCCGCTTTCATCGGACCGTAATGATCGAACACATGGTACAGCAAGCCGGAACCGGACGTGGCGGTCATAAATTCAGTTTGAAAACCAATCAGGCCGCGTGACGGCATCATGTATTCCAATCGAATACGGCCCTTGCCGTCAGGTATCATGTTGGTTAAATCACCTTTGCGTTCACCCAGTTTCTCCATGATCGCACCTTGGTGAATTTCCTCCACTTCGATGGTGACCATTTCATAAGGCTCGCACTTTACCCCGTCAATTTCTTTGACAATAACTTCAGGACGTGACACACCCATTTCAAAGCCTTCGCGGCGCATGTTTTCAATCAAAACCGATAAATGCAGCTCACCGCGGCCCGATACGATGAATTTGTCCGGATCTGCTGTGTCTTCGACTCTTAGCGCAACGTTATGTTGCAATTCTTTGTCCAGCCGGTCGCGAATTTGACGCGTAGTGACAAACTTGCCTTCTTTCCCTGCAAACGGCGAGTTATTGACCATGAAAGTCATCGATACCGTCGGCTCATCAACCGTCAGCGGCGGCAAAGCTTCCACGGCATCAGGATGGCAGATCGTATCCGATATTTCCAATTTTTCAATACCGGCAAAAGCAATAATATCGCCGGCACGAGCCTCTTGAACTTCAACGCGATCCAGACCGTGAAAACCGTAAACTTGCAGCATACGGCCCTTACGCTCAACGCCTTCCCGACTAACAATAGTCAACGGCATATTAGGCTTTACGGTGCCTCGCTGAATCCGGCCGATACCGATAACGCCGGTGTAAGTGTTGTAATCCAAGCTGGTCACCTGCATTTGGAAAGGACCTTCCATATCAACTGCCGGAGGGCTAACTTTGGAAACAATCGTTTCAAATAAGGGCGTCATATCGCCGCCGGTGATGCTATGTTCCAGTCCGGCATAGCCATTGATTGCCGAAGCATAAACAATAGGAAAATCCAATTGTTCATCAGTTGCACCCAAGCGGTCGAATAAATCGAAAGTTTGATCGACAACCCAGTCAGGGCGCGCGCCCGGACGGTCAATTTTATTGATAACCACGATCGGCTTTAAGCCCAAAGCAAACGCTTTTTGGGTCACAAATCGGGTTTGCGGCATAGGGCCGTCCACAGCATCGACCAGTAACAATACCGAATCAACCATCGATAAGACCCGCTCCACTTCGCCGCCAAAATCGGCATGGCCCGGGGTGTCGACGATATTGATATGATAGCCGTTCCAATCCAGCGCCGTATTCTTGGCCAGAATGGTGATGCCGCGTTCTTTTTCAATATCGTTAGAGTCCATAATGCGCTCAGTCACTTTAGTATGAGCGGCAAACGTGCCGGACTGTTGCAATAATTTGTCAACCAGGGTGGTTTTGCCATGGTCAACGTGGGCAATAATTGCAATATTTCTTAATTTTTCGATCACTTGTATGTACTCTAAGGTTTAAATAAATAAATGTAGAATGCGCCGCGCGCATTTTTAAGCATGATGAGCGCTAAAGCACTCTAATGAGTTAATTGCGGGGGAAGAAAGGACGACATGCCGTCATGACTGCTGTTTAGATTTTGTTGGACGCTCCCGCTTTGTCCAATTATAGGTATAAGATTAGCTCTGCTCCCACGGCAAGCCCTGAAAGCGCCAGCCGCCAAGATTGCCTCGATGCTTATGTTCATCCAAGGCGCCTTCAAACCCGTCAACAATATTAATAAGTAATCGATACCCGACTTCTTCCAACGCTTTTGCCGCATCCAGCGACCGTTGGCCGCTACGGCACAGCAATAAAACCGGCGCATTGCGATTGGGTACGCTTTTTTTAACTTCGGCGACAAACTGTGGATTAACTTGCCAATCCGGTGATTCCTTCCAGGGAATCGATATTGCACCGGGAGGGTGACCTACAAAGGAATGTTCAACTTTTGTTCTTACATCCACTAATACGGCATCAGCATTATTTTGTAACAAATCCCATGCCTGTTGCGGATCTAAATTTTCTATCATCGTGTAATCTCTATGTGCGCGTTTTTGCGCTCCACACTTTCTGCATCGGGCCTACTAAATTGCACTAAGGTACGAAACATATCAACGTGAAACTGATAACTGTCACTACCTATAGCCTCATCCTAAGCCCCTGCTTTTTCTTGCGCAAAACGCCGATAAAACAGTAGCCTGTCCGGTTTATGAATGCTTATTATCTCATCCCCTAGGCCGCGGTCAAGAAATCGGCTCACCAGCACCATTAAAACTAATTTTATCACAACCAGGGCGGATAAATTTTTTTCTTGACGAATATTGATGCTTAACCCTTGTCTACAGGGATGCAGGTAAGAACGTAAACAGAAACGAAAACTTTGCCGGGCTCGCGTCAGTTATAGGATATTCCATCGACACGAACAAAATATCCGGCAGCCAACGCCAAATACCCTGCGAGTCTGCTTGTTATTCAGTCCCCGGCAGACTAACGCGATATTCCAGCCATTCCTGCAAAAAGTCCATAAAGCTTCTGACCTTAGCTGACAAATACTTTCGATGCGGATATACGGCATGGACGTCTAAAGGCGGCGAAGTATAATTTTCCAGAACGACTTTCAGTTTGCCCTTCTCGATATCCCTACCCACAATATAAGTTGGCAGCATGACCAGTCCCAAACCATTAATTGCCGCGATTCGTATCGGATCTGCAACATTTGCCTGCATTCTTCCGGAAACATTAATTCCGGTATAGCCGGCTTCGCCTTTAAACAGCCATTTATTCCTTGGCGCAATAGCCCAATTAACCAGACAACTGTGGTTCTCCAAATCTTCCGGAGTTTGGGGAATACCATATTTCTCAAAATATTCCGGCGAACCGCAAACAACCAGCGATGAGCTGGCTAATTTTCGCGCAAACATGCTGGTATCATCCAAAGCTCCCAGATAAATGGCGACATCAATCCCCTCATCTATCAAATCGCCGGGACTACTTTGTATGATCATCTCGATGGTTAAATCAGTATGTAATTTCAAGAACTCGGACACCGCACGAGCGATATGCGTCGAGCCAATTACCGGCGGCGCACTGATTCTTAAAATCCCTCTAGGCTCAGTCTGAAGATGCGTTACCGCAGCTTCCATTTCCTCAACCTCGAGCAATACTTGCTGGCATCGTTCCAGATAGGATGCGCCCACATCTGTCAGACTTAAACTGCGCGTAGTCCGGTTGAATAACCGCGTACCCAGCACGCCTTCAAGATGCATAATGTGCTTGGTTGCCATGGCTCTGGAAATATCCAGATCACGCGCGCCACCAGCAAAGCTTCCGGCCTTGGCCACGCGAACAAAAACATTCATGCTGGTTAATTTATCCATTTACAACTCGCCTAAAAATAATCGTCTAAGTGACCGTCACTTTAAAATATATAAGATGCTTGCCATGATTATGAAAAGTCCCTGATCACATACTTTCCGATCTGCACGACAACATTCATGCTGGCGTGTTATCCATAACATGTCGCCTATCTTCTTTCCATAACAAATCTTCAATTTCACATTGCGGTATAAAACCGGCAACAGCATCGGTCAAGATCACCCTAATCCGCTCGAAATCGTCATTCTTTGTTGCCTGCTCCAATGTCTCCAGCATTTTCTCCAACTCGATCCAGGGAATAACGTGCTCTTGCGCACGCATTATTCGTGCATGATTGGTTTTTGAAACATTATCGCCAATTAAAAGCTCTTCATACAGTTTTTCTCCAGGCCTTAAACCTGTAAAACTAATCTCGATATCGCCATCGGGATGTTCAGAATCCTTGATTTCCAAGCCGCTCAAATGGATCATTCTCTTCGCCAAATCAACAATATGAATAGGATCTCCCATGTCCAGCACAAACACATCGCCGCCCAAGCCCATTGCTCCCGCCTGAATAACCAGCTGAGATGCTTCAGGTATGGTCATAAAATAACGAATGATTCTTTCGTCGGTAACGGTCACCGGTCCGCCTCTAGCGATTTGCTCTTTAAAAAGCGGAACTACGGATCCAGAGGAGCCCAATACATTACCAAACCGCACCATGGTAAAACGAGTGGAATTATTGACAGTGTTTAAACTCAGCGCCTGCAAAATCAATTCGGCAAAGCGCTTAGTCGCGCCCATGGTATTGGTTGGCCTGACCGCTTTATCCGTTGAAATCAGCACAAAGGTTTCAACGCCTGTGTTAATCGCTGCTTGCGCCGTATGCAGAGTTCCAAAGATATTGTTCCAGATCGCTTCGCCCGGATTTTTTTCAACCATCGGCACATGCTTATATGCCGCCGCATGATAGATTGTTTGCACACTGAACGTCTTACATATCTTTTCGCATCGGTTAGCGTTGCTAACCGACCCCAACACAGGAATGAGCTTTATGTCTTTGGAGTTTTCTATCTTCGATAATAAAAGCAGCAACTCTTTTTCAATGGCATAAAGTGCAAATTCGCTCATTTCAAAGAGAATCAGTGAATTCGGCTGCAAACGGATAATTTGACGACAAAGCTCGGAGCCAATAGACCCTCCTGCCCCAGTCACCATCACCACTTTATCCTTAATATTGGCATACAGTAGTGACTGATCCGGAGCCACAGCGTCACGCCCTAAGAGATCGGTAATATCAACCTCCTGTAGCGTATCGACAGTAACTTTGCCTTGGGCAATGTCAGACAGTCCGGGCATAGACATCACGTGAACGGCAAAAGGCTCTAGCAAATCGATAATTGCACTTTTACGCGCCCGGTTAGCCGAGGGCATAGCCAGCAGAACATCTGAAACGTGATGTCTTTCTATCAAGTACCTCAAGGAGCTGAGCGGGTAAATCCGGAGACCGTTAACCTTTTGTTTATGCAATCGGACATCATCATCAATGAAAGCGACCGGCCTGAATTCACGTCCATAATTTAATGCCGAAGCCAATTGTACGCCGGCGTTTCCAGCCCCATAAATTACTACATTTTTTTTGCTATGCCTTTTTGCCTCCCGGCCGCCGCCCAAGTTTAAATAGACCTCTCCCAACCACCAACGCGCAAAAAAACGGCTGCCTCCCACCAACAGCATCATATTCAGCCAGTTTAGCGGCAACACCGTTCGGGGAACTCCCTTTATGCCGGACTCATACAATACAAACGCAAAAACCAGTGCATAAAGCGTAGTCGCCTGAATGATAGTCCATAGGGCTCTAACCTCCATGTAGCGAATAATCGCACGGTACAAACCCAGCTTAACAAAAATCGGTACTGCGATGGCAGGCGCTGCAGCAAATAGATACCACTCATCGCTTTTTGGGATATACAGTTCTCCCCAGCGCAAAGAAAAAGCTGCCCAAAGGGCGAACATGGCAAAAAATACATCAGCGCTAATAAGGATAAAAGCCTTTGTGGGGCGAGGAAGAAGAATAAACCAGGTGCGTATATTTAATCTCATAAGACGTCCTGTTTATTTATCGCGCTTTCATTCGCCTCGACTGCTCCCTGGCAGGTCTGAGACATACCCACCATCCCTGACGATAAAAAATAATTCTTGTACCATTTTAATAAGTTCATTTATTCAGTCCGGCTTGAGCCTGCCGATCACCCGCTTTGTAATAATATGCCAATAACAATAACGGCAAGTATGCCATCAAAAGCCCCAGCATGCCGTCCAAATTCCCCGATGCAACCAGACTTGCGACGGGCAGCAGCCAAAAAACATTAATAGCACATACTGCCAATGTAACAGGACGATGAGCATTCAAGACGCGAGATGCATATTGATAGGCATGGCTGCGATGCGCCTCATAAAACTTTTCCCCCCGCAATACTCGGCGACACAAAGTAACGGTTGCATCAACAATGAACACCCCTAGTAAAATCAACCACACCCACAATAACCGGGGATCAACCCATGCCGCTTGCACCGAAAACAGCGCCAGCATAATACCTAAAAAACCGCTTCCGGCGTCGCCCATAAAAATACGAGCGGGCGGAAAGTTCCAAAACAGAAATCCCGACACAGCTGCGGCCAGAAGAACCGGCTGCATCCAAGCCGTTGAATCCGGCGCAACAAGCCAACTCATTAAAGCACCGCTGCAACAGGTCGTGATGGCCTCAATACCGGCAAGGCCGTCAATGCCATCCATAAAATTATACAGATTTAGCAGCCAAACAAGATAAAGCAAGCCTAACACTTGTCCGGCCCAACCTAGATCCACAACATAACCAAAAGAAATAAACGGCGGCAAACCACCAAGACAATATAGCCCCCAGGCAGACGCTCCAAAGTGAACCATAAAACGCCATCTCGCCGGAATCGATTGACGGTCATCCCAAAAACCGACTCCTGCCACTAATGCTCCAGATAAAACCAAACCCATAACATAAGTTTGATTAATCCCAAGTGATCCTACTAAAGATGTTCCGCCCATTATCGACAAAAATACAATCACTATCGCCAAACCGCCGCCTCTTGGGGTAGCGACAACATGCGAGCTTCTGGCATTGGGAATATCTAACAGGCTATTTTTCAAGGCGTAGCGTCTGGTCAAACCCGTCAGCAGATAACTTGCCACAAGAGAGAATAGACACAGCATTATCATGATGACTCCATAAATCTAGGATAAGTATAGGAGCCCCTTAAAGACAGGGAGGTAGAATCGCGTTTGGAATAACGATCAAGAGCAACCTATGGAGCGGTTTCCGAGACACAACCTTAAAAGCAGATATTTATTCCATGCAAAATCTTCATTGACCTTCAGGAGGAGAAATACCGCAAGATTGCTTGGAGCCCCGCTTCCCACGTTCGTATAGGTTAAAGGAAACATAAATCTATACTTAGAATAATAGCCAATTGCATAGTTGTGGAGGGTAAAATAGCTCATAGAGCGATTGCCAAAAGTAATAATGATTACCGAACCGAAAAGATGCTCGGCATTATACATGCTTTAAGTAACGCACAATCTCGAGCAAAACATATTTTAAATCATGCCCCGGCTTAATATTCGATTACGCGCTATTCTTGAAGATAACCGTTCAAATGGCGAAGACGTGAAGTCAAAGGGGCGCAGATTAAAAATACAATAACTAATTTACGAAATTAAACACTAGAAGTGTCCCTGCATTAAAAGCTTGTGCCCCTATGATTTCTTACCAAATCGCCATATAGATCGACATACGACCTCACCATCCGCTCAGCCGTAAAGTAATTCCAATACCGTTCTTCGCCACCTCTGCCCATTTCAGCCGCTTCCTCGGGATGATTTCACAAATAGCTCATTGCCTGACGCAATGCCATGGAATCACTGGGTGGCACCACCAACCCAGTCTCACCTCCAATATTGATGTAGGTCGTACCGGTGCCAATCTCTCTGGATATCATCGGTTTACCATACATCGCGTCTTCCAGCAGTGAAATACCAAAAGCCTCAGAGCGCAGATAGGAAGGGAACACAGCTCCATAAGAGCAAGCTTATCACTGCCAGATAAGAATCCTAGAAGTGGATATAGCACAAACCAAGCTGTGCAGCCTGTGCCTTTAATTCTTGCTCAATCGAGCGAAGGCCCGCGCCAACAATAACAATAGCCCACACCAAATAACACATTCATAGCGACGCCGAACGGTACATCCACTCCAGTGTTTCACGCAGGGACGGGGAATCCCATGCTCCTATTACATTCCGTAAGCGGTCAGCTGAGCCCAGCAGCGAGCGAACCTCATTGGCTCGGACAAAAGACGGATTGACCTTAACCACTATTTGATAACCCGCAACAGCCTCCACTATCTCAATCACCTCTCGCAGAGAGTGACTCCTGCCAGAGCAGACATTGACTGTTTGCCCCGTTGGGTAAACCTCGACAAGTCTTCGATAAGCATTGGCAACTGCACGGACATCGCAAAAGTCACGAAAAACATCGAGGTTACCCAGCTCAATTTGCCTCTCATTCCGCTTAAAATGCCCAACTATCTTTGGCAGCAAAAAAGAGTCGGATTGCCCGACTCCTGTGTAGTTAAACGGCCTTGTTATAACTATGGGCAGCCGATCAAACCACAATCGCGCCATATACTCCATGGCCAACTTGCTTACTGCATAATCATTCGCCGGTGCAGGAATTGTAGACTCATCAATAACTCCTTCAGTTGCATTACCGTAAATATTGGCGCTGCTTGCCAGCAAAACACACTGCACGTTAGTCGCATGTTTATTAAGTGCGTCCAGCAGATTACGTGTTCCTATCAGATTAACTCGATAAAGCGCATTAATATCATCATGCCCCACAAAAGAAACTCCAGCCAGATGAATCACCCCCTCAGGTCGAAGGTTCTGCACCTCCTTCGCAACCGCTTCAGGATTGGTAAGATCAACAGCTAAACCGACAACTTCATGCCCATGCCCTTGCAACTCTTGGCGAACATAGCGGCCAGTAAACCCATTAAGCCCCGTAATCAGAACACGCATGTTTAGAACGAAAAACCTTGTTGGTTACGACGCAGGTCAGCCTCCACCATCATTTTGCATAACTCTTCCAAAGTTATTTTCGGTTCCCAACCCAACTTCTCTTTGGCCTTGGCTGGGTTGCCGATTAGCAGTTCTACTTCAGCCGGCCGATAAAATTTTGGGTTCACGCGCACAAGTACTTTACCGGTCTTAGCACACACCCCTTGCTCATGCTCTGCGGTGCCTTGCCAATTCAACTCTATATCCACTGCAAGGAATGCCATTGTCACAAAATCACGAACTGTCTCGGTACGATTGGTTGCAAGCACGTAAACATCCGGTTCATCAGCCTGCAATATACGCCACATGCCCTCAACATATTCTTTGGCATATCCCCAATCACGCTTAGCGTCAAGATTGCCTAACTCCAACTCATCCAGCTTACCCAGCCTGATCTTCGCAACGCCATCCGTAATTTTACGTGTCACAAACTCAAGTCCACGCAATGGCGATTCATGATTAAACAAAATTCCGCTGGTTGCAAAGATGTCATAACTCTCGCGATAATTGATGGTCATCCAGTGGGCATACAGCTTAGCCACACCATAAGGGCTACGTGGATAAAATGGTGTATCTTCAACCTGTGGAATGGCCTGTACCTTGCCAAACATTTCCGAGGTACTGGCTTGATAATAGCGAATCTTTGGATTAACTATACGTATCGCTTCTAACAGATTCAGCGGGCCGATACCGGTTATCTCAGCCGTAGTCACAGGTTGGTCGAATGAAACCCCCACAAAACTCTGTGCTGCCAAGTTATACACTTCCGTCGCTTCTGTGTTTTGCAACAAGCGGATGCTTGCAGACAAATCAGTGAGGTCATATTCCACCAGATGCAAATTAGGGTGCTTATCAACCCCCAACTCCTCGATCCGCCAAAAATTGACAGAGCTAGTACGGCGGTATGTGCCATGCACCGTATAATCTTTATCTAACAAGAACTGCGTTAGATATGCGCCATCTTGCCCTGTAATCCCCGTAACAATGGCAACTTTCTTTTTCATACTTAAACCTTAAATGACTATTATCTGTTCAACAAAATTACTGATCGGTGCAATCAAAATGATACTTAATTTATACTATGAAATTATACTAAGTAACTATTGAATTTTACTTTTCAAACTTCTTTTCTTTCTATATACCTATCCGTTCGAAAAACCAAAAACTTGTTCATTACATAAGAAAGAACCACATAAACGAAACCAGCTAGTATTTGGCTAATAGCTTCATGGATAAGTGACAATTTTAACAGGACACACAGAACTGCCAGATTTACACCATAGGCAACGACAAAAACACCAATAAAACGAAACAGTTCTGAGATTTTTTTTCCTGTTGACTTGAATGTAAAAGATCGATTAAGCGCAAATGAAATCAACAATGCCGTTAAATATCCTACTATATTACTTGCGACTGGCGACCAACCCAATAAATACATAGCTCCAAAAATAATTGCATAGCCAAAAACAGTATTAAAAGCACCTACTAATAAATACCTGAAAAATTGTTTTTTCATTTCGAAACATGTACAAAATACTGCCCACCCAATGGCAACCAGCCAAAGTGAGGTTCCAACCAAGTCAGTTTTGTTAAACTTGGCGGAATAAACAAGCAGTATTCAGTATGAGGATTGCTAAATCCCGCTTGTCTTAAATGCTCTCTAAGCTCTTCGGGTTGTAACAACACTGCATCTTCGTCATACGGACAATTTGAGACTATGCGGCGTGTTATAGGATTGTAAGGATTATGTTCGAAGACAAACAGATCACCTTGTTGCCCAAGCCGTTGATATAGTAAATCGGATACATATGCACGCTCTGCAACCGGAACATGATGATAAACACCAGCAACAAATATCAGGTCAAAGTCCTTTAAATTTGAAGTTTGGTCACCTTCCGCTATAAATTCGACATCTGGTTGGTCTTGACGTGCAATATTAAGACTTTCATGTGAAATATCAGTTCCAATTACTTCCGCATTCGGAAATGCCTCTTTTATGAATGGAATATTACGTCCAATACCACAACCATATTCAAGTATCCTATTAACTGGTTGTGTTAACCGAGCTCTCATTAGCTCAACTTTATACCTTGCAAAATATGCATCATTCTTGGAAAAAAAACCCGTACCCTCTTGTAAAAGTAGATTGTAGTCACTTGTGTATTTATCAAAATCAACACGGTTAGCCATGATGGGAAATAACCTCTTCAATAATATAGCGAGGACGGCCTTTAACTTCCTCATATATACCGCCAATGTAAGCGCCCATGATGCCTAACACAATTAATTGTATGCCGCTAAAAAGAAGCAGCAACGCCACAAGCGTCGTCCATCCACTAGGGATGCTTTGATCCACAAAATAGATAATGACAGAAATCAGCATGTAAGCAAACGCAAGTACAGCAAAACCAACGCCAACGAAAATACTTGTATGCAATGGTTTCGTGCTGAATGAAAGAATGCCAGCCACAGCCAATTGTAACATTCTGGAAAACGAATATTTTGACTGTCCAGCAAAACGAGGCTCTGCAACATACTCAACACTTGCTTGTGTGAAGCCCATCCATGAGAATAGACCACGCAAAAACATATTACGCTCTTGAAAGTCAGCGCTAAGAGAGCTTGCCACCCTGCTACTAATGAGTCGAAAATCAGCCGCATTAGCATTGATCGGGACGTGCGAAATCGCGCCCAATAGCTTATAGAAGAGATTACCAAGCATCTGTCTGATAACTCCAACACCTTCCGTATCACGCCTCACCGTATAAACCACGTCAGCCCCTGTACGAAACTGCTCAAGGAGTTGTGGAATTAATTCTGGCGGATGCTGAAGATCACTATCCATCATTACGATACAATCAGCATCAACGGCATGCTCAATACCCGCGAGCAACGACATTTGATGGCCAAACCTTGAAGACAATGCGATTACTTTAGAGGCAGGGTCTTGTGTCACAATACCGCGTAGCACACCGAGAGTATTATCAGTGCACCGATCTACAACGAACAGAATGCTTGCCTCAACATCATTTATTGAGTCAAGCACTTTCCGAGTGCGAGCATGAAAATGGGCGATTACCTGTTCTTCATTGAAAACAGGAGTAACTACTGTCAATTTAAGCTTAGTCATTCACTCTTCTCACTGAAATAATTGTTTTGTTTTTGTAACATCGGCATAAATTGCTGGCACATCGTACCCACTGTGGTTAGAAAAGCTGGAGGATTCCTTTACAATTGATGGAGCTAACCCGGATTCTTCTAATTGACGTATTAAGATTTCTTGCATCGACACCGGTACGCCACTAGCGACATGGTAAATCCCTCCCGACTCGCCATGTGTCGCAATCGCAAGTAGCTGGATAGCCGCTTCATCGGTAGAAATATAATCACGAATAGCAGTAAGTGGACCAATCTCAATCACTGATTTTTTCCCTGCTAAAAATTCATCTATTTGGTTTTTCAAGCGACCAACGAATAATCGGTCGGATACTCCGGGACCATATAAATTAAAAATACGGGCACACAGCACATCTAATCCTTGATTTCTATAAAGTCCAAGCAATTGCGTTTGCCATGCTTTACTTACTCCATAAATTGATACCGGAGCCAACACTCGGTTTTCTCGTATCGGATTTTCATCCACACGTACAACACCATACTCTGCAGCAGATCCTATCAATATCACCCGTGTATTTAGCCCACTATGCTGAACCAGATCAAGAATATGTTTCGCTGACGCAACATTAGTTGCATATACTTCATCAAAGTTGCCCGAGAATGTGGCAGCCAGATGCAACACCAGATCGGGTTTAGCCTGACCAAAGACAACAGAGAGTTGCTCATGATTGCAGACATCACAAAGCATGTGAGCCACTGAATTATTTACACATTGTCGGCCGACAGTAATTACTTGGTAATCACCTAACTGATTTAGTTTTGCGATAACAGCACGACCTAATGCACCGGTACCTCCAGTAATCATTACTTTTTTCACAGAGGAATACCCAGCTTTTCTGAGAGATCACCAAAATTTTCATCTGCATTCTGATAATCGTCGGGACGCCCGATGTCCAGCCAATACCCAGAAAATGGCTCAATACTAATTTCTTGTTTACTCGCTAATCCTTCAATCATCAAATTGTCAAAGCCATATTGTTTTCCACGCGGCAGAGCCTCGATAACTGAGCGATTGATGCAATACACACCCATACTTACATCAAAGTCGTAGGTGGGTTTCTCTTGGAACGCCGTCAGGTGACCCGCTTCGTCATATTTTAATACACCAAAATCAATCATTACCTGCCTGCGATATGCGGATACGGATACTTTACTGCGTTTCTGTACATGCGTCTCAAAGAATTTCCTATAATCGAGATTGCACAAAATATCTCCATTCATAACGAGAAAGTTTTCCGGCAGATCATCCACTAAAGTCAACGGGCCTATCGTGCTTAATTCGCCTTCTTCGAGTGAGTAATCAATCTTCACACCTAAACGTGCGCCATCCCCAAAATATGCCATGATCAAATGCGACAAATGGTTTACGGCAAGGGTAACGTGCGTAAACCCAGAGCGCGCCAACTGCATGATCACGATTTCCAGAATTGAATATTTCCCACCTAAAGGCACCAGTGGCTTAGGTATAAGGGTCGTGTAGGGCCTTAGCCGAGTCCCCTTGCCACCAGCCATAATAACTGCTCTCATTTATACATTCCTTTAAATATTATATAGCCAGGTCTTATACCGTACTAGGTTTTCTGGCTGTCTAAACCAATCAATCGTATCTTTTAAGCCAGAGGTTAAGTCGTAAGCTGGCTTCCACGGGGTAAGGTTGGTAATTTTGGTATTATCTCCTATGAGCCGAAAAACCTCGGAGGCATCTGGTCTGAGCCGCTGCTCGTCAGTTATAATTTTGGCGTCAGGATTCAACTCTGAGATCAAAATCTGCGTCACGTCCCCTACGGAATGTTCTTCGCCAGTGGCAATATTGACTTCCTGCCCAATTGCTGCATCTGCCTCAGCCAACGCGATGAAACCTTGAGCCGTATCCTTGACGTAGTTAAAATCACGGGTAGGAGTCAGACTCCCAAGACTTAACTCCATTTGACCAGACAACAATTGTGTAATTACAGTTGGGATGACCGCCCTGGCTGATTGACGCGGACCATACGTGTTAAATGGCCTAACGATTACAACAGGAGTTTCAAATGAGCGATAAAACGACTCAGCCAAACGATCAGCGCCAATCTTTGTTGCGCTATAAGGAGATTGTCCCTGGAAAGGATGTTTCTCATCTATAGGAGCGTATTGCGCTGTTCCATAAACCTCAGAAGTTGAAGTAACTATGACGCGCTCAGTTTCATGATGCCGCGCTGCCTGAAGCACATTCAATGTACCCTTGATATTCGTATCCACATATGAATCGGGTGAATGATAAGAAAACGGAATCGCAATCAATGCGGCTAAGTGGAAAACCACATCACAATCTTTCATTGCTATCGAGACACCGTTAGGGTCGCGAATATCGCCACTAAACACATCAAGACCTTTGAGCTTTTCCGGCTGAAGGGTATCAAGCCAACCCCAACTGTTAAATGAGTTATAATAAACAAAAGCACGAACATCACAGCCTTTATCCAGTAAAGCCTCTACAAGATGGCTGCCAATAAAGCCATCCGCACCGGTCACTAGCACTTTTTTTCCTTTTAATTCCATCTTTTCACCCATCTCTCAGCTATTTAATATTAATCATTGTTTCAGCCTATTCCCTAATCCATCACAAAATGATTTCGGGAATTCGCAATTTTTGCGGCTGACTGCCATAAAAATACAAGCCCCTGCTTTTTCCTATCCTGAGCAATTGTATTTAAATTGACTTGAACTTTATAACAACTTGCAAGTTATTATGTTACAAACGAAATTCTTTTAAACAATACAGAAAACCAAAAAGAGCAATCTCGTCCGATATTGATTTAAAGAGCTAAGGATTAAACACGACACTCTGTTTTTCTACACATCAGCCTTTAAACCCCTATCACAAGTTTAATTTTAATCCCACTCCAACGAAACCCGAGCTAAAACTCACTACGCCATTTTCGCAACAGCATAATTCCGGCTCAAAAACCATAGTAACAATAGGTCTGCTTTTGATGATCGGATCATATTAACTTGTCCAAAGCTTTTACCAGCCACCTCTTAAAGCTCCGCAAACAAAGCCTCCTCAGCCAAGATCAAATCCTTCGGCGCTGCTCAATACGTTTTCCTAAAATCCGGAATTTGCTAATAATTGATTCCACAAACCGGACAGGCAGCACCGCGCATAATAAAATTAGTGCAAACATCGTGTAAAACAACCAGAAAATTCTTAGCGGCCAATGACGATAACGAATCTCGATTGTATTTTGTCCGACAGGAACCTCAATTACATGCAGACCGTTACGCTCAACAAGTTGCGTCTTTTTACCATTTAAGTAATAACTAATCCGTGGATTATTCCAAAATAAATACTGCACTCCTGTCGCTTCTGTTGCTTGGAAGCGAAAACGCAAATAATTCGCATGATTTGACATGAACTCACTAATCTTCAAACCTGCGTTATTACTGAACCGCGAGACATTGGCATATCTAAGGACTTCTATTTCGGCAAGGCTTAAAAAATTTTCCTCATTCAGCTTATTGTTGAACAATTGGACGCGAACATGTCGCCCTTGCACTCGCCCCGTCTTGACTGTAATCATTGGATTCGGCGGCGTACCCACGTACTCCCGTGTTCGCGCACGTTGTCGCAACAAAGATACTGTATCCGTTGGCAAGAACGGATCTTCTGAAACGAAGATACTGTAATCATGCAGACGCTCTCCGCAGCAATCGGTACGGTTCCAAATTCTGATGGCATCAAACGTTTGAATTGCTCCCAAATCAACATCAAGCCACGCGTTAGAGCCTTGTCCCGTATGAGACACTGAACCGGAACCAAAATCACCGTCAGTAACACCATCAACGGCTAGCTGCGCGCCTCCCCCTCCGTCGCTACTTTGCCGAGCAGTTTTTCTGAGAGCAAGATTATCAACTGCCTCAGTTGTTGACCCAGCTTGAATCACTCTAATATAACCGTTATCAAATAGCGTTGGCATGGCAGAGTAATTTTGAATTGCTTCAGTAGACCGAAGCGGAAGTATCACTGCTTCATTCCGTAGATGGTAAATATCTTCCGGCTTAGTTTTTCTTCGTAATTCTCCCAATGCTCCAGTGAACGTATCCATATCTCGAGCCACAACAAAATCCGCACCCGTACTATCAAGGTATTCCCAATCAGGTCTAACCGCAACATCGCCTTCAACTGGCATATGTTGCATATAATCAGCTCTGGCTGACAAATAGAAAGTAAACCCTCCATAAGATGATAAACGAAGCTCTCCTGGCAACAGAAAATACGGATAATCTTTTGGAAAAGTTTCCACGCCTGACTTTGTCCACATCGGCGTAACATCCACATACTTAATAACTTGTTTGTCACTAAAGCGTTTGAGATAAGATAAAAGGCGAGTCTGTTCGTCACTATCCAGTGGAATTGGAATCCGCTTTCGCTGTATCTCAAAGGCATTTCCTCCATGGGACAGATCATGCATCTGGTCGAGCGAAGGAAGCATACACAGAACTATGGTCGCAATGTAAACGAAATTTTTTCCAGGAACGAACAATGAACACACGAACAAACAGCCAAGAATAAGTTCAAATACCAAATAATTATTTGGATTAATACCGTAAATCCATGTCCCACTACCTGCAACGGTGATAGCAACCCCAACAGTGATCACTGCCAAGATCACCAGGGCAATTCTCATTGCCACAGGTGGCCGCACATCTACTACAGCCTTTAACATTAAAGCCAGCAATACCATGAAAAGCAAATGCCCCGGAAGTAGGAAGCGTTGGTAAATATGCATCTTTCCTACCTGAGGTACCAGATAAAAAACCATGTCGCTAACAACGCTATACTCACCAAAGATTGCCAGTACAGTTACAAAGTAAATAATCGCCGCTACCTTGAAAAGCTTCCATTCAAAGGCTGTTAAGACATTGATCACCTTCATGCTCAAAAAGAAAATTGCAGCAATGGTTATCGCTATAACTCCCCACGAAAGCCAAAATTCATATATTGGACCAGGAATGGACAAGTGGGTGGAAAAGACGCGTAGCAGTCCCTGTGGTAATTCAGCCAACTGATGTGCGCTGTAAAACAGCCCCGGCACCGAGGCACTACTTGTTTCTGCATGAAATGTATAAACAGCGTATAAATACGGACTCACAACAAGCAGTGCTACAAGAAACGGCACTAATGCCAATAACACTCCTGCAGCTCGTTCAGACCACATCTTTGAATTGTCACCGATAAAAGTAAGTTTTGCAGCTGCCAAAACCCCAGACAAAGCAAGACTTGCAATGCCCATCGGGAGATATCCTCCTAATAAACCTAAAACAATCGGAAGCGACGCCAATAGCAGTAGCCTCCACGTAGGCATTTCCACGTACCGCAATACTGAGTAGGTAGCCCACGGCACAATCGATGCGCAAAACAGGAAAGGGGGCTGAGTGAGTGCATTAATCATATAACCGCTAAAAGAAAAACCGGTAGCGATCAATAAAGCTAAACCAAATTCAAAGAAGAAGAACCGTGTGAATAATTTTAATGAGAAGTAGCATGCAAGAAAGGAATGAACCGCCAGCAAAAACGTGAGGAAGAGCCCTGTCGAGTGAAGCGTCGCTGTTTCGAATGGAATCAACAAACTGTAAATAACCACACCTGGGTGAAGAGCGAAGAAATTAGGGCTAAGAAAAAAATCAGAACTTCCGTTAAATAATGAGTAGTCTATCGCGGTAAAGTTATGCGCAGCTAGCAACGAATGTGTTTTGATAATTGCGGGAAGGTAATAGCCAAGGATATCTCCGGTATATAGCAATCCAGCATCAACCGCACCATGTTTAAACGCAGGAAAATAAAATAAGCAAGTAATCAGAAAAGCACATAATGCATAAGGAGAAGAAGTCATTTTCTTCCCTAAATTTATTAATAAGGAGAGCATCAACTGACCTAACGTAGCGAAGCCTACGGAAAGTTTATCTTTCCAATTAATTAATTCCACTTTGTGACCCTTCTCAGTTAATTTATAAATTTTGATACGTTTCAGATTTTTTCTTTTTCTGCTATACGCCATTTACGGCGAAAATTTAAAGTTGGTTTTTCGACTATCAAAAACGATAGTAAACCGACAAAAATTGATGTTGCTAGTAGTAAGCAGGCAAACGCAAATTTGGAATTTTCAAAAATCCCGTAATGGCGTAATGCGATCAGTATCGAATAATGTCCGAGAAAACAGCCATAAGAGGCCGCTCCCATCCAATAATCTACAGAGTTTGACGAAAATTCTTTTAACAGAAATATCGCAATAAGCCCACCATACAGGCCAACATACAAATCTCGATTGAATCCCGCCGCCTCTTGCCCGACGTATATCAAGTGAAACTGATTTGCCATCAAAGGGAGTAGTGCCAACGCCAATGCCCCCCAATACTTCCGATAGATTAGATGCCCGATTATAAAAAACACCAATGGGCCGGGCAGATAATTATAGCTATAAGCCACCATGGACACCTCCCCATGAGTCGCAAGACAAAATACCACAGCGCTTAGGCAGTAAACTGCTACGCAGGCTATAGGAAAAACGAACACAACGGGGACCAGCAAATAAAACAGTAGCTCTAGCGCCAAAGAGCTTGCTTGCCCAATTACCGCAAACTTGAGCAATCCCGGAAAGTAAATTAAGAGCCCCATGGGGATCAGCATTAAGTTACTTATTACATCAGCTGTACTTAGCTCCCTGGCAGGAAGTCCGTTCCATATATTAAAACCATACAACATAACGAGCGTGAGTAGCAGGTAAAAATAGTATTGCGGAGCTATTCGGATGAACCGCTCTATATAAAAATGACGAGCATTTGCAAACGATATAAATCTTGTTGCGTACAGGCCGCTTATAACATAGCCCGATAGCATAAAGAAAACTACAACCGCAGATACACCAATGCGTACTCCTAGTGGTTTATAATCCGCGTGGAATATGACCACTATTGAAGCAAGAGCAAGTCGGAGGACTCCAAACATTATCTAAATACCATTCTATATTGACTATCACCATCACGAACGCGGCAAATCCGGCTAATAAATCCAAGGCAGGAAAATATCTTATTGAGCATCATATAATTATTTGTCATCAACGAAAGAACAGCGCGTAATTCAAACAAGAATTGGTCGGTATCAACTGTGAGGGACTTTCTTTTTTGACTTTGAATATCACTTCAAACTTCAGTCTTTGACTCAACTCCTTGATCCATATTTTCCTCTGATACAGGCTTACGGCAATCATCACGAGCGTTCAATAAGCCGAGCAACAAAATGAAATCCTTCGTTAGGATTAGCAAAATAATTGTGTATATCTTGAAAGCGGGGCCCATTCCCTCGGCAGAACAGACGTTCATTGAAAGGATGGTCATCAAGCATAACTAAACCGTTCTCTCGAAACTTCTCCTGCCACCAGGACTTGGGTTTGAGTGTTACATGGTAGGGGACGCCTTTCGCGTCAACATATTCGACGAGCGAGATGGAACCAATAAAATATCCGTTCAGCTCCAAGTGCGCATGAACGTTATAAAATAGAGAAGCTAAATCGCTTTCACAAATATGTTCAAGAACCTCCCACATGGTTATCACGTCAAAATTTACTGGACCTTCCTCATCAGCTTGCCTGAATTTAAAGGGATGAGTGATATCGCAGGTATACAGGTTGTCTGGTAGAAGCGGCCAATAGCCAATCTTATTCTGACGGCAAAAATTAGAACCATCCACGCCAATGGCGACAATGCCATTCATCACATATTCAAAGACTAGGCCCGCAGCTCCCACCCCCAAATCCAGGCACCGAATATCTTGTCCTAGTACTTCAATGCAATGTTTAACAAATTGGGTCGGCCTCACGATGCCCTCCGAAGTGGAATCAGGCGCGACGTGGTCATTGCTCATCAGGGCAATTGGATAGGCCGTCTCTAAGCGAATAGAGCCAGCGGCGACAACGGCCGAATTGTTAGCAAGACTGGACGTCGCAAGCATCGATTCCACATACCACTTCAGCAGCATGTCAATCTGATAATTGACCGCGAGCAATGATTGATTGGACAAGTATTGTAGAGTTCTTGAACGTTCCTCGGTAATCCGCAGCAATGTTAGAGAATCATTCAACTGGTCTTCGAGTACTCTCGAACGCTCCTCGGTAATCCGCAGCAGGGTCAGTGTATTATGCAACTGGTCTTCGATTACCCTCGATCGCTCCTCGGTAACCCGCAGCAAGGCCAGCGCATTTGCAAGCACGTCAATTTTTAAAAGACGCCTCACACGCTGAACAATACTGACAGACTCTGTCTTCATGGTTCGTATCTACCTGAAGAATTCTGGCTTAGATCACAATCTTCTGTGTGGATTTCACAGTGAGACCGAAGACCCATATCACAAACGCCATCAAATACGTATTCTCTGTTTCTCAAGACTACGGTGAAATGAGCAGCCTCGTCCAGCCAATGAAGAACTCTCTGGTTTGCGTAATATCGGTCGTATTCCAGGGCGGCGACGGCTTGAATCTCGTAGAAATTCGCAGCCAGGGTGCAAACGCCAGAAAAAGAGACCGTGAACCGTTGCCCGTTCCTGAACTTGCGGCTCCAGAAAGTTGATTCAGGTGCGTCCGTAAAATGTGACATATCCTCATTCAAAGTTCCCCATGTCGTTACCTTAACTCCCTCCTTGGTTCGGACGCGGAATGCGATATTCAAGTTTTCAATATTAGTGTTACATACACACTCGATCGCTACGCTCATTGAATCGCCAGCGTATAACACACTCCGGGCATTACCATTCTGGTCAAGAACCTTGACTGACAAAATCTGTACATCAAAATTCCCGTACGAGTTTACCTTTGTTACTTTCGGGAACTCTGTTTCAAAGTTCGTCTGTAAGGCCTTAAATGAGGCTTCTTCTTGCTGCTGCAAGAACTCGCGATATGAAAAAAGAACTTCGCTTGAGCTTCCGTAATTCTGAACCTTGCCCGCATTCAGAAATATCGCCCTCGTTGTAAGGCTTCTGACAATTTCTTGATCATGTGAAACAAACAGAAGAGTACAACCGTTATTGAGAAGTTTATCTATCTGGCGATAACAGCGCTTTTGAAACAATGCATCACCAACTGCCAACGCCTCATCCACGATGAGAATATCTGGATCGACTTGGGTTTGGACTGCAATAGCCAAACGCACCATCATCCCACTAGAATAGGACTTGACAGGCTGGTCTAGGTATTCACCAATATCCGCAAATGCAGCAATGTCATCGAAACGCTGATCAATCTGCTCTCGCGTAAATCCGAGAAGCGCCGCGTTTAGGTAGACGTTCTCTCTGCCCGTAAATTCCGGGTTGAAGCCCGACCCTAGCTCAAGCAAGGCGGCCACACGTCCCTTTGTAGCAACGGTGCCAGAGGTCGGAGTAAGCGTACCAGTAATGATCTGCAGCAGGCTGCTTTTGCCGCTGCCGTTTCTGCCAACAATTCCAAAGGACTCGCCTTTTTTGACATCTAACGAGACATCGGACAATGCCCAGAATTCTCGAAAATAGTTCCGTCTTTCAATACCTGCCAATCGCTGCAATCTCGGCAAAAGATACTGCTTTAGCTGATCGCTTGGCTTGTCGTAGAGTTCATACCGCTTAGATACGTTCTGCACACGTATGGCGAAATCATCAGAGGACATTCGCAAATCCTTTCCGCGTTTTCTGGAACCATGCATAACCGGCCCAAGCTACCGTTAGGGAGATAATCGAATAGAGCAGCAAGCCGACAGTGTTTGGAAGCTGCCCATAGATCAGCACAGCCCGCGCTTGTTCGATGATAAACGTCAGCGGACTCAGCATCAACCAGGGTTGCACGTGCGCGGGTAATGCCGACACTGGGTAGAACACAGGTGAAGCGAAGAGCAGGATAGTCATCGCCAAGCCAATGGGCTGAGCAATGTCGCGTAGGAATACGCCTACGGATGCAAGTGCCCAAGCGATGCCTAACGAAAATACAATGAGTGGCAATAATACCAGCGGAAGGAAAATTGCGGTCCATGCGAGAAAACCGTTGATGAGCACAAGTGCACCAGCGAGCACTAGCAAGCTGACCATGGCATGGAACATGGAGGCGCCCATAGCCACGACAGGAAGAATTTCAAGGGGAAAGACGATTTTTTTGACATAGCTGACATTGGCTAAGATAAGACTAGGCGCGCGAACCAGCACCTCCGAAAAGAGGCTGTGGACTATCATCCCTACGAACAACAAAATCGCAAACTGCGTCCTACTTTCGGGCTCACCTATACCCCAGCGCGCTTTGAATACCACCGAAAACACTAAGGTGTACATAGACAGTAATAGGATAGGGTTTACGAACGACCACATCAAGCCCATGACCGACCCCTTATAGCGGCCGATTACGTCCCGTTTGGTCATCTGGAGTATGAGTTCACGGCGATGCCACAAACTGCGAACAAGTGAAGCCAAGGAGGTAGGGGCTGGGGCGTGCGGGTTCATAGGGCTAGTTTCTGCTTGAATGCTTGTATCCGCGCTAGCAAACCTTCCTTGCGAAGGGCAATAATATGCGCTTTGATCCAGCGGCAGCTAAACATTTTGGGGAATTGTTGCGCCTGAGACATAGCTGATGTCGGCAATACAGCAACTGGACGCGGGCCGAAACCGCTCGCCACATTGAACACACCTGGGCTGTAGTCGCGGATAACTTCATTTTCAGCTGCTTCATTCCATGTGCATGACGGAGATCCTTCTTCCAAACGGATAGTGATCGAAGCGGGCATCTGTTGGTCAATCCGATTATTACCCACTAGCACGGCCAAAGGCCTGTCATTTAAATATGGTAATGCTATGCCGATGTCCTGCGGTATGGCAGCCATACGGAAAATAAAACGACCATAACCCGAAGGCCCCTTTCGGTCAAAATGACCGAAGTCGATGAGTTCGTGAACGCTGTGGATCGGTGAGTCGCCATCCACTAATATCGCAGCTGTAGCTGCGCAATGAACATCCGGGTCGCGCTGAAGCGCACCTGCCAACACGGCAAGGTGATTCGAGAAAAGCACCTCGTTCGGTGCCACCACCATGAAAGCGTCGGCTCCAGATGCCGCCTCAATTAATTGCTGGATGACTTCTCCCAAGCGTCGACGATTCTTGATTTGTGGATGGATTCCGAAGCTAAAGTAATCGACTTCAATCAGCTCGATCGCAATAGGCGACACTGCCAACACCGCCTCAATCTCTCGGCGGAATTCACTGGCAAGACACTTGTCAACCACAAGAACCGGAGAGAAATTCTGATATTCTTGCACACGGACGCTGTTGATGTGAGCCTGCAGAGTTGCTTCGCAATATTCAGGCATCAGCAGGTTGAGCTGGATCTTTACAGGGCGCGATGTCGGCGGATTCTGCCGGACCAGCAGCTCGCGCTTGCGTTCTGCAAGGCCATTATACAGATCACTTAGATTACGAATAAGAGTGTACTTTTGGCGAAAGATATCCTGAGACTTCTCAATCATTGCTAACGCTTGATCGGGATGCGTCCGCGCCCATTCAAGATGATTAGTAATATCGGTAAAGATTTGCTCCACTGGAGATCTGCTATCTATATACAGCAGCGAGTCTCCAAAAAACTTCCTCGCGAACGGGTTCTCATCGCAAATAATAAGCGCGCCAGCAGCAATGCTCTCAAAAAGCCGATTGGACATGAGCTCGGAGTCCTTGTGCGCCTGAGACGACAAAACTAGCGCTACTCCGGCTTTCGCAATTTCGTCGACCATAGAAATACCGTCGAAGGGAACTTCCCGCACGTAACTGTCGTATCCCGCCCATACTTGAACCCCCTGGAAAAGGGAAGGGCCATAGATACGTAGTAGCCCAGTCTTATCTAACCGCTTGAGCACTTCCTGATGACGCGATTTGCCGCCACTGATAGCTTCCCAGTTGATACCGGCATAGAACAACTTGCCATCACCTAATGATGGCGAATGAGTTACGTCAGCCGTCGAATGGTATAAATGGAAACATCCAGGCAGGTGGGTGGATGTCTTACGCACCATACGCGCCACGTGGTCGTCAGCCGCATCAGAACTGCAACTGATGAAGTCGTCGTGGGTAGTGAGGTTGCGTGAACAGCGGTTATAACCCCACTCGTGATAAAACTTGAGCGGATTCCATAGCGCTACGAAGGAAAAAGCGTCGTAATTTTTAGGAGTGTCATAGTGCAAGTGGATCACGAAATCTACATTGTCCTTTGATACCTTAATATGCCGTGAAGAAATTAAGCTGCCGTCGGCATATATTTCGACGCACTCAACACCAATCGCCTGAGCTGCTAGCTTCAACCGAGCGATGCATTCATCTTCAGCAGTTTTAATCTCTGGCCATAATTTGACTACGGCAAATCGCCCAATAGCTCCCTCAGGCAAGGTAAAATCTTCGCTCATTCTTTACTAATCCGTTCTGTTTTTGCCGTTAAATTTACTAAAGACGTGCGCCTAATTCCGGCGTCCGTAACTGGTGTAAAAAATCCTCATAAGCGTTATGCAGTCCGGATTTTTCTTCAATTGTGGGCCTCCAGCCTAGAGAACGGATACGACTACTATCCAGTAGTTTACGCATGGTGCCGTTTGGCTTAGAACTATCGTAGACGATCTTACCTTCAAAACCGACCACTTCCGCGATGATTGTCGCAAGCTCTGATATGGCAAGGTCGTGGCCGCAGCCGATGTTGTAGAGGTCATGGACGGTCGGAGCTTGCATTAGGAATTTCATGGCATCGGCCAGATCATCTACATGAAGTAGTTCACGGCGCGGAGTTCCATCGCCCCAAACAACAAATTCTGTCTGGCCTGCTACCTTGGCTTCGTGTGTGCGTCTCAGGATTCCAGCCACTACGTGGCCATGTTGGGGATGATAGTTGTCGCCGGGTCCATAGAGGTTGGGCGGAATCACCGAAATAAAATTACACCCATGCTGCTTACGATAGGCTCGGCACATTTCTATACCAGCGATCTTGCTCACGGCATAAGCACGGATACTCTCGTCGAGCGATCCTGTTAAGAGGGCGTCTTCGGGTATGGGCTGCTGCGCCTTCGTGGGATAAGTGCAATTGGTAGCGACAAACACCAGCTTTTCCACGCCAACGCGGTATGCTCCATCGATGACGCTGGATTGGATTAGAAGATTATTGCGTAGAAAATCAGCTGGAAACATTACGTTTGAGTGAATGCCCCCGACCTTAGCTGCAACATGAAAAACTAGCTCTGGACGGTTCTTCTCCATCCATTCTAACACTGCGACCTGATCGGTGAGATCAAGTTCCGCACGCGAAGTCAGCAAGAGCTGAGCCCCTTCATTTGAAAAACTGCGAACCATAGCAGAACCTAGCATCCCCATGTGACCAGTAATCCATACTTTCTTGCCCGCAAAGAATGTGTTAACGCCTTGAGCAAACTCGCTTATTTCAGTCATATAGCAATCCAAAAACGTAAAAATTCATATAACAGGGATAGATCAATTCTTGAGCCCAGTACAGCTTAAATCGAGATTAATGATTCAATAAGCTGTAAATGCTCACGAACAGCCACACCATCCCCCCTAGTCTCCACATTCAAACGCAACAACGGTTCAGTGTTGGACATTCGTAAATTGAAGCGCCAACTTGTAAACTCCATACTGAGACCATCTGTTTCATCTATATTGATACAGGACAAGGCAAAGTGCTCCAGCACTTTCTGGATACTGGCTTTGGCATCATTGACGAGGTAGTTGATCTCACCGCTGCACGGATAAGTAGCAACGCGCTCGGTTACCAATGTGGATAAGGATTTGCCCGTTATGCAGATCAACTCCGCTACAAGAAGCCATGGGATCATTCCGCTGTCGCAGTAGGCAAAGTCACGAAAATAGTGATGTGCGCTCATTTCACCACCATAGATGGCGTTTTCGGCACGCATGCGTTCCTTGATGAAAGCATGTCCAGTCTTGCTCTGAACGGGCTGGCCGCCTGCGCGTTGCACCATATCTATAGTGTTCCAGGTCAATCTTGGGTCATGGATTATTTTTTCGCCAGGGTGTTTCTTCAAAAAGGCTTCAGCCAGTAAGCCGACGATGTAATAGCCTTCGATGAACTCACCATGCTCATCGAAAAGAAAGCATCGGTCAAAGTCACCATCCCAGGCAATCCCCATATCAGCGTGATGCCGCTTTACAGCTTCAGCTGTAGCAGAGCGATTTTCAGGCAGCAAAGGATTAGGAATACCGTTGGGGAAGCTACTATCTGGCTCGTGATGAACCTTGATGAATTCAACAGGCACTTTAACTGCGGCAAATTGTTGCTCGATGGCATCAATCACATGCCCTGCGGCACCATTGCCTGCGTTGACTACTAAACGGATCGGTTTGAGGCTATTCAGACTGATGTAGCCTAGCAGGTGTTCAACATAGGGCCGAAGGATGGATAAGCTCTCAAGCTTGCCTGAACGTATTTCGATCGGAAAATCGTTCGCTTCGGCCAATTGTTGAATAGCCCGTAAACCTGAATCGCCGCTGATAGGTAAGGCGCCTCTGCCTACGAATTTCATCCCGTTGTAGTCCATGGGGTTATGGCTGGCAGTGACTTCAATTCCGCCATCCACATCAAGATGGAAAGCGGCAAAATAAACTTCCTCGGTACCGGTCATGCCAATATCGATGACGTCGGCACCGGTATCCATCAACCCTTGGGCCAAGGCCGCTTTCAGCGATTCACTGGTTTTGCGTACATCGCCACCAACAACCACACGCCGGGCATTCAAATGTTGCGCAAAGGCGCGACCGATTCGATAGGCAATATCCTCGTTTAGCTCATCGCCAAGCTTGCCGCGAACGTCATACGCTTTGAAACAAGATAATGATGACATCATATACGCCCATAGTTGTCTTCGAAGCGCACAATGTCGTCTTCACCAACATATTTCCCACTCTGTACTTCTATCATCACACAAAGCTCGCTGCCAGGATTTGTCAGGCGATGTTTATGGCCGGCGGGAATAAATGTAGATTCGTTGGTGTTGATGAGAATTTCCCGCTCGCCATTAATAACTTTGGCTACACCACTCACCACGACCCAATGCTCACTGCGATGATGGTGCATTTGTAGACTTATGCTAACACCTGGGTTGACCTCAATACGCTTGATCTTGAACCCGTTGCCCTCCCCCAAGACTGTGTAAGTGCCCCATGGACGGTGTACAGTGCGGTGAAGTTTATGAGCTTCATGTCCTTTTGCCTTCAATTCCGAGTAAATGTGTTTGACATCCTGCGCACAGGATTTGTTGGCCACCAGAACGGCATCCGGGGTATCGATGATGATCAGGTTTTCAACACCGACTGTGCCGACCAGACGGTCTGAGCTGTGGATAGTACAGTTCCGTGTACCATGCAATGAAACGTCGCCCCGCAAGCGGTTACCGTTGTCATCCGGTTCGGCAAGGTCGCCCAGAGCCGTCCAGGAACCGATATCGCTCCAACCGATATCGCAAGGAATGACTGCGACTTGATCCGCTTTCTCCATGACTGCATAGTCAATGGAATTTTCTTGCACCAAGCCGAATGAACCAGGATCAAGCTCGACCTCGGCAAAATCTTTGCCTTTGGCGCACCGCGAGTTTTCTATACAGGTTTTTGTGGCCACAAGAATTTCCGGGCAATGCAGACTCATCGCTTGCAACATAGTTCTGACAGTAAAACAGAACATGCCTGAGTTCCAGTAGAAGTTGCCCGCTGCAAGATATTCTTGTGCTTTATCCAGGGCCGGTTTCTCAATAAACCGGATTGCGCTGTTCCCCTCTGCTTCAATATAGCCGTAGCCCGTTTCAGGGGAATCTGGCTGAATGCCAAAGGTGACAAGTTTACCGTTCTCCGCAAACGTACACGCACGGCTAACAGCATCTGCAAAAGCGGATTGATCGGTAATCAGATGATCAGCAGCCAGAACCAGCATGATGGCATCTTCACCGTGAGTGCTTGCAACTTGCAAAGTGGCAGCCGCAATGGCTGCTGCGGTATTTCGTCCAAACGGCTCAAGAATAAAAGAAGTAGTCACGCCAACCGTGTTTACTTCGCGAAACTCATCTTCTGTTTTAAAGAAGAGTTCCCGGTTAGTAACTGTTAGAACCTCGGCAACATTCGGTAGCAACGCGCCTCGCAAAAAAGCTTTCTGCAAGAGACTTTGCCCATCTGCTAGCCGGATAAATGGTTTGGGATGCTGCTCTCGCGAGACAGGCCAAAGCCTGGAGCCTGCGCCACCACAAAGAATGGTGGGAATTAGGATACGAGACGGATCGTGAGGAATATCAAGTTGCTCGGGAATAGCTACTACATTCTGGTGATTCTTATCAGAGCCAGGACTCTCACTCAGCAAACAGACTGCATCTACAGCCGAAACGTCATTGTTTAATTGATTCACAACTCTCTTCCATCAAAAAATTCCATGCGACACGCTCAGTTCGGCCTTTTGGCTAGTTTGACTGGTACAGACAGCCCGACTGAGAAGCTACTGACATCTTATCAAATTGATTTTTAAGTTTAACTTAGATGCCATTATCAGTCAATTGAAGCCATCCGCTCCGGTAATTCTCATTTTGCAATTATCCTGTTCAAAAAACTTTCAATTTTAAAAGCCAGAAGCATCAATAAAAGACAATAAAAAACATTGACTTGGAACTTATAATTATTGAGTTTTCTCAATTAATGAGAGAGCATAATTAATAGATTAAAAATAGATTAAAAGTGCAGTTTAAGTTTGAGAGCTTAAGCATGACTTTCAGTAATCTAGTTTTTTGTGGCTAATAGCTATAGCCGAATCAAAGAAACTATGCCCCCCGTTTACTTAGACAGCCTAATAGAGCACGGCGGCATCTTAACGCATAAAGGATTCTACTCACTGATAACCAATACTTCTCTCATGAAGCAGTAACATAAGAGCCCCTGACACTAAAGTCTTCTAATCTTAGCTGGCTCGAAACAAGCTATTAGTGAAATAGCGTTATGCTAAGTAAACCTATTTTTTAACTGACTCAACGTCGTACCATTGCGCTGTTTTTAACAATCCCTCTTGCATCGTATATGGCGGCTTCCAGTCAAGTTCATTGCGTAGCGTTGAACAATCAATTACCAATGATTGTGTTAATCTATCTACTGAAGAGGACTTATCCACCAACCTAGCTAATAGCCGTATGACCGGAAGTGGAAAAGGAAATACTAAATAAGGCCGCTTTAATACAAGTGCCAATTTTTTAATCAGTTGCGGAGTAGAAATATTCTCATTATCACACACTAAATATGTTTGACCAGCTGCATTATCATGCGTAGCACAAACAATTAATGCATCAGCTAAATTACCCACATAAATCATACTCCGCACATTATTTATGCTTCCTAATGGCAATGGCAGCCTTTTATTCACAATGCTTAAAAGAGACGCGAAATTTGCCTTTACTCCCGGCCCATACACCAAAGGAGGCCTTACAATTACGACCTCCATGCCAGTTTCTTTAGAAAGTTTAAGTAGGGCTTGTTCTGCTTGCCATTTAGAGACAGCGTAAGGGTCTTGTGGATTTGGAGCGTCCTGCGCTGTAAAAGGCTGACCCTCTGTATATTCACCGTTGACTTTTATCGAACTCACGTACACAAACCTTTTAACGCCAGCTTTAGCAGCGGCATTTGCTAAATTGACCGTACCATGTAAATTAACGGATAAAAATGCTTCCAAAGGATCCTCAGCTCTATCGTGCATCACATGCACACGAGCAGCCAAATGAATAACTACATCACAGCCATCTAAAGGTTCTTGCCAGACGCCTTGCTGGATAAAACTTGGGACAACAAAAAACTCATCTGCATTAGATTGCACCGCAAAACGTCCGACTGCAGCAACTTTTATGCCATCATGGTGTTTAAGTTTTTTAATGAGAAAATGCCCCACAAAGCCAGAAGCACCTGTCACTAGAATTTTCACGAACTAAACCAATTACCTGATTAAATCATCATAAACAGACTTATACGCTTTACCTAAAGCCGAACCCGAAAATAATAATTCATACCGTGAGCGCGCATTATCTCCAAATGTTTTAGCTAATGTAGCATTATTTAGAATAATACGCATTGCATCATTCATTTCATTAACATTTTCAGGTTTTAACACCAGCCCAGTTTTTTCATGTTGATTTACAAATGACGTGCCTGTGCCTATTTCACACGAAATCATCGGCTTATTCATCATTGATGCCTCAACAAGTACCATACCATACGCTTCTGATCTTAGATGTGAAGGCAAAACAAGTGCTAAACAATTTTTAATTAGCGAAATTTTTTCTTTATCTGTAACTTGTCCGGCGAAAAAAATATTTTTCAATCCCAAGCTTTCCGCTTGTCTTTTTAATTTTTCACTTTCGGAGCCTGATCCAGCAATAACAACCTTTGCATTTAATGATTTTGCAGCAGAAATTAAAGTATGAACGCCTTTGTAATATCTTAATACTCCTAAAAACAAAAAGTATGGTTCAGTAGCCATGACAGAAATACGACTAAACACCGAATCATCTCCAGCCTTTGGGTAAGAACCTTCATCAATTCCTAATGGAATTACCCTCACCTTATCGCGAATGGAAGGATGAGATAAAACGGGACTTGTTTCAACGTAAGCAGGACAGTTTGCAACAATTACGTCCATTTGCCGCAAGGTTTGCCACATTAAAGGAGAATAAAGAGCGCCCAAGACGCGTTGACGCACTACATCGGAAATATAGGTTAATAAAGCAGGTTTATCTGCTTTTTTAAGAGTGTTTAAAACATCTGCAAACGGCCAAGGATGAAAGTAATGCACAACATCGGTTTGCTTAAGTAAACTTAGATAACCTGAAAAAGCAGAGACTCCTCCAATATCGCAAGAGGCCGGAGCCAACCAAGACCGCTCACGCACCACAGTGGCTTCTGGCATTTCAATCACGCTGGGCTGGTTTTTTGGCGACAAGGTAAATATAGTATTTTGCACGCCAAGTTGTGCCGTGGTCAGAGAAATTTGTCTTATTGCCTCCTGAAGACCGCCCGGCGGATCCGGAAAATAAGTACGATAAACGCTTAATACATCCACGCTACTATTTTCCATTCAATGCAAACAAATAAGCATCAAATGTTTGCTTGGCACATTCATGCCAAGAGAACTTACTAGCCTGCTCAATGCTCGCAGCAGAAAGTTGCATGCATTCGGCCTCATCCTCACACACTCTTTCAATATAATTTTTCATGGTATCGACATCCCCTATTTCAGCCATAAGTCCTGCATCACCAACAACTTCAGGTATAGAAGAAGTATTGGATGTAATAACTGGAGTGCCACACGCCATTGCTTCAAGCGGAGGCAAGCCAAAACCTTCATAGAGCGACGGGAAAACAAAAGCTCGTGCACCACTATACAAGTAAGGCAAATCATTTGCAGGCACATAACCAAGCAAGAAAGCCTTCTTTTCTTTTAGCAGGATTTCAAGTTCAGTCAGTAGACCGGCTTCTTTCCATCCCCTGACACCAACAATCACCAATGGAAACTGTCGGGCAAGATCCAGTGGCAGATTTCGATAAGCAGAAACTACTTGCGTTAGGTTTTTTCTTGGCTCAAGCGTACCAACTGCAAGTAAATATTTACCCTGTTTTAAATCATATTTTTTTAATAAATCTTGGGTTTCAGCTTTAGAGCGGGGATAGAAATCTGCCGACTTACCAAGTTGAGTTACGCGAATCTTATTACTATCAATGTTGAATTCGCTCACTATCTCAGACTTGGTGAAATTTGAGTCTGCAATAATACAACTGGATTTTTCGATAGCAGGAGGAAGAAGTTTATTCATTACCCTGACTCTTTCCAATGGATGAGCCTCAGGGTGTCTTATATAAGACAAATCGTGAACAGTTATTATCGTTGGACCGTCAAACTCAAGCGGCAAAAAATTAGGCTCATGATAAATATCTGCCTTAATCTTATTATTATGTAAATCAAACGCTTTTTGTTGGGCAAATCTTCTTAGCTCATAAGCGCTAGGAATAAATTTTCTGACAAAGTTCTTGACTCTACCAGCATTGATTCGTTCCCTTACATCTGGGTTTTTAGCCCAACTATATCCATAAAAATAATCAATATTTAGATGTGGGTTTGCAGATAGCTCCTGCGCTAAATTGAGCGTGTACTGTCCAATTCCCGTTAATGGTTGCACTAAACTTGTCGCGCCTACTATTAAATTAAGCTGATTATCAATCACTTTAAAACCTTCAGAACAAAATGAATTTGATAAACAGGATAAATAAAAGCATATCTATTTTCATATTGATCTTTGTTTCGATTTACCCAACGCAGCAGCCACAAATTAATTCCACGACGAACCTTGATTTGGTCAGGATCATATTCCACAGACACCAAATCAAACTCAACTGGTGAATAAGAATACCCTCGAGCATCAGTGCCTTTGATGAAATAATTAAATGATCGAGATGTAAATGCTCGACGATGAGTAGGATCAGAAAAGTAGTTGACACTACTCATAAATGGACCACTAATCTCAACTTCACACCCAGGCTTACCTATTCTCCAAATCTCTTCCATAACTGCCACAAAATGCTCAACGTGCTCCAGAACATCTTTGCAGATAATTCGGTCTGCATAGTTATCTGCAAACGGATACGGAAATACATCCAAATCATGAATAATATCAGCCTGTGTTTTTGGATTGAAGTCCACTCCAATTGCCCCAGGCGTTTTTGAATTACCACAGCCCAACTCAATTACGACCATTTAATTTTCCTAAATATCCGCAGAATATAATCGCGTTCATCATTATTAAAAAACCCTAACACAAACCAAATTAACAGAACACTACCACTGCTAAATAATCCGGCAAAAGCCAGCTCAATCCATGAATCAATTAAATGGCGTATAGGTAAAAAACAAGCGACCAGAATTGATCCAACAAAAACTACTTTGAGTAGTAAAAAAAGCGCATCTAGCGCATACGAACTACCAAACCAGCGCGCAACCAGCCAATTAAAAATTATAGCCTGAGACATACCAATAGCAGCACTTGCTGCAGCGCCTATAATGCCATATTTGGGAGCTAAAAGCATGCATAAAAGCAATGTCACTGCACCGCCTACAATCGCAAAAATAGCCGGTGTACGTGAATGCCCCATGCCGATAGATATATTAGATGGCACTACTGAAAAAGCCGCCAAAATATACCCAATAGCCATCGTCATCATTACCCAAATATAATCTTGTGCATATCCGGTTTTGAGCCAAAGTCGTAAGAAAGGTTCTGATAAAGCAATTAATGGTATTCCAAAAACAATAGCAGCAAGAACACAGGCATTAGTTGCGCGTACATAAACCTCTTTCAGCTCGTCAGTTGCACCTTCAGCTTTTAACCTTGCAGCTCTAGGAAATACGAATGCTCCAATTGCAGCAACAAGAATAAGCAGTTTGCTTGCAATATTTGTACATGCTGCATATATCCCTGCTGCCCCAGGTGAGACTAATGCGGCCACTAAAAACTTGTCCGCATGATATGTAAGCAAACTGCTTGCTTGTGCAATAAAAGCCCCTATGCCAAACTTAAAAAATGCAGGCAGCAACCAGACATCATCCTCGTAAGACATATTCTTTTTGAGAGAGATATAAGCTCTCGTATCAAAAAGCAATATAAGCAGCGTGAATAAGGCAGCAGCCGTACCCCACCATAAAATAACTAGTAACCCATAACCCATTAGAGTCAGCAAAAATGCGCCTAACCAGAATGTTATTGCCGAAACTGCCTGAACTACAGCCAAGAACCTGAATCGTTCAAAAGCCCTGGCGGGAATAGAAACCCCTGCATTAAGCAGCGCTAACAAGCACCAGCAGGAAATAACATTTACAAATTGAATTAATTGTCCACTAATAATTTGATCTAGCTGTAAAAAATGAAATAAATGCTGCGCCGAAAAATAAAAAACAACAAACAAAACTGCTGCAACCATGACAAGTGCAAATAAGACTTCCCAAAATATCTTATTGATCAAATCTGGCTTGCCTTGAGAATTGAACATTGCTACCGCACGAGCACCTGCGGTAGATAAACCTAGATCCAACTGAACTACAACTTGAGGCAAAAGGACAAACAGCGTTAATGCCCCGAATTGATCTTTACCCAGCAGTTTTATTAAGAATGGCGCCGTGACAATAAATACTAAAAAACCCGATGTTTGGGCGATTAGATTAGACAGCCAGGATGAATTGAGTTTACGAGAATGTGGCAATTGATACTCTGCGCTTAAGCTTAAAATATGGATCTTAACGTTTGATCAGATGTGTATTTGGATAAAAAATTAATTAATTTTTTAGCAAGGACAAACGCAAGATCGACTCGAACTTCAATCTAGCATCCAGCTTCTAGTACTCAGTCATTTTTATAATGTCGGGTAAAAATCGTTTAACTCAGCGTAAACCCGCTCATCCTTCGACAGGCTCAGGACGAACGGATTTACTTTTACCTGACAAAACAAGAATGACTGAGTACTAGCTCGATATTGTCCACGGAATTGGTGATCTTGCGGGTCACAAACTCGCGCCCACGTGCGGGCTTTCATGATGTAACGAAATACCGCTCGCTGGAACCAAAACTATCATAGCTTTCACTGGCAATAGGTTAAATCTGTCATTTGACGTGACTATCCAAGCCAAACTCGACCTTTATTATTCAGTAAGCCAAACAGTGTTCGTGGCATGATCAACAGCTTACCAAAGCCAGCGCTGATTGGACTTGTTGCCGACATAAGACCATTGCTCATCCATCTCATTTTATTCACAGACCAACTCCAATCTCACCTCCACATTGGTTTCGGACTCAAGGCCTGAAAGTTGGGTTTACTTGGTCGATACGGCTTGACTTTTTTAACATGCTGACACGGTATTTTTGCTGATCTTAAGAACCCGAGAAGTATCACGGATACCAATTGAGGGCCATTTGCTCTTTAATACCTGGTTCGCAAGCCTTATAGCGGTAATTCAACAGGAAGGTTTGTGTCGCAATCCGGTTTTTGACAACAGTAACGCTGTGTCCCTTCAGCACTACGGTCAACCTTCATAATTTGATTGCTGCCACAATGCGGGCAAGTGATTTCTTGATAGCAAGTCATATCAAACAGTATAGCCCATATCACATATTCGACCTACTACCAAAAATCTGTTTTTTCGTCGATAGATTCTATTCCCCCATCGCTACTTAGTAAGTTAAATCAGATACTGCCACGATTATACTTAAAATGTCACCTGTATTAATCCAACGACAGAATAAACTCCCACTGGTTTCTACTTACCGGCATTACCGATAACCGGTTGCCAGGTCTTACTAACGCCAAATCCGCCAATTCTTCGTAAGTTTTCAATTCTTTAAGCGTAATAGTGCGGGACAGCGTTTTGACGTATTTAACATCAACCATTATCCAGCGGGGATGCTCGGGGTCGCTTTTGGGATCAAAATGTTTGTCATCCGGATCAAAAGCAGAAAAATCGGGATAACCTTCTTTAACAACTTCCATGATACCGACTATACCCGGCACATCGCAGTTGGAATGATAGAAGAAAACCAGGTCGCCCAGTTTCATGTCGTCCCGCATCATATTTCTGGCTTGATAATTACGCACGCCGTCCCAGTGCTCGGTCTGGTTGGGTTTGTTGTACAGATCATTAATTCCGAACGTATCGGGTTCGGATTTCATTAGCCAGTAATTCATGGGGATTTTTTATAGCATATTGTGGAGCATCTCCCGCCTGCGCCGTAATGTGCTTTCGTCCTTGAACCGGAGGTTCAAGTGGGGACATGGCCGGTAAATCAGGCTTCCCGTATAAAACGGGCATGCTCACCAATACTGGTATCCGCCCCCGGGGTTATAACAGGTTCAGGAAACACCCAGCACACTCTCGAACGCTGCAGGAAATGCTGAATTGTATTTTACCGCGTTTAAGGATTTTCTAAAACGTTTTCTATTTTGTGAGACATTTTTGCCAAACGATCACTCAAGGTTTGGGTGAGCATGGCATTTTGATTTTTCATTAATTGTAACTCGTGAGCCAAATTAAGCGCTGCCATGACCGCAATTCTATCAGCACCGGCGACCTTGCCGGAATCCCTCATTTGGCGCATTTGCATATCAAGGTGCTGAGCCGATTGGATCAGGTCGTTTTGCCCTTCGGGCGCACAGGCAATTTTATATTCCTTGCCCATAATGGTCAGCGACACAGGCTGAAGTTTCTTGTTCATGATCCGTTCTCCATTGCTTTCAGACGTGCAATCATTGCTTCAACCCGCGTTCTAGCCAGTGTGGTTTTTTCCAAAAGCTTGGCTTTTTCTCGAACCAACGAATCCTGTTTGGTTTTCAGCGAGCTGTTTTCATTTTTTACGTTAGTATATTGCTCGATGAGCTGATCCAGCTTTTCTTCGAGGTCTTTTAACTCTAAAGATTGATTTGATTGTGTCATGATGGTAACTAGGTTGTTGCAAGCAAGTTAACAGGCGATATTTGCATTTTGCGGAGCGATGCAAGATTAACAAATATTATCCAAGTCAATGATCAATGGTAGCATAAGCGAGATTTTTAGTCCTCGATAGTGAAATAATTATGTGGAATTTATGACTTACCAAATAATTAATGAAATAGTTGTACAAAACGATGCCGACCTTTCGGCAGGATACGCCCACGGCATGGCGACAGGCATGTTATGCGCCAATGAGCAGGCACAGAGTAAAGAGTGGCTGGCCGAGCTATTTCGGCATGGCACTCCGCCAAATGATGAAGACCGGGCGGCCTTAATGCATTTGTTTGAAGATACCCGAAGCTTGCTGGCTAGCGATGATTTTGAATTTGACCTATTTCTGCCAGATGATGACGTATTGCTGAGTGCGCAGGTTGAAGCACTCACTTATTGGTGCCAAGGCCTTTTACTGGGCGTAGGGTTTACTCATGCCACCTCCGATCTGTCCAAGGAAGCTCGCGAGATATTAAAAGACATTATCGAATTCACCAAGCTGGATACCGAGGCTGAAGGCGAAGAAGATGAAAGTGATTTTATGGAAGTTACCGAATACATTAGGTCGGCTGTTTTATTGCTGCGAAGCGAATTAAATCAAAAAGGCTCAGGGCAAACAGTCCATTGACCTTTCACCTTGAACCTTTTATGTAATTAAATATGAAACAAAGTGAATTTAAAAAACGCCGCAAGCAATTAATGCAACGCATCGGCAAAGGCAACATCGCATTGATAAGCAGCGCCGCCGTCCGAACTCGCAACCGCGATGTCAATTACCCATTCCGGCAAGATAGCGACTTCTATTATTTAACCGGCTTTAATGAACCGGATTCTCTGGCCGTTTTTATCCCCGGCCGCAAACAAGGCGAATATATTTTATTTTGCCGTGAATTCGATGAGAAAAAAGCCTTGTGGGAAGGCGCACATGCAGGTCTTGAAGGCGCAACCACCCATTATAAGGCTGATGATTCCTTTCCGATCGATGATCTGGATGACATCTTGCCGGGCATGCTGGAAGACAAAGCCAAAGTCTATTATCCGATAGGACGAAATTCCGATCTTGACCACAATTTATTGGTCTGGATAAACCACATTCGCAGCCAGTCCAGAACGGGGGTTACCGCACCCGGCGAGCTGGCGTCACTGGAGCATATTCTGCATGAAATGCGCCTGTTCAAAAGCCCGGAAGAAATCAAGCTGATGCGCCGCGCCGCCGATGTTTCCGCTAATGCCCATGTCAAAGCCATGCAAAAATGCAAACCGGGCCTATATGAGTACCAGATAGAAGCGGAAATCATTTATAACTTTATACAGGGCGGCTTACGTGCGGTCGCTTACCCATCGATAGTCGCTGGTGGAAAAAATGCCTGTGTGCTGCATTACACCGAAAATGCCGACCGATTAAAAAGCGGCGATTTACTGCTAATTGATGCCGGTGCGGAGTGTGACCATTACGCTGCCGATATTACCCGCACTTTTCCGGTTTCCGGACGCTTCAGCGAGCCGCAAAAACAGCTTTATCAACTGGTCCTGGATGCCCAGACGGCGGCAATGGCACAGATCAAGCCGGGGCTGCCTTGGCATCTGGCCCATGATGCATCGGTTGAAGTATTGACCAAAGGGCTTGTATCGCTGGGCTTGCTCAAAGGCAAGGTTTCAAAGCTGATCAAGGAGGAAAAATACAAGCAGTTTTATATGCACCGAATCGGCCACTGGCTGGGCATGGATGTGCATGATGTCGGCGACTACAAACTGGACAAGGAATGGCGTTTGCTGGAACCCGGCATGGTGCTGACCATCGAGCCGGGCTTGTATATCCCGGCGGATTGCCAGAGTGTTGATGAACAATGGCGCGGCATCGGCATACGCATCGAAGATGATGTCCTGGTAACCGCTGAGGGGCATGAGGTTTTGACCAGCGGCGTACCCAAAACCATTGCAGAAATTGAAAGCTTAATGCAGGCGAGCTGATGCAACATGATTATGACTTATTGATTGCCGGCGGCGGCTTGGCCGGCAACTGTCTGGCACTGGCGTTAAAACAAACCGGCTTACGGATTGCGATCGTTGAAGCCAGCACCCGCGAGCAACAACATGACTCCCCGGTCGGCGACCGGGCCTTGGCTTTAGCCGCCGGCACAGTAAAAATGCTCGAAACGCTGGGCATCTGGCAGGGTATCAGTCAGGCGGCCACCGCCATCAAAGACATCCACATTTCCGATCAAGGCCATTTCGGCAAAGTCCGGCTTTCGGCGCAAAAAGAAAATGTCGAAGCATTGGGCTACGTTATTACCGCAAGAGATATTGAGGCGCATGTCGCCAAGCTTGTTACTGAGTCCGACATAGAACTGCTTTGCCCGGCCCGTGTGGTCGGCCTGATGGCCGGCAGCGATGCTGTCAACGTCAGCCTGAAGCGAGGCAATGAACCGTTTAGCGTCTCGGCCAAACTACTGGTCGGCGCGGACGGCGGCAACTCCTCGGTCCGCAACTTGCTGGAAATAGCCCAGCACACTACCGAGTACGGACAAACGGCGCTGGTCACCACCGTTAAAGCGTCCCTGCCCCACAAAAATGTCGCGTTCGAGCGCTTTACCGCTTCCGGGCCGCTGGCCTTGCTGCCGGTTACCGATAATCACTGCGCGGTCGTCTGGACGCGCACCAGCGAAGATGCCGATGCGCTGATGTCCGGCAGTGAAGCGGACTTCTTGGCCGAACTTCAGCAGTGTTTCGGTTACAGATTGGGCAAGCTGAGTCTGACAGCTCCACGGAGGGCGTTCCCGTTATCGCTGATACGCGCCGAAAAGATGATTGCAGCGCGAACCGTCGTCATCGGCAATGCAGTGCACCAGCTGCACCCGGTTGCCGGCCAGGGATTTAACCTGGGCCTGCGCGATGTCATGCAGCTGGCCGAAATGATCATCAGACAGCATCAGGCTAACCAGGACATCGGCGCCGGCGATTTTCTAACGGCTTACTCAGACGTCAGGCAAAAAGACCATGACCGAACCATCGGCTTTACCAATAACGTGGTGCGCATTTTTTCCAATGACTGGCTGGCAGTGGCCGCTGCCAGAAACATCGGCTTGGCAATGCTGGACCATATTCCTGTCGCAAAAACATGGCTTGCCCGTCAGGCCATGGGGTTGGCCGGGCGTTTGCCCCGTCTGCTTTGATCCAACGCAAGAAATAGTGCAATGACAGATCGCTATGAAGTAATTGTTGTCGGCGGCGGCATGGTGGGTGCGGCAACGGCTTGCGCTTTGGCGCATGGCGGCATCAAGGTTGCGTTGCTGGAACGGTTTAACCCGGATAGGCAGTGGCTGCCGGAGCCTGTCGATATTCGCGTCTCCGCCTTAACCAAAGCCTCCCAGAATATTTTTGAAATGCTGGAAGCGTGGCCGGGCATGGTGCAGCGCGGCGTTTGCGCGTACCGGGACATGCGCGTCTGGGATGCTCGCGCCGGCGGAGAGCTGCATTTTGATTGCGCCGACACAACCTTCCCCGAACTGGGCCACTTAGTCGAAAACAGGACCGTCGTCGCCGCCCTTTGGGACGTGCTGGACACCTTACCCTCGGCCACTTGCATTACCCCCGCAAAAGTCATCGACATGCAGCTTAACGAAAGCAGCAGGCAGTTGCGGCTGGAAGACGGGCGAATCCTTGAAGCCGAGCTGATTATTGCCGCCGATGGCAGAGACTCCGCCTTAAGGACGATGGCCGGTATTGAAGTGACCGGCTGGGACTATCATCAGGATGGACTGGTCGCTACGGTAAGCACCGAGAAAAGCCATCAATTCACTGCCTGGCAGCGGTTTCTGGATGAAGGGCCGTTGGCTTTTCTGCCGCTGAAAAACGGTCAATGTTCGATTGTCTGGACGCTGAGTTCGGAAACGTCAAAAAACTATCTGGCGCTCTCCGATCAGGACTTCCTGCAAGTGCTGGAGCAAGCTTCAGGCAACATTCTGGGCAAGATGCTGGACGTGGGGCCGCGCGCTGCATTTCCTCTACGCTTTCAATACGCCAACCGCTATGTCGATCGGCGCTTTGCTGTATGCGGCGATGCGGCTCACGCCATGCATCCTCTGGCAGGACAAGGCGTCAATGCCGGGCTGTTGGATGCCGCAGCGATTGCGGAACTGATCATCCAGACCCGTCAGCAAAAAAGGCCGTTATCCAGTTTGCGCCTCCTACGCCGTTACGAGCGCTGGCGCAAAGGCGACAACCTAATGATGATGTCGAGCATGGATTTGCTGAACAAGACCTATAGCGTGACCGCACAGCCCTTTGCCAGCCTACGCTCAGCAGGAATGAACCGAATCAATAACACGGCATTGGTCAAGGCTTATTTCAACCGTTACGCCATGGGCTTGCGCGACGATTTACCCCTGCTGGCAAAAAGACAGCCATGCTGGTAATCGTTGTGTTTAGCCTCTAAGTGTCGGACAAGTTTGCAGTTTTTCGAATTAGAATTTTCCCAAGCCAACAGCTTCTGGTATATTCCGGCACTAGCGAAACAGTTTACCTGCTAAAAGGATAGGTAAGCGACATGAATGGAAGTTTTACCTGCTGGCCAACGATGCTTAATTTCAAAGCAGCGATAAGAAAAATTAACTTTTAAAGAGGTGGAGAGCCATTATGATTGAAGGGTTGTTTATACTAACTACTATTTTTGTTGCGTATGTTGTTTACGCGATTATAGGCGACCAGAGGGCGTCTACTAAATCCAAAGCCCTGGCGGAAAAACCTGAAACACAGGTAGCAATCGTGGAACAGCCAAAGCCTCCAGTTGCCGTTACCGAAGAAAAACCGGCGACAGTTAAACCCGCAGCGCAAGCTAAAACTGCTGCCACTAAGTCTGCGGCGGCCAGAAAAGTAACGCCATCTGTAGATAAGCCCGTAACGGCTAAACCGACTGAGACGAAGCCGGCAGCAACTAAACCGGCTGCACCTAAGGCAGCGGCCAAGCCCGCAAGCACTAAGGCGGCAACGACAGCCAAACCGGCCGCCGCTAAACAACCCTCTGCTGCTGCCGCAGCACCCAGCACAGGATTAAAAAATCCAAATACCGGCGAAGTGGCTACGGCTTACCACAATTACCGCTTCACCAAGCGCTGGATAAAAGACGCCTTGGTTGAAGAAGGTTTATTGGACAAAGTTTATACAGCCAAAGAATTGAATCCCGAGGTTGACGCGAAAATAAAAGAGGCCATAGCAAAGCTGGAAGCCATGGATAAATATAAAGCGTAAAACTTAAGTTATCGGAAATATAAGAAGGGAGACCAAAGAGTCTCCCTTTTTTATGTCTGTCAAATACCCTTATCTTGGCCGCCTAACAATTCGTAGACGCGAAAGCTCACTTTGCGAGCCGGCTTGATGGCGATGCTCTGCGCCGCGAAGCAATATCCGGCTGGACCACAGATTAACTGACGTAGCTACTATTGACTCACGCGCTTTCAGAGGAGATTGGGTCATCGGTGAGATTTTAACCCTGCGTTGCCCCTGGCTTAAGCATCCATGTTAAGCTGCTTCAAACGATAGCGTAACGATCTGGAAGACAGCCCCAGCTGGCTGGCGGCAGCTGCTTTATCCCAATCATTGGCTTCCAGCGCCAGAGTGATTGCCTTTCTTTCGATTTTTTCCAAATGCTCTTTCAGTGATCCCAGGACTGGGTCATATTCCGACGACTTAGCTGTGTTATGCGCGTCTACAGGCAGGTTCAAATCATTACTTTCTATGCTGTTGCCTTCATATAGCGCAAGGGCTCTTTCCAGGATATTTTCAAGCTCCCGCACGTTGCCCGGAAAATGATAGCGCTGCAATGCCGTTAATGCCGACGCCGACAAGGTCGGCCTGTCCTGTTCGCCGACTCCCGTCAGCTTGGCCAGTATATGATCGACCAGAACCGGGATGTCGCCGGATCGTTCACGCAGCGGCGGGACATGAAGATCAATTACATTGATGCGGTAATATAAATCCTGCCTGAAACTGCCGTCCCGAACCATGTCATTAAGATTCCGATGAGTGGCGCTAAGCAAACGAATATCGACCGGAATTTCCTGCTGCTCTCCGACCGGGCGGATTTTTTTTTCCTGTATGGCACGCAGCAATTTGACCTGCAGGGACAATGGCAGATCGGCGACTTCGTCAAGAAACAAAGTGCCGCCTTCTGCGGCCTGAAATAAACCTTTTTTATCGCTGACAGCACCGGTAAAACTGCCTTTTTTATGGCCGAAAAATTCACTTTCCATCAGTTCGTTCGGGATGGCGCCGCAATTTACCGCTACAAAAGCGTGGTCGCTACGCGAGCTTTGCTGATGAATCAACCTTGCCACCAGCTCTTTGCCTGAGCCCGATTCGCCGCTGATATAAACCGGCGCTTGGCTGCGGGCGAGTTTAGCTATTTTCGCCCTGATTCCCTGCATGACCAATGACTCCCCCAGCAGCGTGTGCCGGGTTCGCCTTTCTTTGGTGACGCCGGACTCGGAAAGTTTTAGCGCATTGCAAATGAGCAGCCTCAATGCGGATAAATCAACCGGCTTGGAAACAAAATCGAAAGCGCCTTTTTTCATCGCCAAAATTGCCGACTCCATATTGCCGTGCGCGGTAATAACGGCAACCGGTACCGGGCCGGGTAGCGATTGTATAAAATCAACTAACTCCAGTCCGTTGCCGTCAGGCAACTTCATGTCGGTCAGGCATAGACCGAAAGACTTTTGCTTTAATAGCGCCTTAGCTTGGGCAATATTTTCGGCACAGCAAGTCTGGATATCCATCCTGTTCAGGGTGATTTCCAGCAGCTCACGAATATCGGGTTCGTCGTCTACAATTAGCGCCAGTGTGTTATTCATATGTCAATTAAAGTCTGTTCCGCATTCAACAAGCAGAGCCGAAAACAGCTCCGGTTATTAGCGGTTAAATAATAGCTCAATTTTGCCTGGTTTAATTCGGCTAACTCTTTTGAAATATAAAGCCCCAACCCTGTGCCGCTGGAAGAGGTAGTAAAAAAGGGTTCGAACAGGTGATTTTGATGCTTACGGCTGATGCCGGAACCGTTATCGATAACTTCTATGCAGGGCGCCCGCTGGATGGCAAGAACGCGTAGAATTATCGGCCCGGACTCGGGCTTGCCGTATTTCAGCGCATTCCGGCACAGGTTATCCATAATCTGCTTTAAGTGTCCCGGATCTATAAGCGCGCAGAAAGATTCTGCAGGATATGAGAGCTTGAACGCATCGATATTAACGGCATGTTCAAGCGTGAAATTTTCCAGATAATTGTCTAGCCAGGGATTCAGATAAATTTTTCCCCGCCGTGAATCGGTTCTTTTGGAAAGCTGTAAAATATCTTCAATAATATGGTTGACGCGAACTGAATGGGTTTGGATGATTTCCGTCAGACGCCGGTCCTGACTGGATAACTGCGGATTATCCGAGAGCAACTGCCCGGCGTGGCTGATAGCGCCTAAGGGATTGCGTATTTCATGGGCAATGCTGGCTGTCAGCCGGCCCAGAGATGCCAGTTTGCTTTGCTGCACCTGCTGGTTATAAAGCGCAACATCCTCAAGAATAATCATGTAAAAAAACTCATGTCCGGTCGGCAGCGGCATGAATCGGCTATGAATTTCAGACTGGTTCGGCAGTTGCAGCAACACAAGATTTTGTTCCGGATCAGATAACCACGTCTGAAAAGCTTCCGCTAAACAGTCTGAAATATCGCCCAGCTTGACCGGCAGCGTCGATAAATTTGCCAACCGTAATGCCGACTCATTGGCCATCTGGATGACCTGCTGCTTATTGGCGATGATAATGCCCGATTGCAGATGCTGGATAATGTACTTATTCAGGTCTTCGAGTTTAATGATGGTCTGCTTTTGTTGATCGGCAAGCTGGAATATTTGCTCGCTACGTTTTGCAAGGATATACGACAGCAAAGCGATGGTAAGAAAGGCAGCGCCGAGCATGCCTGCGTTGGCGTAAGAGGTAGAGCTAAAACTGTGACTGTAACCGGCCACAACTTGTTCGGCCAACACGGCCAAACTGGCTATGGCTGCAAATACCATCGCACAGCGGCCGCCGATTAATAAGCCGCCGGCGGCAATGGATACGGCCAGCAAAGCGCCCATGCCGCTGTTAACGCCGCCGGACGCATGCATGATCAAAGTCAGAATGAGTATGTCTGTAAAAATGAGCAGCTGCGCTTGTGTAGCATAGCTTGTCACTCGCCAAGCTATGCAGATGCCGGAAATGAGCGAGAGCATCAAGTAGCTTTGGCTGCTGTAGATGAATAATTTACTGTTGTAGGTGCCCAGCAATGAAACATTTGTAGGACTGTAAAACAGTGTAATAAACAGGCCCGCCAAGATAAGCCGATAGCCTAAAAAAACTTTCAACAACAGCCAGGCTTGCTGGGCCGGAATGCCGTAGCCTTTAGAAAAAGGACAAGGAAAGATGGTTTCGTTGGTATTTGGCGGCATGTTTATTTTTTAAAATGGCGTTTTGCAGGGACTTCGTTAAAATGTTCGATAAAGCCTTTAAGCGTAGCATTTAGTTGCCATTTATGTGTGAAAAATACCTGCCGGACATGGTTGCCGGTTCATTCAAGGAGTAATTAATGAATATTCATGAGTATCAGGCTAAACAGCTGTTTTTGCATTACTCCATCCCGGTGCCTGACGGCAAGCAAGCAATAACGCCGGAAAAGGCCGAACAGGCGGCCGAGGAGCTGGGCGGCGACGGTTGGGTCGTTAAAGCGCAGGTTCATGCCGGAGGCCGGGGCAAAGTCGGCGGCGTAAAGCTGGCCAAGAGTCCCGCCGAAGTGGCCGCGTTGAGCCGGGAGATGCTCGGCAAGCGGCTGGTGACCCAGCAAACCGGCGCGGAAGGCCTGCCGATTAACTCGGTGCTGGTCGAAAAAACCTATCCGATCAAGCGCGAATTATATCTGAGCGTTTTGGTTGACCGGGGCAGTCAGCGCATTATTTTTATCGCTTCGGCAGCGGGCGGTATGGATATCGAAACCGTCGCCCACGAAACGCCGGAACAGATCATCTCCGTGCCCGTCCATCCGGCCGCCGGCCTGCAAGGCTATCAATGCCGGGAAGTCGCCTATGCGTTAGGGCTTAAGGGAACACAGACCAAAGCCTTGGGAAAAATCATGCAAGGTTTGTATGATCTGTTTTTAGACAAAGACGCCAGCCAGATTGAAATTAATCCGCTGATAGAAACCCACAGCGGCGAATTGTTGGCGCTGGACGCCAAAATCAATTTCGACGACAACGCGGTCGAAGCGCATCCCGATATAAGGGCGATGAAAGACCCCGACCAGGAAGATGAAAAAGAAAACAAGGCCCAGCAATTCGGGCTGAATTACATCACGCTGGACGGCAACATCGGCTGCATGGTCAACGGCGCGGGACTAGCCATGGCGACGATGGATCTGGTCAAGCTCAAAGGCGGATCACCGGCCAATTTTCTCGATGTCGGCGGCGGCACCAGCGTGGAAAAAGTCTGCGAGGCGTTCAAGCTGATCCTGTCGGATCACAGCGTCAAAGCGGTGTTGGTGAATATTTTCGGCGGCATCGTACAGTGCGACATTATCGCGGCGGGCATTTTGGCCGCTGTCGAGCAGGTTCATGTTGGCGTACCCGTGGTGGTGCGACTGGAAGGCACCAATGCCGAGCAGGGCCGGGCCTTGTTAACCAACACCGGACTCAATCTTTATGCTGCGGATGATTTGGCGCACGCGGCAGAGCAGGTCGTTGCACTGGCTAAGGAGGCCGCATGAGCATTTTAATCGACAAAAACACCAAAGTGATTTGCCAGGGCTTTACCGGCAAGCAAGGCACTTTTCACTCCCAGCAAGCGCTGGACTACGGCACGAAATTAGTCGGCGGCGTGACTCCGGAACGCGGCGGTGAAACGCATCTGGGTTTACCGGTATTTAACACCGTACAGGATGCCGTTAACGGTACCGGCGCAACCGCCAGCATGATCTATGTCCCGCCTTTCTACGCGGCCGACGCGATTCTGGAAGCGGTCGATGCCGGAATTAAACTGATCGTCTGCATCACCGAAGGCATCCCCATCTTGCAAATGCTGCGCGTTAAAGCAGCAATGGCAGGCACCGGCGCACTATTAATCGGCCCTAACTGCCCCGGCGTCATCACTCCCGGCGCATGCAAAATCGGCATCATGCCCGGCCATATCCACCTGCCCGGCTCAATCGGCATCGTCTCGCGCTCAGGCACTTTGACCTATGAATCGGTGCATCAAACCACCGCGCAAGGCTTGGGGCAAAGCACCTGCGTCGGCATCGGCGGCGACCCGATACACGGCATGAACTTCGTCGATGTGCTGAGCCGTTTTCAGGCCGATGAGCAGACCAAAGGCATCGTCATGGTGGGTGAAATCGGCGGCGGAGAAGAAGAGGAGGCCGCGGAATACATCAAAGCCCATGTCACCAAGCCTGTGGTTGCGTATATCGCGGGACAAACCGCCCCTCCCGACAAACGCATGGGCCATGCCGGCGCAATCGTAACCGGCGGCAAAGGCACGGCAGAAGGTAAAGTCGCCGCACTTAAAGCCGCGGGGATTGAGGTGGTCAGTTCGCCGACCGATATTGGCGTGGCGATGAAAGGGTGTTTGTAACCCAATCTGACATCCGCAACTAAAAAACTGGAGAAAACATGAAGACCAAAGACCTCATAGCTGAAGCCGTCTCATTACCCGTCGAAGAGCGGGCATTGGTCGTAGACTCTTTGCTTCGAAGTTTAAATGCGCCGGAACCTGAGATTGATAAGAAATGGGCGGCAGTAGCAAAGCATCGTTTACAGCAACTGAAATCAGGCGAAATAACGGCTGTTTCCAGTGATGAAGTGTTTAAAAGAATAGAGGCTAGATTTCAGCAGTGAACGTTTTATTTCACCCAGCCGCGGAATCAGAATTTAACGCGGCTATTGATTATTACGAAGATATGGAAAAAGGTTTGGGATATGACTTCTCACTAGAGGTCTTTTCCGCTCTTGAACGAATTACCGCATATCCAAAAGCATGGTTAGTTATTGAAGGCGAGATTAGACGGTCTTTGGTAAGAAGATTTCCATATGGGGTTTTATATGCTCAAGAAAAAGACAGCATCTATGTTGTTGCGGTTATGCACCTTCATAGAGATTCCGAGTATTGGAAACACAGAATATAAGAAACACATGTCAATATTCTCTGCTGTAAATGAATAATCAATATTACCGACAACCTATAAAAATCTTTCTTAAGTAAGAATGACTCTAAAAATAGCCCTAGCCCAAACTAATTTCCTGGTCGGCAACATCGCCGCCAATGTCGACAACATCGCTCAAGCCGCGACTTATGCTCGCGATGAGCTGGGCGCGGACATGATCGTCTTTCCCGAACTGACCCTAACCGGCTATCCGGCGGAAGACCTGTTATTGCGCAACGACTTTATTAATACCGCCAATAATGCGCTTTACCAGCTGGCCGATCGCGTTGCCGGTATTGCTATGGTGGTCGGTTTCCCCGAACGCGATGGCGACAAGCTTTACAACAGCGCGGCAGTGCTTCATCAGGGCGCGATTCTGGCCTGTTACCGCAAACGGGCATTGCCTAATTATGGCGTATTTGATGAGCAGCGTTATTTTATCGCCGGCACCCAGCCTTGCGTGTTTGAGTTCAACGGCACATTTATAGGCCTGACCATTTGCGAAGATGTCTGGAAGCTGGGCATGATTGAAGATAATAAACAAGCCGGAGCCGAGCTGCTGCTGACTCTAAACGCCTCGCCGTTCAATTCGGGAAAAATACATCAACGCGAAGCCATTATTTGCAGTCAGATTAAAACCGCCCAAATTCCGCTGGTTTATGTCAATCAAGTCGGCGGCCAGGATGAATTGATTTTCGACGGCGCGTCTTTTGTCGTAGACGCAGAGGGAGAGATCGTTTTCCGGGCAGCGGAATTTAAGGAGCAGATCAGCGTAGTCGAATTTTCCGGCAGCCAGCCAGTAAAAAACACCTGCGCGCCTCTCTACAATAAAGTCTCCAGCGAATATCAGGCCCTGGTGCTGGGCATTAAAGATTATGTGCGCAAAAACGGCTTCCAGGGCGCCATTTTAGGCTTATCCGGCGGCATCGATTCGGCTCTGGTTCTTGCTCTGGCTGTCGATGCGTTGGGCGCTGATCAGGTTGAAGCAGTGCTGCTGCCGTCACGTTATACGCAAGACATGAGCAACGAAGATGCGGTGCTGGAAACAAAAGCCTTGGGCGTCAAGCATCATATTATTCCGATAGAGCCCGCTGTTAATGCCTTTACCGACATGTTGGCCGATATTTTTGCAGGTACCGCCAAAGACGCCACCGAAGAAAATATTCAGGCGCGTTGCCGCGGTGTGGTGCTGATGGCGCTGTCGAACAAACAAGGCAAGCTGCTGTTAACTACCGGCAACAAAAGCGAGATGAGCGTCGGCTATGCAACGCTATATGGCGATATGTCCGGCGGTTTTGCGCCGATCAAGGACGTGCCCAAAATGCTGGTTTACCAATTGGCGCGTTACCGTAATTCGTTGTCGCCGGTGATACCGGAACGGGTCATTGTCCGTCCTCCTTCGGCCGAACTGGCGCCCGACCAGGTCGATGCGGACTCCCTGCCGCCTTACGATGTGCTGGACCCGATACTGGAGCGTTACATCGAAAAGGATCAATCCGCCGATGAAATCATCGCGGCCGGATTCAGGCGCGAAGATGTTGCCAGAGCCATCAGTCTGGTGGATCGAAATGAATACAAGCGTAGGCAATCCCCGCCGGGCATCAGAATTACCGGCAGGGCGTTCGGCCGCGACCGGCGTTACCCGATCACTTCAGGCTACAGGGGCATTTAATTATCCATTGGAAACAGTCTCTGCCTATCTTGGGTAATGGATTACCCTTTCTCAATTCCCGACTATTTGTAATACAATAGAGGGGTTTACAACCGTTTGTTTCGATCACGTAATGTTCCTGCCGGCGGGTTATAAATAACAAGGCTATAGCTGTGCTGGCTGTCGATATTGCCTATTGAGGATCAATAGAATATACCTTTCAAAACACCCGCATAGCTAACTAAAAACATGACTGCTAGCTCAGCTGAAATGTTTCTGAGTAGACAGTATTTAATAATTAAAAAAGGTCAGTATATGTGTTGGAGTGGTGAAGCGTCAGGTGTTTTAGCCGTCGCAGGTCTTAGTACCGCAACTTATGTTGCGCTTAAAGGGGAGTCGAAAGAACTCTGGATTCCGTTAACTTATTTTGCCTTAATGGAATTATTGCAGGCATTCACTTATGTCTATATCGATTTATGTGACAATCCGAACAATCAGGTACTCACATTGCTGGGCTATCTGCATGTCTCGTTCCAGCCGTTTTTTGTCAACATGGTTGCGATGTATTTCATTCCGGAAAGCGTCAAACTGAAAATACGCACCACGGTCTATACTCTCTGCGCAGTCGGTACGCTGTTCATGCTGTTCAAGATGTACCCTTTTGCCTGGGCGGGATCTTGCAATATCGGCATAGAAGGTTTCTGCGGACCGACTATCTGTTCCACCTCCGGTTCTTGGCATATTGCCTGGCAAATGCCGTTAAACGGCCTGATGTCAGACCCTGTAGGCTGGCTGTTCGGCTTTAACTGGGGTTTGCACGCGTTTACTTATATTCTGGTCGCTTTTTACCTGCCGCTTATATACGGCTCCTGGCGCTTCGTGGGTTTCCATTATTTGATCGGCCCGTTTATTTCCGACGTTACCACCACCGATCCCAACGAATATTCGGCGGTTTGGTGTCTGTTCTCTATCGCGTTATGCGTATCGGTTATCAAAACCCCGATCAGGAAACATCTGCATGTTAAAAACTGGCCTTTTTATAAAAAGTATATTGGCGACGAGCTTTAATTTTTAAGTCATCTCGAAAAAACCAGCCGTAAGAATATTCTCTTACGGCTGGTTAAAGCATCAGCGGTTTCAAGGCTCTTCTTGGGCTTTGGAAGTAATACTTCGGGTTGCAACAGAATGTCCAAAAGAGCAAGTCCAGCAATGTTGATCTCATAATTTGATGTTATATACCAACTCAAAGCCTCCTTACTAAGTCGATAATCTCCCCCTACAAATACCCCGATCTGGGCGCAACGGCGACCAGAAACGCTTCTTCGCCGCATGACCAATGCTTATGCCGGATGTCTTCATTACATGGGTTTTCATCTTATAGAAGGTCTCTCATTGTGATTGGCTCACAAAGCCATGCCTGGGCCCCAGCTTTTTTATCAGTAATGAAACTCTCCAGCCATGAATGAAAATAATTTTCTGCGCTTCTCTAAGTAGATCAAATCCATTTTCAACCTCAATAAATAGCCATCCCTATATCTAAAGCTATAGAAAAATATATCCCGCGATAAATAGTTAATTCTCTGCGGAAGCTTATAATTTTTTCCATGATAAGTAACAACCTTAAACTCAAAGAAAATCGGACAGCCAACCGCTATCCAATAGTTTTGCCCGTCGAATTTGAAAGCGGTACAGGCTGGACATGCGATATCAGTACCGTCGGTGTATGTATCGAAACCGAACGGCCTTTACAGCGCGGCTCCACTATTCAGTTTTCAATGCGTGTGCCACAGACTGGTGACGTCGAGATCCGGCTCCAATGTCACGGAATTGTGTTGAGAACGGAACCGTTAGGCAAAAGATGGCGAGCTGGGGTGGCTATGACGGTGGTTAGGTTAGACGATAGAGATTAGTTTCTATCGAGTCTAACTCTGCTGTTTAAATAATTTATTGCCCGTGCTTAATTGCAAAATCAGTATTTATATTTGCAGCTAACAACTTAGCTTTTAATGAGTTTTTTACATCACTGCGTAAACGCCAATTGCTTTAACAGTTTTTTTGGGACTGTTTAAGGAATAGGAAACGTGTTGAGCAACTGCCCCTGTGTCGCCTAAGACCTCTTCGCTTAAGGCTTTATATTTCCCGCATATCCCGTTAAGTCGTATTTTGAGTTTTAAAAAGCACTCTTGATAGCAAGTGGGCGCAGCAAACAGCATATTCTGTTAAATTAAGCCTCTCTCCTGGATATACAGCGTCAACGCCACACGGCTTTTAACTTGTAATTTGTCATAAACATTATGCAAATGTACTTTCACGGTGCCTTCAGTAATGTAAAGTTCTTCGGCGATCAGTTTGTTGCTGAAGCCGCGGGCTACTAATTTGACTAGATGGATTTCCCTAGGCGTCAAGATTTGAGTAATGTTTTGGATTTCGGTTTCGCGCTTGAGCATTTTTTCCAGGGCGCGGCCCACGGAGTCTTTCTCCAGCCATTCGCCGCCGGCATAGACTTTATTAACGCACTGAATCAAAAGCTGCGGAGCCATTTCTTTTAATACAACGCCACGTACGCCTAGGCGGATGGCTTCCAACACTTCGTCATCATCAAGAGCGGCGGTGAGCAGTATGACTTTGGTCGGCAGCTCTTCTTTTTGCAGATCTCGCAGCACTTCCAGACCGTTTTTCTGAGGCATTTTAAGGTCCAGCATCAGAATGTCCGGTTGATAGTAAATAGCCGCCTGCAACGCTTGCTCGCCATCGGTACAGCAAGCTCGCACGTTGATGTTCGTCTCCATGGTAAACAATTGTTGCAGTCCTTTCAGTACGAGCGGATGGTCGTCGGCCAGCACCAGATTGATTGCCATTGCTTTTTACTCCTGCTCAAATGCACTGTCAGCGCACGTAAAATAGTTTGTCTGGTTTTCAGGGGACAGCGGTACGGACATTTCAAGGCCGGCACCGGCAGCGCTTGAATTAATCACGAGTTGCCCTCTCAGAGTGATAATTCTTTCCATCACCGTTTTTGGCCCATGGCCTATAGCTTTTAATCCATCAAGATCATAGCGCCCCTGAAACGGAAACCCCTTGCCGTCGTCAGAGACATTGATATTCAACCGGCCTGCTTCGAGAGCGATGATGGCCTGTACTTGCGAAGCTTGAGCATGTCGAGCAATGTTTATCAGGGACTCGCGCAATAAATAATGGATATCGTCGATCAGCGCTTGAGGCAGGTTGGCATTCACCGGCTGTACGGAAATCTCAACATTAAGCCCCCATTGTAATTTGAGAGTTTCGGCCAAGTTGTACAAGCATCTATCCATGTGTGATTTTCTGTTGTCGACAGCAATCGCAACCGGTTTAAGTTTCTGGATGAAGTTTCGGAAGTTACGTTGTTCGTTAATAATGACGCTCTGAAGCTCGGCTAGCCCTTTTTGTACCGTTGGGGTTTCTTTTTCAAGCTGTCGTTTAATTATTTCGATTTGCAGGGCGATGCCGGTCAATGTTTGCAGGACACCATCATGAAGATCACGCGCCATCCTGATTCGCTCTTCGCTCGCCGCTGTTTTTTTCAGGCGCTGCTGCATAAGAAGCTGATCCATTAATGTTTTTAATTGCCGGCCTACAAGACCGCTCAATATCAAGTCGTCGGAATTCATGCCGGCTTTGTCCAGAAACAGCAGCCGCCCTTGAAATTCTTGTCCGTCCAGCCATACGGCAATAACCCGGTGGATTTTATAATGCGCAACCAGTTCAGAATGCAATGGGGAGCCAAGCGACTGTCTAAAACCAGCATTCGAAGTTTGCAACACCTTGGCTGTAGAACTGGCTGTGTTTAGACAAAGAAAATCGCTGCGACCGAGATGCTCGGCGACCAGCGGCTCATAGATACCCGGTGAGAGTTGTTGCCACTGGAATTCTTCAGGCGACAGGTAAGCAATATGGCGCAAAGGTTCATCTTGCTCTTCCCAGATCATCAGCAAACGCGGCACATTAGTGAGCTCGGCCGCATATGCCAATGCTTCCCGGATTAAGGTTTGCGGCGAACCGGATGTATTAATATTGCCTGGCCAATCATGGAGTTTACTCAGTTCGCTACGGATGCCTTTCTCGTAGGCCGTCAAGTAGATCAGCAGTATCGCGATGAAGGCGAGATAGACGCAACGGATGATAAAACGGTTAAGCTGGAAGTCGCGATTATTCTGGATAACTTCCATAAAAAAGCCCATGCCGATGAACAGACACAGGAAAGCCAGCGCTGTCCATAAAGTGCCGCTCTTTTGCCAGCGCAGAGTGGCACAAGATATGGCAAAAACGAAATAGGCAAAAACGGGACTATTAGTTCCTCCGGTAAAAAATGCCAGCGCAGTAAGCATGGCTACGTCGATGATATGGGAGACGAGCCCTATCATTTCCAGTCGGGAAGCCAAAGCCCAGACCAGAGGAACCATCAGTAAGGAATAGCCCAAATAAACCGTAAGCAGCATATAAGTAATATCGCTGTACTTGGCGGGCTCGTAGGGGTCCAGATGCATCACCAACAGAAATAAACCCGCCAGTATGATTCGTCCAACTACGATTAGAGGTTCAATACGTCGTCTTGGAGAATAGAAGATTTCCATTGTTGTATCAGCTGTATCGGTCACTACGGGTTTGTAATGATCAGAGCGGTTATTTTACCTGATGCCGAAGCCGGTTGCCGGAACTAAATAGCTTCATTTGGTACGCTCACCACTATTCATCTCATAACCACTGATTTTCGCTTCGCCCCCCAATCTCCCGGCTTGGGATTGAACACGCCTGAGCAACGTGCGCCGCAAAATCGACAATTTCCTGACGCGTCCAGGTTCCAGTCTGACAATTCGTACCAGTCCCGGCCTATCAGTAACCCTCTGCACTGGTGGCAGTAGGTACTTTCTTCCGCCTTATCATGCACATTGCCGACGTAGGCATAACGTACCCCGTTTTTTAACGCGATTTGCCGCGCCAGCAATAAGGATGAAAGTGGCGTAGGCGGCTTATCGCGCATTTTCCAGTCAGGATGAAACGCGGTGAAATGCATCGGCACATCGGGCCCCAAGTTCTCGACCACCCATTGGGTCATTGATTCCAGCTCCGCCTCAGAATCGTTTTCGTCAGGGATAATCAGGGTGGTCAGTTCCATCCAAATCGATGTTTCGTGTTTGATATATTTGATCGTTTCCAATACCGGCTCCAAATGCCCACCGGCAATTTTGTAATAAAACCGCTCGGTAAAAGCTTTTAAATCGATATTGGCGGCATCCATATATTGATAGAATTCGGCCCTGGGCTCCGCGCAGACATACCCCGCCGATACCGCAACCGATTTTATACCCAGGCTCCTGCAGGCTTGGGCCGTATCGATCGCGTATTCATGAAAAACGACCGGATCGTTATAGGTATAAGCGACGCTGTGGCAGCCGTTATCCCGTGCCGCCTGTGCAATCGCATCGGGCGAGGCTTTGCTCATCAGGGTATCCATTTCCCGCGATTTGCTGATGTCCCAATTCTGGCAAAAGTTGCAGGCCAGATTGCAACCGGCAGTGCCGAAAGAAAATACCGAGGTGCCGGGCAGGAAATGGTTCAGCGGTTTCTTTTCGATAGGATCAATGGCAAAACCGCTGGAGCGGCCGTAACTGGTCATCACGATCTGGTCGTCCAGATTCTGCCTGACAAAGCACAGGCCGCGCTGGCCTTTGTGCAGCTTGCAAAACCTCGGACAAAGATCACATTGAATCCGGCCATCGTTCAGTACATGCCAATAACGGGTTTTTACGGTATCTTGGGTAACAAAATCAGTCATAATTTTCTCCTGTTTCTACTAATAAATAGTAAAAAAGCCGCCACTTTATTCAGGCGATAATGCATCAAGGCTTCTAATAACTCAGCCATTTTGCAAGAGCGATCTGTGGATACTACAAGTTGCTTTCTGTAGCATGTCTTATCAACGCAATAAAATAAACGATTTTTATATGCTTAAGTAATAGTACGTATGGCTACCGGATGGCTTTGAATCTATCATCATGTGCCGTTAAAGTATCGGTTGTTGCTGTAAAGTGCTTAAGGGCTGAACGGCTTGATAATAACTCGTTGATAATTTAGGTGCTAGTGGCCTGAGCTCCCTCGGAACTGCCGTCAGGATTTACTCAGTAAGCGCTACCCGCAGAAGGGATCTCCACCCTGCTCCACTACATAAAAGGACAAGCTAATGAATAGACAGCCCGCCGTAGCAGGTTCTTTTTATCCTGCAAATGCAGAGCAACTCCATTTAATGTTAAATCAGTTTTTGAGTAATGCGGCGACCGATGCAAAAGTTCCCAAAGCCATCATCGTTCCCCATGCCGGCTATATTTATTCCGGCCCGATCGCCGCAAGCGCTTATACCCGGCTAAAAAAAGCCCATGACCGGATAACCCGGGTAGTGCTTATCGGCCCTTCTCACCGGGTAGCTTTCAGGGGCTTGGCCGTGAGCAGAGCGGAAACGTTCACTACGCCTTTGGGACGTGTGCTGGTAGATCAGGCGGCAGTGCGGACTATAGTTCAGCTGCCTTTTGTCGAATACATCGAGCAGGCCCACACCTATGAACACAGCCTGGAAGTGCATCTGCCTTTTTTACAAGAAGTATTGGATAACTTTGAAATCGTGCCCATTGTTGCCGGAGAAGCGTCGCCGGAACAAGTCAGCCAAGTGCTTGACGCGCTTTGGGGCGGTGATGAAACACTGATTGTGATCAGTTCAGACCTGAGTCATTATCATGATTATGCAACCGCCAAGCAGATAGATGACTCAACCAGCCGAACCATTGAACAGTTGCAATATGAGCAGCTCGCTTCCGAGTCCGCCTGCGGTAAAGTGCCTGTCAGCGGGCTGCTAAAACTGGCCCGGAAAAAGTCGCTGTCAGTAACAAACATCGATCTGCGCAACTCCGGCGACACCGCAGGAGATAAAGCCAGCGTTGTCGGCTACGGCGCTTATGTCATTGAGTGAGCCGAACCGCCAACGCCTGCTGGAGTTAGCAAGAAACTCTATTAGCCATGGCTTGTTGACCGGCCGCCCCCTAAAAGTCAATTTGGCAGGTTATCCTGAAGAATTGGCCGAGCGGCGCGCCACATTTGTTACTTTGCAGATAAATCATCAACTGCGCGGTTGTATCGGCATGCTGAAAGCAGTCAGGCCGCTGGCTGAAGATATTGCCGAGAATGCATTTCTAGCGGCTTTTAAAGATCCGCGATTTCCACCACTGGAAGCCCATGAGCTGGATGACCTGGAAATACATTTATCCCTTCTCACTCCCGCTGAACCTATGTCATTTAACTCCGAGCAGGATTTACTCTCTCAATTGCAGCCCAACATTGATGGCCTGATTTTAGAAGAGGGTCCTTGGCGCGGAACCTTTTTGCCATCCGTATGGGAATCACTGCCGGAGCCCGAGCAATTTTTGCGGAACTTAAAACAAAAAGCCGGGTTGCCGCTCGACTACTGGTCCAAAGATATCCGGATTTACCGCTACCGTGTGGAAGCAATAGACTGAGTAACATCGGCTAAGAAGGATGATAAGCATTCCCAAGAGATTTCCGCTACCGGACGATAGGATTTTACATTACGGCACCTCGACTGCTTACAGGGCTGAAGCGCTTGGTTCCGCGGGCATTTCAACAATAGACATTTATAAATAGCAGGTTACGAGCGCTGAACAAACGGCTAGGGTACTCTGGGTCTCTAAGATTTTTATCACCGAAATCCCGGCGGTTATCGCCTCCAGTGGCCCGAGTTCGTTCCGCACTCGCGTCGCACCGGATAGTCTTATTATTTGGCTATGATTTTTTGTAGATCTTCAAAGTGAATCATTAAACAGTCGCCGTGAGAGGATGAAATAAGGATAATGTCGCCATACTCAGGATGCTTCGTGCACTTGGCTGCCGTCATTCCGGCGAACTCAACCCTGTCAACTTCATCATAGATATGTTCAGAGATATTGGCATATTGCTGTATTGTCAGAGGCGTTATCTTTGCGTCTTTCATTCAGATAGTCTCCGCTAGATTAAAGAAAAGCGAGCATAGCAAGTAGCTGTCATTTTGCTTTGTTAGTACCATATTCTTATTTCATGATTAAGATTTGAATCTAACCCGGATAATTATAAATCGGCTTTAGCATTAAGAAAATCACTCACATAACCTAATTGCCAGTCCCTGGTTTTCCAGGGACTGGCCCAACTTCATTCATAAAAAAGTCCAAGAATCGTTCTATTCCGTGCTAATTAGCTGTCAAGGTCAACACAGTGCAAGTAAGTCTTACGGTCAAAGAGCAGCACTACCATTAACGTGATTTGAACAATGATGTTAAATATCCATGCTATGTTTTTCATGATGATTTCCTCAAAGCGAATTTATTAAACTTCTGCTTGCGCTTCAATCATGTCGGCAATGTCGATCTAGCTCTCCTTATCGGCCGACATTTTTTACTAAAGGCAAGACCTTAAATCCAATCAGTCATCGCTCAACACCATTTTTTGAATATTTTCGTCACGACGAAAAAACGGTAATTTACAATTTTGCCAGGTTATTTTTTCATTCCTCAAAATAAATTGGTGTTGCATAAGCGGAGTTAGCGTAGGTCATTCAATTTATTCTATCAATAAGTGCTGTTACTTATCAGGAGGGCTCCTTATTGAGCTGCATACGGCATAAAACAAAGGCTCAGCCATTCTCATCACAACAATCCATGCTCTGCAAACGAGTAAGGCTGTCCGTCACCGATAATGAAATGATCTAACACCCGTATATCAAACAAAGCTAAGGCCTGTTTAAGCTTCTCGGTAATGTGTTTATCGGCTTGGCTGGGCTCGGAAATGCCCGACGGGTGGTTATGGGCGAAAATGACCGCCGCCGCATTATGGCGCAGCGCCTGCTTGGCGACTTCCCGTGGATAAACGCTGGCGCCGTCGATGGTGCCGCGGAATAATTCATCCAATTGTATGACCCGGTGCTGATTATCAAGAAATAGACAGGCAAACACTTCGTAGTTGTAACCGCGCAACTGCGCACTGAGATAGGAACGGGTGATTTCCGGACTGGTTAGCGCATCGCCGCGCTGCAGGGCTTCCTTAAAATGTCGCCGAGCCATTTCCAATACAGCCTGGAGCTGAACATAAGTGGCCTCGCCCAAGCCTTTACCCTCGCAAAAACTTTGCTGATCGGCACCGAGCAAGGCTTTTAAAGAACCGAAATTACTCAGCAGCTCACGCGCCAGATCCACTGCGGATTTGCCGGGCAAGCCGGTACGCAGAAAAATAGCCAGCAGTTCAGCATCGGTTAAAGCGGCTGAACCGCGCCGCAACAGTTTTTCTCTGGGCCGATCTTCCGCCGACCAATCTTTAATGGACATAGGTTTCTCTTTGTACGGTAGGAATTTAAGCATAGAAGAATTTCCTCATCCTTGCCATAATGTCATTATTTGTTCAACTTTTCGGGCATGACTATTAACAAGCATATTTTATTGGCTGTCAGCGGCGGCATTGCTGCCTATAAGTCGGCTGAACTGGTCAGGCTGTTGCGCAAACAGGGCGCTGCCGTGCGCGTGGTGATGACTCGTTCCGCCATGCAGTTTGTCAGCCCGCTGACCTTTCAGGCACTGTCCGGCAATCCGGTGCATAGCGAACTGCTTGATGCGGATGAAGAAAATTCGATGGGGCATATCAATCTGGCACGTTGGGCCGATGCATTGATTATTGCCCCGGCAACAGCCAATACCATTGCCAAATGCAGTCACGGCTTGGCTGACGATTTATTATCGACCTTGTATCTGGCGGCAACCTGCCCTGTTTATGTTGCCCCGGCCATGAATCAGGCCATGTGGCATAAACCGGTCACCCAAGAAAACATCCAAAAACTCAAAAGCCACGGCGTTACTGTTATCGGCCCCGAACAAGGCGATCAGGCGTGCGGCGAAAACGGCTTCGGCAGGATGTCCGAACCTATGGAAATCTGCAACCGTTTAATGGCTGAACCGGCCCCACACTGTTTAAGCGGACTCAAGGTTTTAATCAGTGCCGGGCCCACCCGCGAGCCCTTGGATCCGGTGCGTTATATCACCAACCGCAGCTCCGGCAAAATGGGCTATGCATTGGCCAATGCGGCACTCAAAGCGGGCGCCAAGGTCACACTGGTCAGCGGCCCTGTATCGTTAGCCGCGCCAGTTAATGCAGACCTAATCAATGTAGAAACCGCCGCGCAAATGCATGAGGCGGTTATCGCCAGAGCCCCAAAACATGACATTTACATCGGCGCCGCGGCTGTTGCGGATTACAGCCCTGCTTTCGTGGAAAACGAAAAAATAAAAAAACAGGACGGCCAAACCACGCTCACGTTAACGCTCCAAAAAACCAGAGATATTCTCGCGGAAGTTGCACAACTTCCAGGCCGCCCGTTCACGGTCGGATTTGCTGCGGAAACCCATGATCTTGAACAATACGCGCTGGATAAATTGACGCGGAAAAATCTGGATATGATTGCAGCGAATTGGGTAGGGCGCGATCAGGGCGGTTTTGACAGTGAACAAAACGCCTTGCAGGTATTCTGGAAAAACGGCCAAAGAACCTTGGCAATGACCGACAAAAATCGCTTGGCCGAGCAACTAATCAGCTTAATCGTAGAGAGAATGGAACATGAAAGGTAGAACAAAAATACAGCTTAAAATTCTGGATGGGCGCTTAGGCAAAGACATTCCGTTGCCTGAATATGCCACATCCGGTTCGGCGGGATTGGATTTACGCGCCTGCCTGGATGAGCCGATCGAGTTGAAACCGGGCGAAACGGTATTGATTCCCACCGGACTGGCTATTCATATTGACGATCATCAATTGGCTGCGGTTCTGTTGCCTAGATCCGGCCTGGGGCACAAACATGGCATCGTGCTGGGCAATCTGGTTGGGCTGATTGATTCGGATTATCAGGGCCAGGTTTTCGTATCCTGCTGGAACCGGGGAAACACGGCTTTTACCATCAATATCGGCGAGCGCATCGCGCAAATGGTTTTTGTGCCGGTAGTGCAGGTGGAATTCGAACAAGTCGCCGAGTTTGATCAAAGCTTGCGCGGTACCGGCGGTTTTGGCCATACGGGCCGCCATTAAGCCGTTTTTTCCATGGAGCCATACAAATGATACGATTATTTTCCTTATTATCAGCGCTGGCTGTTTTGATGATTGTAACTGCCGGAGCAGGCGTTTACTGGATCAGCGCGTCCCAAATCGCGCAATCAAAGCAGGACTCAACAGCCGCTGTTGCCAAGAGTGTCGCATTAGGCATCTCGGCACAGATCAATTTGTTAACCGACATATTGGAAAAAATGGCGCAGGATCCCGAGGTGCTGGCTGCGGTTACCAGCGCAGACACGGCCCAATTAATCTCAGCATCCGAAAAACTTGAAAAACATTTACCTTTCGCTCTGAAGGTCAGGCTGTTATTGCCCGGCGTCAGCGAACTGGATGACAAAAGCATACCCAAAATGGGTTATGCCGATCTGGATATGGTGCGGGAAACGTTTAGCAAAAACCAGTTGCCGGCAATACAGGGCGATAGCGGACCTGACAGGCATTTGGCGGTAACCCGCAGGATCATGCAAAACGGCCAAGTGGTCGGTGTCATTTTGGCCAGCTTGAAATATGACTTTATCAGTAAAATCGTAGAAGCAGCGGAGCTAAAAAACGGGCATCTTGAACTAAGGCAAGCAACGTTGGTGTTAGGTGCTGCCGGCGGACCGGTCAGTGCAGAGCAAGGCAATGATTTGCAAGTACCCGTTGCCAACACCGGCTGGCAATTGCATTATCAGTATATCGACAGTGCAAGTTTCGAAAATATAGCAATTATCGCCGGCACGATCGGTATTTCTGCGGTGCTGTCGCTGCTGGCTTTTTTTATGGGGTACCGGAAGCTTTCGGCTCATTTGACACATGACTTGGGCAGCGTGCTAAAAGCCTGTAAGGACATGATGACTAATAAACTGCAGGGCACTTACCCGGTTAAATTAGCAGAAGTTAACCTCGTTATTTCAACCTTGGCGCAGTTCAAACGGGTTTTGGATAATGAGCACAGCGATAAAGTCGACGTTAAAAGCATTGCCGAAATGAACGACTTTTTTGCTGACTTCGACGACTTCATGGCCGCGCCTGCTTCCGACAGTCTGGTGACGTTTTCTCCAAGCAGTGAGATTCAATCAGCCGCCACGCCGGAAACAAAAGCGGCCGAGCAACGCATCGAGCAATCGCCTAACGCACCAGACGACAATGCTGATAAACCCGCTATCCCGCCCAACAAGCCGGAAATAGTTGAAAAAACCGTGCCGGACTTTTTTGAAATGCCCGTTTCCACAAAAAAAACCACTGCCGCCAGCATGATTTTCAGGGCTTATGATATCAGAGGCATAGCCGGCAAGACGCTAACTAAAGAAGTGGTTTACGACATTGGCCGCGCGCTCGGCACCCAGGCTAAAGAACATGGCTGTAAAAAAATCGTGGTCGGCCGCGATGGCAGAACTTCCAGCCCTGCACTGGCGGAAGCCTTGGCTAAAGGGCTTATTGCGACCGGGCTCAATGTGCTGGATATCGGCATGGTGCCTACGCCGGTGCTTTATTTTGTCGCAAGGCACACTGAAGGGCGCTCCGGCGTGATGGTTACCGGCAGCCATAACCCTGCCGACTATAACGGCCTGAAAATGGTCATCAACGGCGAAACACTGGCCGGCGAAAAAATCCAGCAACTTAAAACCTGTATCGACAATCAAGCCTATACTGCGGACAAGCCCGGCAACATCGAAAAGAACAGCCAATTCAGCAACGAATATATAGGCCTTATTTCTGAAGATGTACGAATTGCCAAGCCCATGACCGTTGTGCTGGACTGCGGTAACGGCGTTGCCGGCGAGCTGGGCCCCATGCTGCTGAAAGCGCTGGGTTGTGACGTGAAGGAGCTATTTTGCGACATCGACGGCAGCTTCCCTAATCATCATCCGGATCCCAGCAATCCGAAAAACCTGACTGAATTGATCTCAACCGTCAAACATTACCAGGCCGATCTCGGCATCGCTTTTGACGGCGACGGCGACCGTCTGGGCGTTGTCGATTCAAACGGTAAAATCATCTGGCCGGACCGGCAAATGATGCTGTTTGCCAAAGATCTGCTGGCAGGCAAACCCGGGGCGGAAATCATTTACGACGTAAAATGCTCCCGACATTTGACCGATCAGATTACTAAATACGGCGGCAGGCCGATAATGTGGAAAACAGGGCATTCATTGATGAAAGCCAAGCTCAAAGAAACCGGCGCAAAATTGGCCGGAGAAATGAGCGGACACATTTACTTTAATGACCGCTGGTTCGGTTTTGATGATGCCTTATATGCGGCCGCGCGTTTGCTCGAAATACTGTCCAAAGACACGCGCAGCAGCGCCGAAGTATTTGCCGGTTTTCCCGACAGCATCAATACTCCGGAATTGAATATCGCGCTGGAAGAAGGTGAAAACTTCACCTTTATGAACAGCTTGCTTGCAGAAGCGGAGTTTATCGACGGCAAAATCTCCGATATAGACGGATTGCGCGTCGACTTCCAGAACGGCTGGGGACTGGTGCGGGCATCAAACACCACACCGTCACTGGTCATTCGTTTTGAGGCCGATTCGGAAGCGGCAATGCACAGTATTCAGGATCAATTCAGGCCGTTGATGAAGAAGATCAAACCCGGCATTGCCTTGCCTTTTTAGCAAGCGTAAAAATTTTATCGATGAAGAAACCTTACAAAGACAAAGTTAAATACTGCCCGACTTAGGTTTCTTGTACAATAGTGCTGCTAGAGAAATCGTAGTTTTATACTCAGTTTTTAACTCAGGAAAGCATAATGAAAAAAATCAAACTCTTACTTGCGGCATCCTTGTTTGGCTTATCAAGCATGGCTGCATTTGCCGATACCCTGAATTCCAACAAAGACATCATCGGCAGCTGGTTTCTGGAATATACAAAAAAATCGCCGGAAGATACTGAAAAAAAACCTATGGGCATGACCTGGGTGATTGATAACAGCCAACTGACCCAAAAAGATATTCCTCAAGTCAGAGGCAACCCTTACGATGCGCCGGCAGTTGACTATATTGTTGAAGACGGCAATTTAAAAGTCAGCATACTGGGCAGAGCGGGCAAGTATGATGTTTACTCTTTAGTGGAAAAAACCGATACCACAATGGTGCTTAAAGACAGTAAGTACGGCACCTACATGTATTTCACCAAAAAATAGACCGCTCCCGCCGAGACTTAAAACTTAAGTCTCGGCAACCTCGCTTACGCTCACCTGCATTGCTCTAGCTCCTTGCCTTGGGGGCACCGAGAATGCCCTCTGTATTACTCTTTGCACATCCTCACACTCCGTTTGCTTCCTTGCCGTGACAGCACAAACAAGAGCCAGTTACCCCCTCTGCTTTCCAAGCAATTGCTATTGCTTTTGTTTGGATGGATAATCGAATGATTTTAATGGATAATATATGTCTATTTACTTGATCTAACCTACGCAGTGAAGCAATGAAAAAAAAGATAGAGGAACTTATCCTGCAATCCGTCGAAATACTTAAATCGGACGGTGTTCTCGCCCAGGAAATCATCCCAACCATTAATATTGACCGCACCCGTGACCCGCAACACGGTGATTTTGCTTCGAACCTGGCATTAACGCTGGCTAAACAAGTAAGCACAAACCCGCGCCAACTGGCTGAAAAACTGATTGCCGCATTGCCTCAAGATGATGCCATTGTAAAAGTTGAGCTGGCTGGCCCCGGCTTTATCAATTTCTTTATCGATCCCACAGCCCAATATCAGATTGTTAAGCAAATTCACGACGAAGGCCGAAAGTTTGGCTTGAGTCATGTCGGCGCCGGCAAAAAAGTTCAGGTCGAGTTCGTTTCCGCCAATCCTACCGGACCTTTGCATGTGGGTCATGGACGCGGAGCCGCCTATGGCTCGGTGGTTGCCGATTTATTGCAGGCAGTCGGCTTTGACGTGCATCGCGAATATTATGTCAACGACGCCGGCCGGCAGATGGATATCCTTGCCACCAGTATCTGGCTCAGGTACCTTGAAGAATGCGGCGAAGTCGTGCATTTCCCCAGCAACGGCTATCGCGGCGAATACGTGCGCGAAATTGCCAACGACATTCACAACAACACCAACAATGATTATCGCAGACCGGCAGAGCTGGTATTTGAAGACATTCCCCTGGATGAGCCTGCGGGCGGCGACAAAGAAGAACATATCGATGCGCTGATAGCCCGCGCTAAAACTTTGCTGGGGCCATCGCTATACCAGGACTTTTTTCAAGTAGGCTTGGACAATATTCTGGATGACATCAAGATCGATTTGAGCGAATTTGGCGTCAATTATCAGGAATGGTTTTCAGAACGCCAATTGATGGATGACGGCTCAGTGGAAAAAGCGCTGCAACGCTTGCGTGACGGCGGCCATCTTTACGAAAAAGACGGGGCGACCTGGTTCGCCTGCGCCGATTTAGGCGACGAGAAAGACCGGGTGGTTGTCCGCGACAACGGCCAATCCACTTATTTTGCGTCCGATATCGCCTACCACATGAACAAGCTGGACCGCGGCTTCGACCGGATCATCAACGTTTGGGGTGCCGATCATCATGGCTACATCCCCCGGGTCAGAGCGGCTATGACGGCTTTGGGCGCTGATGAATCGAAATTAAAGGTGTTACTGGTGCAGTTTGCCTCGCTGTATCGCGGCGAAGAAAAAGTACAAATGTCGACCCGCTCCGGCGAATTTGTCACCCTACGGCAATTACGCAATGAAGTCGGCAAAGATGCGGCGCGTTTCTTTTACGTGATGCGCCGCTCCGAGCAGCACATGGATTTCGACCTGAAACTGGCGACCTCCCGGTCCAACGAAAACCCGGTATTTTATGTGCAGTATGCCTATGCCAGGGTGTGCAGCGTATTGCGCCAATTGGATGAAAAAAACCTGGAGCGCGATTTATTGCTGGGCATGACCAACCTGACGTTGCTGACCGAAGAGCATGAAACCAATCTGCTGGGTACCTTGGCGCGCTATCCTGAAACACTGGAGCGGGCGGCATTGCAGTACGAACCGCATCAACTGATTCAGTACCTGCGCGAGCTGGCAACCGAATTCCATACTTACTATAACGCGCATCAATTTCTTGTTGATGATGCCAAAATTCGCAATGCAAGGCTCAATTTGATCTGCGCTGTAAAACAGGTGTTGGCAAACGGCTTGGACTTGCTGAATATCAACGCACCTGAAGCAATGTAAAATGGCTAAAGACTACAAACATAGAACGCAGAGTAAGAATACCTCCTCGTACAGACAAAACTCAAGCCCCAAAAGCCTCAGTCTGTGGCGGTGGATGCTGATTACCGCATTGATTATTTCGTTTGTAGTCTTTCTGGTTTATTTGCGCAGCACCGGCTCAAAGCAAGTCACTCCTGAGCAAAATATATCCGCCCAGCCTGAGGAGATAAAAGCCGAAGCGCCCAAGCAGGAGAAAAAACCCGAGCCGGGGCCGGTGCTGCCGCAATTTGATTTTTATACCATCCTCCCGGAAAAAGAAGTCATCGTGCCGGATTATGAAATCAACACGCGCGCCAGAGAAGAACGCGTAGGGCAGGCGAAAATCGCCAGCTATATTTTGCAGGCCGGTTCATTTAGGGAATTTAAAGACGCTGACGCCTTAAGAGCCAAGCTGGCTCTAATGGGCATTGAATCCAAAGTTGAGAAGGCAAAAGTCGGCACTGTGGTCTGGAATCGGGTCAAAATGGGCCCTTATACCCAGATGGCCAGCGTTAGCACTATCCGGAGCCGGTTAAGGGAAAACGGCATCGACGTAGTTGTTATGGAAGTTGGCCGTTAATAAAAGCCTCTTATCCCTAACGAATACCAGCCCAACCAATTTATCTATTCCGTAGTCTTACCATCAAAATGTTCGTTATCGGCTTCTGCGTCATCGCGGCTATGATGGACGACGCCGTCCCGATGATTCGGCGGCGCATATAGCGTATAAAGCTTTAGCGGAACACTGTCGGTATTAATGATGTTGTGGTTCATCCCGGCCGGGACGATTATCGCGAAGCCCTCCCGGATAGAGGTCCGAACGCCATCAAGAACCACCTCACCGTTTCCCTCCTCTACGCGAAAAAACTGATCGAGCTTGTGAACTTCCGCTCCGATCTCTTCCTTGGGCTTTAACGCCATCACAACGAGCTGGCAGTGTTTTGCCGTGTAAAGTACTCGGCGAAACTCCTCATTCTTGACAGTAAGATCTTCGATATCCTGCACAAAGCCTTTCATAACGAACGACGCCCTTTTTGTTTTTGTCGGATGGGGGATCACACTGCTGCCTTAACCGTTAACTGAGCGGGACACGAAGCAGACAACAAGAAGCTTTAGCCTCGCCCAGCCAACAGTTATTTGGCAACCCCAGATCAACAGTCTGGAGCCGGTATATTTATTTAATGTATCGAGGGAGTTGTCGACCACTCTTTCATAGCTTGATCACCCGGACGATCTACTTTAACCCGCCCCCCTTCGGTTGAGGTCACCCAGCTTACCGGAATGTAATGGTGCTGCCCGGTCTTATCTTTATTCAACTTGATGACATCCTCTCCCTCCATGTGATCGACAGTGGCAAACTGGCCGTCTTGAGAACAGACAACCGGCATATCCGGCTTGATTGCGTCGGTATTAACGTTGGATCTAATCATAATCTTGCTCCTGTTAGCTCAATCTGAGCGGGTTGTAGGGATCAATATTAATCAGTAGTCAGGCAAGGCCGGTTATTCAATCTTTAACCGGATATCAACTTAATAGGCTAACCATCTCTGCCATCGACTCACCTGTATTGTGAATTTATACCTCCAACCAAAATCCGTCTGTTCGATTGCACACATAGAAAACGCTCACAACCTGTTTGCTATTAATAGTTTTTCAGGCACTTCCGGCATTCAATGCCACAACTGGACTGACTCATGGGCGTGTTGTCGCCGGACATGATCAAATCAGCAAACGCAATCTTTACGAGCGACGGCGGAGGCAAACCCGAACTCTACGAATTTGACGGTGAAACCCAGGCAAGAATGTTACTGGATAGAGTGATTTAGTGGGATGAATTGGTGGCGCGGTTGCCGGTTGATTATGAGTGTTTGGCAAACCCAAAGTAGCGACCGCGTCCAAAACATTTGAGACGGAATGACAAGCTCCGTCCCGCTTGGGGGCTTAATGCGCCGAGTGTGACGGCGCTGATTCTTTTATATCAGTTCTACGTAAAATATAGCGTTCTGCAAGTTTTCCGGAGATACGATTGCCATTGTTATCGAGCTGAGTAAGTATATTTTCGCCGACAACATATTGCCGTGTAGTTAAGCTATCGCGTGGCGTTAAAACAACCATATTGCGTTCATTGTCCGAAGTAAATTTCCCTTTTTCCACAAATTCCCTTTCTGATTTACCCACATATTGGGTGATCAAGATATAAGTGTTGTTTTTGTTCAAAGCGAGCGTCGCTTTAACGCCTTTACAATCGTCACAGGGTAAAAACCCGCGATAAACGCCCGGCCAATCAAGACTCTTTTGGCTATGATGGGCATTTTCATCCTTTGTCTCAGCCGTTTCAGCAAAAACAGAGCCGTAATTTGAAAAAATTGCGATGAAAAGTAAAAAAGCCAGGATTTGTTTAATCTGTTGTCTAAATGTTCGCATATTTTTTCTCAGCAAAAACGGCGGTAGTAAAAGTGGAATGGACAAGCGCAAGACAGCAAAAATCTCCTCACGGCAAGTCCAAACATTATATATTGCCCAGCCGAAGTTCTACGCCGGACGGTGTATGTTACCCCATCCGCAGGCTTTTCGCTGAAGCCAAAGATAGTGGCGACACTAAAACGTCGGGATGGGGCTATAAACTATGCCCCACTTGAAACTCAGGAAATAGGGGATTAAAAATCTACAGGTCGTAGAGCGGTTTCGCGTAGCAACCCGCCCTACAGCTTTATTGCCCATAAGTATCGCCCTCTTCAATCCCCGGAAGCGCCTGCTTATTTAGCGGATAAAGCCCAAGACCAAGGAAGCGGTGAAAGCTCGAATAGGGCCCATGCACCGGAATGGGATGCTAGGCCATGCTTCACCGGATTCCAATAGATGTAATCGCAATGTTTTTCAAAGTCACAGTCGTCCCGGATTTGATGTTCCCAATAACGCGGCTGCCAGACAGTTTGCGCCCGTTTACGCCGTTGTGATGGAGAGGGTGGTGATTTCAAGACATCCGGGCAACGGCGGGTAAAATAGTTTTTGATCGCGTTCCAGCGCATCGGATAATCATGGTCGTCCGGCGGCAACGTCCAAATACAATGCAGATGATCCGGCAGCAGCACGAAAGCATCAATGGTAAAAGGATGCGCCGATTTAACAGTTCGAAACGCCGCACGCAGCAATTCGACATTGTCCGGTTCGCAGAGAAATTTACGTCGCCGGAAAGTCACGACAGTGAAAAAATAAGTGCCTCCGGGAGTTTTAGCGCGCCGATATTGCATGATGAAGATTCCGAATAGTAGGTCGGGCACCAACAGTAGGCGCTTTAGGCGACAGCTTTTCCGTTGCCCGACATATTAGCGCCCGGAAATGAAATGAAGGTGCAAAGTCATAAGGCGGTTCCGCTTTAAAAATTCGAAATGTCGGGCATAAACAGCATGCCCGACCTACGAGACTGTCCGACTCGACCGTTAAGTTGGGCTGATTTTTTCTCATAATTGTAGTTTGACGCCTACCGTTCCCCAAATACAACTTGCTTCCAAGCTGACAGTTACCGAAACTTTGCGATAATTGAGTCACCAAGGTTCACTCCGGCAATTCCACGATCTTTGATTTCAGTCGCAAGTTCGTCGCAATAAACATTCAGAGTAATGTCAGCCAGTGCGGCCGCTTGTGCGTCTGGTGCCCCTAGCAGGGCCTCATTCAGCTCTCTCGCTTGGGCTACAAAATACGCCCCGATAAGGTGATAACTTGCGTGAAGCGATGCAGCTGCGTGGCGCACCTGGTTACCATCATCGACGAACTTCACATTAAAGCCTCGACTTTGTGCTCTGCCACGACCTGTGCCGAAGGCGTAATATTTGTCCACGGTCTGAAGTATATTGAGATCATCTCTGCCAGCAAGGACGAAGCACATATCTTTGAGAACTGGAGAAACTTGGCCGGCAACGGTGTCAAGTGTCCAGAACCATGAGGCCCAATCATAGAAGTTGGCCATTGCGACCAAGTCATCGCTTTGGGTACCAGGAAAGTAGGTGAAAATCGCCTCTTTGCGCTCGTGGCGACGTCGAAGATCGTCATCTACAACGAATGCCAGCTTTACAGCGTTTGTCAATTGATCAGCGGCAACCAATAGGCTCTCGTCGTGCTCGTCAATAACAAGCTGTTTCATTCTGTGATCAGCCCAAAATTTCCGATCCCCCGCACTGAAGGCAGTCTTGCGGACTTGCCAACCCTCCTGAAGCAGAAAGTCAAGCGAGTCCGCTGTACGTGAGCTTGTTTTCGCTTGACCCAAGACAGCGTCTCTGACGAACTGGCGGCCTGCGTCATCAGTCACGTTGCTGGGGCCCTTTGGAGCACTAGGCTTCGCCCCGAGTATTGTACTCAGCAGCGAACCATACATACCTCCGGCACCCGTTGACAGGATCGAATTCGACGCAGACTCCCTCGCCAAATCGGAAACATCAGCATCCGAAACGCCGTGGTCTTTTGCATTTTTCAACACATCTTGGTCAACTAAGGAGTTGTCGAATCGCTCCGTGGGCGACGGCCTATCTCCGCTATTACCACTGCTCTTCGATCGATCCGGGAACGGATTGGTCCACTCGCTTGGATCGTTGACAGCACCATTGTTGTTAGCCGCTTTCCCGCTGCCGAATGCCGAACCGATGTTGCTACCCGTCAGCTTCGGTGGCTGTGCGCTCTCGATTAGCTTGCCCATAATCTCGGCCACTTGTTCGCGAGTCGACTGGTCGCGGAAGATGTCGGGTTTGGCGAGCAACTCCAGTGCTTTGGCGATGGCCTCGCCGGGTGCTGGCAAATCAGGCGTGCCTTGAATGCCGAGAGTCGGTGCGCCCATGGCATCTGGCGTGAGTCCCTGATACGCCCCGCGCGGCCCAGCCGTGAGTGTTTCTATATTTGGCAACAGCGACACCGGCAATTCGTCGAAATTCCACAAACGTGTGATGTCGCGCTTTTCGGCGGAGTTGCAGTGGCCCATGTGTGCTTCGGCAAAGATGCCGCGTGTAGGCAACGTGATGATGCTTTGCTTGGGCATCAGCTTGGCGAGCGTATCGGGTAACGCTTCGCGCGCAGCACTCGGCAACGTCTTGCCGGTATAGCGAAACGCCAAGTGATTGCCGCTCATCGCTAACGGTGTGTCGGACATGCCGGCGAGCAAATTGCCGACATAGGCGGAAATGCGTTGCCGCCGCTCGCGTGGGTCCATCAACAACCACACGTACGAGTTGTAGTAGTACTGGTTGGCATTGAGATGATTGACGAGCAGATCAGCAAGCTGCTGACTCGACAATCCCTGTTTCTTATCGGACGTCGAAGTTGATGTTGTCGTGGTTGGCGCTGGCGGGGCCATCGGCAACGGCGCGGGCAAGCCGCTCAAATCAGCGTTGATACCTTGCTCTACATAGTCGTCATTGTCTCTGCTACCGAATAGTTCACCGCTATTGCCAGTAAATGCGTAGCTACCGATGACCACAGAACCGCTCGACAGATCGACTGTGATGGAGACTTGATTCAGATTCCAGCCATCCGCGTTGCGCATGACCTCATGCACGCCAGGGACCGGCCATTGCACAGGCCGCCACTTGATCGCAAATCCTTGAATGTCGCGAACATTGATGCTTTGTGGAATGTCGGCAGTGAATTTGGCGAAGCACCAGCCATCGCTCTCTTCGTAGCGAATAACCCAGTTCGGAATCGTAGCGCCCATCTGCGAGAGCGTTCTGAATTTTTCCAGTGATGCTCTGAACAGCGGATGCGGAATTATCGAGGTATCAATCAAGGTGCGCGTCGTCCCATCGTTCATGCGCGCGATCAGTTGAATGTCGCCTGCAGTATCGGCTGGTGCTTCATATTTTTTGGGTCCTGATTTCCACCGCCATCCCGTTTTGAATTCGATGACAAAGCGGCTTGCCATCACTGCATTCGATGTCACTACGGGCGTAGACACGTCGACGACCACTGGCGCGCCGGACTCGACTTCGTCTTCCACATGCGCGGCGATTCGCTCCAGTGCCGCAAAACCGACGCGATAGCTTTCATCCAATAGCACCGGTTCGAGCTGCGCACGAAACCGCCGCGCGAGATTCGCATCGAACGCGAACATATCGACCGGAACCAAAATCGCGGTGTCGGCGCGCAGAAACTTCGTTGTCACCGCCAAGTGACGCAGCACTTCGTAATACAGGATCGACAGCGAATGCCCGCGATTCATGTTGGCTACAATTCGAGTGGACAAGTAATTGCTTTCAGCTTGAGTCGCCTGAACGATCACCGAGCTATTTTGACTGCGCACTAAGTTGCTTCGTTGCAGAGTTTCCAGGTGCACATCTTGATGCGCGTCGGCCGAGACATCGCGCTTGCCTTCGGTGTTGGACGTGCCGTAGCCAATCGAATGACGCCCGGCAGCGGAGATTCCATATTGAGGAATTTGAAAGTCCATCGCGCCCGCCAACCCGGCCATGAAGGTGGAACCGGATTGCTGTTCGGTGACGCGGCCTTTCACGATATCGTCGATATCGCGATCCACCGTTTGATCGTGCGTTAATTTGTCCGCTGAGGCGTTGGCGCCCAAGCGCGAACCGGCGTCGTTTCGTTGCCAATCGATCACCGCAATCTTGATGGCTTCGCCCGGCGCGAGCGCAAGGCTGTACTTCACTTCGCCCAGCGAATGCCCAAGCGACTTCCATTCTTGCTCAAACTCTAGAATCTGTCCCCACAAAATTCGATGATCCAACGGCGGCGTGCCGTTTACGGAAGGAATGGTTGCTTTCACACCGTCTTTCGATGCGGCAACGTTGTGCACCACAACGTGATACATTGAGTATTGACGCAGCGGCAATCTGGCGGGTGTTAAGTGTTCGCAACCATCGCCTTCGCCGGTTTTGATTGGACGGCGCGACACAAAAGAGGCAGGCGACAGCTCGTAGTCCTTTTGATCAGGATCATCTACGTGTCCTACTGGACCTGTGGCGGATAATTCGTCGGCTTGTAAATACAACGCATCGTCTGTGCCGCTTATGAAATCAAGCAATGTTGCGCCGATTGCCGCCGCGTTCTGCACTGACAAAGCGGCCTTGAATTCCGGGCGTGCGTATAACAAGGCATACAAGCCGCGCACATCGAGGATGTCGATAGCGCTAGCCGCGCTGCCTTCGATCCCCAACGCCAACTTTGCTTGACGGCTGGTCAAACCAAAGACCAGAAACATCAGCACCATGTTCCGATAGCTGTCGGACAAGCTAGCAAAATCGATGCGACCGTAGCCCATGTGATCAGTGCGAGTTGTTGCTATTAGCAAACCGTCATCAATCTTGCTGATTTCAGTAATGAACTCAAAAATCGGCGAATCCTCGAGCCTGTTTGCGACTGCTTCGAAATGCTCGCGAGCAACACCTTCGGACGAAACCTTGCCATCGATATGCAATCGCAAATTGACAATCGTACCCGGTGCCGGTTGGCGTCCGTTTAAAGTAAAGAACCTAATCTTCATAATAAACTCCCTTCCAAGGTTAGTTGATGGTGCATTGGATGTGCCCAACGTAGAAATAACGGGACGCGGTGAAGTGAATGAAGATTAAGCATAGATTATGTCCGCGTTCCCGTTGATTGTTATGTTAGGGGTTATTGATATGAGTGACGACTGCTTTAATACCGACAAGGTGGGGATTTTTGTTCAGATAAATCCACGCCCACTCTGTGATGTTGAATGGAAAGACATAACCGATACTCTCATCGGCTGCGGTATAGATGATATTCGCCTTTCTAAGCCCCGTAACTACGCCGCTCATGGGGTCGAGGAGAGATGTCTTACTCTTTTTTCGAGGTATGTCCTAAGGATATTTTGCTCATCGGCGGTAAGAGATTTGAGGCGGGCATGTCCGACCCGCAAGTGCCGATAGAAGTTATTCCACTTGAGTACCCATGTGATGAACATGATGAAATAGTGGCAAAAAACAATAGCGAAGGAAATTACAAAAAGACTGCCAAGATAAAACTTACCGTCTGTCCGCCATTGAGTTATTCCGAGCTGATCGAGGATGTCAAGCGGCGCAAACAAGCCAAAGGCGGACACCGCCAAAAGTGGCAGGAAATAATAGCCTGGTGTTTTAAGCCATTCAAGAGCGTGTTTTAGCCAGTCGAGCATACCGTGAAAACCCCTAACTAATATTAGACATCCTAATTGACGCAAAACTTTGCGTCATTTTGATGGCTAAATATGTTTTAAAATTAAAATTCATTATTATTTCATTTATTTGCATATATTTAGCACATCCTAAAATAAACCCGGATAGCGTCAAATAGAAGCACAAGCGATCTAGGTATAAATACTTATTGCGAAAGCGGATAATAAACTTAAACGCTAGATGCAGCAACGTTAAACCCCTTCCTCCTTATCATCCTCCTCAAGAGCCATATCCGAAATCTCCTTCAAACGGGAGATAGCCTTGCAATTAATGCTGCCTTCGGGGTATAAGCCGTCTTTATCTAACGCGCCAGCCGGTTCCCCAGTCAACAGTTCCATTGTTTCATCGACGCAGGACACCGCATAAACCGCAAACTTGCCTGCCGCCACCGCGTCGATCACTTCCTGTTTCAGCATCAGGTTGCGCTTGTTGGCGGTCGGAATGATCACGGCATGCTCGCCGTTGAGGCCGCGCGCCTGGCATAGCCTGAAGTAGCCTTCGATTTTCTCGTTGACGCCGCCCACGGCCTGGACTTCGCCGTACTGGTTGATGGAGCCGGTCACCGCAAAACTGTGCTTGATCGGCGTCCGGGTCAATGCCGAAATCAGGCAGCACAGCTCGGCCAGCGAGGCGCTGTCGCCGTCGATATAGCCGTAGGATTGCTCGATCGCAATGCTACCGGATATCGCCAGCGGAAATTGCTGGGCATAGGTGTGCCCCAAGTAGCCGGTCAGGATCATAACGCCTTTGGAATGAATGGCCTGGCCCAGTTCCACTTCCCGCTCAATGTCGACGATGCCTCGGGAGCCGGGATAAACGCTGGCGGTAATACGCACCGGCGCGCCGAAACTGCTGCCGCCGACTTCCAGCACGGTCAGGCCGTTGACTTTGCCTATCGCCTCGCCTTCGGTATCGATCAGTATGGTGCCGGCCAACATTTCTTCGAGTATGTTCTCGGGCAACCTGCCGTTGCGGTGTTCTCTTGCGCCCAAGGCTTGTTCGATATGCTTCCGGTCGCAAACCGGCTGATTGTCCCGCTTGCAGAACAGGTTGGCCTCACCGATGATTTCCAGCGAATCTTTGATGCGGGCGGAAAAATGATGCTGGTTTTCGGCAATGCGGCAGCTGTACTCGATCAGGCATTCGATAGCCGATTTTGTTAACGGCTTAGCTCCGGAGTCTGCGGCGTGCTTGATCATCAGCAGTATAAAACGCTGCATCGTCTCATCGGTGCGCGGAATGTAATCGTCAAAATCGGCAAGGATCTTGAACATCTCGTTAAATTCATCATCCATCTCTTCCAGCAAATAGTAGATATCTCTGGAACCGACCAGTATCACTTTAACGTTCAGCGGGATGACTTCGGGCTTGAGGGTGATGGTGTTGATGCCCAGATCCGAATAAGGCGATTCGATTTCAATAAAGCCGGATTTCAAGGCGCGTTTCAGGCCTTCCCAGACGAACGGATTAGTCAGCAGTTTTTCGGCTTCAAGGATCAAATAACCGCCGTTGGCCCGGTGCAGGGAACCGGCGCAAATCCGTCGATAATTGGTGACCAAGGTGCCTTGGTCGCTGACATATTCAATGCGCCCGAACAGGTTTTGGTAAATCGGGTGCGGCTCGCAGATAACCGGCGCACCACCTTCCTGTTTGTTATCGACCAGAATTTTGGGCGCATACAGCTCGGTCAGCAATTGTCGTTTTGCAGTCGTATTGTCTTGCTGTTCCGGCGTCCGGCTCGGCATCAGGTAATCGGCAATGGTGTTGCAGAGGTTCTTTTTGATTTCTGCCAAATAGGTGATAACGTCATCAATATTTTGGTAGCTGTCGTTCAGTTCCGCAAACAACGGCTCTATCGCCATACTGATAGTATCATTGTCCAGTTGCCTGATTTTCTCCACCATTTCTCTACGCCACTGGGGCAATTCCAGCAATACGTCGCTCAGGTATTCTTCCAATTCCGCGACATGCTTGTGAAAGATTTCCCGCTCCTGTAGCGACAATTGGCTGAATTGATCGTCATTCAAAACCTTGTTGTTTTTGATAGGTGAAAATGAAATCGTCTCATTCTCCCTAAACAATGCAGTATTTAACGACTGGGCCTTTTTATCGACCAGATCAATGGCACTGTTATAGCACTGACTAAACCGGCGTTCGATAGCACTCTTTTTTTGCTGATAGGTAGGGCTTTCAAAGACTGCGGGAAAGGTGGCCAGCAGATTGTCGATCAGTTTTTCAATGTCCTTGCAAAGCACTTGACCATGCTCTGCGGGCAATTCAACGGCTACCGGTTCTCTCGGGTTTTCGAAATTATCGACATAAGCATAGGATGGCGGCGCGGGCAGTGTTTTGGCATGGGCATCCAGATGATTGGTAATCATCGACAACCGACCCAAGCCCGGCTCGCCCATCACAAAAATATTGTAGCCGGGATTATTCATCATGACGCCAAACCCCAGCGCAGACTGGGCTCGGACTTGGCCCAAAATGGTATCGGGCCATTCAGGCGCGTTAGGGAACTCAAAGCCAGCCAAATCGACATTCAGTTTCAGTGATTCAAGGGGAAGCTTTGAGCGATTGGACATGATCAAAAGAAGTTCTCAGGTTACAAAAAAACGCCGATTCTACCATTTTTTGCCGCATTGTCCGATTTGAACCCAAAGGCTTCGAAACAGGGAACTTTCAATATCGGTCAGAAAAGGACCGAAATCGTTCGTTTACTTATGCAGTTTGCCCGTATAAATTCAGGCAATCCTGAAAGCTTTTATGTCATGTTATTGTTTTATAACTGTCATCTAAATTTAACGGTAAAACGGCATAATGGGCTCGATTTTAATGAAACGTAGGGCATTTTGATGATTATCAATTGGGGCACGAACAAGGCACAGCAGTTATTAACGAAACAAGATGACGAACTTAACGCCAGCTTTGATTTTGCATTAAGCCCTGAAATGATGGCGTTGCTATATGCGCAGAATGCCGACTGCATGAATGCAAGTCAACCGGCCGAAAACGTCAACGCGACCGCTATAATGCAATTTGAACTTGATGAGTATGAGTTAGCGTTAACCTGATGTAAATCGGTTAACGCTTTATAGAATTATAAGTAGGAGCTGCTAAAGCTTTGACCACATCCTTGTGGATCATGCAATCTCTATTGCTTCACAATTAAACTGTTATTAACCGTCTTCACGCCTTTAACCGTTCTTGCGAGCTCTACCGCTCTGGCGGCGGCGGCAGCGGAATCCACAAACCCGCTTAACTGCACCACGCCCTTAAAAGTTTCTACGTTGATTTGTAACAGTTTAAGTCTGGAATCGCCCAGTATTGATGTTTTAACCTTGGTGGTCAGCACAGAATCATCCAGATATTCTCCGGTGCTTTCATGTTTAGCGCCTCCAGCACACCCCGCAATCAACATTGTCAATAAAAAAACCATTATTAACTTGAATTTACTCATTATATTTAACCTTTGTAAAATTTAGGCTTAAGTTTAAAAAACGATTGTTCCGGCGTTAAATTTCTATGTTCGACGCACCGCTATATGCGTCGGCACTTGCTCCGTGCATCGCCTCGGCAACCGTTCCCTGCGTTGCTCTACCTCCTGCATCCCTGCAGTCGTAAAGCGCCTACTGTTGGAGCGCTACCTCCCCTGCATCCTTCCATCTGTCTTTTGCTAATTGCAGCACAGATCAGTATCTACAGATGCTGAAAGTCATCCTCTTACAAATAATACAATAATATCGGGTAGATGTATTCCACGCACTCAATGCTGCTGAGTTTGTGGCCTTGATGGAGCGAAAAGTGATTTAAAGGCGGACCGGTTTTGTTCCTGTTTAAACGCCTCAAAGCATGAGGCAAAGTCTTTGCGGGCGCGACATTTACGAGCATCAAGATTCTGAACCAACACGCCTATCGCTAAAAAGGTATTGGCGGGGATATTCAGGGCCATCATTTCCTCACTGAACAATTTCAGGCTTTGCTCCTGAACGGCATAGTCCTGAAAGTCGCCCAAAACCTCCTGAAGCCCTTTCAGGCTTTTAATCAGGCCCTTTATTTGCTGCTCCGCATAAAGGCTTTGGAAGAATTCCATCAAGTAACGCAGTTTTTTACAGGTTTTTCTTAAGTCATGTAATGCCTCAGACGGCGATACATCGGTAATGGCATCACCTTCTTCTACAACGCGGGCAAAGACTTTCCATATTCTCCGGTCTGCCAGTTCTTTAATGGTCAGCCGGGCATTTTGCTCAAGCGGTTTGCTGTATGAGGGCTCTTTTAGGTATCGCTCCCATTCAGCCAAGGTGGACAGATATTTGGGAGATTGCAGTTTTTTTGCCAGCTCCTTCCGGGCTTTTTGCTGTTTGGCACATAAAAAATCATGTAAAGGCTTGATGTCTTCCCTGATTGAAGCCGGCAGGCTGTTTTTGTAATGCTCAAAATTCAGCAGATAAACATCCAGATCCCGAGTCGGCCCGGTGATCTGACCCAGCCAGGAGAAAAAATCGACATAATAGGCGCTGATGTCGGCAGGCAGTATGCCTTTAATTTGGCTGAGTCCCGCACGGGTTCTTCTGACCGCAACCCTAAAGTCGTGCAAAAATTCGCTGTCGATATTCGCAATAGTACCCTGCTGGTTGGCTTTGATGGCTTTTAGCAGGTGGCTGTAAATATACTTGCCGGCAATATCGGAGCGCATGCCAGGATCCAGGTTGATATTCAATTTTGATGAATAATCTTTAGGTTTGCGCCCCTGGGATTGCAGGGCTGTTAGCAGAATCGGTCTGTCCGCAGCTGTTATGCCCAGTGTCGCGGTCAATATCTTAACAATATGTTTAGCGGCCTTATCGTAGCCTTTTACCGGTTGCAACAAAACACGGTTATTGAACTGGCTGTATTCCTCGATTACCAGCCGGAGTATGATTTTTTCATCTTTATTAGTAACATTTAGATGATAAATGTAACAATCGAGAATACATACAGGCAACAATGCACGCATTTCCAACAGCGGAGCCAAGATGTCGCGTATGGGTCCGGGTTCGAACTCTTTGCTGAATGAAGGAACTTTCTTAAGCTCGAAACCGGCAGTAAGCAAACCGTTTTTAATCGATCTTAACGTTAAAAATGAGGCGGATTCTGCCTGATTAAACTCGCACGTGATGTCGTTTGAGTATAATCGCCAGTCAAAGCTATCGTAATAAGTTTTGCAGGAAGACCGCCTTGAAATCGTTTGTATGCCTGCCTCATGACTGAGTCCGGCGATAAACTGTTCAGCCGTTAAATTTGCAGGAAATTCAAATTCTGAAGACATATTTTTTCCAGGCATGTAAATTGGGAACTCATCTGATGGTTAAACCGTTAAGCGTAACCGGTCAGTATTAATTTTTGATAACACAAAATATCAATTGAGCGGCATGACTGGCTGCATGGAGCGATCGTTCCGAATGGCTATCTTGTGCCGCAAGCCGAGCATAACAAAAAATGCATTGTAATACTCTTGTCATATTGTGTTTAGATAATAGCGTTACTTTAAATTATTTGAGGTGTTGATCATGAAATTATCTTTTAAAAATAAGTCGCTGATCACTGCGATGGGTTTTGGTATTGCGGCATTAACCAGCGGCGTTGCCGGTGCCGTACAAACCGTTGATGCAGGCGTTCCTGAATACCAAAAAGCCAGCGGCATTTCCGGCAACCTGTCCAGCGTCGGTTCCGATTCATTGGCTAACCTGATGACCTTATGGGCTGAAGAATTCAACCGCTCTTACCCCAACGTAAACATTCAAATTCAGGCTGCGGGCTCTTCTACCGCGCCTCCTGCGCTGACCGAAGGCACGTCAAACCTGGGCCCTATGAGCCGGGAAATGAAAGATGACGAACTTGAGGCATTCGAAAGCAAATACGGCTACAAGCCGACCGCTATTCCGGTAGCTGTTGACGCGTTAGCGGTTCTTGTTAACAAGGACAACCCGGTCAAGGGCTTAACCATGGAACAGGTTGATTCGATCTTCTCTTCAACCAATAAATGCGGCGGCGAAAAGAGCATTGAAACATGGGGCGATGCAGGCGTTGCCGCTTGGGGAGCAAAAAGCATTCAGTTATACGGACGTAACTCGGTTTCCGGTACTTACGGTTATTTTAAAGAGCACGCTTTATGCAAAGGCGACTTCAAAAACAACGTAAACGAGCAGCCGGGTTCAGCGTCGGTAGTCCAATCAGTGACTTCATCGGTGAACGGTATCGGTTACTCCGGCATGGGTTATACAACTTCTGGCGTCAGGATGGTGCCTTTAGCTAAAAAAGGCAGCAAGACTTTTGTTGACCCAACCCCCGAGAATGCTGTGGCCGGCACTTACCCTTTGACACGCTACCTGTATATTTATGTCAACAAGAAGCCAAACCAGCCGCTGGCGCCGTTAGACAATGAGTTTATCAAAATGGTACTGTCCAAAACCGGCCAACAAGTGGTTATAAAAGACGGCTATATTCCACTGCCTGCAAAAGTTGTTGATAAGGTACTGGCTACGCTTAAATAAAGGTTTAAGGACGGGTTAAGTGTTGCGCAAGGATGCGCAAACAGGGACGTTTATTTTAATGTGTTATCTTCCCCCTCAGAAGTAAAACACACCGGACAACAATACGGCTGAGATTCACAAAGTGGATCTTGGCCGTATTGTTGTTTTTTTGTTATATCCTAATCACATTTAATTTCCTGTAGCTTCAGCATGTCAGAAATAACCCCCCCTATAAAACAACCTCTTTCGACTGTCAAGGATGCAGAAGGTACGACTCCACGAATGGAGAAGGTAGAGCAATACGCGGAGCAGTTGCCGAAGGAACCGATGCGATCCATAAAAATCGGTTCCGGCGAATATTACCAGCGCTGGCGGTTAATCAAAGATGTCTTGGCCCGTTATGGCGTAGTGGCTGGTGGCCTGAGTGTAATCCTGGCCATAGTGCTGATTTTCTTTTATTTGCTGTATGTGGTTTACCCGCTGTTTATATCGGCTACTGCGGAGCCGGTCAGCGAATACGCCGTGCCGGAGCAGGCGCTGGGCAACACCTTGCTGCTGGAGATGGAAGAGCAAAATGAAATAGGGGCTCGGTTTACCGATAGCGGTCAAGTGGTGTTTTTTGAGGCCGCTACCGGCAAAACCCTATTAACGCAGGCCGTGGCAATACCGGAGGGCGCTCATATCACCAGCTTTGCCCAGGGCAGCCCAATCAATGAAGGCGCAGTCATTTACGGTTTATCCGATGGCCGGGCGGTCATCGTTAAACATCAATACAAAGTCACTTATCCAAACAATGTGCGGGTTATTACGCCATCGCTTAAATACCCATTAGGCGAGCAACCTTTGGTGCTGGAGGATTCCGGCGCAGCTTTGGAAAAAATCGCGGTTAAAGTGGGCGAGAATGCGACGACGATAGTCGCAAAGGCAGCCGACGCTCCGCAGGGCCAAGGCAAGCTCCGCTTAATCAATTTTCAAAAAGAACAATCCTTATTTGCCGATGAGGCATCGTTAACGCGCACGGATTCGGTTCTGGAACAGTCGGCCGCAGGCATTGCGGATATTTTAATCGATAAGGACGAGTCCAACCTGTACCTGATCAGCAATGACGGACAGTTAGGCTTTTTTGACATTAACGACAAAAGCAGTCCGTCGATCAGGCAACAGCAGAATGTGGTTGATGCCGGCCAAAAAATCACCAGCGTGGCTTTTTTAAATGGCGATATTTCGCTGATGATCGGCGACTCCAGCGGCTTGGTTTCGCAATGGAGTATGGTTAAGGACAGTTTGAACCGTCCTGCAATGCAAAAAATCAGGTCCTTTAAAGTGTCTGATAAAGCGGTCGTTGCGATCAATTCCGAACAGCGACGCAAAGGCTTTATGACCACGGATGCCGACGGGGTTGTGGGTATTTATCATTCAACCGCCGAACGGGAAATGATTAAAGAGCACATCAGCGATGCCTTGCCAAGCGCTGCGGTTTTATCACCCAGAGCTAATACGATGTTAGTGCAGTCCGCAGACGGCAAAATGCATTTTTGGCGTATCGATAATGAGCACCCCGAAGTTTCAATCAAATCGCTTTGGCAGAAAGTCTGGTATGAGAGCTATCCGAAACCGGATTATGTCTGGCAGTCTTCTTCGGCAAACAATGATTTTGAGCCTAAATACAGCTTAACACCGCTGGTTTTCGGCACCTTGAAAGCGGCGTTTTATGCCATGCTGGTCGCCATCCCGCTGGCGCTGATGGGGGCGATTTATACGGCTTATTTTATGGCTCCGCGTATGCGCCAGTACGTGAAGCCTTCGATTGAAATCATGGGCGCGCTGCCGACGGTAATTTTAGGATTTCTTGCCGGTCTTTGGCTGGCTCCGTTCATGGAAGAACATCTGGCAGGATTTTTTGCCATGCTGCTGATTGTGCCTATCGGCGTCATGCTGTTCGCCTTTGCTTGGCAATTTGTACCCAAAACTATCGTCCATAAGCTTTCCGAAGGCTGGGATGCGGCGATATTGATTCCGGTCATTTTATTCAGCGGATGGTTGGCCTTTAAGGTCAGTGTGCCTTTGGAAACGTTTTTATTCGACGGCTCCCTGCGCGACTGGTTCAAGGCTGAATTGGGCATAGGCTATGACCAACGCAATGCGCTGGTCGTCGGCGTGGCGATGGGCTTTGCGGTTATTCCGACCATTTTTTCAATCGCCGAAGATGCCATTTTCAGCGTACCCAAACATTTGACTGTAGGCTCTTTGGCGCTGGGCGCTACGCCCTGGCAGACCATGGCCCGGGTTGTGTTGCTGACCGCAAGTCCGGGGATTTTTTCCGCCGTCATGATCGGTTTCGGTCGTGCAGTCGGGGAGACCATGATTGTGTTAATGGCGACAGGCAATACGCCGGTGATGGATTTGAGTGTTTTTCAGGGTTTACGTACCTTGGCTGCAAACATTGCTGTAGAAATGCCTGAATCGGAAGTTGACAGTACGCATTACCGGGTCCTGTTTTTAGCGGCTCTGGTGTTGTTTATGTTTACCTTTGTTTTTAATACGCTGGCCGAAGTCATTCGTCAGCGCCTACGTGAAAAATATAGCTCATTATGATCAGATTATGGTTTAAAAGCGGTACTCCCTGGGTATGGCTCAATGCTGCCGCGGTCAGCGCCAGCCTTATTATGGTGATTGGCGTGCTGGGTTTGATTTTAGTACGCGGAGCCAGCCACTTCTGGCCGTCGCCGCTTATAGAGTTCAGCTACCAGGAAAAGGACGGGCAGATCCGGACAATTATCGGTGAGCACATCGACACCAGCATTACGCCGGCCGCGATGGCCAAATCATCCGGCCATATCATGGCTGATGACGAAGAGACCTTGGTGCAATACCTGATTAAAGCCGGCAACCGGGATATTACCGGCACCGATTTTCGCTGGATAATGGAGCGCAATATTATGCAGCAACAAACGCCTGCGGAGCTGGTGGTGGTAGAGCGCCGGGAATGGGGTAATTTTTACGGCCGGCTGGTAGCGGTCAAGGAAAACGGCAGGATTATCGCTGAAGGCAAGGAAGCTTGGCCTGCTGTTCAGGCCCGGATCGATGAAGCCTTATCCGTTTTTGAAAAAATAGCCCATCTGGAAAAAAAGGAAGTCGGCGCAATTAACTACAGCCTGGAACAATTACGGCTTAAACAGAAGAAATTGCAGCTGGAAAATCGCTGGGATGCGGCAACGGAACAGCAAACGGCCGCTGAAAAAGCCGAGCTGGAAGCTGACTATAAAAAATATCAAGCGCAGTTAAGCGAACTGTACCAACAAATAAGACGGGATAGCCTGGTCGCAAAAACCGAAATCGGCAATGAAATCGAGATACCCTTGAACAAGGTGGTCAGGATTTTCCAGCCGAACACCATGAGCCTGTTCGATAAAACCGTGCATTATGGCGTTAAGGTGGTTGAATTTTTAACCGACGAACCGCGCGAAGCCAATACTGAAGGGGGGATTTTTCCGGCTATTTTCGGTACCGTCCTGATGGTGCTGATGATGTCGGTGATCGTGACCCCGTTTGGCGTTATTGCGGCGGTCTATTTGCGGGAATATGCCAAGCAGGGTTTTATCACCCGCTTGATCAGGATTTCGGTCAACAACTTGGCCGGCGTGCCTTCGATTGTTTACGGCGTATTCGGCTTGGGCTTTTTTGTCTATATCCTCGGCGGCAACATCGATCGGCTGTTTTTTCCGGAAGCGGCGCCTGCGCCGGTCTTTGGCACGCCAGGACTGCTGTGGGCTTCCATCACGCTGGCCTTACTGACCTTGCCGGTCGTCATTGTTTCAACAGAAGAAGGCTTGGCGCGCATTCCCAGGTCCATCCGCGAAGGCAGTCTGGCACTGGGCGCTACTAAACTGGAAACTTTGTGGCTGACCGTATTGCCGATGGCAAGCCCGGCGATGATGACCGGATTGATTCTGGCGGTGGCACGGGCAGCGGGCGAAGTGGCGCCGTTAATGCTGGTCGGCGTGGTCAAGCTGGCGCCGACCTTGCCGTTGGACGGCAATTATCCGTTTTTGCATTTGGATAGAAAATTTATGCACCTGGGATTCCATATCTATGACGTCGGCTTTCAAAGCCCTAATGTCGAGGCGGCGAGACCTTTGGTTTATGCGACATCATTACTGTTGGTACTGGTCATCATCGGGCTGAATTTATCGGCCATTTTAATCAGGAACCATCTGCGAGAAAAATACCGGGCACTGGAAGGTTAAATAAATGACAGCACAACACACACGTACACATGCCATTGATGTAAGTTCAATACTACGCGATCAGAAAAGAATTGATCAGCCGAACGAGCCCTGCATCAAAATAGAAAATTTAAATCTTTTCTATGGCGAAAAACAGGCTTTGCATAACGTCAGCATGGAAATGCACAAGAAAAAGGTAACCGCTTATATCGGTCCCAGCGGCTGCGGCAAATCGACACTGCTGCGCTGCATCAACCGGATGAATGACCTGGTTGATAACGTGACCATCGAAGGCAAGATCCTGCTGGATAATGAAAATATCTACGATAAGGCCGTTAACGTCGCCGCGCTGCGCAGACGCGTCGGCATGGTGTTCCAAAAGCCTAATCCTTTCCCCAAGTCCATCTTTGAAAATGTCACTTACGGGCTTAGAATTCAGGGCATTAACGACAAACGGATATTGGAAGAAACGGTTGAAAACTCATTGCGCGGTGCGGCGCTGTGGGATGAAGTCAAAGACCGATTGAACGATAACGCCTTAGGCTTGTCAGGCGGACAGCAGCAGCGTCTGGTCATTGCCCGGGCGATTGCGATCGAACCGGAAGTGCTGCTGCTGGATGAGCCGGCATCGGCGCTGGACCCTATTTCAACCCTGAAAATTGAAGAGCTGATCAACGAGCTTAAAGAAAAATACACGATCGTTATCGTCACGCACAACATGCAGCAGGCGGCGCGGGTTTCGGACTGCACAGCTTTTATGTTTATGGGTGAATTGATCGAGATGGGCGCAACCAGCGAGTTGTTTACCAATCCAAGAAAAAAGCAGACCGAAGATTACATCACCGGTCGATACGGCTAACCAGGAGCAAGCAATGGACAACAGCAAAATAGGACAACACATATCAGGCCAGTTTAATAAAGAGCTGGAAGACGTGCGCAACAAAGTCTTAACCATGGGCGGGCTGGTTGAGCAGCAGATAGAGCTGGCAGTAACGGCTTTTTCGACCGGTGACGTGGAAATGGCCGAGCTGGTCATCAAACAGGACAATCAGGTCGATGCGCTGGAAATGGCTATCGATCAGGAATGTATGCAGATTTTAGCCCTTAGGCAACCTGCGGCATTCGATTTAAGATTGCTGATCACGATAATCAAGGTGGTCAATGATCTTGAACGCGTCGGCGACATGGCTGAACGCATCGCCGAGATGGCAATCCAATTGTCCAGCACTGACAGCAAACGTGATCAATATTATGAGCTGGAGCACATGGCGGAACTGGTTCAGGAGATGCTACACGGCGCTCTGGACGTATTTGCGCGTATGAATGTTGAAGACGTGACCTCGATTACCGGCCTGGATGAAAATGTCGATCGCGAATACGGCAGCATTATCCGCCAGCTGATCACGAAAATGATGGAAGATCCGAGAAACATTACCCGTATGCTGGATGTACTGTGGATTGCCCGCTCACTGGAAAGAATCGGTGATCATGCCTGCAATATCTGTGAACATCTGGTTTACATGGTCAAGGGCGAAGATGTGCGGCATTTGACCCAGGAAGAATTGGAAAGGAAGATCAAGGGATAAGTTAGATTCGAGCGTCAGTGAGCACTGGCATTTCCGACGCACGATTAAACGAAGACCCGTTCTGCATTACATCGTTACCATGTTGTAATGCAGAACGTTTATGCAAATCTGTTTCAGAGTCGTCATCCCACAGGGAATGCCGGGATGACGAACCACATAAATCACGCCTTAAACTTATCAACCAAGCCGGTAATTCTTTCGATTTTTTGCCTGACCGTCTGGGTAAATACCGCTTCCCCTGACACCACTTTGATGGTTTTCTTAGCCCTGGTAATGGCGGTATACAATAATTCTTTGGTTAATACCGGATTGATGGCTTCCGGCAGTACGATCAACACTTCTTCGAATTCGGAACCCTGGCTTTTATGTATGGTCATCGCAAAAACGGTTTCGCAAGGTGGTACGCGCGCAGGCAGGTATTTTTTAACACTACCGTCGGGGCGCTGAAAATAGACCATCAATTTCCCGGTAGGGGCAATCCCTTGTGGTTGCCCTGATTGGGCAGGCACAAGGCCTGCCCCTACATTATCCGGCATGCAAATGCCGATATCGCCGTTATACAGATTCAGCGACGGATTGTTTTGCGTGACCATGACCGGTCGCCCCGGATACCACAAGCCTGACAGATTGATCCGCTTATGCTCGACAAGCTTTTGTTCAACCCGATAATTAATATCGGCAACGCTGTTTTTCCCCTGCCGGTTGGAACACAGCACTTGAAAACGGTTGAACGCCTTAAAAACTCTCTCAAATTCGGCATCGGCTTTAATCAACTGCAAATAATCCGCTTGTTGTGCCGCTATATAATCGATCAAATCTTCCTTGAGAAATTGCACTGCACTGTCACTTCCGTCCGATAAAATCTGCCAAGCGAGTTGATCCTGCTGGAGGTTGACCGCCTCGGCGAGCATTTTTATGGTACCGCCGAAACGATGCGATTGCCTTAACGTATAAACATTATTTTGCAGCGTTTCGGCCATGGCTAAATCCGCCAATACCGCGCCGGACTCCACCGAGGCCAACTGATCCTTGTCGCCCAACAGGATCAGACGTGCGCCGGGTTTTAGGGCGTCAATCAATTTGCTCATCAAGGCCAGATCGACCATCGACGCTTCATCAACCACGACCAAATCATGAACCAATGGTTTATCTGCATGATGCCGGAAATACGGGGAAGGCGGCATTGCGCCCAACAGACGATGCAAGGTGGTCACCGTTTCCGGAATGCGGTTTTTTATTGCCTCAGAACACGGCAGCTTCTCCTTGCTAAAACCGATCGATTCCTGAAGACGCATGGCGGCCTTCCCGGTCGGCGCGGCCAAGGCAATATGCAAAGGGTGCTCGGCCAATTCCTGCAACAGCGCCAGAATCTTAACGACGGTAAAGGTTTTTCCGGTTCCCGGCCCGCCGGTAATGATGCAAAATGACTGCCGTGCCGCCATTCTGGCTGCCTCACGCTGGTGGTCTGTTTCATCGCTCGCTTCGAAATAGCGTTCCAGCATCGCGTCAAGTTGTTCGGCTGGATGCTCGACCTGGATCATCGCTTTGATCTGCGTCGCCAGCCGATTTTCATAATTCCAATAACGGTGCAGATACAAACGGTCCTGTTCTATTACCAAAGGTAAGGGCTTGGCTTGACTGTCGGGCGTTGTTGCCACCAGCCCGGAAGTGAGGAGCAATGCTTTCGCATCGTCGTCTATTTTAATGCAACTGTGTCCCTGGTTTTGCTCGTAAGAGGCCAGCATGCCGATGGCTTCAAAGGCCTGTTTTTGGTTGGGGTTAAAGCTGGTGCGCTGGCTAAGAAAGCTGGCAAAGGCCATATCCAGCCTACTGAACAGTCTGGGTACGGTCTGCTCTGTCGCATCTAATTCGTCTGTCATTTACCATCTCCAAACAATGCAGCCAGTGCTTCAACTCGCTCCAGGTCGGGCCGGTCCTGATAAACCCCGCTCATGGGCTGATCCGGCCGCATGCCGCGCACGAACAAATAGCGCACACCGCCAAAGTGAGTTTCATAGTCATAATCCGGCAAGCGCGTTTGTAAATAACGATGCAATACGACCGTGTAAATCCAGTATTGCAGGCCGTAATTATGTTCTCGCATGGCGTGGGTTAAGTTGTCCGGGCTGTAATCCGGGAGACTGTTGGTTTTATAATCCATCACATAATAGCGGCTCGCTCCGGAACCTGGAAATGCGCAGATAAGATCGATAAATCCGGTCAGGTAACCGCACATCTGCTTGGCGGTCAATGGCTGAAAAGCCGGTGTATCTTGCAGGATATGATTGATTTGCGCGACATCCATCGCTTGCATGGATAAATAGAACGGCATTTCCTTCAGGCACTGATGCTCCGCCAAATTCATCAGGCAAAAATTCACATGGGTTGCAGACAGTGGCGTTGCGACTACCGCCTGCAACAGCTCATCAAGCATTTCCGGCCGTTCCAGTTTTAAACTATAGCGTTGGCAGGCTTTGTCCCGTTGCACCGCGATATTCTTGCGTTGCGCCAAGTCAATGAACGCGTTGTTTTCAAGCAGATCATGCACAACATTACCGGTATGCGCGCCTCGGGGAAGTTCTATTGCTACGTTTTCGAGCTCGGCAATATGCGTTTGCTCTCTAGCCTTATCTTCCGGCAGCTCCGGCGCATCGTGCAGGCTTAATGCCGATAAGCCCGTGTAACTGCTCATTTGCCAGATAGTATATAGCGATCGTTTGCGCTTTTTTACCTGCAATTGGGTATCTATAACTGTTTTTTGATAACTGCCGTTAAATTCGCCCGGCACTGACAGCAACCGGTAAGCAAAAGATTTATTCGCTTGATTCTGAAAGGCTTTCAGCTTCTCCTGTTGCGCGGAAAAATCGGCATCCGCAAATTCAAGTAGCCAAGCCATTGCTGAATCGTTTGCTGTATCCTGTGACCGCACATCTCCCCAAGCAATGTAACAGCGGTATTTGGCACGGGTAACCGCTACGTAAAACACTCGCAAATCCTCGGCCAGTTCTTCGTTTAACGCCATCGCGCGGTATCTTTCAAAATCTGCTGAACCCAAATCGACTATCGTTCGGCCATTTTCATGACACCTAATCAGGAGCTGTTCGCTATTCAACCGGTCACTGCGCTGCCAAAGATAGGGGCAAAATACGATTGAGTATTCCAGCCCTTTGGAGCGGTGCATGGTAACAATTTTGACCGCATCGTCGTCGCTTTCAAGACGCAATTGTTGATCTTCTGCGCTGCTGGCTTTGACAATCGCATTACCCAGCCAATCCAGCGTTTTGTTGATGCCCAAATGCTCATCGACGGCAGCCTGTTGTACTAGTTCGATAAGATGATACAGGTTGGTGAGCTGCCTTTCCGCCATGAGCGTCTTGGATATACCGACCCTGATTTTTTCTTGACGCAGCAGATGCTGCATCATCGCCATCAAGCCGCTTTGCTGCCAATTCTGAAAATAGTCGAGGAAGCGTGACGTCCAGGCATCGAGCTCAGTTTCATCATTGCTAAGCTGATAGACCGTTTGTCCATCCAGATCAAACCAATCCAGCGTCAGCGCTTGTTTTAAAAGAGCGCTTTCTCCAGGATGTGCTACGGCCTGTAATAAGCTGTATAAATCGGCTGCTTCCTGCGAAGCAAATACAGACTCTGTGCTGTTTAGCACAGAAGGTACACCGGCTAAGCGCAATGCCGCTTGATAGTCTCTGGCCTGGGTATTGGTTCTTACCAGGATGGCAATGTCCTTGGGATGCAACCGTTGGTTCATAGGTTGTAAGGTATAGTCGCCATTCAACAATTCGATGACTTCATTGACAACGGCAATCCTGATCTCCTCAGCCGCTTTGCCTGCCGTCCAGTAGCCTGTTTTGCTGTCAGCTGCCGGTAACTGCCACAGCACCATCGGCTCAGCAACATGAGCTGCATGATACAGTTCGCCGTTATCTGCCGATAAGCCGGGCTCTACATTAATAAACTCCAGATCGGCCAAAAAAAAAGCTCGATCTCGCTGAAACAATGCGTTCACCGCATCGACCAGTTGCGGATGAGAACGCCAATTTTTGCCTAAGGTAAATCGATGCTGGGCCTGTTTTTGGGCACTTAGATATGAATAAATATCCGCGCCGCGAAATTTGTAGATTGCCTGTTTGGGATCGCCGATGAGATATAAATAATGGCTTGGGGCGGCGAACAGTGAGGAAAAAATAAACCACTGGCTGTCATCGGTATCCTGAAATTCATCGATCAAGGCAACTTCAAAACGTTGTTGCAATTCAGCTATCAACAGTTCGCCTTTCTCGCTTTGCAACGCCTCAGCCAAGCGGCTGATCAAATCATCGAACGACAATACGTTAAGCTGGTGCAAGTGTTTATCCAGCTCCTCGCGCAAGTGATCGAGCAGGTTTTTGCGGAATACCAAAGCGATTTGTTTAAACGCCAAAGCCAGTGCATCGAAAGCAGAGGTATCTATAGCCAATTCAGCTAGATATTCAGTTTTACGTTGCTCACTGGTCTGGTTTTTGTTGGCCCTGAATTTATTGCCATGCAAGGCGTCCATCAAACCGTCTTTAGTGAATAAAGCAAAAGCTTCAGTATCGGGAACGCATGTAGTATCACCATACAGCCATGCATTTAATGCGTCATAGTGATAGTCAAAAGTATTTGAATAACCGGTCTTAAATTTTTCGTCAGCAAAACAATTGCGCAAAGTATTTGCATACGCTCCAGCTGATACCTTTGCCAAGGCCGATTGCTTCTGTAACTCTCTTAATGAATCATCCAGACCGCCACAAACTGGATAAACTATGGTTTGCACGGCGTTGCCGGGAAATGAAACAACACTGGCAAGCAAGGCATCCGGGGTTTTAAAGGCTCTCGTTAATACTTCGGCTTCCCAAGCTGGACGTTGGTAGATCTGCTTGCGCCAGAAGTCATCTGCGCAAGCCTGTCTAATAACCGCTAAATCGCTGGTTAATTCTGCATCAAACAATTGCCCGCTTTCCAACGCATGGTCTCTTAACACACGTTGGCAGAAACCATGAATGGTAAAAATTCCGGCTCGGTCTATATCCAGCAATGCCGTTTGCAGGCGCTGCTGAATAAGTACCTGATCTATATCCAGATTAGCCAGCCAGTCGATAATATTGCCATCAATGTCTTTAGTATCGCCGTCTAAAGCCCGTCTGGCCTCAGCCAGTCGGCAACGCACACGGTCTTTAATCTCTTCTGTTGCCGCCTTGGTAAAAGTGACTACCAGCAGTTTTTCAATTTCAATGCCTTGTTCGACTACAAAACGCAACACCAGCATTGCTATAGCATAAGTTTTCCCTGTTCCGGCGCTGGCTTCAATCAGGTTGACGCTCTTTAATAATTCAGTTTGAACCGGATCAAAATCGTGTGTTTTCATGCTTGGACTTAATTTCATGATGGATGTCGGTATCTAAGGCCAGCGGCATCTAACACATTAAAATTAAGATGGATCTGATTTATTTTCAATGGGAAAACTCCAGCACGTAGAGCGATTAAACTACATTAATTATCTGGATAAGGAAATTTTTTTCAGGACTATTTCGCCCATGTGTAGCCCCTGCCCCATATTGATGACGGCTCAGACGGTAAATTGACAGCCTTGAATGCCTTGAATAAGAGCGTCCCTAGGCAGCGCCGGGCAAAGCGCCGC
>Ga0208508_1000011_pt1 | contig 101703 bp, 80 predicted proteins | sample LakWasMeta1_LOW4_2_FD_183853 | JGI IMG/M metagenome (GOLD analysis project Ga0208508, IMG submission 183853) | Freshwater sediment methanotrophic microbial communities from Lake Washington under simulated oxygen tension - Sediment Metagenome... | ecosystem: Environmental > Aquatic > Freshwater...
AGGCAATAAAGTTCAGTTAAACTGTCCATGAGCACCTCCCGGATCAGGTTAAGATTTGTTTGCGGAAACAGAATCTTATACGAAAAGGGCGGCGCTCATTCTCAGTTTTCTTATCCCGAATTCAGGTTAGAATAGCAGGGTATCTACTCGACTGAATCATAGGTCTGCGAAAGTATGCCAGGCTTTTTGAAATTGTTTTTGGTTGTGGAAAACATTTTACCGCCAATCGTAAGCTGCCCCCATAAGGCTCTAACAGCATAGCGTATTGCGCTTTATCAAGTTGGATACGCCTACCGTGTTTCTCCAGAGTGGGCGTTAGTATCAATTTTATATGAGTAGGAGTGCAAGCTCCGCTTGCCCAGCAGGCAAAGCCTGCACTCTTAAAGCACGCCAATAAGCTGATATGTTAAAACGTTACAAACATCGTCCTGCACATCTTTTGTTAGATAAAACCAGTTACTTTATAACCGGTAGCATTTATCAAAAACGCGAATTGTTAAATGATCAACTAAAAGTACAGTTGATCGCCATGCTGCAGCAAACGTTTAGTGAGTTTTGCTGGAGACTGGAACATTGGGTGGTGTTGAATAATCACTATCATCTAATGGCATTCAGCGAGAAAGGGATAGATTTACCGACAATCATAGCGCGTGTGCATTACCAATCGGGGCAGCTAATCAGGAAAGCCCATCCCTCTGATTTACCGGTGTGGTGGAACTACTGGGATTACTGTCCGCGTGATGAAAAAGATTATTTCATTCGTCTTAACTATCTGTTGAATAATCCCGTAAAACACGGCTACACGAAAAATCTGGCTGATTATCCTTTTTCCAGTTTTCATCAGCATATAGAAAAAGTTGGCCGGGAAAATCTTCGGCGGCAATTTAGCGAAAACAACCAATACCAATCCTTAATTTTGGACGAAGATAAATTTTAAATAACAGACAGGAGTGCAAGCTCTGCTTGCAACGCAGGCGGAGCCTGCACTCCAGCCAACCACGAAGCGTGCTTTTTCATACCTCGGTGTTTTGGTATCCGCTAACCGCAAGAGCACGAAGTGAATACCTGCTGGAACGGCAATGGTACAATTGAATGCGTTAATGAACCGTTAGGAGTGCAAGCTTCGCTTGCAAAGCAGGCAAAGCCTGCACTCCAGAAAGACTATTGTATAGCTCAGAACAAATTTCTTGCATTCAGTGCGGCAGCAAGGCTTGTCGCAAGAAGCCTATGCTGATTTTACCGAGCTGGTTCCCAATCTCCAGATTGGAGACCCAGAAGACGAAGCTTTAGCTTCGTGAAACGGGAAGCTAAAGCTTCCGTAACCGAGTTCCCAAGCTCAAGCTTGGGAACTCGCGAATAGATTTATAACAAGGAATATTCATTTGAAAGTTTTATCAGTATTTAATAACAAAGGTGGTGTTGGTAAAACTACGCTGACTTACCATCTGGGTTACGCATTGTCTGAACTTGGGAACAAGGTTTTAATGATTGACGCTGATCCACAATGCAATCTTACAATCTATGCAATAGAAGAGGAGGTCATCCATGATATTTGGGAGAAAGAAGATCGCTTTATTGAAGAGGGTTTTGAATCGGAAAAAGGGAAGCTAACGCCAGAAGAGTTTCAGAAGCTAAATAACTCACCTAGAAGCCTTCATTATCTAGTTAAACCTACCGAAGAAGGGACGGGCGACTTAGAAAAACTACCTCCTCCACATCGTTTAACTCCATCGCTAGACATTATTCCCGGCAGGCTTAGCTTGCATCTTTTTGAAGAAAAAATTGCTGGTCGTTGGAATGATTTATATCGTGGTGACCCTCTAGCGTTAAGAACAATAACAAAAATAAGGGAACTTTCAGAGGCTTATGCTAATTCGCATGGATATGATTATGTAATAGTGGACACATCTCCAAGTTTAGGGGCTCTTAATAAATCCGTCATTTCTACTGTCGATGGATTTTTTATTCCTGCATTACCAGACCTTTTTTCACTATACGGAATAAGAAATATAGGAAAAGCTTTAACCGCTTGGAAAGAAGAATTTGAAATAATTTATAAGTTGATTTCAAGTGATAAGCGACGAAATTTTCCAGCGCATTTTGTAACATTTCTTGGGTACACAATTTATAACGCTAAGAGGTATAAGACTACCTCAAACAACGATTGGAATTTAGCCGAGGCCCACTTTAATTATGCTAAACAGATACCTAATACAATCAAAAAATATATTGGTGAAAACTTAAGAAATCATTTAACTGAAGCATTGTTGCAAGCTCCTATTGGTAACACTTCAATAATGCTCACACACAACACATTTCCTTCAATGGCACAATATTATCATCGCCCAATGTGGAAGGTGCCTGATCTCGTTCCAAACAACGTAGAGGAAGAACATGTGAATACATTGAGGGGAGCAAGTGCAAAATATAGGGCGACTGGTCAGGCATATAAGGACTTTTGTCATGACCTAATTCACCGAGTTTCATTGTTGGGATAAATTATGGAATGCGAAAATATAATTGCAGGCGCTGTATCCCAATATAAAAAACAAAAACATATTTTTCAGAGATTCTTAAATGGTGTTGTTGATTCATTTACTTTAGAGCCTCGTTTAAATGAATACGGTAAACCAGTACTCCACAGCATTAAACATCGTATAAAGGATGAATCTCACCTTAAGGAGAAAATGTTAAGAAAGTGGAATTCTGAAGATCCTATAAATAGTGATAATATCTTTGAGAAAATCACAGATCTTGCTGGTGTTAGGGTTTTACATTTGTACCAAGATCAATTACCGATCATTCATGAATTTATTATGGAGATGGTAAAAAATGGTGATTGGGTTTTACATGAAGCTCCTGTGGCATATTCTTGGGATCCTGAGTCCCAGCGATTTTTTGAGTCGTTAGGCTTGAAGGTTGACATCAAAGAAAGCTATTACACCAGTATTCACTATGTGGTTAAGCCAGGAAATGATGAAAGAATAAAGTGTGAAATACAAGTTAGGACATTATTCGAGGAGGTGTGGGGCGAAATTGATCACACTATAAATTATCCTGAAAAATCTACATCTCAAGCAACTAAAGAACAGCTTAGAGTTTTATCAAAATTGGTATCAACTGGAACGAGACTAGCAGATTCAATTTTTAGACTAGATAACTCTAGCAAATTGTCATAAGAAAGTGTTCCCTCGGTAAATACTCACTGTATTCCTGATTAATTGATGTGCGCGACGTTATGTCGTTCAAAATAACCTTTAGCTGTCGAAGCCTAACCGTAGTTATTAATAAAGTAGTAACTTTCGCAACCAAACCCACTAACCCATGCTCCCCACCCTAGTCCGCTTCTCCATCCGCTTTTACGGCATCGTCATCGCGCTTGCGGTATTGATTTTGCTCTACGGCAGTTACCGCTTCGCCACCGCTGGCCTGGACATTTTTCCTGAATTCTCGCCCAAGCAGGTCATCATCCAAACCGAATCGCCGGGCCTGTCTTCGGAACAGGTTGAGGTGCTGGTGACTCAGCAAATCGAAACTTCGATCAGCGGTTTGATCGGTATGAAGTCGGTGCGCTCCGAATCTATTCAGGGGCTGTCGATTATTACCGCGATCTTTGACGAAAACAGCGATGTCTACCGCAACCGCCAGTTGATCAGCGAGCGCTTGACCACGCTAGCCGGACAGTTGCCGCTGGGCATTACGCCGGTTGCGATACCGCTGTCCTCGTCTTCCGCGACCGTATTAACTATCGGTTTAAACAAGGACGATCAGACCAATTTAATGGCGTTGCGCAGTCTGGTCGATTGGACGATAGTGCCGCGCTTGAAGGCTGTTCCGGGGGTTGCCGATGTTAACGTGTTCGGCGGCGATATTCAGCAGTTGCAAATCCAGGTCGATCCGCTGCAACTGCATCGCTTTAACCTGATGCTGGAAGATATTATCCAGGCCGCGTCACAGGCCGGAAATATCCAGGGCGGCGGTTTTATCGAAAACAACAACCAGCGTTTCACGCTGCAAATGACCGGGCAACCGGCCACGCCGGAGCAATTCGGCAAGATTATCGTCAAGCGCGATCAGGGCCGCAATGTGACGCTGGGCGAAGTCACGACGATTGGCTATGCGCCGGAGCCGCCGATCGGTGCGGCGCAAATTTTGGGTAAGCCCGGCATCGTGATGATGGTGATCGGCCAGTACGGGGCCAATACCTTGTCGGTGTCCCGGCAGGTTGAGCAAACGCTGCAAGAGTTCGAGCCTATTTTCAAAAAGCAGGCGATCAATTTTTACTCGCACTTGTTTCGGCCTGCCGATTATATCGAACGTTCGTTGAGCAATTTGTCCGGGCATTTGCTGATCGGCGGTTTGTTCGTGCTGATTATTCTGTACCTGTTTTTGTTCAATTTCCGCACTGCGTTTATTTCGGCGCTGGCGATTCCGGTGTCGTTGGTCGGCGCGGTCATCGTGTTGCTGGAAAGTGGGGTTAACCTGAACATTATGGTGCTTGGGGGGCTGGCTATCGCATTGGGCGAGGTGGTCGACGATGCGATTATCGATACCGAAAATATTTTCCGGCGCTTGCGCGAAAACCGTTTGCTGGCACAGCCGCTGCCGACTGCCGAAGTGGTTTATAGCGCATCGCTGGAGGTGCGCAGCTCGGTGGTTTACGCGAGCTTCATCGTCGCGCTGGTTTTTGTGCCGCTGTTAACCCTGAACGGCGTAGCCGGACGCTTGTTTGCGCCATTGGGCTATTCCTACATTCTGGCGATTTTAACATCGCTGCTGGTGGCGCTGACCTTAACGCCGGCGCTGTGCTATGCCTTGCTCGGCAACACGGTCATCGCTAATGACGATCCGCCCCTGATCAGGCGCATCAAGCCGCTGTATCAGGATTTGCTGGGCAGGGTTTCCAGGTATTTCAGGCCGGTCATGATCGGCAGCGTTATTGTTTGTCTGTCAGGCTTGCTGGCTTTTTTTAGTTTGGATAGCAAATTCCTACCCGAACTGCGCGAAGGCCATTACATCGTTCATACCACCAGCATTCCCGGCACGTCGTTGCAGGAATCGATCAGGATCGGCAGCAAGTTGACCGAGCAGTTTATGGCGATTCCCGGCATACAGTCGGTCTCGCAATGGGCGGGGCGGGCAGAGCGGGGCGCCGATACTTACGGCAGCCATTACAGCGAGTATGAAGTGCGGCTGGAGCCGATGTCGGGTTCGGAGCAGCAGGAGATACTGGATAAGCTAAGAGATATATTAAAAGATTTTCCGGGTATTTTATTTGAAGCCAACACGTTTTTAACCGAACGGGTCGATGAAACCATTTCCGGCTACACCTCGCCGGTGGCCGTCAATATCTACGGCAACGACCTGAACCAGCTGGATGCCAAGGCGCAGGCAGTCGCCGAGATTATGCGCGATCTGGACGGCGCTGAGGATGTGCAACTGCGTTCGCCGCCGGGTACGCCGTTGCTGCAAATCAACCTGAATCTCGACCAGCTCAGCTTCTGGGGAGTATTGCCGGCGCAGATCGTCGATACCTTGCAGGCTGCCTATGAAACCCGCGTGGTCGGCAAAAACATCCAGGGCAACAAAATCTACAATGTCGCCGTGACGTTGACGCCGGAGTTAAGACAGCAGCCCGAATCGATAGCCAAGCTGCCGATCAGGACGCAGGACGACACCATGATCACGCTGGAGCAGGTCGCGGAAATCAGGCATTCGGCCAGCCGTTACAACATTCTTCATCAGGGTTCGCAACGGCGACAAACCATTACCGGCAATGTGCTCGACCGGGATCTGGATGATTTTATGGCGGAACTTAAAAGCAGGGTGTTAAAAGAGATTCCATTCTCGGCGGATATTTATCCCGAATTCACCGGTGCGGCGGTTGAACAAGCGCAGGCACGTAAAGAGCTGATACTGCATTCGCTGTTGGCCGGAGCCGGGGTGCTGATTTTTATTTATATCGCCATCGGCAGTGTCCGCCATGTCTTGCTGACCCTTGCCAACCTGCCGTTTGCGCTGATCGGCGGAGTTGCGGCTGTGGTGTTGACCGGAGCGACGTTATCGGTCGGCTCGGTCGTGGGTTTTGTGACGCTGTTCGGCATTACCGTGCGCAACAGCATCATGCTGTTGTCGCATTACCGCCATTTGGTTGAAGTCGAAGGCAAAAGCTGGAATCTGGATACCGCCGTACTGGGCGCTCAGGAACGCTTGCCGTCGATCCTGATGACTGCGTTAGTTACTGCGTTGGCGATGTTCCCGATTGCGTTCAACAGTGACAATCCGGGCCGTGAAATCATGGGGCCGATGGCGGCGATCATCATCGGCGGTTTGGCCTCTTCGACCCTACTGAATTTATTACTACTACCCGCCATTTTATTGCGCTATGGAAAATTTAACCGCCAAGTTGAAACCGATAGCTAAAGATTCGGAAGCGGTTATTCTGCTGCACGGGCTGGCAAGAACCAGCCGCAGCATGAATAAAGCCGAAAAATTGTTGGCTGCCTACGGTTATCAAGTTATCAACGTCGATTACCCGTCGCGGAGCGCTGAAATCAGCATCTTGGCGCAGAAATACATCAGTCGGGCAGTGCAGCAATGCGATGTAAAAGGCGTTAAGAAAATCCATTTTTTGACGCATTCGATGGGCGGCATTTTGCTGCGGCACTATCTGGCTAGCCAAACTATCGATAAGCTGGGACGAGTGGTGATGCTGGCGCCGCCGAATCAAGGCAGCGAAATTGTCGATAAACTGGGAGGCTGGAAGCTGTTCTACACTTTAAACGGCCCGGCCGGGCTGCAACTGGGCACCGGTAACAGCAGCGTACCGAATCGGCTGGGGCCGGTGGGTTTTGAGCTTGGGATAATTGCCGGGAATAAAACCATTAATCTTTTGTTATCAAGGCTGATCTCCGGTATCAATGACGGCAAGGTGTCGGTGAGTAGGGCGCAAGTGGCCGGCATGAAAGATTTTATTGTCATGCCGTATTCACATCCGTTTATCATGCGTCGTAAGGCGGTCATAGAACAGGCGCTGCATTTTATTCAGCAGGGCGCTTTTTCAAGATGAGCTTTTAAGTTGATGCGTGTAAGTTAGCTCTGCTTTCCATCCCGGCCATTCGATAACAATTCGGTTTGAAGAAATTCGCACATTTTTAGTGCCGAATCACGTTCATTTTCGATTTTCTTAAGCTCGTCCCTAGCCATTAAAACTTCAAATTCAAGTTTGATGGAGCGCCTGAACCATTCATCGCCTGATGATTTAAGTATCTTGTTTTTTCGCATCAGCTCAAAAATCCGTTTGTTTGAGCGCTCTAAATGCGAGGCTACGGCTTGTAGTTGGCTTTGAACGGCATAGAGCGATTCAACGCATTTTTTTACGCCTTCGCTCATTATTTCCTGGGCTTTGCAGCTTTGATTTAGTTCATAGGTTTTTTGGGATAATTCATCCTCAAGCCGTTCGATTTTTTCTATCGCGGCATCGTATTTTTCGCTCATCCCTACGATTTTTTCATTCGAAGCGACCAGAGCATTGCTGTATTTTTTAGTAAAATTAAACATAGTCGGACACTTATTTTCATGAAGACGAAATGCACTAATCAAAAAAATCGGTTGGTGTTATACCGATGCCTTTAGGATAGAGATTTCAGGGTATCCAATCAATAAGTGCTGATACCTATCGGGCTGAATCCACTGGGATTTCCAGGAATTAAGCATTTATGCCGAACGATTTTTTGGCATAGACAAGTAAGCCGGTAATGCCGCGGATACTACTGCGGACAGGCTGTTGGCGTTCTTTCTAAAACTCTTCCCAGTCCTCATCGACAAGAACGGGATGAGGTTTGACGGCTGCGGTTTTTTTAATAGTCAGTGCTGCACGCGAAGTATCGGTTTGAGGCGAAGCTTTCAGCTCATGACGGGAATAACCTACCACTTTAAATTGCGCTACCGTGTCCGATAGGCTTTGTGCTTGCTCTTCCAGTGATTCCGCGGCAGCGGCGGCCTGTTCTACCAGCGCGGCATTTTGCTGGGTCACATCGTCCATTTGGCTGATCGCTTGATTGACTTGCTCGATGCCAGCCGTTTGTTCCGTTGAGGCGGAGCTGATTTCAGACATTCTGAAGGTCACGCCGCGAATGGAATTGACGATTTCTTCCATGGTTTTCCCGGCCTGAGCCACCAGCTTGGTGCCGTCTTCGACTTTTTCTACCGAATCTCCAATCAGGTACTTTATTTCTCCGGCCGCGGCTGCAGCGCGTTGGGCAAGGTTGCGCACTTCCACGGCCACCACCGCAAAACCTTGGCCTTGTTCGCCGGCCCGCGCAGCTTCGACGGCGGCATTCAGAGCGAGAATATTGGTTTGGAAGGCGATGTCATCGATGACTGAGATAATGTCGCCGATTTTGCGGGAAGAATCGTTAATATCATCCATCGTTCGGATCACTTGACCGACGACTTCGACGCCTTTACCGGCTATATCGGCTGCATCAACGGCAAGATTATTGGCTTGATTGGCGTTTGCAGCATTATGCTGCACGGTGGAAGTCAGCTCTTCCATGCTGGCCGCTGTCTGTTCCAGGCTGGCGGCTTGTTCCTCGGTACGATGCGATAAGTCGTTATTACCGGAAGCAATTTCTTTGGCTCCGGTATTAATGCTGTCAGTGGCTTCTTTGATTTGGCTGATGATGCCTTTGAGTGTTTCCACCGTGGTATTGGCATCGTCCTTAAGCTGGCCGAAACTGCCGGCATAATCATTGGTGATGGTTTGGGTCAGGTCGCTACGGGACAATGCGCCCAGTACGCGCACCACATCATTAATGCCGCACTCGGTAATTTCCATTAACTCGTTAAGTCCCTCGCCTAGTTGTTTAAAGAAGCCTTCTTTGTCCTGCATTTCAATGCGCCGGGTGAAATCGCCCATGATTGCGCCATGGACAATGGCGGCCACTTCCTGTTCTACAGCGACTTCGGCGGTACGGTCCAGCCACTGCGTTACCCGGCCCAGCGATGCGCCGTTTTCGCCAAGGATGGGACGGGCGGCCAGCCGGAGATGGTGGTTGTGGAAGAACAGATCCACGTCTTCGCCGGTTTGCGCGGCATGATCGAATTTAGCGGCCGCCTCCGGATTGTTGAACAGGCTGGACAGGCGGTTGCCGTAAAGACTATCGACATTGAAACCGGGGCCGCCGATGGAGGCAAGAAGCTGCTTTGCCGCGGGAGTCATATGGATTAGCCGGTTATCGGTGCCTGATAGGGTGATGGCGGAGGTGGAACTGTCCAGGCCCACTTTAATGCGTAAGCTTTCATCGGCAATACGTTTGCTTTCAGCCGTATCGAAACCGAGTTTGATCTGCATGGATTTGAGTGCCTCCATGACTTTGCCGATTTCATCCTGGCGTTCAACATCGATAGTGCTGTTGTAATGACCTTGAGCTATACGGCCAAACTCTCCGATCGCTGTGTTAAGCGGACGCACAATAATACGAATCATGTTAAAGCCCCGCCATAGGGCAGTCATAAAACCCATCACGATCAAACCAATAATAATGTTACGGGCATGGTTATAGCGGGATTGCGCCAATTCAAACTCCTGCTTGGCGACATCGACTTGCAACTGCATCAGTTGCTTAATATCTTCGCTGGCAGGTTTAAAAAGCGGGGTAATCCTGTCGATAACAAGCTTGTCGGCGAGCTCGAGATCATGGATTCTGAGCGCGTTGAGGGTGGGCTTTAGGCCTTGTTCTACAAACGACTTTCTGTCTGCAATGAATTTGTCAGCCAGTTTTTTTTCCTCTGCGGTTAAGTAGGTTGCCATATACACCGCCCAAACTTTGCTTATTTCCGCGATATTCCGTTCCACTTCAGCGACGTTGTTTTGGATCACCTCAGGCGTTGGCTTATTCAATGCGGAGATGATTTTTAGTTGGTTGGTCAGCATCAGTTCCTTGATCGTGGAAATCTGGTTCATCGGGACTGTACGATCCTCATATACCGTTTTCAGGCCGTCATTAGCTTTACTCATCCCTTGTAAGCCCATGCTGCCAATAATTACCATTAATACGCTAAGCATGCCGACCAGATTGATTAAACAACTTTTGAGCGAGAGATTTTTGAAAGGATTAAGTTTCCCCAATAAGGTTGATTTCACGATCTTGCCGTCCTGGATTTTCAAGTTACCGGCTTTGCCTTCCTTTAGCATCTGGTATCCAATCTCCGCCGCATGGACTTGTTCACGGCTGGGTTTACTGCGTACTGACATGTAGCCCACCAGTTGATCGTTTTCATAGTAAGGCGTGGTATTGGCTAGCACCCAATAAAAGTTGCCATTTTTGCAGCGATTCTTGACCAGCCCGGTCCATGGCCGATTCTCTTTCAATGCCTTCCACATATCGGCGAACGCTTCCGGCGGCATGTCCGGATGCCGCACGATGTTGTGCGGAGCGCCGATCAACTCTTGCTTGGTAAATCCGCTAATCCGAAGAAAGTCCTCGTTGATATAAGTAATCGTCCCTTTTAAATCAGTCTTGGATACTAGGGAGTCGCTTTCTTTAAGCGGGTATTCCACGTTGGTTATCGGCATATTGGTCTGCATGACGCTTCTCTTATGATTTTTGTTACTTGGAGTAGTATTTGTATACAAGTCGATTTCGGCAGGATAATCGGAGTTAATATTTCACTATTGCCTGAAAGGGATTTTAGTTGTTTTTGTGATGGGTTGCTCTGATTTTGTATTATTTTTGTATTTCGAAATTCGCTCTGCCTGGCAAGAAAGGCAGAGGACAGTGTGAATGGCATTGGAGTGTGCGCTTGTCAGTAATGGATCGCTATTCGTGTCATTGCTGAGAAATGAAAGTTATAAACCTCAGAATATCTCAGCGGGTGTTAATCAAATTACAAAAATGAAGCCCGGCTTTATTAAAAAAATAAAGTAAAATAACCGGTTTTTAAACATTACTCCGTAGATATTAAGTAGACAGCAAGGTACATAATGAAGAATTATAAAATCGCAGTGTTAGCCGGGGACGGTATCGGTCCTGAAATTACTCGGGAAGCCATTAAAGTGCTCAAGCTTATTGAGGAGCGCAATGATGTTTCCTTTGAACTGATGCCCGCAGCTTTTGGAGCCTGCGCCTATTTTGAATTCGGCGATGCGTTTCCGCAGTCGACTATCGATATTTGCGATCAAGCCGATGCCATTCTTAAAGGCCCGATTGGTTTGAGCCATGAGCAATCCAAAACGATTCCGGTTGATAAGCAACCTGAGCGCGGCGCGCTGCTGCCGATGCGTCGTCGCTACAATACTTACGCAAACTTCCGTCCGGTTTTTCTGCCTAAAGCTTTGGCGCATTTCTCGCCGTTAAAGCCTGAAATCATCGGCGAAGGGATCGATATTATTATGGTTCGCGAACTGGTCGGCGGCCTGTACTTCGGCACCAAGGAAACCGGCGTTAACGAGCAGGGTTTGCGTTATGTCAAAGAAACGCTGGAATACGATGAACACCAGATCAGGCAAATTTTGCTTCAAGCGTTTAAACTCGCCAGCAAACGCAAGAAAATATTGCACAACATCCATAAAAGCAATGTGTTGAAATCCAGCGTGTTGTGGAATGAAATATTGGATGAAGTGTCCAAGGAATATCCCGAAGTGGAAGTCATCCATCAGCTGGTCGATTCGGCCGCGACTAACCTGTGTCTGAAACCCACGCAGTTCGACGTGATGGTTATGGAAAATATGTTCGGTGACATACTCAGCGATCAGGGCGGCGGTATTTTGGGCTCACTGGGCTTGATGCCTTCAGCCTGCATCGGTGACGAGAAAGCCTACTACGAGCCGTCTCATGGTTCGGCACCGGATATTGCCGGTAAAAACATTGCCAATCCTTATTCAATGATCGGCTCGGTAGCGATGATGCTGGAAAACAGTTTCGATATGGCTGAAGAAGCTAAGAACGTCTGGGCGGCGATGCAAGGCGTATTCGGCGACGGTTACTCGACCGCTGACCTGTCCAAACCGGGCAGCGGCGTTACCATGATCAGCACCGAAGAGTTTGGTAACAAGGTTGTTGAAAAACTGAGACAGATGCCGAGGGTATAGGATAGCGTAGGCCGGAAACGCCCGCCCAAGCGTAGCGCAGGGCGGGCGTTTCCGACAAACCCGGGCGGCCTACAATCCTAAGTAGCTAACATAAGCCCGGTAAGCGGCAAAAACCGACAGCATCAGGAAGATGGTGCCGCTGATCCTGTGCAATAGCACTAACGGAGTTTTTTGCAAAATAGTACGACCGGCCAGAATTCCCAGGGCCGATGTTGAAGCCAGCGCGACTGTCGAACCGATCCATACTGCAATGGGCGCTGCGGTGCTGCTTAAGCCGACCACCGCCAGCTGGGTTTTGTCGCCGAATTCAGCGACAGTAATCAATAAGAAAGTGGTAAAGAAAATGCCGTGACCGCTTTTTTCCTTAACTTCCTCGTTGTCATCCTCCGCTTCTATGCGTAAAGAATGAATACCGAAAGCGGCAAACAGCATCGCGACTACTGATGCGACAATATATTCAGGCAACCAGCTGGCAATGGCGATGCCAAAAACAACAGCCAACGTGTTTAAAAAGGCGAAAGCCGAAATGGCGCCCAGCAAAACCGGCATAGCTCTGTGCCGGGATGCCAGCGTCATGCATACCAGTTGGCTTTTATCACCGATTTCAGCTGCTGCAATCAACGCAAAACTAGTCGCAGCGGTGGCTGATATTTCGCCGAAGTTGCCGTTACTTAATAACGATAAAAAATGCTGTAAGGAGTTTTGAAGGTTTTCGTAAAGAGGTGCCGTGCTTAGTGATGCCAGAAGATGCTGTAGATAACTTTGAAGATGATCCATTTTGTTTCCTGAGAACGATTCTTTGCATGGCCGTAATAAAGTGTATGCGGTTCACTTTATTACGGCCGAGAGAGCAAGGGTATTAACCCAGCATGTTATCCAAGGCCATCATAATGATGAAACCGATCATTAATGCAAAGGTAGCGTAGCGGGAACGACCGTCGGAATGGGTTTCTGGAATAATCTCTTCGCTGATCACAAACAGCATGGCGCCGGCGGCAAAGCCCATGGCAATCGGCAAAATGGGTTGAAACAGAGAGACCATGGTAATGCCGAGCAAGCCGCCTATCGGCTCTACCAAGCCTGTCAATGTAGCAATGCCGACGGCTCGCCACTTGTTGTAGCCCAGTCCGACCAAGGGCAGTGCGACAGCCAAGCCTTCGGGAATATTTTGCAGGGCTATGGCAACAGCCAATATCACACCGTTTTTCATGTCGCCGGAACCGAAACTGACACCGACAGACATACCTTCAGGAAAGTTATGGATGGTGATGGCGATAATGAACAGCCAGACTTTTTTGAGGGAGTTTAGCTGGGTATCGGAAATTGAATCGAAATGCACATGCGGTAGCTGTCGATCGGCCAAATGCAGAAACAGCGCGCCGACCAGCATGCCCAGAGAGACGACATAAATGCCTTTGCCGGGCCAGATCAGGTTGCCGTATGCCATGCCTGGAACCAACAGGGAAAATGCAGTTGCCGCCAGCATGACGCCGGCGGCAGCGCCGAGCATGCTGTTGAACAGGTTTTTGGATATATCTTTGAAAAACAGCGCAGGCAATGCGCCAAGGCCTGTTGCCAACCCGGCCAGGATGCTGGCAAAAAAGCCGATAACAACAATCCGGCCGAAAATTAAATATAAAGTGCCGAACACAACCAACTGTGACAGCAGGAATAATCCCGCCACTGTTGCCCAGCGTTGCAGCGGCGGCATAGCCAGCAGTTTTTGATAATTGTCGCTGGCTTTTATGGCATCTACTTGGTCTTCAAAATAGCGCTGCAATTTAGTCACGGTCTTTGTTGTTAAAGTCATAAATTTTTCCTGCATCAGCTTGTTTTGGAATATCCGCCGAGCATTATAACCAAATACCCATATCTTGGGGCTGTTTGTCTCGGGCTCATATTCGGCGGTTAGTGTTAGTTCCGGCATTTTCCGAAGACATGGGAATATTTCCTTTTGTCGGCTGCTGCCTAGTGCCGGAGCAGCGGTTTGGCTATCATGGAAGGATTATTTAATGGGAGGGAAGAATGAAAAAACTTGTATGCACAATGCTTGGGCTAAGCCTGACAACGGCCGGTGCCGTGTCGGCTAAAGACCAGCCGTTGGATTTGGGGATTATCGATGTGGTCGGCGTAACGCCGTTACAAGAGAGTGGGGTTGCAGCCAGTAAAGTGCCCGCCAATATCCAAACCGTTTCCTCCGAGCAGCTGGAACAAGCCCAAAGTGTCACCTTGGCCGAATACATCAACCGCTACCTCGGCAGCGTGCATATCAATGAAGCGCAAAACAATCCGTTGCAGCCGGATATTTCTTACCGTGGTTTTGTGGCTTCGCCGTTGCTCGGGTTGCCGCAAGGCTTATCAACTTATGTCAACGGCGTCCGTTTTAACGAGCCATTCGGCGACACCGTCAATTGGGATTTGATTCCCGAAGGGGCGATCGATTCGATGGCTTTATATCCGGGTTCTAATCCTGTTTACGGCCTGAACAGTTTAGGCGGCGCCATTTCAATCAGGACCAAAACCGGTTTTTCAGCGCCCAAGCATGAGCTGGAAGCATACGGCGGCTCCTGGGGCAGGCATTCGGAGGAATTAAGCAGCGGCTGGAATAACGGCACTTGGGGGTATTTTGTAGATCTGCATCATTTTGAGGAAGACGGCTGGCGGGACTTTTCGCCGACCAAGGCCGACCAAGCATTCGGCACTTTGAGCTGGCGCGGCGACAAGGGGTCTTTAGACTTAACGCTGGGCGGCAATGATAATAATATGCGGGGCAACGGCGCTGTGCCGGTCCAGTTGCAGGAGCAGGACCGGTCGGCGGTATTCACCCATCCCGATCAAACCGTCACCCGCATGTTTTTTTCCGAACTGGCGGGCAGTTACGATTTGGCCGATGATATTGAAGTCAGCGGCAACGCTTATTTCCGGCAGAACCGGATCAGGACTTTTAACGGCGATAATAGCGATTTTGATGACTGCGAATTCGGAGGCAATGCCGGGTTTTTATGTGAAGACCCCGAGGATGATGCGGATGAGGAAGCGGTTGTGGACGTCAACGGTAATAACGTACTTGCCACTGATGCGGTCGAAGGCGCAACCAACAATACCAGCCAAACCTATATGCGCAGCCGTGGCGGCACGTTGCAGACGGCATTCGCCCAGGACTTGTTCAAGCATAAAAACAATCTGACGGTAGGCACCAGTTACGATTATGCCGAGGTGCATTTCGGCTCTGACACCGAGCTGGGATCGCTGACCGATACCCGGGGCACAACGCAAAGCGGCATTCTTGTCGATGAATCCAGGGTGCGTCTGCATACCAATACCTCAACGGTAGGCGTGTTCCTGACCGACAGCTTTTCCATTACCGATGCGTTAACGGCCACGGTAGCAGGGCGTTACAACTACAGCCATATCAACATGGAAGACAAGTATATAAACGATCCGGCAAAAACTCTGGACGGTTCGCACACCTTTGAACGGCTTAACCCTTCCGCAGGCTTGACTTATCAAATCAGGGATAACCTGAATGTGTACGGCAGCTATAGCGAGTCTGCGCGCGCACCCACGCCGATGGAGTTGAGCTGCGCCGATCCGACGGCGCCGTGTAAATTGCCCAACTCGTTTGTGGCTGATCCGCCTTTGGAGCAGGTGGTTGCCAAAACTTGGGAAGGCGGCTTCAGGGGAGATTTGGATGAGCTGCTGGGCAAGGGCGATTTGAAATGGAGCCTAGGCTATTTTCACACCATTAATACCAATGACATTATTTTTCGCCGCGATGCGTCCAGCGGCCTGATCAGTCAAGGTTACTTCGATAATGTGGGCAAGACCCGCCGCTACGGCATCGAAGCGGGGACGACCGTTAATTATCCACAGCTGTTCAGCAATATCGACGACTGGCATTTTACGACTAACTATACCTATTTGAATGCCCGGTTTATGGACGGTTTCGATATCCGAAACCCGCTGAATACTGACGAGGCAATGGCGGTTACCAAAGGCAACAGAATCCCCGGCATCCCGGAACATATCTATAAGGCCGCGTTGGGCGTCGATTTATGGCAGCGCGTGTCGTTGGGTATTGACGGTATCTATAGCGGCAATAAGTATTTCAGGGGCGATGAGGCCAATTCCACCAAACCGCTATCCGGTTACTGGCTGTTTAACGCCAAGGCGGAATACAAGGTCACCAAGAATTTTGCGCTATTCGGTCGGGTCGACAACATCTTCGATACGAATTACAACTCTTTCGGTGTTTATGGGCAGGCTGATGAAGTATTTCCGCAGTTTGACAATAACCGCTTTGTTTCGCCCGGGGCGCCAAGAGCGGGTTGGATTGGGGTGCGTTTGAGCATATAAACTGTATAAAGGCGGCCGTTTAGCCGGTCGTCTTACAGGTACAAGAGATTGGATCTATGGCGCACCTGAGACTGTGGAAGTATGTTGTTTAAAAGACTAACCACGGAGGACGCAGACGACTGCAGGGATGCAGGAGGTAGAGCAATGCAGGAGCAATTGCCGAGAACACGGAGTTTTATATTGTATTAACTCCGTGTCCTTCGTGTTCTCTGTGGTAAACAATCCTTTCAGCCTGATTTAGTTAACACTTTCACAGTCTCGTCTGTCTTTAAGGCCAATTGCAGTCGCTCGCTTTCCTTCAGGCAATAAAAAGCCCGCATAAAGCGGGCGCGTTGAGTGCTGTTATTATTGTTATTGAGTTGTCGTTTGCAACTTGACCCAAGCAGTGTCACTTAATTTTATTATTATTATCAGCTAGTCTAGAAAAGACTAATTCCCCCTCTTAGTCGGTAATTAACCGAGCCCAGTCCCTTAAGCTGGTGCGAATTTTATTCAAATGAGTTCTTATTGTCTATTTAAAAATAAGGTTTAGCGGGAAAAATATAGGCATTTCTGAAATGTTCAATAAATACAGCTTGTTACGTAATTTTAGAAGCGGCTAATAAACAAAATGACAGGCAAGCAGTGCTTCTTATTCAGGCAACATTCAGGATTTACCTGTTACGTCTGGCTTCTTCTTCCTCATTGGTAAAGAAGTTGAGCCGGTCATTAAGTATGGCGGATAGCTGCAAATTAAGGCCTTTTGATTTCTGAGCCAGTTTTATTTGCAGGATGGCATCCCGGGTTTGCCCTGTTGCATAGTAGTATTCCGCAAGATAACGATGGGATTCGGCGGGTTGGTTTAAGTCGCTGTAAGCTTGCGCCAACAACTGCGAATAAATCGGTTGTTGTTGGGTTTTCGGCCTTAACTGAAATAAGTTTTTCCGCGCCAGATCGGCGTTGCCGGCTTTTAGTAAGGAGGTAATGTATTCAAGCTTAATGGCTTCGTTATTCGGAAATTGCTCGGTCAGTTTTTTATATCGGGCAAGCGCTGTGCTGTAATTTTTGGAATCCAGCGCAGTGCGGGCAAGTGCGGTTAGATATTGCGACTGGTTAGGATATTCCTTGCTCAACTCTTGGAAAATGGCTTCCGCTTCAGTGAATTTTTGCGAATTAAGCGCACACAGACCCAGTCCGTAGCGGGCAACGGTGCGTTGTTCGGGTGTGCCTTGAGTTGACCGGGTTTTAAAGTATTTAAGCGTTTCGGCAGTGTCAGTGCTGGTTAAGACACGGATTTTTGCTTTGGCTAATTGGTAGCCGAGCGAGTCGGGATATTGTTTATAGGGATAAGTTTCGGCGCGGCCGCGTGTGTCGGAAATACGTGATGCGGTAACCGGGTGAGTTCTCAAAAACTCGGGAATGTTCTGTCCGTAATAGCGACTGGATTGTTGCAGGCGCTCGAAAAAAGTGGGCATGCTGCGCGGATCGTATTGGGAACCCGCTAAAGTCTGCATGCCGACGCGGTCAGCTTCCGCTTCGTGTTCACGTGTGAAGTCGATTTGGAACTGCACGTTGCCGGCTTGAATAGCGACTATCGCCGCTTGTCCCAGAGCTGGAGATTGGGTGCCTAGCAGGACCGCGGCCAAGGTCGCGGCGGCAGTTGGGATGGACAGGCGGCTGGCGGCCTCGTACGAACGGTACAAATGGCGCTGGGTAACGTGGCCAATTTCGTGCGCCATAACCGATGCCAATTCGCTTTCAGCTTCGGTGATTAAAATTAACCCGGAATTTACGCCGATATAGCCGCCAGGTCCTGCAAAAGCGTTAATGTCGTTTTCCATCACCACAAAAAAATGGAACGGATTGCTGGGCGCGTCACTATTAGCTACCAGCCTTTCTCCAATAGTTTGAATGTATTGCTGAATTTCGGCGTCCTGATTGATGGAAATTTGCGAATGCAGACTGCGGAAAAACGCTTCGCCAAACTCTTTTTCCTCGGCGGGCGTAATCAGGGTGCCGGAAGAGTCGCCCATATCGGGCAATTCGATTTTGGAAATCTCAACGGCCTGTTGCGGGGCTGGGAAGAGGGCAAGGCTTAAGGCCAGTGTTATAGCGGATGGCTTGAATTTCATACGATGAGACTGAATAAAATTTAACTTGAACTTAATCGGGTTAGTAGCGGCCCAATCATCATGCCGTCAGGCTAATGATATTGAGCTTCGCCGGACGGGTATACCCTATTGTTCCAGATATTCTTCAGTTTCGCAAAGCGGGAGGGAAATGTACTGATTGCGGCCTTTTTGTTTGGCTTGATAGAGTGCCGTGTCAGCTTGGTTTAACATGTTATGGTTTTTTTTCGGAATTCCGGTGCAAAGACCGACGCTAATGGTTATCCGCTCGGAATGGAGAGAGCTGGTATGCGGTATGGCCAGGTTAAAAACGGCGCTTTTTAGCTTTTCGGCAAATTGTTCGGCTATCTGTTGATTTAAATGAGGCATTATCAGCACGAATTCTTCGCCGCCATAACGCGCAATAATGTCGGTGGCGCGCGAGAGTTGCGATTTTAATGTTGCGGCGACGAGTTTGATTATCTTGTCGCCTGCTATATGTCCGTAATGATCGTTATAGGATTTGAAGAAGTCAATGTCGATCATGAAGACGGATAAAGGATACTTTTGCCTTTTTGCATCAGCCACAGTTATTTCATAATGCGCGTCGAAGAATCTGCGGTTGCAAATATTGGTCAGGCCGTCTGTGGTTGCTTCCTTCTTCAGTATTTCCGAATGAGAACGCAGGATTTTTTCACGCTTGATCGAGGTGCTGGAGTCCGTCACTTGAATGAGGCAGCACGATTCATTCAGTTGCGACTGAATGGGCGTGATGGTGATCGATTGATACATTCGGGCTTGGCGCTGATTTGTTTCGAATGCGTTATACAGCGGCAGGGGCGTGCGGTGCAGGGCCGTCGATAAAACCACTGGCAGTCTGTAGGCCAAGGTGTTTTTGAGGGCGGTCAGGAATGAGGGTGACACCGGTTCTGAAAACACCTGTTCAAAGTGCCGGTTAAGGGCATTGGCTTCATTGACGGCGCTATGTCTGGCGATCCAGTTATTCCAGAGCAAAACCTTGCCGTCGGCGTCAACAACGATTAACCCGAGATTAAGCGCATTGGCTACGTCTTCCAGATCAAAACGTTTTGCGCTTGGAGCAGTAGCCGGGATGTCACTCATGCAAAGTTGCTCAGGAAATGATCGATATGGTGTATAAGATTGGTCAGCGATGTGGAACTCAACAGGAACACGAGATTGCCGGCCGTACTTCGCTTTTCGATGGCGAGGTCAATGTGCAGCACCAGAACATAAGGTTGGTTGGCGTTTTTTTTGAGTCGATGCAATATCTCATCGGCCGATGCTACGGTGTAATAGGGCAGTGAGCTTTCCAGCGTAAAATTGAGCATGTCGGCCATCGCGGACAGACAGGCGTTCAGAATGATGTTGCCCAGTTCGCACATGGCTTCATGCTCAAATTGTGCAAGTTCACCCAGACTCATTTGCGAGCCCATCATATCGCTAACGATTTTTAACGCTTGCTCCTCGTTAAATAAAAGCACGGTCTCGGCGTTAAACGGCCCGCTAAAGTGCTGGGTTACCGCGCCAAATGGCCCGCAGGACAGGGATAGTGACGTCGAATTGATGTCTTCCGTGCTAATGACTTGAACAGAGGGAACGGAAATACGCACTTCATCGTTGACAATCTCGCTCAGGCTTAATGCGGCACGGCCTGCGCCGATGCTGAATATTTCAACCAAGGTGTCAATATGAAGTTCGTTGAGTTGGTTCATTCGGAATCGGTAAAATAGTTTATCGCCAAGAAGATGGACTTTTCTGTGACCGGTTTTGCCACTAGGATGGTCCCCAACGAACGGGCGCGGTTCTGGTGCGCCTCTTGAATATTAGCCGAAAAAATAACGATCTTTATCGACGGATGCTTGGCGAGTATCCGTTCCGCCGCATCGGTGCCCGGAATGCCCGGCATGTTGATGTCCATCGTGCAGTAGTCTGGAAGATCGTCGTCAACAATTGCAACTGCTTCTTCGCCGGAGGCTGCTTCAGAGATTACCCAGTCCGGATGTTGGGCAAGAATATGGGCGCGGATCAGCAATCTGGAGACTTTGCTGTCATCGACGATTAAAAGCTTCTTTATTGAATTATCTGTAGGCATGACGGATCTATACAAAGGCTAAACCCGAAATATTCTACATGATAATGTTAAAAGGCGCGAAGCTATTCTACAGCTTGGGCTATGGAGACTTTTGTATGCAAGTGAGAGGTTATTGCCATTAGCGCATTCTTCATCGGCAGCCGGTTTTATTCATCAGTCTGTTGACGCCGCCGGAGCAATGTCGTCTTTGCTCCGCTAAGCCGTAGGGATATTTTTATTTCCCTGCTGATTGGCGTACAGTTGGCATCAGGATTTCTGATCTTTCTGATAACGATGCGGCGCATCGTCTGTGAGATCGGTATTTTCTTCAAACTGCACCTGTTCAGGGATCGGTCTTTGTTTTTCCATTTAATGGTTGAGGCATGTTTGGAGAGTTCCAAAGGCTACGTCACCAGTCCTAACGTTAGAATTAGCATGACCGGTTCTATCATTCAGGAGGTAAATCATGAACAAAACATCCAGTTTGTTACTACTGTCAATAGTGTTGAGCAGCTTGACTATCGGTTGCTCGCCGGATGAATCGACGAACAAAACGAATGGCGGAAGATCCGCCGCCATTCAGGCCGAAAAGGCGAGATATAAGATGATGGCAGCGGGAAACAGCGCGGAACGCGAAGACATCCAAGCTCAGTATTCCATGCCGGTCTTAACCAACGGCCGGACTCAGCAACCTAAGCCAATGCCTGCCGAATCAGCGACCGCTCATCAAACCGATTTATATGAAATCGGCCGTCGTGCAGATGACTTACCGACTGCTGTGAACAGAACACAACCGCAACAGGTCAGAGTCGATCTCTATACCGAGGAACTGATTGCGGAAATGATGCCCGGCGTGACCTATGAGTACTGGACCTTTAGCGGCAAAGTGCCGGGGCCGTTTATTCGAGTCAGAGCGGGCGATTCGGTGGAAATCCATCTGAGACAAGGCAAGCATGATGTTGCGGCAGGTGGTTATAGTGAACATATTTCATCCGGCCACTTCTCGCATTCTATCGATTTACATGCGGTGATAGGGCCTGGTGGCGGCATGCCGTTAACGCAAGGCGGGCCGGGCGAAGAAAAAAGTTTTCGCTTTAAAGCCATGCATCCGGGCCTTTATGTTTACCATTGCGGTTCGCCGCATGTGCCCACTCATGTCGCCAATGGCATGTACGGCATGATTTTGGTGGAACCGGAGCAAGGTTTGGCAAAAGTCGACCGTGAGTTTTATGTCATGCAGGGCGATTTTTATACCAGCGGCAAATTCGGCGATGAAGGTTTGCAGACGTTCAGCAAAGAAAAAATGCTGGCTGAAAAGCCAGAATACTTTTTATTTAACGGTAGGGTCGATTCGCTCAGCGGCGAGCGGGCTTTAAAAGCCAAAGTGGGTGAAAAAATCCGCCTGTTTGTCGGGGTCGGGTCGCATATCGCAGCCAATTTCCATATTGTCGGCGCTATTTTCGAGAGCTTGTACCCGGCAGGCGCGATCATGAACCCGCCGCTGAAAAACATTCAGACAGCAGTCATCGCCGCCGGTTCTGCCGTCATGATTGAATTTACTGCCCAAGTGCCCGGCGAGTACCAGCTGGTCGATCACAGCCTGTCACGCGCGATTGATAAGGGTGCATTAGCTGAATTGATCATCGAAGGGCCCGCTCAGCCGGAACTTTATCAGTAGGCTAGTCATTAATCAGGTTGGGTCTCAATTTAAGAATGCTTCATGAGACATTTTAGCTGAGTAAAATTGCCAGATTCATACCCAAGCGTTGAGGCCTATTAGTCATTATTTATGATTATCTTGGGGGTAAATTTCTAGCTCCTGTGTTAGAGGCAGGGTAGAATCTACGCCGGTCAGTTTAAATGAATCTGTATCTCAATATTGTCCGCCTAACCAAATTGAATAAAACAATATGAAGATGATAACCCCCGCCCCGCTAAAAGTATCAGCCGCACTATTCTGTGTGTTGAACAGCTTATCCGTAACAGCCGCAAATTCCCAAACGATGGAACTCTACTTTGACCCTGAGACCAAACAAATTGTCACCGAACCGGGCAAGGGCAAAATCAAGCTGAATACTTTGCAATCTATTGAGAGCCTGGAACAGAAAAAGCAGGAGCTTGCAGCCATAGAAAACCGGTTGGACGCCAAGTTAAAGACGTTGGATGACAAACTGAAACAACTCGAAAAACTGGAGTCGACTCCTCCGGTAGCGGTTGCTGCGCCGGAAAAAACGTTGCCGGTTGTTTCGGAGAAGCCGCCAGCCCAAGCCGGAGAAGAAAAAAAGTCCGAACAAACCAAATCTAAAGCGCTTGAAAAATTTCCCGCCACCGTCAGCTACGGCGATAAAGGCTTCGAATTCAAAACGGATAACGGCAAGTTCTCCATGCAGATTCAGAACCGGTTGCAGTTCCGCTATGCCAACCCGTTCGATAGCGATCCGCGTACGCTTGCCGATCTGGAGCGCGACCAAAGCTCTTTCATGGTGCGCAGAGCCCGGTTTAAGGTCGGCGGACATGCTTATTGGCCGTGGCTCAAATATTATATGCAATACGACTGGAGCCAGCCGATCTTGCGCGATTTTTATCTCGACGTCAGCAAATTCTCCGAGGCGCAGCTTCGGCTCGGTCGCGGCAAGGTGCTCTGGAATGATGAGCGGGTTACATCCTCAGGCCGGCAACAATTTGCAAACCGTTCTCTGATCAATGACATTTTTACTGTCGACCGGCAACAAGGCGCGCAGTTGTTCGGGCGCGTCTTTCCCGGCGAATGGTACGACTTCAGCTATGCCGCCGGCGTCTTTACCGGGCTAGGCGTGGGTGAGCGTAACAATGACGATGACAACATGATGTATACCGGCCGTTTGCAGTGGAACTTCTTGGGCAAAGAGCTGGAATTCTCCCAGTCGGATGTCGAGTTTCATGAACAACCGGCTGCCAGCTTGGCCTTTGCCGGGGCCACCAATAAAAGCAGATGTACCGCCTTTGAGACAGCCAGCGACAGCTGCCGTGCATTGCCCGGTTTTGCTTTGGGTCGGCCGGGCCAGTTCCGGGTTAACCAGGCGATGGAAGAATTCCGTTTCAAATGGCGCGGGTTCTCGCTACAAAATGAATACCACTGGAAGCAGGTTGAAGATACGCTTAAATCCGAAGCCGATCCGACAAAAAAGACCGACCTTTTCGGGGCTTATGTCCAGGCAGGCTATTTTCCTCATGCGCTGGTCCAGGCCGTGCCCAAGCAACTCGAATTCGCTGTCCGGTACGCCTTCGTCGATCCCAACGCTGACCGGTCAAATGACCTTCAGCAGGAAGTCTCGGCTGCAATTAACTGGTTCTTTGCGGGGCACTCTAATAAGTTAACTTTTGAAATTAGTCACTTAAGAGTCGAAGATCCTATTCTTCTTGTAGAGCAGTCTGAAGAAAGAGCTCGGATGCAGTGGGATATCTCATTTTGATTTAGTTGTAAGCATAATAAGGGACAAGCACTAGTACTCAGTCATTTTTATATTTTTATAATATCGGGTAAAAATCGTTTAACTCAGCGTAAATCCGCTCATCTCATTCGACAAGCTCATGATAGGCTTCGACAAGACTTTTAGTCCTGAGCGTAGTCGAAGGGTCAGGACGAACGGATTTACTTTTTACCTGACAAAACAAGAATGGCTGAGTACTAGCAGGCTGTTTTAACATTGCGGTTGGTGACAATTCGGGTTTGCGGTGCCTAAGCCTAACTACCTTGGTCTATGATAATGACTGAAGATGACGAATTTATGATGGTTGTGAGGAATGCGCCGCTGGTATCGCTGGATCTTGTGATCCGGTCCGAAAATAACGAGTTGCTCATGGGAATGCGGGTCAATGAGCCGGCAGCCGGCACCTGGTTCGTACCCGGAGGACGAATTAGAAAAGACGAATCAATCGAGGATGCCTTTTTAAGGATAACAAAGGCAGAGTTAGGGAAATCCTATCCCATTGAACAGGCTAAGCTATTGGGCGCGTTTACGCATAAGTACCAGACCAATTTTGCTCATGTGCCGGGCATCAGCACCCATTACGTTGTTCTTGCTTACGAATTGCAGGCCGATATCAACCTGAAGCAACTGCCAACGGAGCAGCATAGCGAATACCGATGGGTGTCGGAAAACGGCGACTTGAGTAAAGTTCATCCGAACGCCAGGGCGTATTTCTCCTGCGTAAAGCAAAAAGAGTTGTAATCTTTCCAACGTTTATCAATGCTTCAACTTAATGGCTATGCGTAATAACGCAAAACGTTTCGAACGGAGCCGTCTTTCTTTCCATCCGTGCTGAGCCCGCGCTGTTTAATGGTGTCCGTTTTCCTGCCGCTGTTTCAGCCAGTCGTCAATTTTACGTAAAATCTGCTCACGCAGAGCCGGTGTGGAAAACATTTGTTCGTGATGGCTTTTTCCGGCCAGCACCATCAGTCCATTGTGCTCATGCTTATCGCGCGTTACGGCAGCGAAATCGATGCTTCCCCAAGCGGGCGTAATCGGGTCATATTCGGAATAAATGAGCAAGTAGGGTGTAGTAAACTTCGCCATATTCTGCCGGAACTGAATAATTTCCTTTTCAATGCCCAACACATAGCGTAAGACGCTCCGGTGCATGATGTAATTGTCATTGCGCTGACGGATGCGCTGTTCTTCCGAGTCGCTGAGGTGTTCTTCCACCCATGCCGGGCTGGTCGGCGAAAACACGTTGCGCAGACCGGGCAATGACAGCAGTTCAAAAATACCGTCATGCAGGGGAACGGTAATCAAGGCCAGTAGCTGGTTGAACATCAGTAGAGGCAACGGCTCGTCGTGCGGGTTGAGGAAGTGTTCGTGAGTATGAAATGAAAACCGGATAATCGGATTCTGGAACCAGCCGCGCCAGCCGGGAACTTCGGTAACGGAAAAGGCCGGGCCGGTGAAAATAATGCCTTTTATTCTCGATTTTATAGTTTCATTGTCCGCTTGCAGCAAATAGGATGCGCTCACTAGAGAGCCCAAACTATGCGACAGAATAAATACCGGTAAGGATTTGTTGGTCGATAGTTTATCGCAGTGATTGAGCAGATGATTTAAGGCCAGATTCAGGTCATCTCGCAGGGGCTGCAAGTCGCCAAGCTGCGCCTGTTCAAGATAAGCAGAACTGGCATCATAGGCCGATGCACCGGCTTCAATACTTTTGCTCGCCGACCTAAGCACGGTATTACTCAAACCGTGCGCGGTCATATCCATGCCGGCAACGATAAAACGGTCGGAAAAATGCCGTGCAATCTCGCCATAGCGGCCGATGTGTTCATTCATGCCATGAACAATGAGCAGGCAGCCGCGGGCGGACTCCGGCCGGTCGGGCATGAGCATCTGCATATGCCGGATTGAACCGGTTTCAGCACTATCCAGATTGTGCGCTTCGCCCCACAGCGGGTATTTTGTTTTGACTATTTGTTGGTAGGAGCAGCCGCTGCTGCTGCACAATATCAGCAGTAAAATGGATAAAAGATTCGGCTTGCGGAATAACACGGCTTACCGGCGATAGGCTTCAAGCGGTTTTGCATGGTCGGCAAAGTTCCTCTTCAGCCAAGACGGTAACCGGATAGTTTGATTGATCAGCTTCATAGATCACCTCACGATTGCTGGCGAGCCGCCTTTTACATTCTAATGCGGTGAAATCGGATTTAGGTTCAGAGAAATTCAACCATAAACTTAAGTTTACCGGTTGGCAAGTGTCGCAAAGAATCCCAAGAGCAGCACGGCAAAACCACCGACCTCAGCAACTGCCAAGATATTCAAAATAAGGTAGTCTTTGTTTCGGTCGGCGGAATCGCGCAGGCTGTTATTGCTTTCGGTGGTTAAGCCGAGGTTGATATAGTGAAAAATAGCGATGCCAAAAAAGAGCAATGGAAAAATGACAGCGACGGTATTTACGTTATCGGAAAATGCGCTGCTCGCGGCGAAAACGGCGAGCAATTGCGCCGCAAACGCGTACATCAGCGCCGCACGGTGGGCGGTGTTGACATAGTGCGGCGCTTCGGCTCTCTGATGCTGCCTCATGCAAAGGTATTTCCATACGCCGGTCAGTAATCCCGCCATGAAGAAAATGCCGGAAGCAGTAAGCGCAATACGGGGAGCGGTGTGATTGAGTAATTCTTCCATCTTGTTGTCCTTTACGGTTTTGATTATTTTGCCGAACGGCGATCGGATTAATTTTTAGTATGAGGTTTTTTGGCGTTTGCCGCTGGTACGAGACGGAACTAAAACTTGACTGAAACGGCTGTTTCAGCGTTATATAAAAACAGTGAGCCAAACAAGGTCTGAATCATGAATGCCATTGCCCCATCCCCAATCAAACCCGATAGAGTTCGCGGTCTCAAGCTTTCGACCGACGCCATTCCTCCGCGCGAAAGAGCCGGCTGGTTGCGCGAGGTCATATGCCGGGAGTACGCCAATGTTGAAATAACCTCGCCTGCGCAGTCCGACTTATCCCAAGACCTGACTATTTACCCATGGGGAAGCCTTCAGCTATCGACAATCCGGTCCAGTGCGATTTCGTTACAGCGCTTGCCCAGGGAGCCGCATTTGCACAGCCAGGATGCCTATTTTGCGGTGATGCTGCTTTCCGGCGACTACCTGCTGGAGCAGAATGGACGGGAAGTTTTGCTCCAGCCTGGGGATATGACCATTTACGATGCGACTCGTCCGCATCGAATCCACTGTCCCAACAAGTTCAGCAAATTAATTATCTCAATCCCCAGGACAGTGCTTAGGGACAGGGTAGCGGGAATAGACCGTTGCACTGCGCTACGAATCTCAGGTGCTCAAGGCATCGGCTGTGTCGCAGCAAATTTTCTGCGCTCGTCGGCCATTCATGCCGACCAGCTACAGGCCCACGAATTTTCCGGCATTTCCGATCATGCATTGGACTTGCTGGCGTTGGCGATAACATCGGTGCGTCCGGTTGACTTTAACCTGTCCAGAAGCCGGGCAGTATCACTCAACAGTATTAAAACATTTATCGAGCAAAACCTTCGGGATGTCGACCTCGACACCGGTTTTATTACCCGTTACTCAGGTTTATCGACGAGGTATATCAACGATCTGTTTGGGGATGAGGGGACTTCATTGGAAGCGCAGGTTGGAGAATTGCCGGAAAGATATTCAAAATCCGGTTTATGCAGGCCATCGAGTATCCGATATCGCGTTTCGTTGGGGATTTAACGATGCGGCCCATTTTAGTCGGGCATTCAAACAGCAGTTTGGTTGCTCGCCCCGTGAATTCCGGCTGCGGAATGCAGAGGCCGGTACGTAACTATATCCAACTTCAGCAGCTTATTAAATGATGGATGAGATCTTAAGTTATTTTTAACATCGCTTACGATTGCCGCAATTTGCCAGCCTGCCTTTTGACCATGGCAAAAGTGCACTGATTTAAATAAGGACTGTTTCTTTGCAATAATCCGTTCGATAACTGCTTTGGATTTAATGACAATGTAACGCTGTTAAAAAACAGACTAAAAAACGGCGCCCTAAGGCGCCGTTTTCTTGAGCTAAATAATCGGGTTATTTACGATTAGTGATTGCCATCGTTTTGTCGTTGCCTGTACCGGAATGCTGGACGTTCACGAACAGTGTGTGTGGGTCTTTACCGAAGTAAATGCCTGTACCTTCCGCTGATTTGTCTTTCAGGGACGCGAACAAATGGACGCCGTCTTGGTAACCATCGTTGTTGGCATCTTTAGAAGCTGGGTCATAAACCCAAATATCGCTGAAGTCGTTGTCTTCCACCATCCACAGCTTGCCGTCAGGGCTGGTGGCCAGATTGTCCACTTTCGCGAAGCCGGTTGCGCCAGTCGCCTGGTTTTCGATTGGTGCATTCTTGCCACCGGCAACGACATATTTGACTGATGGCGTTTCTTCCAACGATACGGCCAAGACCGCGCCACGGCCACTGGTGTTGGCTGCGTTGTCAACATCTTCGCAAGTCAATGCGACGTACAGGGTTTCGGTAATGCGTTCCAAGTCTTCAGGGCGGCAGAACTGGGTTGCACCGACATTAGCTGCCGCTACGCGAGCGCTGATTTGCACCTGATTCATATCCAGAGCTATCCACTCCGCAGCGCCGGTTTTCCCTGAATTTACTTTCAATGCATAGAGCTGTCCATCGCTCAGATCACCGTAAGTCGTCGGTACGAATTTGTAGATCGAGCCTTTTTTATCTTCATCAATGACATAGACATTGCCTTCCTGGTCAATTTCCAAGCCTTCATGAGCAAGAGAACCTAATTTAGGCAATACGGTAACGCTTTCCATTGTTGTTGGATCGCCGGCTTTCAATTTCAGTTCGTAAACCAGGCCGCTGGTGGCTTGAGGCGCTTGGGGATCAGGACGTAACGATGTAATGGTTTCCTCGGCAAACAGTACCGTGTGCCATGGCGTCCAGACGATGCCGTCGAGTGCTTCCCAATCGTCGCGTCCAACCACTTCCTTGGTTTCACCGGTTTGCAGGTCAACGACGGAAACCGCGCCGCCGCTGTGTCCATCCACGCGCAGTGAATTGCCGTCATTGCCAATGGCGCCGCCGCGAACTTCATGGGTGCGGTACAGATAACGGCCGGCGTGTTTCTGAGTTTCGTTCACGGTGTTCATGTCGTTCCAGTCGTTGCCGACATAGATGTTCAGGCTGCTTTCGTCAGCAATGATGGATTGGTTATAGCCTCCGGGGATGACCCAGGGGGCAGTATCAAGATCGGTAGCGTTTTGCTGGCCGTAGGCGGAACCGGAAATAGAATCGAATGCCATAGGGCCTTGGACTTCGGAATCAGCAACTGCAAGAGCGGGGATCATCGCGCTAATTGCGAGCGACAATAGAGTTTTGGTAACTTTCATTATGTACTCCTGAATAGATGGGTTATTTGGCTGGTAGCCAACGGCAATAGTACATAGCTTGTGTTACAAAACAGGGTGAATGGCGTTACAGCTTGGTTAAGTTATTGTTACAAGAGATTGAAATCGCCATCCTGAGAAAAGCATAGATTGCGGAGGCAAAAGATGCTGCTGTGAAAATGCTGATTTGAAGAGGAAAGGCTTTCTGTAGCGATTTGTTAGTAATGACCGAGAGCAATCTAAATTACTTTTTAATATCACTGACGATGGCCTCGGTTTGCCAGCCGCCGCCCAGCGATTTGTACAGCGCAATCAGGTTGCTGGAAAGCTGGGATTCGCTGGAGACCAGACTGCTCTGGGCTTGGTAAAGCACCGCTTGGCTGGTTAATACGTCCAGAAACGAGGTCAGGCCTTTTTGGTAACGCTCGTTAGCCAATTGAACGCCCAGCTGGCTGGCGGCAACGGCTTGTTCCAAGGCCTTGCTGCGTTCCTGCTCTTTGCGGTAGGCGATCAGCGCGTCCTCGACTTCCTTAAAGGCCAATAGAACCGTGGATTGATAGCTTAGGAAAGTTTGTTCGTATTGTGCTTTTTTACTTCTGATATTGGCGTTCAGTTTTCCCCAGTTGAAGATCGGCATGGTTAATGAACCGGCTGCCGACCATGATTTCCCGATCGGGGTGAAGTCGGTGATAGTCGTGTTTTGCAGGCCGATGAACGCCGCCAGGTTGATTTTCGGGTATAGCTCGGCGGTCGCAACGCCGACGGATGCGTTGGCGACGGCCAGCTGCCGTTCGGCGCGGCGAATATCCGGCCTGCGTTGCAGTAGTTCGGAAGGGAGGTTGGTTATCGGATGAACTCCGACGCTTGGGATAGCGCCTGGCTGTTCAAGCCGGGCCGCCAGCGCACCGGGTTCTTTGCCGAGCAATACGCCGAGTGCGTGTATCGATTGCTTAGCGGCCGTTTCATAGCTCGGCAGCTGCGCCTCGGTCGTGGCAGCCTGGGCTTGCGCCTGCGTGACTTCCAGCATGTTCGCAAGTCCTGACTGTTGCCGGATTTGCGTCAGCTCTTGGGTTTCTTGTTGCGCATGCAGGTTTTCACGGGTTATTGCCGCTAAGCGCTGATTGGCTCGCAGTTCGACATAGTTGCGGGCGACATCCCCGAGCAGGGTAACCAGCACATCCCGGCTGTTTTCGATTTCGGCATCAATCGTTGCATCGGCGGCTTCTATCGAACGCCTGACGCCGCCGAAAAAATCCAGCTCCCATTGGGCATCAAAACCCAGTTGGAATATGTTGATGAACTGATTGCCGACGCCAAAGCCGCCGCCGACAGGCGATGTGCCGGTTTGGGCGGCTGATGAGGATGTGTTGTTGAAACGCCGGCTGACGTTGCTCTTGGCATCCAGGCTGGGCAGGCCTGCGGCAATAGTTGCCGAGCGCAATGCGCGAGCATCTTTGACCCGCTCCAGGGCAAGCTTTAAATCCAGATTGGAGGCGATCGCTTCGCCGATCAGCTTGTCGAGCACCGGATCGTTAAAGGCTTTCCACCATTGCTCCGGCTGCTCTGCATGAGGGGCTGTAGCCGCGGGCGTTTCGCTCCACTGCCGGGGAACGGGCATTTGCGGCGGCTCATAGTCGGGGCCGACGGCAGGGCAGCCGGATAACAGCAAGGCGGAAAAAAGCGCAAGCAGGCGAGAGATCATAATGGCGAGCCGCCATCACCGGCATAATCCCTGGCTTCAATGAACACATCCATTTGCTGGCCCACGTAGACGGGCAGCTGATTACGGTCAAAGCTGTACAGCGCCTGCAACACGCGGGTATCAACCTGTTCGGTGCTGTCGCCGGTCAGCGATTTTTTGGGCACCACGTAAGGTTCGACATAAGCCGGAACCAAATCGGTTTTGAAGTCCCGATTGCCGCGCAGGAAAGCCACAGCCTTGCTGTTTTTGTCGAAGCGCCAGGCATCGTTCTCGTCGATGTCCACCCGGACATGCAGCTGGTCCATATTGCCCAGCACCAGCAACGGCGTGTCCAAAGTTCCGGCCTGAGCGAACTCGCCCGGCCGGATGTTGACTTGCAGCACCTCGCCGTCTACGGGCGCCCGAACGACGAGCCGGGCCAGCGTGGTTTGCGTGGCTGTCAGCGCGGCTTCGGCCTGCTGCACCAAAGCTTTGGCGCTGTCCAGTTTGGTTGTGTTGATAAGCAGGGCATTGCGGCGCCTAAGAAGCTCTTCAGAGCTAATAGCGCGGCGGTCGGTTACTGCCTCGGCCAGATCGTTTAATGATTTGGTATCTTTGAGTGATGCTAAGGCTTCGTTAACGCCCGCCTTGGCTTTGGCAAGATCAGCCAGTTTAACGGCCAGCTCGGCACGGGTCTCTCGGTCGTCCAGATAAAACAGCGGCATACCGGCTTTGACTTTATCGCCAACTTTGACGGCGACAGTTTTGACAATCTCGGACAGCGGCGTGCCGATAGCGATGTTCCGGCTTTTTGCCTCGACAATGCCCGATCCGGCGATAAACGATTTGAACGGCGCGGAAGCGGGCGGCGCAACGGGCGGAGCAACCGGTATCGGCTTGTTGCTGCTAACGACGGTATAGGCCGCAAAAAGGAAGCCGGCAGCAGCGATTATCGGCAATGTGTACATGATTTGCATATCACCTTCTGTGGAAAGTTTTAGAGTAATGCGTTGTTCTTACAAAGTTGCGACGGGAGTGCAAGCTTCGCTTGCTCAGGCGGAGCCTGCACTCCAAATAGCCGGTAATTTCCTGATCTTCATTTTGCATTTTTCACCTTAACGATATGCCCATCATCCATTTCGGCAATGCGGTCGGCGAACTCGAAAATTCTTGCATCATGAGTAACGATGACCAGCGCCCGGTCTTTATGTAATGCGACTTCCTTGAGCAGGGACATCACATTATGTCCGGTTTCATGGTCCAGCGAGCTGGTGGGTTCGTCGCAGACAATCAGTCTCGGGCTATGCACCAGCGCCCGGGCAATGGCGACGCGCTGCTGCTGCCCGCCGGAAAGCTCCGAGGGTAATGCCGCCACTCGCGCGCCCAGCCCCACTTGCTCCAGCACGGCGACGGCCTTGAGTTCGGCATCGCTACGTTTCATGCCGTTGATGATCAGCGGTATCGACACGTTTTCTGCTGCGCTGAGCGAAGGCAACAGGTTAAAAGCCTGAAAAACAAAACCGATATTATGCGCCCTGAAATCCAGTTTGCTCTGGCCGCTCATGTTCAGTAAATCTTCGCCGAAGACTTCGCAATGGCCGTGGTCCTGGTCGAGAATGCCGGCAATGACTGAGATCAATGTGGTTTTGCCGCAGCCTGAAGGGCCTACCAGCATCATCAGCTCACCCATGGCAATATCCAGGTTGACGCCGTTCAGAGCGGTGACTTTTTGTCCGCCGGTATCGTATGTTTTGACCACATTCTCACAGCGTACTGCCAATGATGACGAATCCATGCGTTAGCCTTTAAACACGATAGCCGGTTCCAAACGTATCACTTTAATGATGCTGACCAGCGCCGCAAAGACACAAATCAGGCTCACCCCTGCGCCGCTAAACATCAGCAGTTGCCACGGAAACTTGAATGCCAGTATTGAATGGCGCATCGAATAGCCGAACAAGGCGGTCAGGCCCACGCCTAAACCGTAACCGATCGTACCCACTAAAACAGCCTGCAATAGGATCATGCGCAGCAAAGTCCAGTTGCTGGTGCCCATCGCTTTTAAGACCCCGAATTGGCGCAGGTTTTCCAACGTAAAATTGTAGAAAGTCTGGCCGGCAATGGCCGCGCCGACAATAAAGCCCAGCAGTACCGAAATACCGAAGTTGATTGGGATGCCGGTGTTTTTCATGAAGTATTCGTAGGTGAGGGTTTTGAATTCCTCCCGTGTATAAGCCGCTAAGCCGGTAGTTGCGCGGATGCGCCGGGCCAATTCGGCAAGGTCTTGGCCTGGTTTGGCTTTAACCAGAACGAAAGACAGCAGCTTGCGCTCTCTAGGCGCGTAATTTTTGGCGCGCGAGTAGGTGGTATAGACCACAGGCTGGGACTGGAAAGTACGGGTCACTTTGGCAATGCCGACAACGATGGCGCGATGGTCGTTTAATTCCATGCTGTCGCCGACTTGGAGGGGAATGGGTTTTCCACCAGGCGTCGGCGAAGGCTTGCCCAGTTTGTCTATGGCGCCGTCTATATCGACAATAACCCCGTCGCTACGGCGCAAATCATCTATTTTTCCTTCCAGCATGACCGGCGGACCGCCGATTAACGTGGCATCGTCCAAGCCCACGACAATGCAGGTCTGAAACGTGCCGTCGGCAAGCCGCGATTTTAACAGTCCCTTGTACATCGGCATGGCCCATTGCACGCCGGAAATGCCGCGCACCCGGTAAAGTTCGGTATCCTGCAAGGGCTTGATGTCATCGACGAATTGGACTTTCTCGTCCATCACCCAGATATCAGGCAAACCGACATCCGTGATGAAGCTGTAAGAACGCGACATCAGCCCTAAAAAGATCGCCGGCTGTTGGGTCATGATCAATGACGCAAAAGTCAGTCCCATGATAATACCGAGATATTTGCCTCGATCTCCCATCAGCATTTTTATCGCTATGTGATTCATGGTTTTGATCTCGTTGTTGGTTGAACTTGATTTTAACACGCAATGTAAATTGACAAACCTACAACCGCATTCATAGAATACAGACCATGAACCAGATGACCTTATCCCTGAAAATTAGCACACGATGGCTGCGAAAGATTATTAGCTTTCACCGCAGTGCTGTTTCTTTGGTTCATTAATCCCATTTTTACTAAAGCAACTGCGGGTCTTGTCCCAGTTGTTTTAGTAGTCTTTCCGGCAGGATTCGCAGTTTTTCCATCTTAAGGAGAAGTTTGTGAGTCAGCCCGAATCCGTTATATCGCAAAATAATCGGCAGGTGCTTATCGGTTGCCTGTTTGTTTTACTCGGCGCATTTGGCTTTTCAGCCAAGGCGGTACTGGTCAAATTAGCCTACGCATACAGTTATCAACTGGATGCCATCACTTTGATGGTGTTGCGCATGGCGATTTCCTTGCCTTTCTTTCTGGCCGTTGCGTTATGGCCCGTCAATAATTCGACAAAAATAAACGACGCGCAACGCTTAAGCGGGCGGGAGTGGCTGATGATTTCCGGCTTAGGCCTGTTGGGATATTACATTGCCAGCTTCCTTGATTTTGCAGGGCTGCAATATATTTCGGCCAGTCTTGAGCGCTTGATTTTATTTATCTATCCGACCATTGTTGTATTGTTGACCGCGGTGCTGCAACGCCGGTCTATTAACCGTCACCAAGCGCTTGCGTTGGCGTTAAGCTATGCCGGGATTATTCTGGTGTTTATCGACAATATGGCGTTGATGGCTTCATCGGAACTATTGTTAGGTTCAGTATTGGTGTTGGCTAGTGCGGTTGCGTATGCCTTTTTTCTGATGGGCAGCGGCATGATGGTTAAGCGGATCGGTTCGATGCGTTTTACCGCCTATTCGATGACAGTAGCCTGTTTGGCTACCGGTCTGCATTTTACGATCCAGCATGGCGTTGAGCTGTTGAACTTGCCGGTCAGCGTTTATTGGCTGGCGCTGATCATGGCGATTTTCTCTACCGTACTGCCGGCTTTTTTAATGAATGCCGGGATCGGGCATATCGGCGCCGGTTCGGCCTCTATTATCAGTTCCACGGGGCCGATAGCTACGTTGGGGTTGGCGTTCTTATTGTTAGGCGAGACTCTGACGCTGACGCAACTGGCCGGAACCTTATTAGTGCTGGCTGGGGCTTATGTGATTAGCCGGGCTAAAAGTTAAATTTTTATGCAGGTTCAATTTTTTTCCAAAGCCTAGCTTTCAGGAAAAAGTCACGTTACTTTGGCTGCCAGTTCGTCAGCTCGTCCGCCGGCATCGGACGGGCTATGGCATAACCTTGTCCAATCTGGCAGCCCATGTTGCGCAATGCCTGGTAATGTTCCTCGGTCTCGATACCTTCAGCCACGATCTGGAGATCAAACGCCTGAGCCAGTGCGATGATGCCTTGAACAATGGCTTTGTCGCCCTTGTCTTCCAACATGTCCCTCACGAAAGATTGATCTATTTTGAGCACATCAACCGGTAATTTACTCAGGTAAGATAGCGAGGAATAGCCGGTGCCGAAATCATCCAGAGCGAATCCCACCCCCAACTCACGGCATTCCTCAATAATCTCGCATACGATGGAAAGATCGTTTAGCGCTGCAGTTTCCAGTATCTCGATTTGAAGTTTGCCAGGCTTTATATTTGGGTATTGAATAAGCTGTTGCCGCAGCTTTTCTGCGAAGCGGGGCGATTCCAAATGATAGGCCGATATATTGATGCTGACTTCGATGTCCAGGCCGACGCAGTGCCAGTGGTTGATCTGGACGAGCGCAGCGTCGATGACCCAATTGCCGATTTCTATGTCGAGATCGGTATTTTCGATCGGAGGCAGGAACTCAATTGGAGAAAGCAGGCCGCGTTCAGGATGACGCCAGCGGATCAGGGCTTCAGCTCCGACCAATTGTTTTGTGTGCAGGTTAATCTTGGGTTGGAAATACAGTTCGAACTGGTTGTTGTCTAACCCGTAACGAATGTTTTTTAAGAATTCGTTGTAATTACGGGCGCGAAGATCCATCGCTGTGTCATAAATGTAAAAACGGTTTTTGCCTGATTGCTTGGCTATATACATCGCCTGATCGGCATGTCGCAACAGGGTGTCCGAGTCTTGGTCATCCAGCGGGTAAATGCTGACGCCTATGCTGGCGCTCAGCATTTGGGGTTTGTCCTTGACAGTAATCGGCTGAGCTATTACATGGAGTAAGCGCTCCAGAGTTACTCCGCATTCTTCGCCTTTTTCCAGTTCCAGCAGTACTACGAATTCATCTCCTCCCAAGCGGGCGACGGTGTCTCCGCCGCGTATGGTGTTCTTTATGCGCCTGGACACCTCAATCAATACCTGATCGCCCGCATCGTGTCCCAGATTGTCATTGATAGACTTAAAGCCGTCGAGATCGAGATAACAGATTGCCACCAGATTCTTTTCTCGCGCGGTCTTGGCGATAGCCTGCTTCATACGGTCAGCCAGTAATACCCGATTAGGTATGCCGGTCAGCGCGTCATAATGGGCGACGCGACTCAACTCGGCCTCATGCTTTTTGAGATAGCTGATATCCGAAAATACGCCAACGTAGCGTTTCACTCTGCCGTCGCTGTCACAGATGGTCGCTATCGAAAGCAGTTCCGCATAGGTCTCGCCGGACTTGCGCTGGTTCCATATTTCGCCGCGCCAGGCTTTTTTCTGTTCCAGCGTTTGCCACATAGCGGTGTAAAACGCCTTATCATGCTGACCGGAACTTAACAGTTTCGGATTGCGGCCCAGAACCTCCTCACGGCTATAGCCGGTAATGTGAGTGAAGGACGGGTTGACATCAATGATGACGTTGTCCGCATCGGTGATCAGGATGGCTTCCTGGCTGTTATCGAACACACTGGCCGTGATGCGCAAGTTTTCCTCAGCTCGTTTGCGCTCGGTTATGTCGCGGACGACGGCTTGCAGACAGACCGATCCGCCAAGTTCTATCCGGTTGAGAGTCACCTCAACATCCAACGGGATATTATCGGCACGCAAGGGCCGCCATTCGAACTGTTGCGACTCTCCGTTCAGCGCCGCAGCGATTCTTTCTTCGGCAGCCGTTGCGGACAAGCGCCCGTCAGGCTGCCTTTCAGGAGAAAGATCGATAGGCGACCGCCCGATAATCTCCTCCCGCGAAAGGCCGAACAGACTGGCCCCCTTTTCGTTGCAGTCGATAAAGCCGGTCGCGTCCTGAAGGAAAATCGCGTCGTTGGCGGTCTCGAACAGCAGCCGGTATTTGGTTTCGTTTTCACGAAGCACTTCCTCTGCCCGCTTGCGCTCGGTGATGTCTTCGACAATAGACCAAATGTATTTCTGTCCATCACGGCCCGTTACCAACACACCGTTGAGACGCAGTGGAACCAGGCTTCCATCCTTGTGCAGATACTCTTTTTCGTAGGGGCCATAGCGACCGGTGTTGATGATTGATTCTAATTGTCGTGCTTCTTCCGCTTCGTATTTCTTGGGCGTTAAAGTCCAGTAGTCAAGTGCCTTCAATTCCTCTTCGGTATAACCGCAAATATGCCGGAATGATTCGTTGAACTCCACATAACTTCCATTCATGTCCGCCAATGCAATACCCAAGGGCGAAAGCTCATAAAGACCACGCAACTTCTCCTCACTTTCCCGCAAAGCTTCTTCGGCTCGCTTGCGTTCGGTGATGTCGCGAGCGATGCCCAGTATGCCAATCAGCTTTCCCTGACTGTTGCGCATCGGTGTCTTGATGGTCTCCAGTAACTCCCGATGTCCGTCATCGGCGTATGTGCACCATTGCTCGACAATGGTAGGGTTGCTCTTGCCCATACTTATGCGGTCATGTTCGCGGAAAGCGTCGGCCATTTCCTTGTCAATGAACTCATAATCGGTTTTGCCGATAATTTCCTTTTCGGTCGCGTTGAAGAAACGCGAGAAGCGCGCATTGCAAGCCTGATAAATCCCGTTAACATCCTTCAACCAGATCATGTCTGGGATGGTATTGACCAGGGTATGCAGGAATGCGCCTTCTGCAATCAGTTTGTCGTCAATCAGGCGGAGCGCCATGTTATTGGTCAGGTCGTGCTCATTGATTAAGCCCGCTATCTGGCCTATATCATCAACAACCACCAGATGGCGCAACTTGGCCTTCAGCATCCGTTCCGCTGCTTCGCTGATGGGTTTTCCCAGTGCAATGGTCAGGACGGGTGAGGTCATGGCCTGACTGATCGGAATATCGGCTGGTTCAGGATTGATGGAATAAAGACGCACGATATCGCGTTCGGTGACAATGCCGATCGGGCGCCTATCTTCGACAACGACTACACAACTGTCCTGGTGCGAGTGCATGAGGTCTAGCGCATCTCGCAAGCTGGCTTCCGGCGGCTGCATAAATACCGATCGACTCATAACCGATGCGACTTGGCGACGACCGGCCAAGACCGAGAGATTGAGGTGTTGGCGAAAATCCGTTTCGCTAACCACGCCGAGCAGCTGCCTGTCATCGTCTACTATCACCAGATGCCGGATACCGCCGCGTAGCCCGACCTGATAGGCATCAAGGCAGGTAATTGACGCGGGCACTGTGACGATCGAAGAGGACATAATCGTTCTAAGCATGGTTTCCGGCGGACATCCTGATTGCATGGCGTGCAGCATATTGCGTTCGGTGACGATGCCCAACGGATGCCCGTCCTCATCCGTTATAAAGATCGAAGAAATCCGTTTTCTGGCCATAATGCGCGCGGCCTCGCCAACGCTGTCGCCGGGTGCAAGGCAAATAACTTTACGGGTAGCGATATCAATCAGGAGTGTGTCCTGCTCGATGTCGCCTTGAGGAGTGGTGTGATAATCCATACTAATATTGAGTGCAAATTAAATGTAAAGCCATATCGGAAAAGCCGGTCGGCAAGAATCTTATTCAACCTGAGTTTGAAATAAGATAACTGCGAACTCCGGCATCTGCCTCTTTGCATACTATTGTGTTTTCTAAATTTAACCGATACCAGGCGATACTGATGGTTAAAACGGCACAGTTTAACCGAATTTGTGTTTAATAGATGATTTTAGCGCCGGGTTTAAGCAGACTTTAGCGTGGTGTCTGTTGGCGTCGTGAGCGAAACAGCTCAGATAAAAGGATGAGTTGGTGAGTTTAAGGCGCTTGAGCTGATTTAGCAGTTTGATAAGCTTGTCTTTGGCGGCGTCCTGATCTGATATTCAGGGGGCATTAAGAAAACCGATAAAAAGTGCGTCATCTCGCCATGATAGAAATTTGACAGATTTATAATTACTTCATGAAACAATAAGATGTCATGATGATGAGTGCGTGTCGCGCTTCTTAACAGTGATAATGTTTTTTATACGGCTAACTTGTATTTTGATCGGATTATATTCAACAGCAATCCGTCTTAGGATCGCTTTTCGCTTATTTCGCCGTCAGTTTGTTTAATGATTGCAGCGTCAAAACGTCTTGCTCGCCATTAAAATATTTATCAAGGATACGAGCAAATACGGAGTCTGGAGTTGTCACAGAAGCAAACAGTGTCATCGAAGATTTAAATTTTAGATCATCAGGATAACCAAAGATTTCTGAAACCGACCGGTTTTCAACGGTAAAAACTGTTTCTGCACATTCCAGCAGCCTTTGTCCAAGAACAGGATGATTCAGGTATTGCCGGGCTTCTTCCAGGCTTTTAATGGCATAGTGTTTTGACGTTGCGCTGTGCCCTAAGCCATCTATCTGCGGGAATATGTACCACATCCAGTGAGTGCGTTTCCGACCGCTTCTTAACTCTGCGAGGGCGGTGGCGTAGATATTGTCTTGCGCGCTAATGAAACGGCTTAAGTCGAAAGTGTCGTTTGCGATTGTCATGGCTGATACCTTATCGGTTTACTCAACAGGTTATTGCCGCTCCGGATGGCTTACCTACAACAAACGGATGTTATTCAAAAAAGCACATAAATCTCGATAATCGAACGGTCATGCTAACGTCAGTGGAAAACGCCTATCGATTCATGAGTTTCGGTGGTACAACCCCAGCACGGTTTTGACGTAATTGCGCGTTTCGGGGTAAGGAGGAATGGAGTTGTTGTATCTCATCACCGCACCTTCACCAGCGTTATAGGCGGCAACGGCCAGATCCAGGTTCGAATTGAACATTTTGAGCAGGTCTTTCAGATAATGGGTGCCGCCGTCGATATTCTGGACGGGATCATTTCGGTTGACAACGCCGTAGCGTCTGGCGGTATCGGGCATTAGCTGCATTAAACCGACAGCTCCAGCTGAGGATATTGCGCCGGCATCGTAAGCGGATTCGGCTTGGATGACGGCGTGCAGAAGTCTGACATCAACCTGATGCCGGTTGGCCGCGTCGGCAATCAGGTCGGCGAATTTCTTTTTATTAGCCCCCATATAGGGCAGGGCGGCGGAATAATTTATCGGCCTTGTTCGGATAATACGCTTGTACAGGCTGTTTTTAGGTTTATCGGTGTAGTAGACGCGGCCGTCAGTATCGATAAATTTGAAGATGTCGGCCCGCGCCTCGTTTGAGATGAGTAAACTGGTTAAGATAACGGCACAAATCCGTCCGGAATAGATTTGCATTAACCCGAAGGGCGGCAGGCAGGATAGCCTGACGTGACAAATCCGTCCGGAACGGATTTGCATTAACCCGAAGGGCGGCAGGCAGGATAGCCTGACGTGAATTCTCATCATAATCCACCTATCAGTTAAGGTTTAATAACGATCATACTTGCGGCTTTGACCGCCCTGTTCCTTGCTTCCTCAACGGTTTCAGCGCTAGCTAATGCAACCCCCATACGCCTGCTGGTAAAGGCTTCAGGCTTGCCAAACAATCTAATTTCACTGGTCGGGACTGACAGCGCTTTATCCAGCCCTTCATAAATCACCCCTTGTGCATCCACGCCGCCTAGAATCACGGCGCTGGCTCCTGTGCTTTGCATGCCGGTATCGACGGGCAAGCCCAGAATGGCTCTGGCATGCAATTCAAATTCATTCTGCCTTTGGGTGACCATCGTCACCATGCCGGTATCGTGCGGCCTGGGGCTGACTTCGCTAAACCAGACCTTGTCACCCTTGATAAACAGCTCAACACCAAACAGACCGAGCCCTCCGATCTCGTTGGTTATTTTAAAAGCAATGTCTTGCGCCGCTTTTATGGCGGCGGAACTCATCGCTTGCGGTTGCCAACTTTCCCGATAATCGCCGCTTTCCTGCACATGGCCTATCGGTGCGCAAAAGTGAGTTTCGACTTCGCCGTGCTGATTCAAGGCGCGCACCGTCAGCAGCGTTATTTCAAAATCAAAGTCTATTTTTGCTTCGACAATGACTTTACCGGTATCTACCCGGCCGCTGGATTTTGCGTAATCCCAGGCAGTTTTAAGCTGGTCGGCGCTCTTGACCATGGACTGGCCTTTGCCGGATGACGACATGGTCGGCTTGATAAAACACGGATAACCGATGCCGGCATCGACTGCCGCCTTAAGGTCATCAAAACTCCCAGCAAACGCATAATCCGAGGTGGGGATTTTAAGCTGCTCTGCAGCCAGAGTCCTGATGCCCTCCCGGTTCATCGTCAACTGAATCGCCCGGGCGTTGGGTACAACTATACACCCGCCCTCTGACTCGATGTCAAGTAGTGCTTGGGTCGCAATCGCTTCAATTTCAGGGATGATAAAGTCCGGCTGTTCCAGAGCGATCAGTTTTTTGACGGCTTCGGTGTCGGTCATGTCGATCACGTGGCCGCGATGAGCCACATGTTGCGCCGGCGCCTTCGGGTATCGGTCGACGGCAATTACTTCCACTCCGTAGCGTTGCAAGGCAATAGCCAGTTCCTTGCCTAGCTCGCCGCTGCCTAGCAGCAGGGCTTTGGTTGCGCTGTTTGATAATGCGGTGCCTATTTTCATTGTGAATCTGTCAGATAGTTGTCTATGTCTTCTTTGGAAAAGCCGATCTTTTTGGCTACGCGGTCTGCATGGCTGACCCTTGAAATGCCGGGGATCAGTTTGTAAGTCGGCGCGTCGTTGGCAAACTCGACCTGCCTTGGTAAGCCTATGCCTTGAGCGGCAAAATGATCGACCAGCTGATGATTGTGGGTAATCAAAATGGTGCTGTTGCCTTTCCGGTAAAAGCCGTTCAGCACATTCGACGATGATTCCATTTTTTCTTCAAAAGTCGTGCCTTCGGATAACTCGTCCAGCACCACCAAGCTTTTCGGGGTTGCGGCCAGAAAAATATCTTTGGTCCGTTTCAATTCGGTGCCGAAGCGACCTTCGCCGTCATCCAGATGACTGATTTCCGGTGCTTGATAGAATATTCGGTCGGCGACGGTCAGCGTAGCTGATTTGGCCGGAACAAAGCAGCCAATTTGCGTGAGCAGCTGGATTTGGGTTACGGTTTTGCAAAAAGCGGTCTTGCCGCCGCTGTTGGGGCCGGTGACCAGGACCAGCTTGTCATCTTCCAACACAAAATCGTTGCCGACATAGTTGGGGTTTTGTTTGGCTAAAACCGGGTTTTTGGCATCCTGTAGGTTAATGCGGTGATGCGGTGCGTCAACCAGTTCAGGCAACACCGTGTTTCCGGCGAATGCCTCGGCAAACTTTAGAAACGACAGCAATTCATCAAGTTGACCCAACGCGTCCAGCGTTTCGGCTACCGCCGCGGACTTTTTGAACTCGTTTCGTAACGGAATAATGCAGCTGTCCCTGTCAAACCCGCCGACTATCGGATAATAAATCAGCAAGAGGGGCACGAAGAAAATAGATGCGGTCGGGATGGCCTCAACTGAAATCTGGAACATGTCGGTCGGAAAAAAATGCGCCAATGTCCAGATGGCTCCGAAAAACAGGGCGATCAGCAACGGCTTGAATAGCCGGGGTCTAAAAATAATCGCAGGCGAGAAAGAGCCTCGTCTTTGTTCTTTGCATTGAATATTATCTTCAGTGATATAGACAGGGCCTTCCATTAACGAATAAGCGCGAGATTCTGCGAAAGCTTTTATTTTGTCGCAAATGCCTTTCAAATAGTCGCTTTGCGGGGCTTCGACGGATTGAATCTGATCGACCAGCTCCAACATAAAGCGGATGCCGCGTTTATATTGCAGGTAGCCGTAGCCTTCGATTTCATGTTCTTCTCTGGCGGTGCCAAACGAGCCCAGGAATTCGCCGAATAGCAATAAATAGAAGTTTTTCTCATTGGGCACAGCCTGCTGCACAATTTGCTCAAACTGTTCTCTGAGCGCCGGATTGTCGCGCAGTTCTTCAACGGCCTGTTGTTTGGCCTTGACCTGCTCCAGGTCATTCAGCGGTTGGGCTAAGGATCGATACAATACCGCCTGTCCGGCAACCGTTGAGGCATGGTTGACATTATCGAACAGCTCATCGACTTCAATGGTAGTGAAGGATTTTTCGTCAAGAACACCCTCGCCGGTATCCAGAGGTTTGCTGGATTTGACGGTTGGCCAGCTGCTGTCTTGCCAGTTTTGTAATAGTGTTTCTTTCATCGTTTAGCCTATATCGTGACCGGATTATGCTTTTCCTTTCGTTCTCAAACTCATGCTCTTATTATTACGCACAGCTTTGCCGAGTCAAAACCGTCATCGGAATGACGTGATGGGAAATGTTTATATTTTAAAGTATAAGTGTTCCGTCTTTATATTCCGGCAGCTGCTCCATGCAGCCGTTGATGGTGTTGTGCCTTAAGCAAGACGAATCTACAGCTTTTGTTCAAGGAGATTAACTATAGCATCAACATGAGCTTCTGAATCATTTAGGGCCGGAATGTAATGATATTCTTTGCCGCCGGCCTCCATAAAAATAGCTTTGTTTTCCATTGCTATTTCTTCCAAGGTTTCCAGGCAGTCCACAGCAAATCCAGGACAGACGATATCTACCTTTTTAATGCCTTGCGAAGGAAGACTTTTTAGCGTATCCGCGCAATAAGGTTTCAGCCATTGTGCTTTGCCGAAACGCGACTGGAACACAATCATCCATTGTTTTTCATCAATACCTAATTTCTCGGCAATCAGGGCCGCAGTTTTGTGGCATTGATGAAAGTAAGGATCGCCCCATTTAGTGAGCTGCTCAGGCAAGCCGTGGAAAGACATCAACAGCAATTCGTTTTTGCCGTGCTCTTTCCAGCTCTGCTTGATGGATTCGGCAACCGCAGCAATATAATGGCTGTGTTGGTGATAATCGCTGATAAAGTGAATGTGGGGCAAGTGCTTCCAGCGGCTCAGTTCTTTGACCATATCGTCATAGATTGATGCCGTAGTGGTCGAGGAATATTGCGGATACAACGGCAGGACAATCAAATTATCAACGCCCGCATTTTTGAATGCTCTTAACTGCTTCGCTATCGAAGGTTCGCCGTAGCGCATGACATGCTGGGCAGTGACGCCTTTGTGATGCAGCTTATCGGCGACCCGTTCGGTTAATTGCAGCGTCAGGAAAATTAACGGCGAACCTTTTTCATGCCAGATTTTGCGATAGGCTAAGGCCGACTTGCGGGGGCGAAAGGGCAGTACGAAAAAATTTAGTATTACCCACCACAATGGCCGGGGCAGGTTGACGACGCGCGGATCCCAAAGAAACTCCCTAAGAAACCGTCGAACTGCAGACGTGGTCGGTGCGGTAGGCGAACCCAGATTCGCCAGTAACACGCCGGTTTTCTTTGTCGTCATGAGTTCGACTTCGTCCTTCATGAGGTTAGGTTTGACGGTTGATCAGATTTAAAAATTCCGAGCGGGTGCTGATTTCCTTGCGGAAAATCCCGGTCATCACGGAAGTGGTCATTACCGAGTTTTGCTTTTCAACGCCGCGCATCATCATGCACAAATGCTTGGCTTCGATGACTACCGCTACGCCCCGGGCACCGGTTGCCAGCTCAATCGCATCGGCTATTTGTTTGGTCAGCACTTCCTGGATTTGCAGGCGGCGGGCGTACATGTCGATAACGCGAGCCACTTTGGACAAGCCCATGACCTTGCCTTTCGGCAAATAACCGACATGACATTTGCCGATAAACGGCAATAAATGGTGCTCGCATAAAGAATACAGTTCAATATCCTTCACAATAACCATGTCTTCGGTGTCTGCGGTAAAAATAGCGTCGTTCAGTACTTCATCCAGTGTTTTTTCGTAGCCGTTATTTAAAAACTTGAAAGCCTTGGCCGCGCGTTTTGGCGTATCGATCAGGCCCTCGCGATTTAAATCTTCACCGACTGCCTCGATAATCTTGGCAAAATGCTCTTCCATTATTTCAATCTCACTTATAAAAATAGCTGGTCAGTATACACATTGAGCCTTGAGTTTTAAAGCTTCCGCTCCAAGCTCACGCCCCTCGCCTACGTCCTGTAGGCGAAGCTTCCGCTCCTCGGCAATTGCTCCTGCAATTCATGCAGTCGAACTCACACCCCTTGCCTACATCTGACCTCCATGGATGGAGCGAATGCCGTATGATTGCCTGGAGCAATCACTGCCTTGCAGGCAAGGCTTCGGCTAACACCTTTGCCTACATTCTTGTCGGTAGCGCATTCAAGACTACATTGATGTCCGCATCGGGCTTGCAAACATTTTCGCTAAGATGCCGGCGCCAGCCTCTGGCTCCCGGCTCGCCATGAAAAAGACCTAAAATGTGCCGGGTTATACTGTTTAAGCGGACGCCATCGTTAAGGTCGAGCTGCTCCTTAATATAAGGAATTAACAATTCCATAATCATTTCTCGTGATCGGGGAGGGCTGGATTCGCCATAAAAGCGTCTATCCACATCAGCCAATAGATAAGGGTTGTGATAAGCCTCCCTGCCGACCATGACGCCATCAACATGCTGTAAAACATCTTCGGCTTGCTCCAAGGTGGTGATACCGCCGTTCAGTATGATTTCCAGCTGCGGAAAATCCTGTTTTATCTGATAGACCACATCGTAGCGTAACGGCGGAATATCGCGGTTTTGCTTGGGCGACAAGCCGCTCAGCCACGCCTTTCTAGCATGAATAATGAAAGTTTCGCAGCCGGCAGCGGCCACGGTCGAGATAAAATGCGTTAATTCTTCATAAGAGTCGCGCTCATCAATGCCGATTCTCGATTTGACCGTAACCGGAATCGATACCGCCTGAGCCATTTCCGCTACACACTCGGCGACCAGTTCGGGTTCCGCCATCAGGCACGCACCGAAACGGCCGTTTTGAACCCGGTCGCTCGGACAGCCGACATTCAGGTTGACTTCGTCGTAGCCGTAATCTTCGATCATTTTCGCACAGTGGGCCAGTTCGCGCGGATTGCTGCCGCCCAACTGGAACGCAACCGGTTTTTCAACGGCGTTGAATTGTAAAAACCGGTGGTGCTCGCCATGAATCAACGCGCCGGTAGTTACCATTTCAGTGTACAAAAACGCATGTTGCGAAATCAGTCGATGGAAATAACGGCAGTGTCTATCAGTCCAATCTAACATAGGGGCAATACAAAACTTGTGTAAGTTGTTGCAATTCAATGAACTGTTGTGGTTTTTTCGAGCTTGTGGCATTAGTTCTCTTGTAATAAAGATTTTGGATATTCTTGTCTATTTTCAAGAAATTTATGGATATTGTTGAGCCAGAAATGGCTCAACAATTCGATACTATGGATTATTTCCATTAAACACTAAAACAGCTTTCTTCTGACAGCATTTTCAGAAAAGTTTCTGAAATTGGCCATCAAAATGCGGGTATCATGATATTAGACGCGATCACTCGCCCAGTTCCATACCAGGATTGCCTAAGCCGCCATCAAGACACTAGAACCGGCCGTTTCAAAAGAACGCCGGCTCAAATGTAGTTGGGTCAATGGAATGTGTTGCTCATATTTTGTCTGACTTCCACAAATTTTCTTTTAAACAGACTCGAATCAGCATCACGCTATAAATCGGATGCTTAGGGTGTGGTAGTAAGCGTTAATACTTAATTGTTTTGCATTTCAATAGCATAATAAAAATTGACTTTCACCCATCAGGCAATTAAATTCGGACATGCCAGTCTAGATAATCTCCGCCCCATCTGCCGGACCGGCTGAATCTCCAGTATCGTCGTTAGAGCCAATAACAAAACAAAACTGAGGAGAAGCTATGAGCCAATTAAGCGAAGAAGAACGTCAGAAAATCATCAATAGCTCGCCTATCGGTACTTGGGTACTGATGCTTACCGTCAGTCTAGGCATGGTTGCCGCCTGGCTGTTTCTCTATTACGGCGTATTCCTGCCGCGCGGTGCTATAGGCTAAGGTGACCTTATGAATACTGATCCATTAAAAAAGAAATGGGCCAATGCAATTCAGTCCATAGCCGATCTGTCTAAAGGCGATCCTATTCATGTAGATCCATTGGAAAAGAGATGGGCCTACGTGATACTGGCCATAGCCGGTCTGTTTGTCGCCATCATTATGATAGATGCGCTAGTCCATAACATTAATCCTCCTAGTCATGTTGAAACCATCGACTCTGCGCGTCTGCATCTGAGCAAAGAATTTGCCGAAGACAACTTGGGCGTTCAGGTTGACGACAACGGCAACGTGACGGTCAGGATAGTGGCCGGGCGCTACGGCTTTTACCCCAAACAGGTTACCGTGCCTTCCGGTACGCCTTTAAAGTTCCGCTGGGTCAGTATGGATGTCTTGCATGGCATCCATTTGCCAATGACTAACATGAATACCATGATACTGCCCGGCTACGTCGCAGAGCTTAAAACGGACTTTCCAAAACCCGGCAATTACCCGTTACTGTGCAATGAATATTGTGGTATGGGGCACGATCACATGTGGGGAAGTATCACAGTTGTCGCAAAAGAACACTGGAGCGCTCCGGTAAAAATAGCCTCTAAAGGAGACAGCAACCATGAATGATGCGGCAGAAAGAAAACTGGCATTAAGCCACATGTGGATTGCGTTCGGGGCCTTTCTTATTGCTTCATTCATGGGCGCCTATCAGGTTCTGGAACGTAGCGGTTTCCTGCCGATTATTGAGTCAAGCCGGGTTTATTTTGCTTCGGTCAGCAGCCACGGCGTATTGATGGCTTATGTGCTCACCCTCTTTTTTGTACCCGGTTTCGGCTATTACACAGCTACGACCAGCCTGAATCAGCCGGTATGGAACATAAAACTGGCTTGGGCCGGCTTCGCCGTTTCCCTGTTGGGTACGGTTCTGGCGGCCATACCGCTGCTGACGGGTTCAGCCTCCGTACTCTATACTTTTTATCCGCCGATCAAGGCGCATACGCTATTTTATGTCGGAGCGACTTTATTAATTGCCGGCTCTTGGGTCTGGTGTGCCATCATGATCGTCATGATGGGCCAATGGAAGCAGGCCAACCCTGGCCAACCGGTGCCTCTGGCCATGTTCGCAACGGTGTCCAATGCCGTGTTATGGCTGTGGACCAGCGTTGGCGTCGCGGCCGAAGTCCTGTTTCAAATACTCCCGTGGGCTTTCGGCTGGATGGATACGATTGATCCCGGCCTGGCGCGCACGCTGTTTGCCTGGACGCTGCATCCTATCGTTTATTTTTGGTTGATTCCGGCCTACACGGCTTTTTACGTGCTGGTGCCCAAGCAGGCAGGCAGCTATATATTGAGTGATGAAATAGCCAGAGTTTCGTTCATTGTGCTGGTCGTTTTCAGCCTGCCGATTGGTTTTCATCATCTGTATATGGATCCGGAACAGGCCAAAGGTTGGAAATTATTGCACGGGGTCGGCACTTTCATTGTGGCCCTGCCGACTTTGTTGACCGGTTTTGCCGTGATTGCCTCGCTGGAAATTGCCGGCAGACTGCGCGGCGGCAAAGGCTTGTTCGGCTGGATAGGCGCCCTGCCTTGGCGCAATTCGATGGTGCTGGCCATGATTCTGGGCTTACTGATGCTGATGCTGGGCGGTTTTGGCGGCATCGTCAACGCCAGTTATGCCATGAATGCGATGATTCATAATACCGCCTGGGTGCCCGGCCATTTCCATCTGATCTTTGCCGGTACGACCGTGATCATGTACTTTGCCATCGCTTATTATCTCTGGCCGATACTGACAGGCAAGCCGCTGTTCTCTAATGAGATGGCATTACTGCAATTATGGACCTGGTTTATCGGCATGGTTGTCCTGACGACGCCTTGGCATATCCTGGGTTTATTAGGGCAGCCCCGACGCATTTCCAGCGTTCAATATAACGATCCGCTCACGCTGGCGTGGGATACGTTTGAATTGGCCATGATTGTCGGGGGCCTGATAATGCTCGGATCGGCTTGTTTATTTGTCTACAATCTGGCGAAGACCCAGTTCAATCCTACGACTGAAATCTATACCGGCAAAGTCGAATACGCCGAACCGATTCATCCGGTCCACCATCTGCCTGAATTTCTGAATGATTTCAAAATCTGGCACTGGGTTATTGCTGTCTCCATGCTTATCAGCTTTGGCTATCCTATTCTTCAGTTCTTTCTCATGGACACGTTCGAGTCAAGCGGATGGGGGTACTAATCATGAATAAAATGATTCAAGCAGTATTGCTGGGGCTTTTTACAAGCCTTGCGCATGCGGAACCCTCATCACAAGTCGCCTGGACGCCTGATAAACTGAGGTTCATAAAACAGGCCGACAGCAATAACGGCAAGCAATTGGCTGCGCAGTGCGCCGGCTGTCATGGCGACAACGGCGTCAGTTCTGCGCCGGACTTCCCTTCGTTGGCAGGCCAGCTCGCAACTTACACCTACAAACAGTTACAGGATTACAAAAACGGCCAGCGCATTCACGCGCTCATGACTTCAATCGCTGCGGGATTAAGCGATCAGGATATGGCTGATATGGCCGCTTGGTACAGTTCTTTGCCGCTGCCCAAAAATAAAGCCGACAAGAAAGATTTGGTAATTGCCGAGCGCCTGATTTCCGAGGGGGACGGCAAGCGCACCCTGCCGCCGTGTTATACCTGTCATGGCTCAGATGGGGAAGGTGAAAGAATGGATATACCGGCTCTGGCAGGGCAACAGGCTGAATATTTTGCAGCCACGCTCATGGCCTATAAAAAGGGTGAGCGCCACAACGATATATACAGTCGTATGCGCGTGATCAGCCAGCAATTGAGTGATGCAGAAATACAAGAGCTTGCTCAATACTATCAGCAGCTACAGTGACGGTAAAGCTATGAACATTTTCATGTCGATCTGTTAACTCCTGTGCAGACGGGCAGCCGCCGAGACCGCTCATTCATAAACAAAAGTCCCGCCGCCAAGCGAACCGCCCAAGTTGCCGCGATTCACGCTGCCGGCAAATACGTATCCATGTAAAATAAGCCAACATTTTTACAAGGAAACTTCTTTTGAATACACAGACTTTCTGCCTTTGCGGTTCGGGTATCGAATACGCTCAATGCTGCGGCCCTTTCCATGCCGGCGAAAAAAAACCGTTAACTGCCGAAGCTTTGATGCGCTCGCGCTTTACTGCTTACGCTATGCATAATGCCGGCTATTTGCAGGACACCTGGGATGCTCCGGTGCGGCCTGAATTGATTGATTTTTCCAAAGAAAAAGTGGTTTGGCAACGATTGGAAATCGTCAATACCAAAAAAGGCGGGGCTAAGGATGCAAAAGGCGTCGTAGAGTTTAAAGCGTACTATCTGGAGAATGGCGAGGAGTATGTGATGAATGAGATCAGCCAATTTATCAGACGTGCAGGCGGCTGGTTTTATCTGGACGGAGTGGTCAAGTCGATCGGCAAGGTCGGCTTACAGACTAATCTGGGCAAGAATGCGCCGTGTTCCTGCGGCAGCGGCAAAAAGTTTAAGCGGTGCTGCGGAGCCGGGTGAGGTAGGACAAAAAGGGCGGCCGATGGGCTGCCCCTTGATTGGACTGTAAAAAACGCTATTTTTCGCCTTTTGTGGATTCTTCGGATTCCCCGATCAGAGCGGCCAAACAGTCCATCTGGCTTTCGGTGTAGTTGGAATGAGCTTCTGCCAGTTCTTTTGCCGAGCCGAAATCATTGCGCAATTCTTCAAGAGTCTTTTTAGGATCCTTGGACGAGGATAGCATCAACATTTTGGTGTAGTTGCGGTAAGCCTGCATGCGTTTGGGATCGAAAGCAAAAATGCCGGGCATATTGTTTGAGGATGTATCAACGACGCATTTGGCCATGCGTTCGGGAGATAATTTGTAGTCCTTGATGTCTTTCTCCATCTGCATTTGCTGCAATACGGTCTCTTCATATTCTTTTCTATCTGCGCAACCGGAGAGTAATAATGCAGATAGGGAAATGAGCAGTAGTTTTTTCATGTTATTGTTCCCGTTGTTAAATTGAAAATGCGCTTTGCGGCATTATACGCATATGTGAAAGGTAAAGGCTAAAGGCGCCGCTGTTCTTTTCGCCCTTTGCCTTTTTCGTCTTTCGCCTGTAATCAACCCATCTCTTTTATTGCCTGAGCTACCCAGGCTTCCGCCTCTTCGTTGATCTCGGAAGCTTTGCGGCCTTTGGTTTCAATAATCGGTCCTATCTTTACTTTGATGACGCCCGGATACTTAAAAAAACTGTAGCGCGGCCAAAAGTCACCAGCATTATGCGCAAGGGGAATGACTGGGAAGCCGGTTTTCTGTGCCAGCATGGCTCCGCCAGCGCTGAATTTTCTGACTTCTCCGGCTGCAGTTCGCGTGCCTTCAGGGAAAACAACTATCCATAACCCCTCGTTTAAATAAGCGGCCCCTTTTTCCAGCAAAATACGCAATGCGGCGCGTTGGTTCTTCCTGTCTATGGCGATGGGCTTGACCATGCCCAGCGCCCATCCCCAAATGGGAAACATCAGCAGCGAGCGCTTCAATAAAACGCTTTGCATCGGAAGAATATGCCGTAACGCCAGTGTTTCCCAAGCGGACTGATGGTTGCTCAAGACGATAGCGGGTTGCTGCGGATTGATGCGTTCCAGCCCTTCCACTTCATAACGCAGACCGCAAAAGACCTTGGCCATCCATAGTACGACAGTACACCAGGCCTTTGATATGTTGTAGCGAATGATAAAAGGAAAAGGCCTGGTTAAAATAATTAACAGGCCGACAATGGTAGCGGTCGAGAATATGCCTACAAATAACAGCGCCGAGCCTATATAGTTTTTGGGTCTAGGGTCTTGATGTGAGGTGTTTTGCTGCGTCATATAAGTTCTCAAAAACGGGAATGTCGAGATTGGGGTTTTCAATCAGGGTTTTTCGGCCTTTGCCGGTTTTAACTAATATCGGGCTTGCGCCGGCAGCCTGCGCTGCCTGGAGATCGCGGAGCGAATCGCCGATAAAAGCTATGCCGCCCAGGTTGACATGATTGTCGGCTGCAAATGTTTCAATCAATCCCGGTTTGGGTTTGCGGCAGCTACAGTCATCGTCCGGGCCGTGGGGGCAAAAATAGATCGCGTCAATTTTTCCGCCTTTTTCTGCGGCCATGCGCTGCATTTTTGCATGGATTTTTTCCAGCATTGCGGCATCGAATAAGCCCCGGGCCAAGCCGGACTGGTTGGTAATGACAACGACTTTGTAGCCATGCTCATTGAATAGGGCAATGGCTTCAAGGCTGCCTTCGATCGGCAGCCATTGTTCCGGGGACTTTATGAATTCATCCGAATCGTGATTAATAACGCCATCACGATCCAGCAACACGTAACGGTTTTCGGGCATGGTTTATAGAGCATTCCCGTTGGAGCGTGGCGATGAATGTTTCATTTAAGACTGCAACTTGGAAATATCGGCGCAGGTCAAAAACTGCTCGGACAACAGGTTGAGCAAGGCCAGCCGGTTGGCGCGCAGGTCAAGATCGTCGGTCATTACCATGACATGATCGAAAAACGCATCGACATCATTGCGCAAACCTGCCAAACGGTTCAGTGTCGCTTGGTAATCGCGTTGCGCCAGCAGCGGCTTAATATCTTCGGCGGATTGCAGCGCGGCTTGCAATAACTGCTTTTCTTGCGCTTCAACCAATGCCCCGACGCTTGCGGCCGGTTGGGATTCCGATTTTTTCAGGATATTGCGGATGCGTTTGTTTGCTGCCGCCAGGCTTTCGGCTTCGGGCAGTTGCCTGAACGCTTTAACGGCCTGTAAACGCTGCATGAAATCCAGCGGTTCGGCGGGATTGACTGTGATGACAGCGTCGAATTCATCGGCAGTGTAGCCTTGGTCAAGGCAATAGCCTTTCAGGCGGTCGAAGATAAAATCAATGACCCGGTCGGATGTTACCGATTGATCGGACGCCGTTTTAATCTGGGCGCCGGCGAATTCCACCAACTCAACAATATTGATGTTAAGTTTGTTCTCTATGATGGTCCGTAGAATGCCTAAAGCAGCGCGCCTTAAAGCATAAGGGTCTTTATCCCCGGTAGGGATTAAGCCGACCGCAAAAATGCCGACCAGGGTGTCCGTTTTTTCCGCAATAGCCAGGATCTGCCCTGTGGTGCTGCCAGCGGTCGGGCTGCCGGATTGTTTCGGGAAATACTGCTCCTCAATCGCCAGCGCGACTTCTGCCGGCTCGTTGTCGGCTTGCGCATAGTAGCGGCCCATAATGCCTTGCAGGTTACCGAATTCGCCGACCATTTCGGTCATCAGGTCGGTTTTGGCTAATAATGCAGCACGTTCGGCTAATTCAACGTTGGCATGTAGATGTCCGGCAATGAATTTCGCGAGATTTTGGACCCGTTTGGTTTTTTCGAAAACCGTGCCCAAACTTTCCTGGAAAACAACGCCGGACAGGCTGTCGACGCGATCTTCCAGCGTCTTTTTTCTATCCTGATTCCAGAAAAATTCGGCATCGGAAAGACGCGGAGTGACCACGCGCTCATTGCCTTGCTGAATGGATTTTGGGTTGGTGCTTTCAATATTGCTGAAAGTAATAAAGTAGGCCAGCAAGCCGCCGTCGGCATTTTTAACCGGAAAATATTTCTGGTTGGTTTGCATCGTGGTAATCAAAACTTCCGGGGGCAGATCAAGGAAGCGCGGGTCGAAAGTCCCGGTGATCGGCACCGGCCATTCGTTCAGCGCGGCAATCTCTTCCAGCAGATCGTCTTCGATGTGCGCAATGCCGTTCACTGCGGCGGCGGCTTTTTGCGCCGCGTCACGGATAATGGTCTTTCTTTGTTCGAAGTCGGCAATGACGCGGCCTTGTCGGTATAAGGCATCCGCATAGTCTTCCGGCTGGGCCAGCGTGATTTTTTGCGGCGCGTGGAAACGGTGTCCTTGGCTTGTCGCACCGGTTTGCAGGCCCAGAATTTCCGTATCGATAACGCTGTCGCCATACAGCAAGACGGCCCAATGCACGGGCCTGACGAATTCGGTCGTGAAACTGCCCCAGCGCATGCGCTTGGCAATCGGCAGCGCGGCGATGCTGTGGCGGATAATGTCCGGTATCAGGTCTTTAGTTTCTTGGCCTTTGACGGCTTGGGTATAGCTGAGCCATTCGCCTTTGTCGGTAAGCAGGCGCTCCAGTTGCTCGAAACTGGTGCCGCAGCTGACCGCAAAGCCCAGAGCTGCTTTGCTGGGCGTGCCGTCGGGCGCAAACGCCGCCTGTACTGCCGGGCCGCGTTTTTCTACGATTTTATCAGGTTGGGCGCTAGCCAGGTTTTCGATAAAAACGGCCAGACGTCTTGGAGTGGCGTAAGCCTTGCTGCCGGTGAAGGTTAACTCGGCGGCATTAAGTCCTTGGATAATGTTGTTCAACAAAGCGTTGCTGAGTTTCAGCAAGGTCTTGGGCGGCAGTTCTTCCGAACCCAGCTCGAATAATAAATGTTGGCTTGTGCTCATGTTATGCTCCCTGCTCGGTTAACATCGGGAAGCCCAGCGATTCCCGGCGTTGGTAATAGGCTTCGGCTACGGATTTGGCCAAGTTTCTGACTCTTAACAAATAACGTTGGCGTTCGGTAACGGAAATGGCGTGGCGCGCATCCAGCAGGTTGAACGCATGCGAAGCTTTCAGCACCATTTCATAAGCCGGCAGCGGCAGATTCAATTCGATCAGCTTGGTGCATTCCCGCTCATAAGTCTCGAAGCACTGGAACATGAACTCGACGTTGGCGTGCTCAAAGTTATAGGCGGACATTTCCACTTCGTTTTGATGAAATACGTCGCCGTAAGTGACGGTGCCGAACGGGCCTTTGGTCCAGACCAGGTCGTAAACGCTTTTAACGCCCTGCAAGTACATCGCGATGCGCTCCAGGCCGTAAGTGATTTCGCCGGTGATCGGCCGGCATTCCAGGCCGCCGACTTGCTGGAAATAAGTGAACTGGGTCACTTCCATGCCGTTCAGCCAGACTTCCCAGCCCAAGCCCCAAGCGCCCAGAGTCGGCGATTCCCAATTGTCTTCGACGAAGCGCACGTCGTGTTCGAGCAGATCCAGACCCAAATGTTTCAACGAACCCAGATACAGTTCCTGGATATTGTCCGGCGACGGTTTTAACACCACCTGAAACTGGTAGTAATGCTGCAAGCGGTTGGGATTTTCACCGAAACGGCCGTCGGTTGGCCGGCGCGACGGCTGCACATAAGCCGTGTTCCAGGGCTCGGGGCCTATGGCGCGTAAAAATGTGGCGGGATGAAAGGTCCCGGCACCAACTTCTTGATCCAACGGCTGCAATAAAATACAGCCTTGGTCTGACCAGTATTTCTGTAAGGCCAGGATGAGTCCCTGAAAAGTAGATAAGTCGTTGTTTATGCTGGACACGGATTAACGCTCTTAGGCAATAAAAAGATGGGGATTATAACTGAAAAAGCGCTATAGGGCATATCGTTTAGATTGGCTCTGAGCAAATTCAGACACACGGATGCACGAAACCTGTTAGGCCGGCAGAGCATCTGCGTCAGGTGCAATCGCATTCGCCGATGTCTTCAAACCAGATTTGCGGCGATTGCTCGATAAAGCGCCGCATCAGCTCAATGCAATCGAGATCGTTCATTTCTATGACCTTAACCCCAGCCTCTTTGAGCCAATCCAGGTGGCCTTCGAAGTTGACCGATTCGCCCACCACTACCGTGCCGATATTGAACTGTCGGATCAGGCCCGAGCAATACCAACAGGGCGCCAACGTCGTGACCAGGATTTTGTCCCGATAGTTGGTTTGCCGTCCGGCTTTACGAAAGGCGTCGGTTTCGCCGTGCACGGACGGGTCATTATCCTGCACCCGGCGATTGCGGCCGCGTCCGAGCAGATTGCCATGAGCATCGAACAGCGCCGCGCCGACCGGTACGCCGCCTTCATCAAAACCGGCTTGTGCTTCTGCTAACGCCACTGCCAGCATATTTGCATAGTTCATCGAAATTCCCCTGATGGATTTTTGCGAGAGTACAAATTATGCGTTTAAAAACAAGCAGGGTAAACCGCTTATTTAAACGGGGGCTTTGGTTCAGGCGGCCGGTCATTTCTTCATCAATTCGCTTGAGAAAAATTCTTATTTCGATAATATCGGCTAAAGCGGCGGTGACGGGCATCGTTATCAGAATTTTGATGAATATTCGAATTAGGTGTTGTTTAAGTAACACTTATTTATAATCAAAAGGAGACACGACATGAACGATCAAGAAAAGAAACGGGCTGTAGAAATTCTTAACAGAATTATGGAGCTTGAACTGGCGGGGGTTGTTCGCTACACGCATTATTCCCTTATGGTTTACGGCTATAACCGTATTCCTATCGTTTCCTGGCTTAAAAGCAATGCTGACGAGGGCCTTGTTCATGCCCATAAAGCGGGCGAGCTGGTGACCTTATTAGGCGGCCATCCTTCGCTTAAGATCGGCCCTTTATTGGAAACGGCCAAACATGATATCGGCGATATTCTAAGAGAAAGCCTGGAGCACGAGAAAGCAGCGATAGCGGCCTACTTTGAACTGCTGGAAGTGGCGGAAGGCGTTTCCGTGCTGCTGGAGGAATATGCGCGGGAAATGATCGTAGACGAAGAGTTGCATCTTGACGAAGTGAACAAAATGCTTCGAAAACCGGGCGATGTGCAGCCGTTTGGCATGTAAGATTTAGGGGTAAATGCCGGTGCGTGAGTTATCAATCTGCGCATCGATTCTTGCTGATGCAGTCAAAGACTGATAGGCCTTGTTTATTAATTCAGGTCAGAGGAAAAAGCCATGAAACTCTATTACAGCAAAGGCGCATGTTCGCTGTCGCCCCATATCACAGCCTGTGAAGCGGAACTACCTATTGAACTGGTTGAAGTTGATTTGCAAAGCAAGCGCACCAACGCCGGGGAGGATTTCCGGCTGATCAATCCGAATGGTTATGTGCCGGTGTTGATGTTTGACGACGGCAAAAAATTAACGGAAGGTCCCGCTATTGTTCAGTATCTTGCCGATCAGGTACCGGATAAAAAATTAGTCCCGCTGGCGGGAACATTCGAGCGTTACCAATTGCAGCAATGGCTGAATTTTATTTCAACCGAGATTCATAAAGGGTTTGGGGCTTTGTTTAATCCGGCTATGCCTGAAGAGGCGAAACCAGTGGTCATTAATCTGCTGACTTCGCGTCTGCAAACTGTCGCAGAGCATCTTTCAAACCGGGCATTTTTGCTCGGCGACGATTTTACCGTGGCCGATGCTTATCTGTTCGTTACCCTGCGTTGGGGGGCTTATGTCAATGTCGATATTTCCCGTTGGCCGGTATTGGCAAACTATGCCGCTAAAATTTCCGCCCGCCCTGCCGTACAAAAAGCGTTGAAGGAAGAAGGGCTTGCTTGATTTCGATGTTTTACCGATCCTATGAGCTAATCCAGTAACCGATCCGGACATCGCTTTATCAGGAGGGCTCAGTTTCAATTAGCCAAAAAAGCACTCATCGAGTACCTTGTGAACTACCGAATCAAGTTAATGAGGATATAACCCTATGAGCGACCAGAACACTTGTTTGATCTTTGCCCACCGCGGCGCTAACAGGGAAGCGGCAGAAAACACCCGAGCCGCCTTTAATAAAGCGCTGCAATACCCGGTTGACGGTATTGAAACGGATGTGCAGTTGAGTCTGGATGGGGTGCCGGTGCTCTGGCATGACTGGGAGCTGGACAAACTAGGGCATCTGGGAAAATGCATCGACGATTTTAATTTCACGCAACTGGAACAAATGGATTTTGCAGGGTATTGCTCACCCGATGCGCTGCCGGAAGGCGCGTTGAGCCTTAAGGAATTCATCGATAGCTATCGAGGACGTTGCGGCCTGGATATCGAGCTTAAAAGCCGCGACGGGGAATCGCGGCAGCGGCTGGAAAGCAAGATATTGCAAATGCTGGCAATCATTGGCACCTCGGCTGGCGACGGTGTGTTTATTTCTTCATTCAGTCTGCCCGGGCTGATTTTTGCTCACCAACAGGCGCCGGATTTTCCGCTTTATTATCTACTGTCCGGCCACCACACTCAGGCCGACATTGAGCAGTTCCTGAAACAATACAATTTTCTTGCCGGCTTTTGTCTACCCATCGACATCCATAACCCGTCCATTGCCAAGCTTCTGCGGGAGCAGGGCAAAGGCGCCGTGGTGTATACCTGTAACAGTGTTGAGGAGATTCAAAAGGCGCTGGACCTGAGAGTCGATATCCTGATTACCGATGACCCGCAGCTGGCATTGAGGATACGCGATTCATGAAGCGGGACTTTGCGCAACTGGCTGATCGGCATTTTGATGTGCTGGTGTGCGGTGGCGGTATTTACGGCGCGTGGACGGCTTATGACGCTGCCTTGCGTGGCCTGAAAGTCGCCATTGTCGATCAGGGCGATTGGGCTTCGGGAACTTCGTCCGCTTCCACCAAGCTGATACACGGCGGCTTGCGCTATTTGGAATCGTTGGATTTTAAGCTGGTTAAAAAAGCCCTGCGCGAACGGGAAATGCTCCAACAAGCCGCGCCGCATCGCGTCTGGCCGTTGCGTTTTGGCGTCCCGGTTTTTAAGGACGGTCGGCTAAACAGCGTCAGCCTGAAACTCGGTTTGATGGTTTATGATTTTTTGGCCGGAACGCTGGGCTCGGGCCAGGCTCATCGTCATTTCAGCCGGGCCGCATTCATGGCGCGTTTTCCCTGCCTCAATCCGGCCTTATTGACCGGCGGCTTTACTTATGCCGACGCACAGACCGACGATGCGCGTCTGGTTCTGGAATTGGTTGACGGTGCGTTATCGGCCGGAGCGGTATGTCTGAACTACTGTAAAGTGACCGGCTTTATTGAAGACCAGGGGCAAGTTTGCGGCGCTACAGTTCACGACCAAGTTGATGGTGATATAGCAACCGTGTACGCCCGGCAAATCGTTAATACAATCGGCCAATGGGCTGTTGAAAGCGGATGCCGATTAACCAAGGGCGTGCATTTAATCTTGCCAAAAATACTGGACGATGAAGCGTTATTGTTGACCGCTGAGTCGGACGGGCGGGTGTTCTTCATCATCCCGTGGTACGGAATAACGCTGCTGGGCACTACGGATACCGACTATACCGGCGATATCGATCAAGTTTGCGTCGAAGCGGGTGAGGTCGATTATCTGCTGACCGAGACCAATCGTGTGCTGAATGTCAATTGGACGGAGGCCGATGTGATTGGCCACTACGCCGGACTGCGTGTTTTAAAGCAAAGCTCAAAAGCAATGCCTTCTGATGTCAGCCGTGACTGGGAGCTGAAAGTCTCGAATAATGGTTTGTTGACTTCGATCGGCGGAAAAATCACTTCGGCCCGTGAGGATGCGGCACAAATCGTCAACACGCTTTGCAAGAACTTGGGCGTCAACGAATCCTGTAAAACTAACGCCAAGCCGTTTCCGTGGTTAGCTGCCCGGAACTATCGACGATGGGCAGATGCGACTTTGCTCGAAGCTGCAACACTGGGCATAGACAATGAAAGCGCCGAATGGCTGATACGGAGACACGCAAAACGCGTGCCGATGGTTTTTAAGTTAATAGAGCAGGATGCGGCATTAGCACAGCGGATAACGCCTACGCTGCCTTTAATTTTCGCCGATCTGGTGTTTTGCGCAGGTAATGAAATGGTTGTGCATTTGGAAGATTTGCTCAGACGTCGAATGCCGCTGTTAATCCTGGCAAAAATGACTCAGTCCGAATTGCGTTATCTTGCCGAGCTTGCTGCAAAAACGTTGGGCTGGGATGAAGTTAAATTAAATTACGAATTTGAGATGTGCATCACAAAAATATTAAGTAATAAATGATCTAGTTCACTGTTTTTAATATCCTAAGCGATTGTGGCAATGGCCTAATTGGAAGAGAATTACTGAGAGATCAATATATTTTCCGATGATTTATTTTTTTTTAACGGCTATTATTGCGGCTTCTTATAATTAAATAACTTTAAATGATTACCCCTAAAGGCTCCTTTTTAGTATTAACGTGCGATTCTTACGGAAGATACTAGAAATGAAACGCGTCTTGCCTGTCTTATTGATCTGTTTTCTATTTATTGCCGGAAGTTACTGCTCTGTCCGCTCCAATGCAGGCTCGATCATCTATTTTTATAATCCGGAAACGAACGTCAATAATTTTGCTACGTTAAAAACGGCTTTTGATACTTATTTGGTGAACCATGGCGGGTATTATTTTCAGCCTTTCGATAGTAAAGAAAAGTTTGAAGCGATAATCCGGGAAAAAAAAGATGATATCTATTTATTGTCCAGTTGGCATTTAAAGGCTTTACAGCAAAAAAGTGTGCCACTGAAAATTGCCTTGGTCGGCACGTCAAAGGGCAACACCATGCAAAGGAAGGTATTAAGCACGAAAAAAGACATTGCCAACGTCGCCATGCTTAAAAATACCGTGGTTGCCGGAGCAGGAAGTGAAGAATACATTTACAGTGTATTGAAACAAATACTCGGCAAAGAGCAGGAATCACTGCTTAAAGACATCAAAATACTCATAGTGCCTAAAGACATCGATGCGATTATGGCCGTAGGTTTTGGAATGGCAACAGCCGCTATTTCCGCAGAAAGCAGTTTGAATAAACTGGCTATGATTAATCCCAATCAATTTAGAGAATTACACGGGCTAGGCTTTAGTGAAGAGGATTACTTACTGGTTGCGGCAACATTGAAAAAACCGGAGCAACAAGAAGCGCAATTACTTGAGGTGTTACGCAAAATGTCGGAGGGTGCGGGTAAAGAAAATTTAAAGCTATTGGGCATAGATGGCTGGAGGGCGCTACAGTGAAGTGCATCAATAATCGCCGTGCATCTCATCAAGACTGGAATCAACTATGAAAATAATTAATTTTGGTAAGGTCTTAATTCTGTTGACTACTTTTCTGGTTAGCGCTGGTTTCGCCCAATCAAATAAGGTATTGATTATTAACAGCGATAATGGGGTTTTTCGATATGAAACCATCGCTGTAGAGTTTAAAAAAGTCTTACAGCAAAGCGCTTATCAATGGACTGAATTGAATTTAAACAGCCACGTCGATGCCGAAGTGAAGCTGAAACAGCTTATCCAACAGGAAAATCCCGAGCTTATTTATTGCATAGGAACCAAAGCTTATTCGTTAGCGCTTAATCACGCTCATGACAGGAAATTATTATTTTCAGCCGCCATTAATTGGCGAAGATTAGATATTGGCGAAGGAACCTATGGTGTAGCCAATGAATTGTCGCCGGCACAAGAAATATCATTGCTGCGCTATTTTTTTCCAACGATTAAAAACATCGGCTTACTCTACAATGATAAATTTAGTTCTGAATATGTAGAAACTATTAAAAAAGACGCCTTAGACTTAGGTATCAATATCGTTAATCAGCCCATTAATGATGCGCAAGAGATCAGCGATTCACTCAATGAATTACTGCCAAAAATAGAGTTGTTCTGGATTATTTCCGATCCGGTTGTTTTAAGCAGTAAAGCCTCAGTGCAGCAGATTTTCAAATCGGCGCAACAACAGAGAAAGCCTGTCTACGCTTATAGTGATGTGTATATAGAGCACGGCGCGGTCATGGCAATTTCCGCTGACCTTGCGACGATTGGACGGCAATCGGCAAGCTTAGCCTTGATGATGGGCAAGGGTAAGATGCCTGAAGGGACGGTGCAAAGTCCTGCGGGCTCAACAGTTACTTTAAATAAATGCGCCCTCGACGCCTTGCAGTTTGATTTTAATCAAGATGCTCTGGATTCGGTTAATAAAATCGTGGAGTGTGATAAATGATTAAATATTTAAACACGCTACTGATTGGCGCATGGGCCTTGAATTCAATCGCTTTTGCAGACGCAGCAGCACCGGATGACGATTTGGAAAAGGAATTAGCCTATCTCGCCGCGGAAAGACAAGCTGTCGGCACTGTGTTTACAGCTTCGAAAATGGAAGAACCTGTGGACAAAACGATAGCAACGACCACGGTCATTACCCAAGACGATATTGCGCATATCGGCGCCCGTAATTTATTGGATGTATTGCGCTTGGTTCCGGGTATCGGTATTACCCAAACTCAGTTTGGCTGGCGTGAAATAGAGGTTCGCGGCGTCAAAACGCCAACCTCTGAAAAAGTGCAGATTATGTTGAACGGCCATCCGCTGGACCATAACCTGCAAAACGCCGGCAGTGCCTGGGTCTACGACGACTTGCCGGTGGATACGATCAAGCGCGTGGAAGTCGTGCGTGGACCGGGCTCGGCTTTATACGGCGCTAACGCCTTTCTTGCCGTCATCAACATCATCACCCAAGACGCCAAGGATTTGAACGGGGTGCAAACTTCAGCCGGTTGGGGGAGTTTCGATACCCAGCAATACCGCGCATCCTGGGGCAAGCAGTTTGACAATAGCGCGGAAGCGGCGCTGCATTTTAATTTTACCGATACTAATGGTATTAATTCGCCAATCTCGGCCGACAGCTTGAGCGTGCAAGGCCTCAATTCCAATGCGCCCGGCAGAAGCCAGCTTACTGAAGGCCGCTATGATCTGGAATGGCAGCTGGGTTATCAGGACTTTAAGCTGGACGGACGATATATCAATAAAAAAGCGGGCGCCTTTTTTGGCGTAACGGATGTCCTGAGCGATGTCAGGACGCAGCAGGACTATAACAATTATTTTCTGCGCTTGAGCCGGAACTGGAAGATTACCGATAAATTCTCGCTAGATACGCAGATATTCCACGATTTTTTCAGCTATAACAATCAATGGCAGCTGGCGCAAAATCTATTTTCACATACCGGCCTTGAAGATACTCGTACCGGCGGTGAGATACAAGCCAACTACCAACTGAGTGACACTCAAACTGTGATCACCGGTTTTTCTTATGCCAAAGAACAACAAGATAACCTTATTGATGAGTTGGGAGCCGATCCACAACATTTTATTTTGTCACTGCATACAGCACAGGAAAGAGCCCGTAGACGCTGGGGCGTTTACCTGGAGGATGTCTGGGACCCGTTAAAAAACCTGCGTCTTACTTTAGGCGCCCGCTACGACCGATACAATGACTTTGGCGGTACATTCAACCCCAGGATGGGATTTAATTGGGAGTTCATTAAAAATTATTCGCTGAAGTTTTCTTACGGCACGGCTTATCGGGCGCCTGCCTTCGGCGAATTAGCAACAGCCAATAACCCAGTGTTATTAGGGAACCCAAGCCTTAAACCGGAGGAAGTTAAAACCTTTGAGACAGGCATTATCGCCCATCCTGTCGCGGGCTTGATGACTCAGGCCACCTATTATCACTCGGCAGTCGATCAAATTATTTCGCCTACCTCCATTCAGGGAGTGACCCTGCAATACCAAAATAATGACAGTTTGACTGCCGAAGGGGTCGAATTGGAGGCGCGTTATGACTTTGACGGCAATCTGCAAGGCTCCTATATCAGTGCTAACCACGTCCTTCAGCGTAGCGTTCGGCTTGGCCGTCAATTAGCGGATGTGCCCCGGCATCGCACCAACCTGACAGCAAACTGGGCTTTCGATAATACCTGGAGTAGTTTTGCTCATGTTCTTATTAAAGACGGTACAACGCGCGAGTTAGGCGATAACCGCAACGACGTGCCTGGATACGCCTTATTGGATTTGGGGTTGCTGGGTAAAAATATGTTCGGGCGGAAAGTGGATATCAGTTTTAATGTCTACAACTTATTTGATAAACGTTATTACGATCCCGCTCCCGCCAGCTTGAATTTTATCGGCGATTATCAAATGGCTGGCAGGGCGTTTTTTGGACATGTCAGCCTGAAATTCTAATTAAGGAAAATGTTCATGATGTAGGGATAGGTGGATTGCTTTTCGGCGGATCCACCTATAAATCAAAATATTAATAGAACATTTCGGCTTTCCTTTAAAAACGGTTGGTATGAAACTCATTACGCATGAGCACTGGTTTGCCCCCACAGTAAAAACGCAATCAGGCGGGGTAATTCTGACGACGTGCATGCTCGTTATCAAAAAGGCCGCTTAACTTATACACCAGGATTGGGTGTGTGACAAGAATAGTTTGGTGGTCGAGGGTGTTCATAGCGGCGTATATGAGTTGACGGTTTGTAAGCGGATTGCCGCACCTGCAAATCAAGGTTATTTCCTATCAGTTGTTATAGGGCATTAAATCTGTCAGTGGAATATATCTGTTGGGAACAGGTACCCTATCTTCAGGGAATGCCGTCAGGATTTCCTGAATGTTTGCTAAAAACAAGTCCACAAGTACGGCATTTTGCAGCTTCTGATTAGCACACAGCCCGACAATGCCAATCTCTGTTCCTAACGGTATGTTCTTAGGGTTTTTTTCGGGGTCGCTATTTATATCGGCATTTGATAAGGGTTGAGCGTCTTTCCGTGCAAGAAAGTTGATTGAATCAGGCCCCATCGCTACATAGGATTTTCTTGTTGCGTTCCATGCCAATAAGCTTTCATTTTTATAATAGATGAAACAGGTTTCATTGCCATTAACTACGGTAATTTTCCCGGCGTCAAAACCGCTTATTTTCCTTTCTTCTTTGCCGGTGATTATACCTTCAAATAAAGTATGGTGGGTTAAGGGGAGGCTGTTCAGTAATTCTATGAAATTATTATAATTTTTGGATTCAACAATACTGCGTCCCAAATTCCAGGCAAGTCCCACTGTCCATTGATTAAATTTGCCCCAGTTTTCGTCGGATGAAATTGAGCATTTTAAATCAGCTCCCCGCATTGGATAGCAGGCTAAACCCGCTGTGCTGTTATTTAACTTGGCAAATTGCCGTGCCTGGTTTTCAGCATCCTCCGCATTATTAACTTGCACGATTATTTTTTGATAATGCTCGGCATCGTTGGTGTCTGATGTCAAAATAACAGGGTTTAACGGCAACTTATTGATATTAAAAAGCGTCATACTCAATTCCGGCATTGCTCTGCCGCAAGGATCACCGTTAATTACCTCTATTCCCTTTCTTGCTGAAATTATAAAAGGGACTAGGGTGTTAATGGCCCCCATTTCAACGGGGATCAAATAGCCTAACGGTTCTTGGCCGGACTGGTCCAGATAGGTGTCCATTTCCAAGAAAGCATTTAATGAAGCTGTCTGTCCGAAGCCTTCAAATACTTTATCGGGTGAACCTAAGCCCGCCACAAAAGCTACGTTTTTATGCGTTTCAAGGTTCTCAGGATTGACATAATACATAACATCGGCATCGGTAATCATCTTGTCCATAAAAAGTAAGGCTAGCCCGACAGATCCGCCGCCTCCGGAAGCTAAAAAACATGCACCATAAACAATATAGTTAATATCCTTTTTAGTTAATTGATAATTACCAGAACCAAAATTTTGTATTTCGTCAAAACATGAGTTTCTATTTGAAATATCCTTAAGCATAAAAATGTCTCCTTAAATTAATGAATAATGCTGTTTCGGCGAAGTTTATCTTCGTTAGATACAATAAAGTTTTATCTATAACTTGAATAAAATATTCCGTAACAGGAAGAGTCTGTTGTAATTCCGGGCAAATATTACTAAATAAAACGGAGTCTAACTTCTTTTTTCAGCGTCAGCTGCACATGTTTGAGGATTCAACGAATGAAAAACAGACGTTAACCTGACGAGTTTATTGTCAATTATTGTCGATTTATGCAAGATTACATTAACAAGATCCCTACTCGTTGATGAGGCCGGGTACTGGCTATATATTACATTATTAATGATTTCCGTCCCTTGAAGTACACAACCGACCGTTAAAGCCCGTATACCCAAATTTAAATGAGTCATGCAGGGCTGGGTGAAACCTGGTCGTTTTGGATAAGCGACCGGTTCCGGCTATCGTTACCATATGGGCGATTTAAAGTATGAGCCGGTGCAAAAGCTCAGTGCCATTGGTTTTTAACTGTAAGATGTTAGAAATGATATCTTCTACGCCGGGTTAGAGTTATGATCGGACTGGCCGGTAGAAAATCTCAGGCTGATGACTATGCAATTACCCCAATTGCTTTTAGAGCAAGTTATATTGAAAATGTGGAATTAGACAATGGTGGTTTTCTAGACGTCTACCTTTAGATCAAGAAGGTAATATGAATAAAACACTGTACCCTGATAACTGGCCTGATATAGATACCAAGCTCTACAATAGATCAGTCAAGTTGATCAAAGCGGTTAAAAACATGCTGAAAGTCAAGCTTGATCTGCACGCCGATCCACAGCTATTGGAAGGCGATATCTTTTTATTCAACCATTTTTCCCGGTTTGAAACCTTCATCCCGCAATATCTTATTTACGAGCAAACCGGGACTTACAGCTGCGCCATTGCTTCCGGGGAGTTCTTCAGGGAAGACAATGTGTTATCGCGGTATTTAAGGCATGTCGGCGTCTTTCCTCACGATCACAACCGTCTTTTTCCATTGCTGGTCGCGCAGATTTTGCGCGGCCGCAAAGTCATTATTTTTCCTGAAGGCGGCATGATAAAAGATCGCCGGGTTGTCGACAAACGCGGTCAATACAGTATTTACTCCCGGGTGACCGGCAACCGGCGCAAGCTGCACACGGGGCCGGCGGTTTTGGCGCAGGGTGTGGAAACCTTTAAAGCGGCTATCCGGCACGCCCATCGTAAAAACAATGTTGCACTGCTTCAGCAATGGAAAGACGCTTTACATATCGACAGCATTGATCAACTGATAGCGGTAGCGAACAAGCCGACGCTGATGGTGCCCGCCAATATCACTTTTTATCCGATCCGTTCTTCCGAGAACCTGCTGTTTAAAAGCGTCGAACTGTTTTCCAGCGGCATGAGCCTGCGTCAGTCCGAGGAACTGCTGATAGAAGGCAACATTATGCTGAAGAATACGGATATGGATATCCGGGTGGGAGATCCGGTCGACCCTTGTTGGGCCTGGGACTTGCGAACACGTTATCTGGTGGACAAGTTCGCCAAGGAAATTGACACGATAGACGATGTCTTTGCGCTGAATTTCGAGCCTAAAAACTGGAGGCAACGTTTATTAAGATCCTATTTTATAAAAAATGCCGAACGTTCCCGCGACCGGTACATGGAAGTTATTTATACCAATGTCACCATCAACTTAAGTCATCTGGCGGCAACCCTGATCATGCATTACGTCGAGCAGGGACAGACACATATCGAAAAAGACAAGTTCTACGGCATTTTGTATATCGCCATTAAGCACTTGCAAAACAATACCATGATTCATCTGCACCGAAGCCTGCTCAATCCCGACGATTACAGCGATCTGTTCAAGGCCACCAACACACGTTTCGATTATTTCATGAGCGCGGCAAAAGAGGCCGGACTCATCCGGGAAGATGACCATAACTACTATTTCTTGCCCAAACTCCGTGCCGAGTCGGATTTTGATAACATCCGCCTGGAGAATCCGATCGTCGTTTACAACAACGAAGCCGCGCCCCAGCATTCCGTTCTCGAGACCCTGATTAACGCGATAAGCGAATGCGCTAACGCCGACACAGACAAATTGGCCGCCTGGCATTTTGAAGATGAATGTCGTACGCTTGCATGGGAAATGCAGACGTACTCCAAAATGGTGTTTGACGATATCAGTTATGAGGAGGCTGCGATTGAAGATCCTTCGCCTTTTTTCATCCAGCCGGAGTTTGCCAACGGCTTCGGCGTTTTGCTGATTCACGGTTTGCTTGCCAGCCCCGCTGAATTAAGAACTTATGGGGAATATCTGGTCACGCAAGGTTACACGGTCTTGGGTATTCGGCTAAAAGGCCACGGCACATCGCCTTATGCCTTGCGTGAGCAGAGCTGGGAAGATTGGTACGGCTGTGTGCAGCGGGGCTTCGATATACTCAAGGTGCATTGTTCGCGTATTTTTGTTATCGGTTTTTCCACGGGCGGGGCGTTGGCGCTAAAGCTGGCTACCGAACATTATCCTGAAATGATCGGTATTGTGGCCGTTTCAGTGCCGTTAAAATTCGTCAATCCTGCTTTTATGCTGGTGCCGCTGCTGCATGGCACCAACACGCTGGTCGAATGGGTCTCGGCTTTTGAAGGTATCAAGCCTTTCATTGATAATGAACCGGAGCACCCTACCGTTAATTACCGCAATACCCCGGTCAGGGCGCTTTATGAGCTAAGACGTTTAATGGCGCAGATTGAAGAATTACTGCCGCAGATTACCCAGCCGGCACTGATCCTGTATGGCGATGAAGACCCAATCGTCTCGCCCAAAGGCGCAACGATCATTATGGATAAACTGGGTTCCGCGCATAAGAAAATCCAGGTCATAAAATCCCAGCGCCACGGAATCTTAATGGAAAATATCGGTAACACCTGGAGTTTGATTGATGATTTTTTAAATGAGTTAAGCATCGTACATAACGAAAATGTCCCGCTTAACATTTTTAATTCGCCACGAGGACTCGAAGGACACGAAGATACAAAACATTAGTATTCCTCGTTCCCACGCATCGCGTGGAAACAACAAACATGAGGACAGTAAAATGAAAAATGTCGTTATCGCAGGATATTGCAGATCGCCCTTCACGCCGGCGCAAAAAGGCCAATTGGCTAAAGTGCGGCCGGATGATCTTGTCGCCCAGGTCGTTAAGGCCTTGATCAACGATACCGGGGTTGTGCCGGAGGATATTGAAGATTTGATTTTAGGCTGCGCTTTCCCGGAAGGCGAACAGGGCATGAATCTGGCGCGTTTGGTCGTTCAGCTTGCCGAGCTGCCTGTTACCATAGCCGGCACCACCATTAACCGCTTCTGCGGCTCCTCAATGCAGGCCATCCATAACGCGGCGGGTGCGATTCAATTGAATGCCGGAGAAGTGTTTATCTGCGCCGGTGTCGAATCGATGAGCCGGGTGCCGATGGGCGGTTTTAATTACTTGCCCAATCCGAGTCTTTATAAAAACTATCCCCAGGCTTATATCAGCATGGGCGAAACGGCGGAAAATCTGGCCTTGCAATATCACATCGACCGGCCGGCCCAGGACGCGTTTGCCCTGGCCAGCCAGCAAAAAGCGGCAGCGGCCCGGAAAAACGGCTTATTCGCCACTGAGATTATTCCGATCAAGCGGGCTGACGGGGAAATTATTGAACACGATGGCTGCATCAGGGCGGATACGTCCCTTCAAGCATTATCCGAGTTGCAACCGGCTTTTCTTAAAAACGGCAGTGTGACTGCCGGAAGCTCCTCTCCGCTAACCGACGGCGCTGCCGCCGTGCTGGTATGCAGCGAAAAATACGCGGATGCGCACGGCTTGGAAAAGCTTGCCCGCATCAAAGCGATTGCAGTATCCGGTTGTGCGCCTGAAATCATGGGCATAGGCCCGGTCAGTGCGAGCCGCAAAGCCTTGAAACGGGCCGGTATGCGGTTGGAAGACATCGATATCGTTGAGCTGAACGAAGCCTTTGCGGCGCAATCTTTGGCGGTCTTAAAGGAATTGCCGGTTCCGCTGGAACGATTGAACCTGGATGGCGGAGCGATTGCTTTGGGACATCCGTTGGGCGCATCAGGTGCCAGAATAACCGGCAAAGCCGCCAGCCTTTTGAAACGGGAAAACAAGAAATTTGCCTTGGCGACCCAATGCATCGGCGGCGGCCAAGGCATAGCGACTATTTTGGAGGCTATCTAATGGACGCCAAGACAAGCGGCATCAAAAAAGTTGCGGTGATTGGCGCAGGCGTTATGGGCGCAAGCATTGCCGCCCATGTTGCCAATGCCGGTGTTCCGGTCTATTTGCTGGATATTGTGCCTACCCTTCGACCAGGCTCAGGGCAATCGGGTGTTGATAACCGGAACAGCATTGCCGAAGCCGCCATTGCCAAATTACTCAAAGCTGAACCTGCGGCATTCATGCATAAAAATAATGCTCGGCTGGTGACCCCGGGCAACGTTGAGGATCATCTTGAATGGCTGAAAGACGCCGATTGGGTGCTTGAGGCGGTGCTTGAGGACTTGACCGTCAAGCAATCGCTGTATCAAAAATTGGAGCAGGTTTGCCGCCCCGAGACCCTGATTTCATCGAACACCTCGACCTTGCCGTTGAAGCTGCTAACCCGCAACATGCCGGACAGCTTCAAACAGCGTTTCATGATCACCCATTTTTTTAATCCGCCCCGCTATATGCGTCTGCTGGAGCTGGTTTCAGGCGCCGAGACCCGGACGGATCTGGTTGATGCTGTCCGCCGCTTTGCCGACACCCATCTGGGCAAGGACAGCGTGACCTGCAAGGATACGCCGGGATTTATCGGCAACCGCATCGGCATTTACTGGCTGCAATGCGGTCTGTTGGAAGCGATCAAGCTCGGTTTGACGGTCGAACAGGCTGACGCGGTCATGTCCGCGCCGTTCGGCATTCCTAAAACCGGCATATTCGGCTTGCTGGATTTGGTCGGGCTTGATTTGATTCCTCATATTCTGGACGGCATGAAACTGGCTTTGCCCAAAGGCGACGCGTTTCATCAGGTCAACACGCTGCCGCCGTTGATTCAGCGCATGATAGCCGACGGCTATATCGGAAGGAAAGGCAAGGGCGGATTTTACCGCTTGAATGAAAGCAACGGGAAGCGTGTCAAGGAATCCATCAATTTGCAAACCGGCGGCTATCACTCCAGCGAAAAATTCGCCTTGCCGGATTTGCCCAAAACCCAGGATGAGCTGAGGGCTTTTTTGACCAATGACAACATCATTAACCGCTTTGCCTGGCAAGTGTTGTCCAATACCCTGGTTTACAGCGCCAGTCTGATTCCCGAGATTTCCGATGACATTGTGTCTGTCGATACCGCGATGCGGCTTGGCTATAACTGGAAATACGGCCCATTTGAATTGCTGGACCGGGTCGGCGTGGATTGGTTCGTTAGTCGGTTGCATGCAGAAAATCGCAAGATTCCGCTAGTGCTGGGAGGTCGTCAGAGTCTGTACAAGGTCGATTCCGGCAAACGTTTGTACCTCGATTTAACCGGCAATTACCAGTCCGTCCACCGGACGGACGGCGTCCTGCTGCTGTCCGATATTAAATTGCAGGCCCCAGCGCTGTTGGAAAACCAGTCGGCCAGCCTTTGGGACATGGGCGACGGCGTTGCCTGTCTGGAATTTCACAGCAAAATGAATACGCTGGATATGGATAGTTTGGCGATGGTTCGGCAAAGTCTTGAAAAAGTCAAAACCGGTTTTTCCGCGTTGGTCATCCATAACGATGCCGAAAATTTCTCGGCCGGGGCTAATTTAACCTTGTTGATGCAGGCGATCCACAGCCAGGACTGGTCTGCGGTAGAGCGATTGATCAAACTGGGGCAGCAGACCTATCAGGCCGTGAAATATGCACCGTTTCCGGTGGTCGGCGCGCCTTCCGGTTTGGCTTTGGGTGGCGGCTGCGAAGTGCTGCTGCATTGCGATGCAATTCAGGCTCATGCGGAGCTGTATATCGGCTTGGTGGAAGTAGGTGTCGGTCTGGTGCCGGGTTGGGGCGGTTGCAAGGAATATTTGCGCCGCTGGCTGGAGTTTGCGCGGCGGCCCGGCGGCGCGATGCCGGCGATTGCGCAGGCTTTTGAAACGATCGGCATGGCCAAGGTCTCCAAATCGGCGGCGGAAGCCAAGGAGATGCTGTTCTTGTCTACGACCGACGGCATTACCATGAATAAAGACCGTTTATTGGCGGATGCCAAAGCTAAAGCGTTGTTGCTGGCGAAAGATTATACGCCGCCTAAACCCACCGAATATCGTTTGCCCGGCGCCAGCGCCAAAGCGGCGATGGAAGTTGCAGTCGGCAATTTAAAATTAGCGGGAAAAATAACCGACTATGACGTGGAAATCTCGCAGCAATTGGCAGGCGTACTCAGCGGTGGGCAGTGCGACATCACCGGGACGCTGACCGAAGACGATTTGTTAAATCTGGAATTGAGCGCATTTTTGCATTTGGTCCGGCAACCCGGCACTTTGGCCCGACTGGATCACCTTTTAAAGACGGGAAAGCCGTTACGCAATTAACTTAAGGAATATCCTATGAGCTGGTTAATCGCATTACTCATTGTCATCGGTACTCTGGCTTATACCAGGGCACCTTTGCGCCGGTCTACATTGGTTGTGTTTGGATGGCTGGTGCTTTATTCGCTGGTGCAGGGGGCTAGCTATTTTATGCTCCTGCTCTGGGTTATGTTCAGTGCCGTTTTTATTACGCTCAACATTCCTGCTATACGCCAAGGATTATTCAGCGTTATGATTTTCAAGGCCATGAAGCGGATGCTGCCGCCAATGTCGCAAACCGAACGCGACGCATTGGAAGCGGGTAATACCTGGTGGGATGCCGAGCTGTTTTCCGGTCATCCTGATTGGAACGTATTGCTGGACCTGCCCAGCCCGAAACTGAGCGAGGAAGAGCGGGCTTTTCTCGACGGTCCGGTAGAAACGTTATGCAGCATGCTGGATGACTGGGACATTACCCATAATCGCTTTGATCTGCCGGTAGAAGTCTGGGACTATATCAAGCGCAATAAATTTTGCGGCATGATCATACCCAAGCGCTACGGCGGCCTGGAGTTCGGCGAGTACGCGCATTCCGAAGTAGTGATGAAAATTTCCAGCCGCAGCAGCACCGCAGCCGTCACAGTCATGGTGCCCAATTCTCTGGGGCCGGCCAAATTACTGCTGGAATACGGTACCGAGCAGCAGAAAAATCATTATTTGCCGCGTCTGGCCGCAGGCGAGGAAATCCCCGCGTTTGCCTTAACCGGCCCCCATGCAGGCAGCGATGCCGGAGCGATGCCCGATACCGGCATCGTCTGTTACGGGGCCTTCGAAGGCAAGGACAAGGTGTTGGGCATACGGCTCAATTGGGAAAAGCGTTACATTACCTTAGGCCCTGTCGCCACAGTGCTGGGGCTGGCATTCAAGCTTTACGATCCGGATCACTTGATCGGCGACAAGGAAAACGTCGGTATTACCGTTGCGCTGATTCCCACGAATACCCCGGGCGTGTCTATCGGCAATCGCCATTTTCCACTGAATTCTGCGTTCCAGAACGGCCCGAACTGGGGCAAAGACGTGTTTATTCCGATGGACTGGATCATCGGCGGCGTGGAACAGGTCGGCAACGGCTGGAAAATGTTGATGCAATGCCTTGCTACCGGCAGGGCAGTGTCCTTGCCGGCGCTCAGTACCGGCGCGTCGAAGATGGTCAGTCGCAACACCGGTGCTTATGCACGTATCCGCAAGCAGTTCAATGTGCCGATCGGTGAGTTTGAAGGCATTGAAGAACCGCTGGCGCGCATCGCCGGGGAAACCTATATTATCGATGCTGCGCGTAAAGTCACTGCTGCTGCGCTCGATAACGGGCAAAAGCCGTCGGTCATTTCCGCGATGATCAAATACGAACTCACCGAAAGGATGCGCCGGGTCGTTAACGACGGCATGGACATACAAGGCGGTTCAGGCATTTGCATGGGGCCTAAAAATTATCTCGGCCGGATCTACCAGGTGATTCCGGTCAGCATTACTGTCGAGGGTGCCAATATACTGACCCGAACCATGATGATTTTCGGTCAGGGCGCGGTGCGTTGCCATCCTTATATTCAGCGGGAAATGGCGGCCTTAGGCTTGGAAAATTACGAATTGGCCTTGGAACAGTTTGATGAAGTTCTGTTTGAGCATATCGGTTCGATACTGCACAATCTGGCGGCCGGTTTTTGGTTGGGATTAAGCAACTCTCATTTTGCCCGTGTGCCGGGTGATCACAATACCCGGCGTTATTACCGGCAGATTGCCAGACTCAGCGTCGGTTTTGCGTTAATCGCAGATTTTGCTTTGTTGACGCTGGGTGGTTCGCTTAAACGGAAGGAGAGGATTTCCGGGCGCTTTGCCGATGTGCTGAGCAATCTTTATTTGTGTTCGTGCGTGCTTAAAAACTTCGAGGATCAGGGGCGCCCGCAAGACGATTTGCCGTTACTGCATTGGGCTTGCCAGCAAACCCTGCACCGCGCCCAGCAATCGCTGCTGGCTATTTTTCATGCATTGCCGATGCGAAATGTGACTTATCTATTAAGGTTTGCGCTTTTTCCGACCGGCAAGCCTTACTCGCCGCCTGCCGACCATTTGATTCACAAGACTGCGGCGTTGCTAATGAAAAACTCCCCGGCCCGGGACCGCTTAACTCACGGTATTTATATTAATCGTAAGCCCGACGATGCCACCGGTAGAATCGAAGTCGCCTTCCAGGCCGTGCTTGCCGCGATGCCGGTGGAACAAAAGATTCATGCCGCGCAAAAGCAAAAACAGCTGCCGAAGGGCGCGGTTCTTGATGTGTTGGATGCGGCGATAAGCAAGGACGTTATCAGCAATAAAGAAGCTGAGTTGATAATGGCTGCCGAAAAGGCCCGATTTTCTGCTATTAGTGTCGATGATTTTAGCCCTGAGCAATTAAATGGCGTTGATGTTAAGATATAAAAAATTAAGATGGTTTCCAGTAGCGGAATCACCAGAAAAACCGTTTTAAGTTAAGCAATGCGGATATTTTGTCCACTTTGTTCAATTTATAGTGTTTGATAATGCTCATCAACTAAGGAAACCCGTTTGCCGACTCAAATCAGGCTGAAGTTTGATCGATTTATCAAATCTCACTTTGTGCTGCCGCTAATTTTTTTAATGCTGTTTTCGGGGCTGGAATTTACTTGGCTGGATTTATGGATTAGCCGGCATTTTTACGATGCGGAACTCCATCAGTGGATTTATAAAGAAAGCCTGCTAACCGAAACTATTCTGCATATTGGCGGGCAATATCTGATTTACCTATGTGCCGTCAGCCTGTTGACCTGTTTGTTGGCGTCGCTCAGATCAAATTCAACTTTTCATCGCTACCGCCGCGAGCTGATTTTTTTATTGGTCGCCAGTATCAGCGGGCCAGCCATTATCGCGCTGTTGAAAAACACTACTCATATTTATTGCCCATGGGATTTAGTCTTATTTGGCGGAGATAAACCCTATGTGCGGTTATTCGATCATATCCCTAACAATTTGGTAATAGGTCATTGCTTTCCGGCGGCTCATGCGGGATCAGGTTTTACCTTTATCAGCCTGTATTTTTTCCTGATGGCAGTTAAACCCGAATATAAGATGTACGGCCTTTATTTCGGTTTGGCGTTAGGCTTTGTTTTCGGCGCAGCTCAGCAAGCGCGCGGGGCGCATTTTTTTAGTCATGATGTATTTGCGCTGGCAGTGTGCTGGTTTTCATCATTAATATTATTTATTTTATTTTTCAGGAAGCAACTTAAATGGGCATAAACACACTATTTTCGAGATCACGGTTCACTATTGTGTTGCTGTTCTTGTTGATTAATTTAGGCGCTTTTGCCTTGCTCAGGGTGGCCTTGCTGATTAAGCAATTGGCCGACATTGACACGCCTATTTATCAGATAGCGCTGGCATTTCTTATCGGACTGGTCAACGACCTGGCTTTTTTCAGCTACTTATTAATTCCGTTCGTTTTGTATCTGCTGGTACTACCCAACCGGATTTATCAAAGCAAAATTCATAAAATAATCAGCTTTGGCGTATTTATTATTTGCTTGTACGGGCTGTTCTTTATCGAATTATCGGAATGGACTTTCTGGGATGAGTTCGGGGTCCGGTTTAATTTTATTGCTGTCGATTATCTGATCTATACCCATGAGGTGGTCAGCAATATCATTGAATCTTATCCTTTAGGCTGGTTGCTGTCGGGCATCTTGATTATCACCGTGATTTGTTTTTTACTGGTAAGAAAATTACTATCACACACATTTAATGCCCAGGAGTCTTTCTCGTCCCGGCTTAAAATCACTGGAGCCTTGCTGTTATTGCCGGTAGTAAGCTACGCCGCCGTAGGGCCGACATGGTACCAGTTCTCAGCTAATACTTACCTTAATGAACTGGCCGCTAATGGTCCTTATCAGTTCTTTTCAGCATTCAGAAACAACGAACTGGATTACCGGCATTTTTACAAGGTAGGGGACGATCAGCAGTTATCCAGTGCCATCAAAAAACAATTGGGTGCAGAGGGCGCGCCCGAGAGTTTATACAACATCAAACGCATGATTAAACCGGCGGGTGAAGAAAAACGCCTGAATGTTGTGTTAATTACCGTAGAAAGCTTAAGCGCCGATTTTTTGGCAACTTTCGGTAATAAAGAGAACATCACCCCGTATATGGATGAATGGTTTAAAGAGGGTTTGTTGCTTACCAATTTTTACGCGACCGGTACCCGGACTATCCGCGGTCTTGAATCATTAACCTTATCCATTCCGCCAACACCGGGCCAAGCTATCGTCAAGCGACCTGATAACGGCAACTTATTCAGCTTTGGCAGGGTCTTGCAGCAGAAAGGTTACGATACTGCGTTCCTATACGGCGGCCGAGGCTATTTCGACAATATGAATGCATTTTATTCCGCTAACGGCTACCGTATTGTTGATCAAACCGATTTTACTCAAGAGGAAATAACTTTTACCAATGCCTGGGGCGTTTCGGACGATATCATTTTTAATCGTACTCTTAAAGAAGCCGACAAGGATTTCCAAAACAACAAGCCGTTCTTCTTCCAGATCATGACCACCAGCAATCATCGTCCTTATACTTACCCCGAAGGCAAGATTGATCTTCCTCCAGGCAGCCGGCAAGGTGCAGTCAAATATACCGATTTTGCAATACATCAATTTATCGAACAGGCCAAAACCAAGCCGTGGTTCGATAATACTGTGTTCGTCATGGTGGCTGACCATTGCGCCGGTAGTGCACGTAAAACCGAACTGCCCGTCGATAAGTACCATATTCCGTTATTTATCTACTCGCCCAAACACGTGCCGGCCATGAAAAACGATGTCTTATCTAGCCAGATTGATGTTGCACCGACCGTGCTTGGTTTTTTAAACGTCAGCTATGAAAGCCAGTTTTACGGTCAGGACATTATGCAGATGCCCAAAGAGCAAGGTCGGGCATTAGTCAGTAACTACCAGAAGCTGGGTTTGTTTAAGAACAATAAACTGGTGTATCTGTCGCCCCAGCAAAAAGTTGATGTGGTCGATGATCCCTTGGGTGCGCATATACCGCTTGATACGAATACAGCGGCTTCATTGGTAACGGAAAATATGGCTTATTATCAGTCGGCGGATTATATCTGGGCGCATCGATTGAGCCGGTATCAATAATAATATATTGAGCCGGTATCAATAGCCGGTATCAATAATAATATGAAGTGTATATGGTTGATTTGCCTGGATACCTACAGTTGTATGAATAGTGGCCATCTGTCACAATAACGGCTATTTAGTGACTAACAATAGGACAGCTCCATGGCTGAGATAATTGAAGTACCCAGCCCTTTTTGCGGCATTGGCACGGATGACCTGACCGTTCAGGTCGACGGTGTAGCGCTTAAGGTGATTAAAAACGGCTGCGCGGTTAATACGCCCGCTTTTGAACAGGCTATTACCGATACCAGTCCAAGAGTTGATGGCAAGGAGGTCAGTTTGGATGTGGCGGTGGCAAAGGCGGCGGCGCTGTTAAAGAATACCAATCAACCGGTTATCGGTGGCTGCGCAACGGATGTTAACGGGATGCGAGCATTGTTGGCATTGGCTGACCGCAGTGGCGCTGTAGTCGATAACATGAATTTTACCGGTGCGCGGAATAATTTTCTGGCCTTGCAGGATTCCGGCTGGATGAATACAACGTTGGCGGAAGTAAAAAACCGCTGCGATTTTTTACTGGTGGTTGGCGTCGATTTGGAAAGTTTTTCGCCGCGCTTTTTTGAACGTTATTTATGGAATGAAGAATCCATGTTTCTGGACGATACCGGTAAACGTGAGGTTATTTATTTGGGCAAAGCGCCTTCCGGTAACGCCTCAACTTCACCAAGCGGGCAAAAAGCACAGGTTTTTGACTGCGCAAACGAAGAGCTGCCTGATGTTATCGCAGTATTAAGAGCGCTGGTTAAAGGCAATCCGATTCGAGTTGATTCGGTCGGCGGCATTGCTGTGGCTGATTTACAATCTATTGCCGACAAGTTAAAGGCGGCAAGCTATAGCGTTATAACCTGGGCGGCCGGCGCGCTGGCTTATAGCCAAGCCGAATTGACGGTGCAAACGCTTTCCGAAATGATTAAAGACCTCAACGATAAAAATACCCGTAGCTCTGGTTTGCCTCTGGGCGGGAAAGAAGGCGACCAGACAGCTAACCAGGTTTGCGGTTGGACTACCGGCTATCCGGCGCGCACCCGCTTTTCCAGCGGTTTTCCGGAATATGATCCTTATTTGAATGACACCAATTTCCTGTTAAGCAACGGCGAAGCTGACGCGTTGGTTTGGGTTCAGGCATTTAATGCTAAAGCCGTGCCGCCCGCAACAGACTTGCCAACTATTGTGGTGGGCCGTTCCGGAATGACGTTTGCCAAAGAGCCTGATGTGTTTATTCCTGTCGGTACACCGGGTATTGATCATGCCGGCCACGCTTATCGTATGGATAACGTAGTTGCGATTCGGTTGAAGAAACTGCGCGATTCCGGCCTCCCTAGTACGTCCGACGTACTCAATGCCATTGAACAAGCTTTGTAGGCAGGAATATGCTGGTTGCATTTCTGCCCTCATTACATCCATGTAATTCGGAAAAATAGTATGTTGATAAAGTTAACAGGTGGAGCTGTCTATGATCCTGCAAGCGGGATTGATGGCGCGAAACAGGATATTTATATTCAGGACGGGCGCATCGTCAACAAGCCCATTGGCGATTTTAAAGTCGATAAAGAATATGATTTAACAGGCAAGGTGGTGATGTCCGGCGCAATCGATATGCATACGCATATCGGCGGCGGCAAAGGCAATATCGCCAGAATTTTATTGCCGGAAGACCATCGCGCCGATCCTGTCGCGCGTACCGATATTACCCGCTCCGGTTGCGGCCATGCGATGCCCAGCACTTTTGTGACCGGCTATCGTTACGCGGAAATGGGCTACACTGCCGGTTTCGAGCCTGCGGTATTGCCGATTAATGCCCGTCAGGCGCATATGGAAATGGCCGATATTCCGATTCTGGATAAAGGCGGCTATGTGCTGATGGGCAGCGATGATTATTTGTTGCGCATGTTGACTGCCAAAAAAGACCAGAAAGCCATCAATGACTACGTAGCCTTTACCATGCAGGCTGCTAAAGCTATCGGCGTTAAAGTCGTTAATCCCGGCGGTATTAGTGCGTTCAAGTTTAACCAGCGTAAGCTGGATCTGGATGAGCAAAACAGTCATTACGGCGTGACCCCGCGCGATATCCTGCGCGTATTGGCGACAGCAGTGAAAGAGCTGGGTATTACTCATCCTTTGCATGTGCATGGCTGTAATCTGGGTGTGCCCGGCAACATGAATACCACGCTGGATACCATTCAGGGCATCGGCGGTTTGCCGATGCATTTGACCCATATTCAGTTCCATAGTTACGGCACGGAAGGGGATTTCAAGTTTTCGTCGGGTGCGGCGCAGATTGCCGAAGCCGTCAACAGAAACAAAAACATCACTATCGACGTTGGTCAGATTCTGTTCGGCCAAACCGTAACCGCGTCCGGCGATAACATGCGTCAACATGCCAATCATAAGCATGCCAGCCCGAATAAATGGGTGACCATGGATATCGAGTGCGATGCGGGTTGCGGTGTTGTACCGTTCAAATATAAAGACCAGAACTTCGTCAATGCGTTGCAATGGGCGATTGGTTTGGAAACTTTCCTGCTGGTTGATGATCCTTGGCGTATTTTCCTGACTACGGATCATCCTAACGGTGCGCCGTTTACCAGTTATCCGCATTTGATACGCTTACTGATGGATAGAAGCTTCCGTAATGATGTGTTGTCCACGATACATCCGGAAGCGCAAAAAATGACGACGCTGGCGTCAATTGAGCGTGAATACAGTTTGCAGGAAATTGCCATCATGACTCGCGCCGGTGCGGCCAGGTTAATCGGTCTGCAAGATCGCGGCGGTTTGAGCGCTGGTAATTGGGCGGACATTACCGTTTATACCGACAACGCCGACCGGCAGAAGATGTTCGAAAAACCGGACTATGTGTTTAAGGACGGAGAATTGGTTGTTGTTGACGGCAAGGTGGTTCATACGAAGTGGGGTACGACCCATGTCGTTAAGCCTGATTACGACTCGTCTGTGGAAAAGGGTTTGCAAGCCTATTTCGATAGGTTCCTGACCATGAAGCTCGGTAACTTTAAAATCAGCGATGATGAAATAACAGAGGATGGACGCGGCAGCTTGACTGTGCATCCGCTTAAAGGAGATGTGGCATGATCATTAATGGTGTAGCAATAGACGCAACTTTTGCCGAGGCTTTTCCAATGAAAGCGACTCGCGCCATCATCACCGCACAAAATGAAAAATGGGCGATGATTTCAGCCCAGGCCATGACCGGTTTTGCCACCTCGGTCATTGCCTGCGGTTGTGAGGCTGGAATTGAGCGGGTGCTTGAGCCATCCGAAACCCCGGACGGACGGCCCGGTGTTTCGATCATGATTTTTGCGATGGGCGGTAAGGGCTTGGCCAAGCAGCTTGAAACGCGGGCCGGGCAGTGCGTATTGACATCGCCGACCTCAGCCCTGTTTGCGGGTATCGATGGCGGTACACGTATAGCGTTAGGTAAAAACCTGCGTTATTTCGGCGACGGTTTCCAGGTGGCTAAGCTCATTGACGGCAAACGTTACTGGCGAATTCCAGTTATGGATGGCGAGTTTTTAGCCGAAGCGACTACTGGTCAGGTCGATGCAGTGGGTGGCGGCAACTTTTTAGTGCTGGCCGAGTCCCAGCCGCAAGCGTTGGCAGCCTGCGAGGCGGCAATTGAAGAAATGCGTAAAATTCCTAATGTGATTATGCCTTTTCCTGGCGGTGTCGTGCGTTCCGGTTCAAAGGTCGGTTCAAAATATGCCGCTTTAGGCGCGTCAACCAATGACGCTTTCTGTCCGACTTTAAAAGGAATGACTAAAACCGATCTGTCGCCGGAAATTGAATCGGTCATGGAAATCGTCATCGACGGTTTAACCAAAGAAGATATTGATAAAGCCATGCGCGTGGGTATTCAAGCAGTCTGTGATTTAGGCGCTACGAATGGCATTAAACGCATTAGTGCAGGTAATTACGGAGGCAAGTTAGGGCCGTTCCACTTTCACTTACAGGAGATTATGGCATGAGTGCTTTAACCTTTACGCTGAAACATCAACCGGATCAGCGCGTGGATATGTCGCCGTTGGTTTGCCAAAAGCTGGCTGAAATGCAGCCTGCTGAGATTGCCGCGCTGACTTTGCAGAACGGCAAACGTAAAATCCGCGTGGATGAGTTATTCGATATTAGCGGTTCTGACGCGCAAAACATGGTGATAAAGAACAGCTTTGGCAAGCTCGACTTTATCGGCAAGGAACTGGATGGCGGACGCATAACGGTTGAAGGCGATGCGGGCGCTTATCTGGGCTTGGGCATAAAATCCGGCGAGATTGAGGTGTCGGGCGATGTCGGTATTTATGCGGCCTGTGAAATGAAAAAAGGTAAGCTGATCATTAACGGTAATGCCGGAGACTTTTTGGGAGCCGCCTTGCCCGGCAACAAAATGGGCATGAAGGGCGGAACCATTCTGGTTAAAGGCAATGTCGGCGAGCGTGCCGGCGACCATATGCGCCGAGGCAATATCCTGATTGAAGGCAATGCCGGTGATTATTGTGGTTCAAGAATGACGGCAGGCACCATCGCAGTTATGGGGCAGACCGGCAAGCATTTGGGTTTTGCGATGCGTCGCGGGACGTTGTTGTTATGGAATCAGCCGCAAGTCTCGGTACGATTTAATGACTGCGGGGCGCATACTTTGGCGTTTTTACCGATATTATTTGCATCGTTTAAAAAGCTAGATTCCGCCTTTGCCGATAATTCGGCGGCTTTCAGCCGGGTGCAGCGCTATGCCGGCGATATGTCGGAGATGGGGCGTGGCGAGATTTTGGTTAAAATAAGCTGAATCATCTATTAGGTTAGGGATATATAAAAAGCCTCAGCATGAAAAACTGGGGCTTTTTTGTTAGTCAGCTAATATCCGTCAGCCCGTTTATTGAAGGTTGTATTCAAATTTCATCATGGTAACAACATTAACAACAACTAATCATAGCCGGGATATTGCCGGGCTAAAATACGTGTATCCAGTGCTTTCCAGGCGGGCAGGCGGCTTGTCTATCGGCATCAATTTCAATACCAATAATGCTTGTAACTGGCGTTGCATCTATTGCCAAGTACCTGACTTAAAGATCGGTGCCGCGCCGGACTTGGATTTTCAGTTATTGCAAGATGAGTTGAGGTTTTTTCTTGATGATGTGTTGCACGGGGATTTTTATCAGCGCTTTCAGGTTGATGAAGACAAGCGAGTTATTAGGGATATCGCTATTTCCGGTAACGGCGAGCCGACCAGTTTAAAAGACTTCGATAAGGCAGTCGCATTGATTGGTTGGGTTGCGACAGAAGCAGGGGTGTTGCCGCACAGTAATTTTGTGTTGATTACCAACGGCAGTTTGGTGCATCGGCCTGGCGTTCAGAACGGTCTGAAAATATTAAAGGAGTATGGTGGAGAAGTATGGTTTAAGCTGGATAGTGCTACGGAACAGGGACGGGCTTTAATCAATAATGCAGGGCAGAGCATTAAGGCGAGCGTGGAGAATCTGCTGCTTTGTGCGAGGCTTTGCCCGACGAAATTGCAATCCTGTTTACTGGATTACGATAAACAAGGTTGGACGCGGGAAGAAAAGGACGCATACCTTGATTTGCTGAGGGATATTAAAGCAAAGGGCTGTATGTTGAAGGGGGTGATGCTGTATACGATTGCAAGGCCTTCCCTCCAGTCGGAATCAGGGCTATTAGAAAAATTACCTGTGGAGGTCCTGGATGCATTTGCTGACGAAATTAGGCTCTTGGGTTTTGAAACCTTAGTGTGCGGGTGAGCGGTAAGCTAGCCCATGATATCCAATAGAGATCCAATTGTTTCTTTATCAACTTTAAGTAATTTAACGGCGGCAGAAGTCTCAAATTCAGCTTCTTTTAGGCTGAGTACCGGTTTGAGGATGTCGGTGGAATTGAACTCTGTACTGCCGACTTCATCGTTTTGTAGGGGCAGTTTGGCTATCACTTGAGCCGCGTCCGCTGATTTATGTTGAGCAGTATTGATTAGGTTGACTGCGCTGGTAGTTGGTGTGATGTTCATTTTGCGCTCCTTATACATCGGATTGGCATCGAATTAATATTACAGTGATATTGATGACGTGCAAAGGTTGAATTACGATTTTTAGATAGAAGCGCGAATAACGCACCATTTTGAATAAAAAAATGATCATTTGTTATGAGATTTTAATTTATATCTTGTTATGGTTGTGTAATTGAGGATATAATTGCAAGTTCATTTAAAGTGCGAATGTGGCGAAATTGGTAGACGCGCTGGATTTAGGTTCCAGTAGGTTACCCTGTGAGAGTTCGAGTCTCTCCATTCGCACCACCCAATTCATAATTAAGAGTTAGTGAATCATCATTAACTCTTCAGTTCTTTGAGCCGTTTACCGGTATTCTATCAAATTCTTATTTAAATTTAATTGAGGTAAAGAAATGCAAGTTTCTGTCGAAAAGACATCAGAATTAAGCAGAAAAATGACTGTTAGCGTGCCTGAAGAAGTTGTTCAGGAAAAAATGGCGGCACGCTTAAAGTCGTTAGCGCGTTCAGTAAAAATCGATGGTTTTCGTCCAGGTAAGGTGCCTCAACATGTAGTTGAAAAAATGTATGGCGATAGAGTGCGCGGTGAAATTGCCGGGGATCTGATTCAGTCTACTTATTTCGAAGCGTTGCAGGATCAGAATTTAAGACCTGCCGGTCATCCGCATATTCATCCGGCAGATGAAACCGAAGGTTTTAAATATACCGCTGAGTTTGAAGTCTATCCTGAAATATCGTTGGAAGGCATTGAACAAATTGAAGTGTCGCGCCCGGTGGCTACCGTTCAAGATGCTGATGTTGACGATATGATTGAAAAGCTCAGAGCGCAAAAGAAAACTTGGGCTGTTGTTGAGCGTGAATCCCGGGAACATGATCGCGTGACGATCAGTTTTTCAGGAGCTTCCGAAGGCGAGAATTTTACGGATGGAAAAGTAGAAAATTACCAGGTTGAAATTGGCGCGAAACAAATGATTCCAGGTTTTGAAGAAAATCTGATCGGATTGAAGGCTGGCGATAATAAAACCTTTGAAGTGTCTTTTCCAGAAGAATATGGCAATGAGAAGTTGGCTGGTAAAGTCGCTGTATTTGAAGTTGAGGTGGTTACTGTTGAAGAGCCTGTACTGCCGGAAATTGATGAGGCCTTTATTAAAGCGTATGGTGTTGAAGAGGGAACCATGGACTCTTTCCGTGTCGATATTAAAAATAATATGGAAAGAGAGCTTGAGCAAGCATTGCGCGGTAAGCTGAAAAACGCAGTCATGGATGCTTTATACGAAAAAATTCAGGTTGCTGTTCCAAATACACTGGTCGACCAAGAAATCGAAAATATGATGAAGCCGTATATCGAAACAGCTAAAAGACAGAAAATGAAGCTGGAAGATATGAAGTTGCCAAGAGACGCCTTTGAAGAGCAGGCTAAGCGTCGAGTGGCCTTAGGTTTGATTTTGGGTGAAATCATTCACAAAAATGAGATTAAAATTGACAATAATAAGGTACGTTCTACTATTGAAGACATGGCGAAAAGCTATGAGCGTCCTGAAGATGTTGTCAATTGGTATTATTCAGATGAAAGTCGCTTGAATGATGTGCAACAGATGGTTTTGGAAGATCAGACTATCGAGTGGTTGGTTGCGAGAGCGAAAGTATCTGATGAAACAGTAAATTTTAACGATGTGATGGGTAAGCAACGGTAAGGGGTTTGAATGTATAATCAGTATCTAAGAAGTCAAATGATGGCCCCGGAAGCAGCGGGTGGTTTAGTTCCTATCGTTGTTGAACAAACGGCTCGAGGCGAGCGTTCATTCGATATTTACTCAAGATTATTAAAGGAGAGGGTAATCTTTCTGGTAGGGCAGGTAGAAGATTACATGGCTAATCTGGTTGTTGCTCAATTGCTCTTTTTGGAATCGGAAAATCCTGATAAAGATATTCACTTATATATCAATTCGCCCGGCGGATCGGTAACGGCGGGAATGTCAATCTATGACACTATGCAGTTTATTAAGCCTGATGTCAGTACCATGTGTATTGGCCAAGCTGCCAGTATGGGAGCCTTGCTGCTGACAGGTGGAGCAAAAGGTAAGCGTTATTGTTTGCCGCACTCAAGAATGATGATTCATCAGCCATTAGGCGGTTTTCAGGGTCAAGCTTCTGATATTGATATTCATGCCAGAGAAATTCTGTCGATTAGGGAAAAACTGAATAAAATTCTTTCCGATCATACCGGTCAGCCGATAGAAAAGGTTCAGCAAGATACGGACCGAGATAATTTTTTGAGTGCGAGCGATGCTGTCAGTTATGGTCTAATTGATCAAGTATTGTCGAGTCGAACAGCTGTTGATAATAAATAACGGTTGGTATTTTTTTTGTATTTCGATATTCTTTGCTCAATCGAAAGTAAAAACATCATCTCTGGATGTTTGTGGGAGTCCAATTTATGAGTAATGACAAAAACGGCAAAGATGACGATAAACTGCTTTATTGTTCTTTTTGTGGTAAGAGCCAGCATGAGGTTAGAAAGCTAATTGCAGGGCCGTCAGTTTATGTCTGTGATGAATGCGTAGATCTCTGTAATGACATTATAAAAGATGAATTACAGGATGATCTTTCTTCTTTTGGCGGCGGGGAATTGCCTAAGCCGAAAGAGATAAAAGAAGAGCTTGATAATTATGTTATCGGACAGGAAAATGCGAAAAAGATTTTGGCAGTGGCTGTCTATAATCATTATAAACGCCTGCGCAGTAAGTCTAAAAAGGATACGGTTGAATTAGCCAAGAGCAATATTTTGCTGATCGGACCTACCGGATCCGGGAAAACTTTGCTGGCTGAGACCTTGGCTCGCTTACTGGATGTGCCTTTTACTATTGCCGACGCAACTACGCTGACAGAAGCTGGCTATGTGGGTGAAGATGTAGAAAATATTATCCAGAAAATTCTGCAAAAATGTGATTACGATGTAGAAAAAGCTGAAACAGGTATTGTTTATATCGATGAAATCGATAAGATTTCCAGAAAATCCGATAATCCGTCAATTACCCGTGACGTTTCAGGTGAAGGTGTTCAGCAGGCTTTATTAAAATTGATTGAAGGAACTATCGCTTCGGTTCCTCCTCAAGGTGGGCGCAAGCATCCTCAGCAGGAATTTTTGCAAGTTAATACGGCTAATATCCTATTTATAGTCGGCGGTGCTTTTGCCGGATTGGATCGAGTTATTAAAAATCGCTCTGAAAAGGGAGGCATAGGGTTCTCGGCTGACATAAAAACCAAAGACGAATCTAAAAATATTGGACAACTTTTTGCCGAAGTCGAAGCCGAAGATTTGATTAAATACGGTTTAATTCCTGAGTTTGTCGGTCGTCTTCCGGTTGTTGCTACCTTGGAAGAGCTGGATGAAAAAGCTCTGGTGCAGATATTGACTGAGCCTAAAAATGCGCTGATTAAGCAATATAAGCATTTATTTGAGATGGAAGGCGCTGAGCTGGAATTCCGGGATGATTCTTTAACTGCGATTGCTCATAAAGCCATGGAAAGAAAAACAGGTGCCAGAGGTCTAAGGACTATTGTTGAAAATGTCCTGCTAAATACGATGTATGAATTGCCGTCTGCGGATAATATTAGCAAAGTTGTTGTTGATGGCAGTGTTATTTTAGGTGAGGCAGAGCCAATTTTGGTGTATGAAACCGAAAAGAAAAAGGCTTCTGCTGAATCTTAGAGTTTAAAATTTATTGATGGATAGCGAAAAAGGGAGCTTTAGAAATAAAAGCTCCCTTTTTTTTGTGCCGGGGACGCTAATTTCAGTCGGTATCCTTGCTATTTTAATTAACGTCCCAATAATCTTCTTTTTCAAGAATAGTTAGAAGGTGCCATTTATGGAAACGCACAAAATCACAGAGTTACAACAAATAGATGCACTGGTTCCGGTATTACCGCTTAGAGATGTGGTGGTTTATCCTCATATGGTGATTCCCTTGTTTGTAGGCCGGGAAAGGTCAATTGACGCATTAGATGCGGCGATGAAAGACAATAAACAGATTTTGTTGGTCGCACAAAGAGAAGCGGAAGTTGATGAGCCGGATATTGTCGATCTTTATGGAGTGGGTACTCTGGCTAATATTCTGCAGATGCTGAAATTGCCGGATGGAACAGTTAAGGTTCTGGTTGAGGGGGTTCAGCGCAGCAAGGTGTTGCATTATAAAGAAACGGGAGGTTATTTTTCTGCCGCGGTAACGGAAATTAATAGCATTTTTAAGCTGACTGATCAGGAAAGGGATGTATTACAACGAACAGTAATCAGCTCGTTTGATCAATATGTTAAGTTGAATAATAAGATTCCTCCGGAAGTCTTAAATTCGTTGTCCGGCATTGATGACCCCAGCCGACTTGCCGATACCATGGCGGCTCATATGACTTTAAAAATCAATGAAAAGCAGACTATTCTTGAAACGGCAGACGTTGAAAAGCGCCTTGAGAATTTAATGGCGTTAATGGAAGGGGAAGTTGATCTTCTGGAGATGGAGAAAAAAATTCGGGTGCGCGTTAAGCAGCAAATGGAGAAGAATCAAAGGGAATACTATCTTAACGAGCAGATGAAGGCGATTCAAAAAGAATTAGGAGATATGGATGATGTGCCTAATGAAGTTGAGGAGCTGGCGAAGAAAATTGAAAATGCTGGCATGACTAAAGAAGCCAGGGCCAAAGCGGATGCGGAGCTTAATAAGCTTAAGCAAATGTCGCCTATGTCAGCCGAGGCAACTGTAGTGCGCAATTATATTGATTGGATGGTCAATGTGCCTTGGAAGAAAAAAACCAAAGTCAGGCATGATTTAAAAATTGCTGAGCAAGTTTTGGAATCTGAGCATTATGGTTTAGAGAAAGTTAAAGAACGCATCCTTGAATATCTTGCTGTTCAGCAACGGGTTCAGCAGCTTAAAGGGCCGATTTTATGTCTGGTAGGTCCTCCTGGTGTAGGAAAAACTTCTTTAGGTGAGTCCATTGCGAGAGCAACTAATCGAAAATATGTGCGAATGGCCTTAGGGGGCGTGCGTGATGAGGCAGAAATTCGTGGCCATCGTCGAACTTACATAGGCTCTATGCCAGGTAAGATTTTGCAGAATTTGTCCAAAGTTAAGACACGAAATCCGATGTTTCTGCTTGATGAAATCGACAAAATGGCTGCTGATTTTCGTGGAGATCCGGCGTCTGCTTTATTGGAAGTGCTGGATCCTGAGCAGAACCATACTTTTTCGGATCATTATCTGGAAGTAGATTTTGATTTGTCTGATGTAATGTTCGTTGCGACTGCCAATACCATGAATATTCCTTCGGCTTTGCTGGACAGAATGGAGGTTATACGGATCGCCGGTTATACGGAAGATGAAAAAATCAATATTGCAATGCGGTATTTGATACCCAAACAAGTTAAAAATAATGGTCTTAAAGAGGAGGAGATTCAGATAACGGAGGCAGCCGTTAGGGATATGATTCGGTATTACTCTAGAGAAGCGGGTGTACGGAGCCTTGAGCGGGAAATTTCTAAAATTTGCCGTAAGGTAGTGAAAGATTTGTTATTAAAGACGAAGAAAACCAGAGTCGTGGTTGATTCTGAAAGCTTGGATAAATATCTGGGAGTCAAGCGTTTCCATTATGGCCTTGCAGAAGAGGAAGATCAGATTGGACAAGTTACCGGTTTAGCTTGGACAGAAGTGGGAGGCGAGTTGTTAACCATTGAGACAGCGGTGATTCCCGGAAAGGGTAAGCATTCTGCGACAGGCAAGCTTGGCGATGTTATGAAAGAGTCAATTGAAGCGGCGATGACGGTAGTTAGAAGTCGGTCGAAAATTTTCGGTATTGATCATGAGCTGTTTCAAAAGAATGATATACATATACATGTGCCCGAAGGTGCGACTCCGAAAGATGGCCCAAGCGCCGGTATAGGGATGTGCACTGCGATTATCTCGGCCTTGACCAAGATACCTGTTCGAGCTTCTGTTGCCATGACGGGAGAAATTACTTTGCGGGGTCAGGTATTGCCTATTGGAGGCTTAAAGGAAAAGCTTCTGGCAGCGCATCGCGGTGGTATAACAACGGTTTTAATTCCTGCCGAGAATGAAAAAGATCTGGCTGATATACCGGAAAATATTAAGCAAAACCTGGAGATAAAACCCGTTCACTGGATAGACGAGGTACTGGAAGTCGCATTGCAATACAAGCCCATTCCTTTCGAAAAAATGGAAACTGAAGAGCAAGGAAAAAATGAAGCTGAAGCGGTTAAAAAAATAAAACCGGGTTTAACCGCGCATTAATTAATTTCTAGATTTATTTGGAAGGTCGGCAAAACCGCAAAAATCATGGCTTGGAGGGTGGTTATTGCTTGACACTGTGTAAGTGCAGTTGTTATAAATATCGATGTTCCCGATGTCGTTGACTATGGGGCATAAGATTTATCACGCTGGTCTTCTAGAATATAACTTTAAAAAATGATTTCCTAAGGGGGAATAATGAATAAATCGGAACTTATTGATGCTATAGCAGAGTCTGCTGAATTAACTAAAGTAGATGCGGGTCGTGCATTGGATGGTTTTATTAGCGCAGTTACAAAAGCTTTGAGCAGCGGCGATTCTGTGGCTTTAGTTGGCTTTGGCACATATGCCGTAAAAGAAAGAGCAGAGCGCAAAGGACGTAATCCACAGACTGGAGCTGAGATTACAATTAAATCTGCAAAAATTCCTTCATTTAAAGCTGGTAAATCTTTAAAAGATGCTGTAAACTAGTATTTCTTTAGTCGGGTGCTTAGCTCAGCTGGGAGAGCATCGCCCTTACAAGGCGAGGGTCGGGGGTTCGAACCCCTCAGCACCCACCAGACTTTGGAGTGGTAGTTCAGTTGGTTAGAATACCGGCCTGTCACGCCGGTGGTCGCGGGTTCGAGCCCCGTCCACTCCGCCAAAATCAAAAAGCCCCGGATCGTTTGGTTCGGGGCTTTTTTTTTGATTAAAATTATGTTGTTTCTTTAGGATAGATCATATGCTGACAAAGATAAGAGAAAAAGCACAAGGTGCTTTCGCATGGGGTATTCTGATAGTGATTTGTGTACCTTTTGCATTATGGGGCATACAGAATTACCTGGATACTGGTGAAGAAGCGACTGTCGCTTCCGTAGGCGATAAGGATTTTTTTCAGCGCGATGTTAACAGGGCTTATGAGCAATATAGCCAGCAGTTCCAGGGAATGACATTTGACGAACAAAGCTTGAAGACGCAAGCATTGCAGAAGCTGATAAAGGATGAAGTTTTGTTGCAGTATGTCCATGCTCAGGGGCTTGTTACAACAGATGATACCGCTCGTGAATTTATAAAATCCCTGCCCTATTTTCAGGTAGATGGTAAGTTTGATGATAAGCGTTATAAGGCGATGCTTAACTCACAAAAAATATCCTCAGCGGAGTTTGTAAGCAGAATTAAGAATGCTCTGATTATGGAGCAATTTCAGCGCAGTATTATAGATAGCAGTTTTGCAACCAAATATGACGTAGAAAGCTTTTTCAAAATCCAGAATCAACAGCGCGATGTGGATTATGTCACCATTGCTGTACAAAAGTTGACAGAACAACCCTCAGAACAGGAAATAGAAGCCTATTACCAGCAGCATCAGGATTTATTTCAAATACCTGAGCAGGTTTCTGTAGAGTACATAGAACTGTCGCTTGAAGATATAGCTAAGACTATAACGGTAACTGATGACAAGCTGAAAGCTTTCTATGAAGATCAGAAAGATCAATACACCACTCCAGAGCGAAGAAAAATCAGTCATATCCTGTTCGCAATTAATGACAAGACTGACGAGAAAACCGCGTTGGAAAAAGCTCTAAAAGCAAAAGAAGCACTTGCAAATAAAGACTTTTCCACTTTAGCGGCAGAAGTCTCCGATGATAAGTTAACCGCTAAAACGGGTGGAGATTTAGGCTTGTTTAATGCTGGCGTTATGGAAAAATCGTTTGAAGATGCGGCAAGCTCTTTAAAGCAGGGTGAAGTATCAAATCCCGTTAAATCGGCATTCGGCTATCACTTGATCAAAGTTACAGAGCTAGTGCCCGGACAAGTCAAACCGTTCGAAGCAGTTAAAAATGAAGTAACCAAGGCTTATCAGAAAGCCCAGGCGGAAAATGCATTTTATGAGGCGGGAGAAAAACTCACCGAAATGAGTTATCAAAACCCCGATAACCTTAAAGCGGCGGCGGATGCTTTGGGGCTTGTCGTTAAGCAAACAGCCTTGTTTACCAAAGATAAAGGCGAAGGCATTGCTGCTGAAGAAAAAATCCGCAATGCTGCTTTTACTGAAGAAGTTCTGCAGGGCAACAATAGTTCGCCAATAGAATTGGGTACCGATCGTCTGGTTGTTTTGCGGATGCTGGAGCATAAACCTGCGGCTGTACGCGACCTCAAAGATGTCAAGAAGGATATAGTTGACGCATTACTGGCTGATAAGGCCAAGCAACAGGCTGTTGAGAAAGCCAAGCAGATCAAGGCCCGATTGCAAGCAGGAGAATCTATCCAGGCTGTTGCGGCTGAAAATAAGCTGCAAGTCAAGACGGTGGCAGGGTTAACACGCAATAAGCAAGATGTGCCGCTTCCGCTGAATGAAGCGATTTTCAAGGCAGCTAAACCTGTTGGCGGCAAGCCGACCGTCTTTACCGCCGAATTACCTGCTGGCGAGCAAGTGGTCGTGAGCTTGTCAAAAGTAACAGAAGGCGTAATGTCTGAAGATGACAAGAAGCAAATGGAATTGGCGACTAAAAATATTGCCAAAGCGTTTGGTCAAACTGAATTCAATGCATTGATAAACAGGTTACTGGCTGATGCTGACGTAGAGGTAAGAGCGCCTAAGTAAAGCCACTTAGCCGGAAATAAAAAAGGGAGCTTAAAGCTCCCTTTTTTGCGTCAAAATTATTTACGTTAAGATGCAGCAAGACCGGCAATGTTATAGCCGCAATCCACAAAAGTGATTTCGCCGGTTATACCCGAAGCGAGATCCGAACACATAAAAGCCGCCGCGTTGCCAACTTCTTCAATACTTACGTTTCTTCTTAAGGGCGCAGTATCGGCCGCTTTGCTGAGCATAGCTTTAAAATCATTAATACCCGATGCGGCAAGCGTTCTGATAGGGCCTGCTGAGATTGCATTAACACGTGTGCCTTCGGCGCCTAACGCCACAGCCATATAGCGGACGTTGGCTTCCAGGCTGGCTTTAGCTACACCCATAACGTTGTAATTAGGAATCGCCCGGTCAGCGCCTAAATAAGACAGAGTCAAAAGAGAACCGTTGCGACCCTGCATCATCGCGCGTCCGGCTTTTGCCAGAGCGGTAAAACTGTAGGAGCTGATATCATGGGCAATCTGAAAGTTTTCGCGGGTGGTAACGTCAACATAATCACCGTTCAGCGCGTCACGTGGCGCATAAGCAACGGAATGCACGATACAATCCAGGCCGTCCCAATGTCCGCCCAGTTTGTTGAAGACATTATCGATATGCGCATCAATGCTGACATCGCATTCAATGGTAATGTTGGAATCACATTGACCAGCCATTTCCTCGACGCGACCTTGCAGCTTTTCATTTTGAAAGGTGAAGGCTAATTCAGCTCCTTCGCGGTGCATGGCTTGAGCAATCCCCCATGCAATAGAACGGTTACTGGCTAAACCTACAATCAAGACTCGTTTGCCTTGCATAAAACCCATTATCATCTCCCAATGTTTTTGTTGTTACAATAGAGTTTCAAGTATCTATGACCCTTTTATTGATGTCCAGTCTTTTGTCTATGAAGATGCGTACCCACAAAGCTCGCGTATTAGTTGTTATGATGTTGTCGGCCATACTTGGGGCCGTCTCGTTTTCGTGCGCGGCCTGGGCCTCGGGACAACTCAATAACCCTTATCCGGACGATGAACACGAACAGGCGATTCTGTATGAATCCTTTTCAGAACGGCCCAAGCATATGGATCCCGCTGTCGCTTACAGCTCCAATGAATATGCCTTTATCTCGCAGATTTACGAGCCGCCGTTTCAATATCATTACTTGAAAAGACCTTACCAAGTAGTGCCGCTGACCGCCGCCCATATGCCCGAAGTGATTTACTTGGACCAGAAAGGCGAAAAGCTGGGCCAAGGCGTAAATGACAGCGACATTGCATTTACCGATTATGTGATTGAAATCCAGTCCGACATTCGCTATCAGCCGCATCCTGCGCTGGCTAAAAGCATCGAAGGTTCTTATGAGTATCACCAACTGGACAAAGCGCTAATAGAAGCCGCTACGTCGCTGAATGATTTTAAAGCCACCGGTTCGCGCGAACTGACTGCCGAAGACTATGTTTACCAGATCAAGCGTCTGGCGCATCCTAAAATACAGTCGCCGATTGCTGAAATCATGAAAAATTATATTGTCGGTTTTGACGATTTTTCCAAACAGGTCAAAGATAAACCCAAGACCGCGGTTAGAGACTTGCCGATGGAGGGCGCAACATCACTGAGCCGCTATCAATACCGCATCCGCATTAAAGGCAAGTATCCGCAGTTTATCTACTGGCTGGCCATGCCGTTCTTTGCGCCGATGCCGTGGGAAGCCGATGTGTTTTACGGCCAACCTGGACTTGCCGACAAAAACATCACGCTAGACTGGTTTCCGATCGGCACCGGACCTTATTTGCTGGCGGAGAATAACCCGAACCGGCGCATGATCCTGCTGAAAAATCCGTTATTTAATCATGAAACTTATCCGAGCGAAGGCGAGCCCGAAGACAGGCAAAAAGGCCTGCTGGACGATGCCGGAAAACCGTTGCCGTTTATCGACAAAGTGGTTTTTATGCTGGAAAAGGAAACCATCCCCTATTGGACCAAGTTCCTGCAAGGCTATTACGATGCGTCGGGCATCGCCTCGGACAGTTTCGATCAAGCCATACAATTTACCGGCAGCGGCGGCGTGGCGCTGACGCCGTCCTTGCTGGAAAAAGGCATCCAGCTGCAAACGTCGGTAACGACCTCCAATTTTTACATGGGCTTTAACATGCTGGACGCCACCGTCGGCGGTACAACCGAGCAGGCCAGAAAGTTGCGGCAGGCGATTTCTATCGCAGTCGATTATGAAGAGTTTATCTCCATCTTCATGAATGGGCGCGGCGTTGCGGCACAAGGTGCTTTGCCGCCCGGCATCTACGGATTTGCCGAGGATGAAACGGGCATCAATCCCTATGTTTACGATAACCAGAACGGCAAGGCGCAACGCAAAAAAATCGAGGCAGCACGGCAATTGATGGCCGAAGCCGGCTATGCCGGCGGCATAGATCCCAAAACTAAGGGGGCCCTGATTTTGTATTTCGACACCACAGGCGCCAGCGTTGACGACCGTCCCAGGATGAACTGGTATCGCAAGCAATTTGAAAAGCTGGGCATAAAGCTGGTGATTCGCGCCACTGACTATAATCGTTTTCAGGAGAAAATGCGCACCGGCAACGCCCAGCTGTTTTTCTGGGGCTGGAATGCCGATTATCCCGATCCCGAGAACTTCTTTTTCCTGTTGTACGGCCCAAACTCCAAAGTGCGGCACGGCGGCGAAAATGCCTCGAATTACCAGAATCCTGAATTCGACCGCTTATTCGAGCAAATGCGCAACATGGATAACGGCGAGCCGCGTTACCGGATTATCCAGCAGATGCAGGACATAGTGCGCCGTGACGCGCCGTGGATTTTCGGCTTTCATCCTAAGAATTTTTCGTTGTTCCATAGCTGGTATAAAAATATTAAGCCGAACCTGATGGCGAACAACCAGCTTAAATATACCCGCATCGATACAGCCGCCCGAGCCGAGAAAAGGCAGCAATGGAACAATCCGGTATTCTGGCCGTTGGCATTGGTCGGCGGGGGATTTGTGCTGATGATGATTCCGGCGGTTAATGCCTACCGTCGCCGTGTCAGGGAGGCCAAACTATGACTCAATATATTATCCGGCGGCTTTTATATAGCTTGCCTTTGCTGATGGGGGTCAATGTCTTGACCTTCGTACTGTTTTTTGTTGTCAACAGCCCTGATGACATGGCGCGGATGCAGCTGGGGCAAAAACACGTGACCGAGCAAGCCATAACCAACTGGAAACAGCAGCACGGCTACGATATGCCGCTGCTTTGGAGTAGCGACAAAGAAGGCACGAAAAAAATAACCGACACCATTTTTTACCAAAAATCGGTCGGCCTGTTCTTGTTTCGTTTCGGCGTGTCCGACAGCGGCAGGAATATCGGCGCGGATATTAAAGAACGCGCCTGGCCCAGTCTGGCTGTGGCGTTGCCGACATTATTGGTTGGCTTGTTCGTTAATATCTGTTTTGCGTTAATGATGGTATTGTTCCGCAACAGCTATCTGGAACATGGCGGCATCGTGTTATGCGTGATTTTGATGTCGATTTCCTCGCTGTTTTATATCATCGGCGGGCAGTTTTTCATCGGCAAGGTATTAAGATTAGTGCCCATCTCCGGCTATGATGGCGGTCTGGCGGCTATTAAGTTCCTGATCCTGCCGGTGCTGATCGGCGTGTTTTCAGGCATCGGTTCAGGCGTTCGCTGGTACCGAACCCTGTTTTTGGAAGAAGTCGAAAAAGACTATGTGCGCACAGCAAGGGCCAAAGGCCTGACCGAAACGCAAACCCTGTTTCAGCATGTATTGCCGAATGCGATGATCCCCATTTTGACTGGCGTCGTCGTGGTGCTGCCGCTGTTATTCATGGGCAGCTTGATCATGGAATCGTTTTTCAGCATCCCAGGTTTGGGCAGTTACACCATAGATGCGATCAACATGCAGGATTTCGCGATCGTTCGGGCCATGGTTTTTCTGGGTTCGGTGCTCTATGTGATCGGGCTGTTGTTGACCGATATTTCCTACACACTGGTTGATCCGCGCGTGAGATTATCGTAATGATTTGGGTATTGTTCAAAGCCAGCTTTGAACAATACCGGAGGTTTAACACGTATTTAGTCATTTAGTCGGAGTTCAAAGCTGGCTTTGAACGTTTTGTTAAGGTTTCGCGATGCTAAAGAAAAGCCCACATGCTCCGGCTCATTTATTTTTAGACAGTCCGCCTTATTTTGTGACCAGCGCCATTTATCAAAAAAGACCGCTGTTGGCAGCCGATACGATAAAGCAGCATTTGCTGGAAACGATTAAGATCTGCTTTCGTGAGAAAAATTGGACGCTTAACGATTGGGTGATTCTGGATAACCATTATCATCTGCTAGGCGTGAGTGATAAGGGCGATGATTTGAGTCATATTTTTCGTAAAATACATGGCATAACCAGTCATGCTATTCAAGCTTATTGTTCATGTGAGCTACCGGTTTGGTGGAACTTCTGGGATTATTGTCCACGCGATGAAAAGGATTACTTGGTTCAGTTGAATTATTTATTGATTAACCCGGTCAAGCATGGCTACTGTGACAATTTACACGATTATCCGTTTTCCAGTTTTCATCAACGGCTAGCGCAATCGGGACGGGAAAATTTGGCTAAACAACTTAAAGACAATGACGGTTATCAAAAAATGGTGTTGCAAGAAGATGATTTTTAATAGTCCAAAGCCAGCTTTGGACTCCGATTCAGGCGTCCGCTATTTAAAAGGGAGTTCAAAGCTAGCTTTGAATATTGTCGGATGTGACCAACACAGGCTAACGCAATGATTGTTCTATGGACAGACGCGCTGATCTACCTGCTGATTGCTGTGATGCTGTCGCTGGGCTTGTACCTGCGCGGCAAGGAACACATTCAGCGCCCGCTGCAGCAAATTGGCCGCAGCAAAATCGGCATGGTGTCGCTGGTGGTGCTGCTGTTTTTTGTATCGGTAGGCTTGCTCGATTCCGTGCATTTTAAACTCGCCGACGACAAAAAAAACGAGATCATCAGCTTGCTGGATCTTTGGGCTACGCCGCTACGGGAGCATGGCGAAAAAACCTATTCCGCGCCTTTTGCGACAAACTTGTACAGCAAGGAAATGATGACGCAGGCCGACGGCTCCATGGAATGGAGCTATCCGCGCCTGGAGTTCGGCGGCAGGCATTTAAATAATCCTGAGACCGAAAAAATCCCCGATATCCTGCAAAAATCCGGTTATGGCCTTGCGCAAGGACTAGGCTTGACAGGGGCGTTAATGCTGCTGTGGTATATGGTTCGACAAACTCACTTCGAACGACTTAACTTTATCGTTCGCCCTGAATTGATTGCACAAGGTCAAGTTGTTCCAGAAGCAAGACATGGGGAACAATTGAGCCCAAGCACCAAAGCTGTCTGGATTGTCCTGTTTATCATCGTGCCGCTAGCCACCGCCCTGGTCCATCTGTCCGGCTATTATCATGTGTTCGGCACCGACAAAGTCGGCGAAGACGTTTTTTACCAGGCGATCAAAAGCATCCGCACCGGCTTGGTGATCGGGACCTTGACCACGCTCATTATGTTGCCGATGGCGATCGTCTTCGGCATCCTGGCCGGGTTTTTCCGCGGCTGGGTGGATGATGTCATCCAATACATCTACACCACGCTCAATTCCATTCCCAGCGTATTGTTGATAGCCGCTTCGATCCTGATGGTGCAGGTGTATATGGCCAATCACGAGGCCGCCTTTACCAGCGTCATCGTCAGGGCCGATATGCGCTTACTGTTCCTGTGCATGATCCTCGGCGTGACCAGCTGGACCGGTCTTTGCCGATTGCTCAGGGCGGAAACCCTTAAGCTTCGAGAAATGGAATACGTCCAGGCCGCGCAGGCGTTAGGCGTCAAGCAGGGCGCGATTCTGCTGCGCCACATCCTGCCCAATGTGATGCATATCGTGCTGATCTCGGTGGTGCTGGATTTTAGTTCGCTGGTGCTGGCCGAAGCGGTGTTGTCGTACATCAACATCGGCGTCGACCCGACTACGTACAGTTGGGGCAACATGATTAACGGTGCGCGGCTGGAAATGGCGCGCGAGCCCATCGTGTGGTGGTCGCTGTCGGCCGCCTTTGTGTTTATGTTCGCGCTGGTATTGGCAGCCAATCTGTTCGCCGACGTGGTGCAGGATGCGTTCGACCCAAGAAGGAGCGGCAATGAATAACCCGATACTGACCGTCCGGCATCTAAGCGTCACTTTCAATCACCTGAATACGGTGGTCGACGACATCAGTTTTGACATCCACGCCGGCGAAACCTTTGCGTTGGTCGGTGAGTCGGGGTCAGGCAAATCGATGACCGCCTTGTCGGTGCTCAGGTTATTGCCGAACAATGCCCGGCTTAGTGCTGACACAATTAACCTGCAAAGCGATGATTTGCTGAAGCATTCGGAATACGATCTGTGCAAAATCCGTGGCCGGCGCATTGGCTTTATCTTCCAAGACCCGATGTCGTCGCTGAACCCGGTGATGACCATCGGCAGCCAGATCGAAGAAGTCATCAAGCTGCATTTCGACCTATCCAGAGATGCGCTCAAACAACGGGTGCTGGAATTATTGCAGCAAGTTGAAATCCCCGATCCCCAGCAACGTATCAAGGATTATCCGCACCAGCTTTCAGGCGGCCAGCGGCAACGGGTAATGATTGCCATTGCTTTAGCCGGCCAGCCGGATTTATTGATCGCCGATGAACCGACCACATCCTTGGATGTAACGATACAGGCGCAGATACTGGCGTTGCTGAAAGCTATTCAGCAGCAAACCGGCATGGCACTATGGCTGATCAGCCATGACCTGGCGTTGGTGTCCACGATGGCTGACCGGGTTGCGGTCATGCAACGAGGCAAAATTGTTGAAACCGGGCTGACCGCCGAGTTTTTTAGCCAACCCAAACACCCATACACCCGCAAGCTGCTGAATGCTTTGCCGTTGATGCAAAGCTGTTTGACGCACACGGCCGAGGAAAAGCCGCCGCTGCTTCAGGTCAGCGATTTTTATTGCCATTACCCGATCCGGAAAGGCATTTTCAAGCGCATCGTTGATTATGTGCGGGCCGTCGATGGCGTCAGTTTTAACATTCAGCATGGCAAAACGCTGGCTCTGGTCGGCGAGTCCGGCTGCGGCAAAACTACCTTGGGCAAGAGCTTGTTAAACCTGATACCCGGCAGTGGGCGAGTCGTCATCAACGGCGTCGAGCTGAATGCGTTGACCGGCGAAGCGCTGCGCCAACAGCGCGCCAATATCCAGATCGTGTTCCAGGACCCGTTTTCATCGATGAACCCACGCATGCTGGTCGGCGACATCATTGCCGAAGGCATCAGAGCCTTGCATCCTCATATTAGTTTGGATGAGCGCAAGGCCAGAGTCCGGCAACTGCTGCAGCAAGTCGACCTGCCGGAAGACTCGGCGCTACGATACCCGCACGAGTTTTCCGGCGGCCAGCGCCAGCGCATCTGCATCGCCCGCGCCTTGGCGGTCGATCCCAAACTGATCGTCTGCGACGAGCCGACCAGCGCGCTGGATGTATCCGTACAGGCGCAGATTATCCAGTTGCTGAAAACCTTGCAGCGGGAAAAAGGCGTCAGCTATTTGTTCATCACCCATGATCTTGCCGTTGTCGCGGAAATCGCCGATGACGTTGCGGTGATGTATAAAGGCAAGATCATCGAGCAGGGCAGTGTGGCCGAGGTTTTGATGCAGCCCAAACAGGCTTATACCCAAAAGCTGCTGGCGGCTGTGCCGGTGTTGAAAATGGAGCATTAAAGTGGAACCCCACTTCAAATATTTGCCGATATATATAACTATTATTTTTGGGACCGCTGTTTTAATCTGCTAATCTGATGGTATGAAAGTAAATGAAATATTAATCATGCTAAAAGAAGACGGCTGGTATCTTGTCGCTACGCGCGGGAGTCATCGGCAATTCAAGCATCCAATCAAAAGCGGTCGTGTAACCGTACCAGGAAAACCGGGCGATGATTTAGCTCCCGGCACTTTAAACAGCATAATCAAACAAGCAAAATTAAAGGAGTAACCCATGCGTTACGCAATTGTTGTCGAAAAAGCGGAAAATAACTATTCAGCCTATGTGCCTGATTTGCCCGGTTGCGTCGCTACTGGGTCCACTTTAGAGGAAGCCGAGCGTGAAATACGCGAAGCAATTGAGTTTCATATTGAAGGATTGGTTGAGGATGGTTTACCAATACCCGAGCCGGCAAGTGTCGTTCAATATGTTGAAATAGCCGCTTAATTAATTATTCAATAATTATATTTGAAGAAAAGCGTAGTGGCCGGTTGTTTCGCGCAGCAAACCGACCGCACGCACTTACAGTTTTAACTTTTAGATAAATTCATGAAAAAACAAATCTTGCTTGTCACAACAATAATCTTTAGTGCATTAGCCTTTACCGCATCAGCCGAAGAGATCGGTGATGTCAGCACGGTATTTAAACTGCTGGGAGCCAACCATAAAATTGTCGTTGAAGCTTTCGACGATCCCGATGTCCCCGGTGTTGCCTGCCATATAGCACGGGCTAAAACAGGCGGCATGAAAGGCGCGGTAGGTCTGGCTGAGGATCCGTCAGAGGCATCGATTTCCTGCCGCCAAGTAGGCGCCATTGACACAAGCAAACTGGATAAATTGAAAAATGGCGGTACGGTGTTTAAAGAAAACCTGTCGCTGATTTTTAAAACGCTGCAAGTGGTGCGTTTCTATGACAAGAAACGTAATGTCCTGGTTTATCTGGCTTACAGCGACAAAGTGATTGAAGGCTCGCCGAAGAATTCCATTTCATCGGTGCCGGTTATGAGGTGGAATCAGTAAGAGAGCATAGTTATGTAGATACCGTCTTGAAAGTCAACGTTAAATCGCATAATTAGGTTGATAAGGCTGACGAGTTTTCAGTACCCCAAAGCACAAATGCACCAGCTTGCGCATGGCGGCACCGAGCGCAGACATCTTGGT
>Ga0208508_1000035_pt1 | contig 49131 bp, 43 predicted proteins | sample LakWasMeta1_LOW4_2_FD_183853 | JGI IMG/M metagenome (GOLD analysis project Ga0208508, IMG submission 183853) | Freshwater sediment methanotrophic microbial communities from Lake Washington under simulated oxygen tension - Sediment Metagenome... | ecosystem: Environmental > Aquatic > Freshwater >...
TAGCATTTGAGAAGAACATCGGCTTTTTACTGGAAATGACAAAAATACTGAAAGCTGCACAACCGGATGTGCTGCTGGTAGTCACTGGCCAGGGCCCAGCTGAAGCAAGTCTGCATCAATTAGCCAAAGATCTCGATATTGAATTTAACGTAAAATTTATCGGCTATCTTGACCGCAACACTGAGTTGAATGCCTGTTATCAGGCTGCAGATGTGTTTGTGTTTGCTTCAAAAAGTGAGACGCAAGGGCTGGTGATACTAGAGGCAATGGCGCAGGGCACGCCTGTGGTGGCAATAGCTGAGTTGGGCACGGCTTCGATATTGGTTGAAGGCCAGGGGGCGATGATTGCACCGGACAATGCTGATGTATTTGCACAAAAAGTAGATCATCTGCTTATGTACCCTGAAGAGCGTTTTGAATTAGGGCGCAAAGCATTGAGCTATGCTAGCGAGAACTGGACTGCAAAACGCCAGGCTGAACGCATGCTGCATTTTTACCATCACCTTATTGAAGAGTACCGGCTTGACGCATTGAACCCTGCATTTCAGTCTGCCTTGGCAGATAGCCAGCAAGTCAATGCAGAGTTTTAGAAACAGCGGTATTACATGCGTAAGCCTATTTATGAATGCGGGCAGATGTGTAAAATATCCCTATAGGCGAGTATAGTAAGCATCATTACAGGTATATGTTGCTTACGAACGGGGGGAAGTATGGCTGTACATATTCAGGCTATCAAAGCTCTGGCACCAGAAGAATATCAGCTGATAGAAAAAGAGCATGCACTGCTGGAAAAGTTTTTGAATGACCTTAAAAACGCATGTGCTTGCAGCAAAACAGACAAGTTGCCGGATTGCAGCCAGTGCGACCATGAAACCCAGACTTCATGTCAGGGCCGTCTGCCTTCATTTCTGTATTATGTCATTGATCTCGCAACAGACCATTTTGAGCATGAAGAGGCCATTATGCTAGGCCGGCCGCATGTGACTGAGGACTATGAGTATTTTCGCATCCACCGCCAGGCCCACGCTGAAATTCTTGAAAAACTGAATGTGCTAGTGGATGAGTGTTTTGCGCTCGACCGCGAGAACGACACGGCGGGAATCTATATCCGTTTTTACAATACGCTTGCGGAGATATTTGAAGAGCATGATAAATCATTTGACGACCCGTTTATTTTCTCTACCAAAAGCTGAGTTTTAACCCGCTATTCCATACAAATACCAGAGATTCTGTCGTCGATATCACTATTGAAAAATGCAGTTGAAATATATTTTGCAGCAGTAACCCCTTTAGCCATTCTCAAACGTAAAAGTAGCTAGCTTGCCTATTTGTTATGGGCATATGATTAAAGGGGACTGGTATGGCAATGACTGTAGAAGAAATCATAAAACGCATTGAAACTGAGGGCTTGATTAAAATCATTGCTGAAGCTGCCAAGCTTTACGGTAATGATAGCCAAAGTGAGCTCTATGGCATTTACGTAAATGCATTACAGCAAGTTTCGAATGATTTCAATGTAGCCACAAAAGGCCAGAATGACAGGTATTTAATTTCCGAAGCAATGTTGAAAGACCCTGAGGGAGCAATGCAGGTTTTATCAACGCCAGAGTATCGTAAAGCTTTGGCATATGAAGATGCATTTGGAAGCTGGTTTTTGAAACCGGGTGTCATCAACCAGGTGATTAGCATGTCACCTGGGTTTGGTGAGTCGTTTGTGCAAGAGATGCTCGAGATTGATCCGTTTTCGATGTGTCAAAGGTTAAGCCTTGGTGGTTTAGAGTTTCCCGGGCAGGATAAAACAATCCCAAATAAGTTGTTTAATAGCATCACACTGGCCAATCTTAAACGTTCAGCTGGTGAACATCATCCAATCAGTGTACTGAATGATGTGGAGTATATCCCGCCTAAATTTGCAACTATGATTCCAGATTTAATCAAGATTTCAATCGCACATCACCCCAATGACTTGTCTGGCCAGCCTATGGCCTATATACAAAGCAGAATGAATCATATTATTAAAAAATTCCCGGAATTGGCGATCCACAGGGCAGAACTTCTGCAGGCTTTAGAGTCGCCGCCTGCAAGAAAAACAGATGTGGCAGAAAAGCATGTAGACCAATGTAAAGAACATGCAAGTACGCTTGCCGATACTGGCTTGCCGTGGGATGGATATAAGCTGGATGTTACAGTCTGGGCTGATACACCAGTAAAGGCGATAGCTTTGATGCAGCGTATAAATAACTACAGAAGTGTAAACGGCATCCGGCAAACCGGCTTTCATTTGGATCAACCTGATAGATACGCTCCTGTCATGCTAGTAGTCACGCCAGGCACAATTGAGGCCTTCTCTTCAAAATATAGAATGCAAGATCTTGGAAATCTTATCCAGGGAAAAGCGCTGGATAAGATTTCAGCTGATGCACCAAATTGCCCATATTCAGCGGCGTATTCTGAACAGCATGCAGTGCCTGGTGACCCTGCAAAAAATGCGGCATTATTGCATATTCAGGATTCTGGCTTGAATGCTGAAGCAAAGTCGATTGTGGTTGCTATGGTAAATAACAACTTCAATGCTGCAATAACGACAGAGGCCGATTTGACTCTGGCCTGATATGCAGTTTTTAGAGCTTGAGTCTAATGGTCAAAGTTTTATGATAAAAAAGCCAGCACTAAGCTGGCTTTTTTGTTGGATGAGAATGCTGGTAAGCGTATCTGTGATTAACCGAATTTCCCGGTAATGTAATCTTCAGTTTCTTTACGTGTAGGGCGGGTAAAGATCATATCAGTATCACCATATTCAATCAGGTCACCTAAGTACATATAAGCGGTGTAATCTGAAATGCGGGCAGCCTGCTGCATGTTGTGGGTTACCACCAGAATTGTCAGCTTGTTGCGCAGCTCACTCATCAGCTCTTCAATGTTGGCCGTTGCAATCGGGTCCAGCGCTGAGGTCGGCTCGTCAAACAGCATGATCTCAGGGTCAGTTGCCAGTGCGCGTGCGATGCACAGGCGCTGCTGCTGGCCACCAGACAGGTTGAAAGCCAGGTCTTGCAGGCGGTCTTTTACTTCATTCCATAATGCAGCACCTTTGAGCGCTTCTTCTACTTTGTCATCCAAAAGGCGTTTGTTGCTTTCGCCGCGAACGCGCAGGCCATAGGCTACGTTTTCATAGATGGATTTTGGAAATGGATTCGGTTTTTGGAACACCATGCTGATACGCATGCGCACTTCAATCGGGTCTACGCCTTTATCCAGAATGTTGGTGTTATCCGGATGCATGATGATCTGGCCATCGTATTTATTGCCTGGATACAGGTCATGCATACGGTTAAAGCAGCGCAGGAATGTTGATTTTCCGCAGCCGGATGGGCCAATCAAGGCAGTGATCTTGTTCTCGTATAGCGGCATGTTGATGCCTTTTAAGGCTTGTGTACCATTGCTGTAATAAAAGTTGAGATCTCTTGATTCAGCTTTAATCGGGGTAGTAGCGTTGATCATGTAGTTTCCTAAATTTACGATTTTTGTATGTTCGGTTTAATTCTGGTAATTAGCTCAGCTGATTACCATTTGATGTTTTTACGGATTTTGTAACGCAGCCAGATTGCGGTGCCGTTCATCAGTAATGTCACCAGAATAATGATGGCACCGGTTGCCGCTGCATTGATATGAAATGCATGGTCCGGGCGTGATAGCCAGTTGAACATCTGAATAGGTAGCACGGTAAAGCCTGAGCTTAGCCACTCAAAGTTAATGAATGGTGGGGTAGTGGTAACAGGTGATGGCGGCAGGAACGCAATGAACGTTAACGCACCGATGGTGATGATAGGTGCAGTTTCACCCAGGGCACGCGCCATGCCGATGATAACGCCAGTCAAAATGCCGCCTTGTGAGTATTTAACCACGTGGTCGCTCACTACCTGCCATTTGGTGGCGCCTACCGCATAGGCGGCTTCACGGATTGCTACCGGAATGGCACGAATCGCTTCGCGGGTAGAAACAATCACAATAGGCAGAATAAGCAGGCCTAATGTTAAGCCGGCAGTCAGTATGCTTTGGCCAAAATCCAGGATGTATACAAAAAGACCCAGCGCTAACAGGCCGTAAACGATAGAAGGCACGCCAGCCAGATTTGAAACGTTGATTTCAATCAGGTCAGAGAACCAGTTCTTAGGTGCATATTCTTCCAGATACAATCCTGCTGCGACCCCCATAGGCACTGCGGTTAAAAACGTTACCAGCATGACCAGTGCAGAACCTACCCAGGCTGAAAGCAGGCCGGCACTTGCTGCGCGGCGTGATGGGTAGTCAGTGAAGAATTGCGGGTTGAAACGTGCATAGCCATCCATTACTAAATCAATAAACAGCGTGAGTAGCGTGATTAAGCCCAGCATGAGTGCCAATAAGCCGACAATGGCAAAAATGATGTCGTTGCGCTTGTGGCGACGAATCATCGCGCGTACGGCGCCCAGATTTTCAATCACCGATGCTTTGGTTGGAGATGTGTTTGAGTTCATATCAATATCCATTATGTATAGCTAAGATTAGTATTGCTCACGGTATTTTTTACGCACGATATGGCCGATGATGTTGAAGCCCAGTGTCATCACCATCAGCACCAGGCCCGCAGCAAAGATACTCTGGTAGCCGATGCTGCCGTGCGGCAAGTCACCCATGGCTACCTGCACGATATAAGCTGTGATGGTCGCTGCGCTTTCCATCGGGTTAAAGGTCAGGTTAGGCTGCTGGCCGGCGGCCACTGCAACCACCATAGTCTCACCCACAGCACGCGAAATGGCCAGAATATAAGCTGCAACAATGCCTGATACAGCAGCCGGTGTAACAACACGGATAGCGGTCTGGAAACGTGTAGCACCCATGGCATATGAGCCTTCACGCATGCTCATCGGCACGGCGCGCATCGCATCTTCAGCAACTGATGCGATATATGGAATAATCATGACACCCATGACAAGACCGGCACTCAGCATGTTGAAGCCTGGCAGTTCAGGGAATATTTTTTGCAAAAGCGGTGTTACAAACAGCAGCGCAAAGTAACCGAAAACTACGGTCGGAACACCGACCAGTAACTCAAGAATCGGTTTCACGATTTCACGTGCCTTATGTGATGCGAATTCAGAAAGATAGATAGCCGCAATCGTACCGACTGGCACAGCAAGCGCCAGCGCAACTGCTGATGTAGTGAGCGTACCGGATATCAGCGGCATAATGCCGTAATGTGCATCCTCAAATAGTGGAGTCCATTCGGTAGCGGTAAAAAATTCTACGACGGAAACGGTTTTGAAAAAGCCTAATGATTCGTACAGAAGAATGCCTACGATTGCAAAGGTAGTCGCCACGGCAGATAACGCTGCCAACATCAGAATCAGCTCGATGATGCGTTCTTTAACATTTCTGCGGACATTTTTGGCTAAGCGTGGGCTAATTTTAATATCCATTGCGTGGTTGGATATTTGAGTTACCGAATTCATAGTCATTAGATTTTCCATTTAACGGGGTTAACCGATTGTTTGCTGCTTAAAGATAAACAGAGAGCGGCAAACGCCGCTCTCTGTTATCGTCCAACTTATTTGATTCTGTTTAACAGGTCAGTAATCTTGATACCTACTTCGTTTTTACCGCCGAAGCCTGTGCCTGGTTTCATAGCTTTGAAATGCGCTTTAACTGCTGCGTAATCTTCAGCTGGCAGTGGAACGTATTTAACTTCTTTAACCAGGGTAGGTGCATTGTCCAGATAGTAGTTAACAAATGCTTTAACTTCCGGTTTGAATGCGGCTGCTGTTGCGTTTACATAAATGAAGATCGGGCGTGACAGCGGCTGGTATGTACCATCCATTACAGTGGCCGCTGAAGGCAATACGCCTGGGCCGCCAGCTTTGGCTGAAACAGGCACAGCGCGCAGCTTATCCTTGTTTTCTTCATAATAAGCCATGCCGAAGTAAGCTAGGCCACCTACATTGCCTGATACGCCTTGCACTAAAACATTGTCGTCTTCAGATGGTGTGTAATCAGTGCGGCTGGCTTTAGATTTGCCATTGACTGCTTCGGTAAAGTAGTCGAATGTACCTGATGCAGTACCTGGGCCGTATAAGCCCATTGCTTTATCAGGGTATGCGCTGTTAACTTGTTTCCAGTTTTTGACAGAAGAACCTGGCTGCCAGATTTTTTTCAGATCATCAACAGACAGTGTTTTAACCCAGTCATTTTTTGAGTTTACAACTACAGTCAGCGCGTCATAAGCGATAGGCAATTCAATGTATTGAATGCCGGCTTCTTTACATGCATCCATCTCTTTTTGTGTGATAGGGCGTGATGCATCAGAGATGTCAGTTTCACCGCGACAGAATTTTTTAAAACCGCCGCCAGTACCTGATTCACCTACAGTCACTTTAACTTTCTGTGATTTCTGGAATTCTTCAGCAACTGCCTCAGTGATTGGGTAAACGGTACTTGAACCATCAATCTTGATGATCTTGTCAGCTGCAAATACTGTATTTGCAAATGTGAATGATGTGCTGATGATGCCTGCTACCGCTAATGCTTTTAATAGGTTAGATCGCATTCAATGCTCCTTGTATATTCATTACGTTATGAAACTGGATGCAATTGTATGAATGGAATGTGACAGATTGATGACATTTTTTGATTTAGCAAAAATAAAGGGGTCTGTTAAGAGCCCCTTTATTTTTTAACAAGAAAGTCAGTGACTTAGTTAAGGAATGTGCGGCCGAAATGGTAAGACATTGCAGCAATAAGGCCCGCACATGGGATAGTGAGTACCCATGCCCAAACGATGCGTGACGCCAACCCCCAGCGCACCGCTGACGCACGGCGGGACACGCCTACACCAACAATTGCACCTGTAATAGTGTGCGTTGTTGAAACCGGAACACCAAGCGAAGTTGCCAGGAATAGTGCGATAGAGCCTGAGGTCTGCGCACAGAAAGCGCCGGTTGGGCGAACTTTGGTAATGCCCATGCCCATGGTGCGTACAATGCGCCAGCCACCCATCAGCGTGCCCAGGCCCATAGCAAGCTGGCATGAAATGACCACCCAGAATGGCACATGGAAATCACCTTGCAGGTAACCGTTTGCAAACAGCAGCACTGTGATGATGCCCATGGTTTTTTGAGCATCATTGGCGCCATGGCCCAGGCTAAACAAAGAAGATGAAATAAATTGCATCTTATTAAATCTATTCTCTGTTTTGTAGGGAGATGACTTTTGAAATAGCCATAGCACAATGACGGATAACACCATGGCGAGCAGCATGCCGAATAAAGGCGACAGTACGATTGCAACCCCTGTAGTGATAAGCTTACTGCCGATAATGATACCTTTTGTGCCGGCATGGGCAACACCGGCACCAAGCAGGCCGCCAATCAGCGCATGTGATGAAGATGATGGAATGCCAAACCACCAGGTAATGACATTCCATGCAATTGCGCCACTCAATGCGCCAAATATCACTGCATTATTGACAATATTAGGGTCAATAATGCCTTTGCCTACGGTATCTGCTACATGTAAGCCAAAAAATAAAAAAGCAACAAAGTTAAAGAAGGCTGCCCATACTACGGCTGCCTGCGGCGTGAGTAAGCGCGTTGAAACCATCAGCGCGATTGAGTTGGCTGCATCGTGAAAGCCGTTCATAAAGTCAAATATGAGGGCTACGACTACAAGCAACGCCATAATTAGAATAGCGTGATCCATGACTTACCCCTTAAATGCGCTCTAACACAACACCGTGAATAACATCTGCAACGTCTTCACAGCTATCAACAGCCTCTTCAAATAAGTCATAAAGTTCTTTTGAGCGAATCAATGTGCGCGCATCGGATTCTTCTTCAAACAAGCGATGCATGCCGGCACGCATTACGTGGTCTGCCTCACCTTCAATGCCGCTGATTTCGGCACAGGTGCGCAAGATGCGCTCGGCGTTTTTCATGTCAGACAGCATGTTGACTGCATCGCGTACTTTTTCTGCGGCACGTAGCAGAATCTGGCCAAGGGCGACCATTTCAGGGGTGAAGCTGGTGTGGCCGTAGATTTTTGCACTTTGCGGAATATCTTCCATGTAATCGATGATGTCATCCAATGCCATGGCCAGTTCGCGGATTTCGCGGCGATCAAAGGGGGTAATAAAGGTTTTATGCAGGGAGAGCAGGATTTCGCGGGTGTATTCGTCAGCTTCTGATTCGATTTTTCTGATTTCAGCAAAGTGTTCATCAAACTTTGCCGGTTCTTTTACCGCTGACATCATCGCCAGCACTTTAGATCCTCTTACAGCACAGTCCGCCAGGTTGTTGAATAGTACAAAGTAATTATCATTGCGTGGTGAAATCAATGCCATTAATCGACCAAGTGTAGCATTTGCCATAATCTCAAATCTCCCTAAATTGTTACTGTTTTATTGCAAATTTGTTGCATTTTTGAATTTCGTAAGTTTAACCGCCAGACGCCAAATCTGCGAGCGAATATCAAGATAATTTTTTATTTTTTTAAGGGTTGTTGTTTTAATGCGGTTAAAATTCAGCCATATTTTTATATAGGTAAACTCAAGGATAATCATGGGCAATATCATCATTTACCATAACCCGGCGTGCGGCACCTCCAGAAACACCCTGGCAATGATAAGGGCAAGCGGCGCTGAGCCCGAGGTGATTGAATATCTCAAAACACCGCCTGACCGTGAACGCTTAATCGAGTTGATTTCGGCAATGGGTGTCACTGCGCGGGATATTCTGCGCGAAAAAGGCACGCCGTATCATGAGCTTGGGTTGAGTGACCTCAGCTTGCCTGAATCTGCGCTGATTGATGCCATGATGCAGCACCCTGTATTGATAAACCGGCCGATTGTGGTGACAGATAAAGGCGTTAAATTATGCCGCCCATCAGAACTTGTGCTGACGATACTGGAAAATCCTGATATTGGAATCTTCGTTAAAGAAGATGGTGGGGTAGTTGGTTAGCGTATTAAAAATCTTGATGCGTTAATGAATTTTATAATTTTTTAATATCAATTTTGTATTTTTTAAGTGCGTATCCCATTTGGCGAGGCGTCAAATTTAGTGAGCGAGCCGCCTTTGCCTGGACCCAGCCGGTTTTCTCCATTACATGAATAATGCGTGTTCGTGCATCTTGTTCTGAGCCATATGGTGCTATCGTATCAACGTTATCAGTTGTTAAATTAGTGGTAATTGCACTTTGCGTAGTTTGCTGTTTCCAAATAGTATTGCTGAGACAGCCACCAGATTGACAGGGTAAGTTATTGGCTTGGATTAAATTGCTGTGTGATAGGGTGCAAAATCGCGTAACACAATTTTGCAGTTCGCGTACATTTCCGGGCCAGTGACAATCGATCAAGACTTGCTGTGCATCTGCGGTGATTTTGATATTTACTTTATTTTCCTGGTTGAATTTAGCCAACACATTTTGTGTTAGTAAAGGAATATCTTCCCGACGTTCGCGAAGTGGCGGCAGCTGAATAGAAATTACATTAATCCTGAAATATAAATCAGCGCGAAATTTATCCTGCCTTACGTCATCTTCAAGGTTACGATTTGTCGCAAAAATAAGCCTTACATCTATTTTTAGCGTTGTATTTCCGCCTACTCTTTCAAATTCACGTTCTTGCAAAACACGTAGCAGTTTTACCTGAAATGCAGGGGAAATGTCACCAATTTCATCCAGAAACAGGGTTCCACCTTGCGCTTGTTCAAAACGCCCTTTTCTTTGGTGAAGTGCGCCGGTAAATGCACCTTTTTCATGACCAAACAACTCGGACTCAAGTAGGCTTTCAGTTAATGCAGCGCAGTTAACTTTTATAAATGGTGCATCTTTTCGTGTTGACAGAAGGTGAATCGCGCGCGCAATCAATTCTTTACCAGTGCCGGATTCGCCGCGTAGCAGAATTGTATTATTACCGTGTGCTGCCAATTTAACGTCAGAAAATACTGCCTGCATTACTTTGGATTGACCTATGATGCTATTGAGGATGTGTTTCTCTGTGATGCTTTTTTGGAATCGTGACTTTCCCTGTGGCAACTCCAGTTGTTCTGAATTGAGTGTGCGATACAGCTGTAAGCTTTGACCGATGAGTCTTGCCACCATAGTCAGTAATCTCAGTATGGACTGAAAACCCTTAAAGTTTTCATGTTTCTCGAATTGAAATGACAGCACGCCTACGCATTCAGTGTCAATTTTTATTGGAACGCCTAAAAACGCAACGGATTTTATTTCATGGCGCTGGTATGCACCAGTTTTGTTCAAGAATAACGGCTCGTTTGCAATATCGGGAATTACCATCGGCATACCGCTCTTAAATATTTTTCCCGTAATTCCTTCCCCGGCTTTAAATATCCCACGTTGCATCTCTTCATTGGTCAGACCAATAGAGACGGTTGGGATTAGCAAGTCGGGTGACTCTGACAAGCTGATCATGCCACGATGCATATTCAAATTGGAGGCGATCACTTCAAGTACTTGCCTGAGTGTTTTGTTCAAAGATAAAGATGAACCAAGTATTTTGCTTGCTTCGTAAAGTGTAATTAACTCAATTTGGTCAATTTTTTTTGATGACGGCATCATGCTAGCCCTAGCAGTATATAGCTTGGTCTAAGCAAATAGTGTGCCCGGCATTTCTATGAATTGCTAATCGTTTACTTCATCAATCGGCAATCAGAATGTAATAAACCTTACATTTTTGCTTAATCAATGCGATGCATTGTCGCATTTCCGACAATTTTAATCTTACGAGAAATATATAAATCCTCATTGTTTTCATATAGTTAATTTTATTTTTATGGTTTGGCACAGTAATTGCCATATAACCATTAACTATCATTTTACTGTAAGTGCCGCAAGGGTTTCATTAGGCGTCATTTGCAACAACGTCTTAGAGCCAAGGAGATTACATTATGAGTAATGAGCATTCAAAACCAGCACCTAAGGGTTTGTCTTCATATCCTTTAATCGGTAGAGAACACTTAACTAAAGATCAGGCGGCTGACTTTTTAAAGCAAGCGCGACTAGATGAGAAAAATTATGGTCCTAAAGATTATCAACATAAAGATGACATCGAGAATTTGTTTCGGAACCCTAATCATCCTGTAAATCTTAAAAGTGATATTACAAAAAACTTAATTGCCATTCGTTTGCAAACAGAGCATTTGGAGACTTATTCCAGGCTGGGAATTTCAGATGGTTTGCTACTCGCCTCACATAAAAACGCATTGCAAAATTCGCAGATTTTGCTTAGTGAAGCGCAGGATAAATTAGAAGATTATTATGAGAAAAATCCTCATAAGCGTCCGGATGCAATAGTCGTATCGACTGTAGAGTCGCCGCATGCGGATTCGGTTGATGTTAAAAAACAGGGGCAGGGGTGGCATAAACAGCGTGTGGATGCTACCCAGCCGCTACAGTTTACAGAAGCGTTTCGGCGAACAGCGCAACTTGGAACAGAAGGAAGTACGGGGGGCAAGTCAACCGAGTTTAGGCCATATGTTGCCCAGCCAGATGCCCGTGCTTTGTATACAAATAGTGGTGAAACTGATCCTAATATCGCTTGGCACAAGCAATCACAAAACTTTTCACATCATCAACCAATTTCGAATGCGTCTCTCAAAAAAACAAGCAAATTGTTTATAGCAGGAATGGGTCTGCTGACAGCAGCAGAGGTTGCCAATGCTACGCCCGGGACTATTTCTGAGAAACTGACTGCAGCCGGAAATGTTTTGAAAGATACGGTTTTGAGTGCAATTCCCGGCGTGACGTATGTTCAAAAAATGCAAGTGGGTAAATATGAGGAGGCAGCGCTTGATGCCGCATCTTATCTGCCTTTGGGAGATGTTTCTATCATGGCAAGATCGCCCGAAGAGCAGGCGGTTATTGATGCATTACCAAAAACTCGCAAGGAGTTGCAGCTGATGATGCAGAATAATGCAGAAACACCAATCAATCGTCACTTGGCAGAACATCAGTTGATGCTGACGGAAGCTAAAAATACCGGTGAATTATTTAAAGGTCTGAGTTTTTCCAGCGGACTAACTGAATTGGCGGATAAAAAAATTGCCTTGCAGACGCAGTGGGCAAAAAACGCTGAAGTTTTCTCATCTGCCATACGCGACCCCAATACAGACTGGGGGCAAATTATAAAAAATAATCCTGAAATTGCGCCGCAAGTGACCATTCATCTTGCGGCTGTTCAAAGCGATCGCCCCAGTGCCTTTGTGGCGCAAATAGATGCTAATTTATCCGAGAGTCTGGCAAAGGGAACCCTGCCAAAACTACCTGCAATGGCTGCTGATGTAAATCAGATAGCACAAGAAGATGTACTTTCAATGAAATGATTCCCCATATTTTTTACAACAGTTTTTATTCAATAATGTATTGGTTTTTAACTATAACTTTTGATGATGTAAAGGAAGGTAACCATGGCAGAAGATGATAAGACAATTATTGGTCCAGGCAATGTAACGTTAGGTCAGGTTAGAGCCAATATCGAGCGTAAAAGCTTTGAGGTGCTCAGCGATAGCATGCGTCATTTGGCTGGTGGATGTTTAGCTGACACACCGACTCAAGACCAAACTGGGTATATGCTTAAAAAAGAAACCATATTTTATGTAGATACTGATGCCATGCGTGAAGCCGGTAATGTGAAGCAGGCTAACAATATCGATGCACAGAAAAATGTGATGCTGGATGCAAGGGCTACTGCTAATAAGGCGTTTGACTCTGCATTGAACAAAGTAGATGCACAGACCGGCGCGAAAGCACTTCAGGTATTAAATTATGCTAAAGAGGTTATTTACTATAACAATTTCAATAATTATCACACGCATGCTGATCGCAGCCTGCAAGGCATGAATTCACAATCTGAATTAGAACTTTCGTGGGTGAAAACCAAGCTCGCATCACAGCTTGCTGATGGAAGTTTCCAGAAAGAGCTGGATGCCTTAGATCGCAGCGGTATGTCTATCGTATGTGAAGATAATAGTTTGGTGCGTTAAATTCTTAGTAGTAGTAGATGAGTCTGCCACTGCATCATGTCTTGCTTAGGGCGACTTTCGATAATGAATATACACTTGCTGTATAATTCATCTTTTTAGTTATTATAAAGTCGTCATGGAAGCGGAACAACTCAATATCATCGCCAATCGCTTGAGCGATCTGGGCGAGCGCAATAATGCCCTTCGGGGGTATCTTTGACTTTGAAACAAAAAGCCAGCGTTTAGAAGAAGTCAATGGCTTGCTGGAAGACCCCAAAGTGTGGGATGACAATGCAAAAAGCCAGAAGCTTGGTAAAGAAAAGCGTGAGCTTGAATTAATCGTCAACACCCTGGTTGGTGTCGAGTCCGGGCTCAATGATGCGCAAGAGCTGTTTGATATGGCGCGTGAAGAAAACGATGATGATACTTTATTAAGTGTTGCCGCTGATTCTGAAGCGTTGGAAAAACAGATTTCTGAAATGGAATTCAGGCGCATGTTTTCTGGCCCGATGGATGCCAACAACTGCTTTATTGAGTTTCAGTCGGGCAGTGGCGGTACCGAGGCGCAGGACTGGGCTAATATGCTGCTGCGCATGTATCTGCGCTACTGTGAGCGCAAGGGCTTTAAGGTTGAGGTGCTTGAAGAATCTGAGGGCGATGTGGCCGGTATTAAAGGTGCATCTATCAAGGTCAGCGGCGATTATGCCTACGGCACCTTGAGAACTGAGAATGGCGTGCATCGCCTTGTGCGTAAGTCGCCGTTTGATTCCAATGCTAAACGCCATACCAGTTTTGCCAGCGTACAGATATTCCCGGAAGTGGATGATTCGATTCAGATTGAAATCAACCCGGCCGACCTGCGCATTGATACCTACCGTGCCAGCGGTGCTGGTGGCCAGCATATTAACAAGACTGATTCAGCGGTACGTATTACCCATTTACCTACCAATACGGTAGTGCAGTGCCAGAACGACCGTTCGCAGCATCGCAACAAAGATGAGGCGATGAATATGCTGAGGGGCGCGCTGTATAATCTGGAACTGAATAAACGCAACCAGGAAAAACAGGCGCTGGAAGACGCTAAAACCGATATTGGCTGGGGGCACCAGATACGGTCATACGTTTTAGACCAGTCACGTATCAAGGATTTGCGCACCGGCGTGGAGGTCGGCAATACGCAAGGTGTGCTGGATGGCGACCTTGACCCATTTATTACAGAAAGTTTGAAGCAGGGAGTATGAGTGTGAGTAATACAGAAAACAATCAGCAAAACAGCGAAGCAATTCAACAAGATGACAATCACGTGATTGCCGAGCGCCGTGAAAAGTTGAAAGCAATCCGCGAAACAGCAAAAGCTAACGGCGGCGCTGCATTCCCTAACGACTTCAAGCCGGAGCATCAGGCAGCGGCTTTGCATGCTGAATTTGGCGGCTTTGATAATGAAGTGCTGGACCCTAAAGCGATACGCGTGAGCATTGCCGGCCGCATGATGTTAAAGCGGGTGATGGGCAAAGCCAGCTTTGCGACCGTGCAGGATAGCACTGGCCGTATTCAGCTGTTCATCTCTAAAGACAATCTTGTTTCTGCTGATAGTGAAGCAATCTACGATGCGTTCAAGCATTGGGATATGGGCGATATTATCGCAGCTGAAGGTGTGCTGTTCAAAACCAAAACCGGCGAACTGTCAGTAAAAGTTTCTGCGCTGCGCCTGCTGACTAAATCACTGCGCCCCTTGCCTGAAAAATTCCACGGCCTGCAAGACCAGGAGGTGAAATACCGCCAGCGTTATGTGGATTTGATTGTATCTGAAGAAACGCGCGCAACTTTTATTGCCCGCAGCAAAGTAGTGGCTGCAATCCGCAATTTCATGACTGAAAATCAGTTTCTGGAAGTGGAAACGCCGATGCTGCACCCGATTCCGGGCGGTGCATCAGCCAAGCCTTTTATCACACATCACAATGCCCTGGATATGCAGATGTTCATGCGTATTGCACCTGAGCTTTATCTGAAACGCCTGGTGGTTGGCGGTTTTGACCGCGTGTTTGAGGTGAACCGCAACTTCCGTAACGAAGGTTTGAGCGTGCGCCATAACCCTGAATTCACCATGATGGAATTCTATGCAGCGTATACCGATTACCTGTGGCTGATGGACTTTACCGAGCGCTGCATCCGTACCGCAGCCATTGCTGCTACTGGCTCTGCCGTGCTGCAATACCAGGGCCGCGAGCTGGATTTAAGCAAGCCGTTTGAACGTTTGACCATCGTCGGCGCGATTCAGAAGTACGCACCACAATATACATTGGAGCAGCTGCACGATGCTGCTTTCCTGCGTGCGGAAATCCTGAAGTTCGGCACCAAGCCGTTTGACCATGCGGGCTTAGGTGCGTTGCAATTGGCCCTGTTTGAAGAAACAGCCGAAGCGCAATTATGGAACCCAACCTACATTATTGATTACCCGGTTGAAGTTTCACCTTTGGCACGCGCATCTGATGCTAACCCTGAAATCACCGAGCGTTTTGAGCTGTTTGTGACTGGCCGCGAAATCGCCAATGGCTTTAGCGAGCTCAATGACGCTGAAGACCAGGCGGCACGCTTTCACGCACAGATGAAAGCGAAAGAGGCTGGTGACCAGGAAGCCATGTACTACGATGCTGATTTTATTCGTGCGCTGGAATACGGCATGCCTCCGACTGGCGGCTGCGGTATCGGCATTGACCGCCTGGTGATGATGATTACCGATAGCCCAAGTATCCGTGATGTGATTCTGTTTCCGCATATGCGCGCTGAAGCCTGATGTAAAGCACTTCATTAGCCTGCTGTAAGGGCGCTATACATAAACCGCATGCTGATTTATCAGTATGCGGTTTTTTGTTGTTGTAAAAATACAACGCATTTGATTTTTTACCAACAAAAATAATTCTCTGTCATCAAACTGTCACAGAAACATCTCAAAATCCGTCTTGTTGAAAAACGCAGTAAACGATTACTTAACTAGAGGGATTTTAAATGAACAACAAATTACGTAGCTTGGTAGCGGCAGCTGTAGCTGGCTCATTCATGGTAGGTTTCGGCACTAATGCAATGGCTGATTCAACTACAGATATTGTGAATGCACTTGTATCAAAAGGCGTGTTGACTGAAGAAGAAGGCGCATTGCTGACTAAAGGCCATGATGGTGAAAAAGCCGGTCAGGAAAAAGCAATGAAAAAAGCCAGTAAGCTAAAAATTTCTGATGCTATTGATAATGCTACTGTTTATGGCGATGTTCGTGTGCGTTATGAAGATCGTAAAGGTTCTGGTGCTGAAAGCGCTAATAATACAAATGTTGACGAAACAAAACAAAGAAACCGTTACAAAGTGACCTTGGGTGTTAAAACCGAGTCTGGCAAATGGTATACCGATTTGGCACTTGCAATGGGCTCAGCTGGCCGTTCAGATAACGCGACATTCGGTAAGAGCGGCAGCGGCAATATGAACGATAAAGAATCATTGTTCGTTAAACGTGCAATGGTTGGTTATAAGCCAACTGACTGGCTGACTGTAGAAGCTGGCCGTATGGATAATCCGCTGTACACAACACCTATGGTTTGGGATGCTGACCTGACATTGGAAGGTCTGGTTGAAAAAGTTAAATTCAAGGCAGGTGATGCTGATATTTTCCTGACTGCTGCGCAGGCTCAATACAGGGGCGAGCGTATCAAGTTTGATAATGCTACTGCCGATAGAAGTACTGTAGGTTTGTTTGCATTCCAAGGTGGTGCTAAATTGCCTATTAGTGACAAGGCATCTGCTAAAGCTGCTGTAACTTACACTCACATCAGCAGCAGTGCAGACCGCAATGCTAACAACTCAGAGAAATTCTTCTCACCAGGCTTGGGCGGCGATAAGTACAGCACTATGAAAGCCAATGGATATGGTACCAATGACTTGGATACTATTGAAATTCCTGCTGAAATCAATTTTATGGCTGCAGAAAACGTTGGTTTACGTGTGTTTGGTGACTACGTATATAACACAAGCGGTGACGACCGTGCGAAACATGCTGCCAGCGTTTCAGGCAATGTCGTTGATACCAATGATGACACAGCATGGTTGCTAGGTTTGGCTGTAGGTTCAGCTAAGGATCTTAAGGCTTTTGAATCTAATAAAATGGCTAAAGGTGACTGGTCTGCCCGTGTTTGGTATCAGGACGTAGGTGCTTATTCAGTTGATGCCAATGCTGTTGATTCTGACTTCATGGATTCACGCGTGAATTTGAAGGGTGCAGTGTTTAAAGCCCAGTACAACATCGAAGACAACGTAGCGGTTAACTTTGCTTATGGTCACGCAACTAGAAAAAATGACAAGTTGGGTGCAGGCGGTGCGGCTAGTGACATTGCCCTGAATCTGAAAGACTTTGATTTGCTTCAGCTCGACCTGACTTACAAGTTCTAATTAAGCTAGTAGCTTAAGTAGTAATAATAAATTTTTAGATTTTTAGAGCTCCCTTTTTAGCCCGCTGTAATAGCGGGCTTTTTTTATGATTTTACAAGTTAACTAATAACACTAAACAGAATTAAAACCATGAAAATATTTAGCTCAACTGTGGCAGTTTTACTTATGTTAACCAGTGCTTCAGCCATTTCAATTGAAGCAGTATATGACGAAGCCTGGCTTAAACCGGTGAAGACTGGTTGGAGTGTTAGGCCGCTGATGAATGTCGGTGACCGTATAGGTGAAGCTGGTTATCGTATGGTTGGCATACCAGATGGCTTGGGTGCCATGGATAATGGCGATGGCACACTTTCTATCTTTATGAATCACGAGCTTGCCTCAGACATGGGTAAGTTGCGCGCCCATTCAGGGCGTGGTGCTTTTGTTTCGCGCTGGACGCTGGATATCGCTACGTTAAAAGTAGTGGATGGCAGGGATTTGATACGCAAGGTAGCGTTGTGGTTACCAGAAGAACATAGGCATATTGTTGCAGCAAGTTATAGTTTTAACCGTCTCTGTTCTGCTGATTTAGCCAAGCCCGCTGCGTTTTATGATGCAAAGAGCGGTAAAGGGTTTGATGGGCGCCTGTTTCTGAATGGTGAAGAAGACAGGGCCGGTGGCCGCGCATTTGCCCATGTGGTTTCCGGTGAAAAAGCAGGTGTGAGTTATGAGTTGCCACATCTGGGTAAATTTGCATGGGAAAACGCAGTTGCCAATCCGGAAACCGGTGTTAAGACAGTGGTGATGGGTATGGATGATAGCCCTGGCGGGCAGGTTTACGTTTATGTGGGTGAAAAGCTGGGCGCTGGCAACCCGGTCGAGCTTGCAGGTTTGGTTGGCGGCAGCCTGAGCGCACTAAAGGTTGATGGTAGGCGTTTTAGCCTGGTGAATTTTGGTGATGTTTCTGCCATGAATGGGGACCAGCTTGAAGAGGCAGGCCGCAAGGCAGGGGTGGCTAATTTCATGCGCCCGGAGGATGGCGCCTGGGATGTGAACAACCCAAATATTTTTTACTTTGCCACTACTGATAAAATCGACGGCAGCAGTCAGTTGTTTCAGTTAACCTTTGATAATGTGCTGCATCCGGAGCTGGGCGGTGCGATACGCGTGGTGTTGAATGCGCGCGATATAGGTGCCCAGATGTTTGACAATATTACGGTAGCGGGTGATGGCAAACTGCTGATTGAAGAGGATCCGGGAGATAACCCGCACGCTGCTTCTATCTGGCAGTTTGATCCTGCCACAGGCCGTGCTGACAAGCTGGTGGTAGTGGCGCCGGAGCGTTTCATTGATAAGACCAGCCCGCAGTTCATGACGCAGGATGAAGAGAATTCAGGCATTGTCGAGGTCACTGATCTGGTGCGCAACGCTCCTTGGGCTAAAGCTGGACAGCGTTACTTTCTGGGGGTGCTGCAAGTGCATGCAAAATCTGACGATGCCGAGCTGGTGGAGGGTGGTCAGCTATACCTTATTTCTAGTCCATGATGCGGTGCCTGGCATGGAGTGTAAAAATCACTTCAAGACTGCGAACGCCGGCATTCCATAGTATTGCAGTCAGGTATAATAATGGCTAAATGAACTTAACAGGAATCCTGCATGTATAAACATCCTTTTCTTGACCGAGATAAAATGACGCCGCAAGAGGCACTTGATGTGCTGATTGATGGTAACCACCGCTTTGCCAATAACCTGACTGCAAATAAAGACCTGCATAATCTGGTCATGATGACAAAAGATAGGCAGCATCCTTTTGTGTCAATGTTAAGCTGCAGTGACTCACGTGCGCCGGTAGAAATGGTGTTTGATCAGGCGCTGGGGGATGTGTTTAGTGTGCGTCTGGCTGGTAACATTGCTTCAGATAAAGCCATTGGCAGCCTGGAGTTTGGCTGTAAATACCTGGGCAGCAAGCTGATTGTCGTGCTTGGCCATACTGGTTGCGGTGCGGTAAAGGCAGCGTGCGATAATTTCAAAGATGGCCATATCGGCGAGATTACCAATTTAATCAAGCCGGCGGTGCGTCTGGAAAAATCTGTATTGGAACAGCGAGATTCATCCAATGCCGATTTTGTGGCGAAGGTCTGCGAGCTCAGCGTGCAGGTGCAGATGGATGAAATCATTCACAGTAGCGAGATTGTGCAGGACATGCTGGCAAACCGGCAGATTGCGATTGTTGGCGGTATTTATGATCTTGCCAGTGGTGAAGTGCATTTCATGCAGAATGCAGTAGGGTTGTAGAAATTAAGAACTATAAGTAAGAATGTTACATAAAAAAAGAAGCCGCAATTGCGGCTTCTTTTTGCCATAGATATCGACCATGATTATAGCTATTCTACTAGATAACCTGTCATTCTGGCGTAGGCTGGAATCTAGGCAAGGTGGTAGTCACGAACGGTTCTTTATCGAGACAATGTTAGTGTTCACGTGGCCTGGATGCCAGCCTTCGCTGGTATGACGAATAAGCGGAATTAGCTATATTGTCAGATTGTTTGAGGAAATTGCTATAAAAATCTGACCTTTACCCATGTGGCGAGCTTAGCGGTGGCCTTCTTTGGCCATGTTGATGCTGTATTTCGGTATCTCGATCACCAGGTCTTCAGTGCCGACGACTGCCTGGCATGAAAGGCGCGAGTTAGGCTCCAGGCCCCAGGCTTTATCCAGCAGGTCGTCTTCCTGGTCTGATGATGCATTGAGCGATTTGAACCCTTCACGCACAATCACGTGGCAGGTAGTGCAGGCACAGGCCTGGTCACAGGCATGGTCAATATCAATGTCATTGTTCAGCAGAATGTCGCAGATGGATTCGCCGGTTTTGGCTTCAATTGCAGCGCCTTCCGGACATAACTCTACATGTGGCAGTACGATAATTTGTGGCATTTCTATAGTTCCAGTGAGTTAATGGCTTTTCCGCTTAAGGCCTGGCTTACGCTGGCATTCATACGTGCGGCGGCAAAGCCTTCTGTTGCGTGGTTGAGTGCATCTACCGCCTTGTGGATTGCGGTTGCATCGTCAGCATTCGCAAGCGCTTGCAGGCGTTCGACTTCAGCCTGAATGCTTTTTCTTTCTACATCGCTGATGAGGCTGCCGTCAATATCCAGTGCGGCGGTGACCGAGCTGATGATTGCGCCGGCACTGACGCGCGCCTCGGCCAGCATGCGTGCTTTTTTATCTTCTTCGGCACTGCTGAAAGACGCTTTCAGCATATTTGTGATTTCATCTTCACTGAGGCCGTATGATGGTTTAACCTCAATGTGCGCTTCAATGCCGGTGCTTTGTTCACGTGCGGAGACTGACAGCAGGCCATCGGCATCTACCGTGAATGTCACGCGAATACGTGCAGCGCCGGCAGCCATTGGCGGAATTCCGCGCAGCTCAAAGCGGGCCAGCGAACGGCAGTCACTCACCAATTCACGTTCGCCTTGCACCACGTGGATGCTCATGGCGGTTTGGCCGTCTTTATAGGTGGTGAATTCCTGAGCGCGAGCAATTGGCAGCGTGCTGTTGCGGTGAATCACTTTCTCTACCAGGCCACCCATGGTTTCAAGGCCAAGTGACAGCGGTGTCACGTCGAGTAGCAGCAGGTCATCGTCATTCTTGTTGCCGGCCAGTATATTGGCCTGAATGGCAGCGCCTAGTGCTACTACTTTGTCCGGATCCAGATTGGTGAGCGGGGTCTGGTTAAAATATTCTTCAACCGCGTGCCTGATGTGCGGCATGCGCGTGGCACCGCCTACCAGAACCACGCCGCTGATGTCTTCAATGGCAAGGCTGGCATCGCGCATGGCTTTGCGGGTAGGTGACAATGTCTTGGTCACCAGATGCTCTGTGAGCTGCACAAACTGGTCTGCGCCCAGTGTTACATCTACCAGGATACCGTTACTTAATTTACACACAATCTGCGCTTCAAAATTCTCGGTCAGCCATTCTTTGGCCTGCCGTGCTTTGGTGAGTAATAAGCGGGTGTCACCCTCGGTTAACGGGGCAAGCTGGCTGTTGCTCTCGCGGATTTTATCCAGCACCCAGCAGTAAATGCGGTGGTCAAAATCATCCCCACCCAAAGCAGAATCGCCATTGGTTGCGAGCACTTCAAACACCCCCTTGGATAAGCGCAGGATAGATACGTCAAAAGTGCCGCCGCCCAGGTCATAAATTACAAAAGTGCCTTCGGCTGCATTATCCAGGCCGTAAGCGACTGCCGCCGCTGTAGGTTCGTTTAGCAGTCTTAATACATTAATGCCAGCCAGCCGTGCCGAATCTTTTGTGGCCTGGCGCTGGGCATCATCAAAATAGGCGGGTACCGTAATGACTGCGCCGACCAATTCACCACCTAAGGATTTTTCTGCACGGATTTTCAGTGTTTTCAGAATCTCTGCCGATATTTCAACCGGGCTTTTCAGGCCGGCCCGCGTTTCTATTTGCAGCATTTTGGTGGCTTGCGCTTCGCTGCCAGATACGAATTTATAGGGGATATGTGCCCGGTCGGCAATGTCATTGATGCCGCGCCCCATAAAGCGCTTAACTGAAATGATTGTGTTTGTAGGGTCTGAGCTCTGCTGTGCCTGGGCATCATGGCCGACAACCACTGCATCATTCGGCGCATAGCGCACTACAGAAGGCAATAAGGCATGGCCATGGTCGTCCTGCAGCACGGTGCTCATGCCGCTGCGCACCGTGGCAACCAGCGAGTTCGTGGTGCCAAGGTCTATGCCTACCGCCAGTTTGTGCTGGTGGGGGGCGGCACTCATGCCAGGTTCGGAGATTTGGAGTAATGCCATATTGTGTCGTCGATCTAATTTGTTTTGTTACAGGCCGCTGATTTGATTTTAATACTTATTGGGCGTTCTAGTCCAAATGTTCAATCGCCTGCTGTATATCTGCACACACTTTATCGATAAAGATCAATTTGCGCGCTTCTTCGGTGGCTGAAACGTAATTATTCTGCGTATCAAACAAATCCGCGAGGCTTGCCTGCAAGGTTTTTGCATCCTGACGCAGCGCCTTGAAAAGGCTTTCCAGCGCGGGAATATCTTTGGCCTGTTTGGCATCTTCAAGATTCTCGCGCCACTCCATCTGCTGCATTAAAAAATCCATCGGTAGCGCCGTATTGGTTTCAGCGACGGCATCGATACCATGTAGTTCCAGCAGGTATTTAGCGCGGCTGGCCGGATTTTTTAATGTGCCATACGCTTCATTGGCAAGCGTTGCCTGCTGCATCGCTGCCATTCTCTCGCTGGCTATTGCGTTGATGAAACGGTCTGGATGACTGGCGGACTGAATCTTGCGGTAATTGGCTTCAAGCTGTTGCATATCGATGCCAAACTGCGCCGGCAATGCAAATAGCTCAAAATAATTAAGGTGTGCAGTAGACATGCTGATACAGCTTAAACCGTGAAGCTTTCGCCGCAGCCGCACTCATCTTTAACGTTAGGGTTGTTGAACTTGAAACCTTCGTTCAAGCCCTCTTTGGTAAAGTCGAGCTCGGTGCCATCAATGTAAACCAGGCTTTTCGGGTCAACGATGACCTTGATGCCGTGGCTTTCAAAAGCCATGTCTTCAGGCTGCATGTCATCCACGAATTCCAGCGTGTAAGCCATGCCGGAACAGCCGGTGGTCTTGACGCCCAGGCGCAGGCCTATGCCTTTGCCGCGGTTGGCAAGAAATTTCTCTACGCGGTCAGCCGCTGTTTGTGTCAGTGTAATTGCCATGTCTGTTCCCGGTTACGCAGTTTCTTTTGCTGCGGCCTGTTTTGCCTTGATATCTGCTACCGCTGCCTTGATGGCATCTTCTGCCAACACTGAGCAGTGGATTTTCACCGGCGGCAAAGCAAGCTCTTCAGCGATTTCAGAGTTCTTGATCGCATAAGCTTCTTCAATGGTGCGGCCTTTGAGCCACTCTGTTACCAGTGAGCTTGAGGCGATTGCAGAGCCACAGCCGTAGGTCTTGAATTTTGCATCTTCGATGATGCCGTTATCATTGACCTTGATCATGAGTTTCATCACGTCGCCGCATGCCGGTGCGCCTACCATGCCGGTGCCAACCTGTGGGTCGTTCTTGTCTAAAGAACCAACATTTCTTGGATTTTCGTAGTGGTCCAACACTTTATCTGAATATGCCATTTTACTTCTCCTGTGTGCGTTTGAAATACATCGCAAACTTTGCGTTGACTGCGCTTCGCCGTACTATTCGTACTGTCTTCAGCTTGTCGCCTTGATTTTGCTTCCTATTTCAAACGTTTGCTTCATATTAATATCTGACTTAAAACTCAGTGATTTGTTCGTCTGGCTAGGCAGATGGTGGCGACATTTAGTTTTCTAAATGAGCCGCCAGCTAACAACGCCAAACGGACAAAGAATGAGTTTTTAATGGGCGGCCCATTCGACTTTGGATATATCGATACCATCCTTGAACATCTCCCATAATGGAGACAGTTCTCTTAATTTGCCGATTTTTTCCTTCAATAACCTGATCGTGTAATCAATGTCTTCTTCAGTAGTGAAGCGGCCGATTGAAAAACGAATCGAGCTATGTGCCAGTTCATCGCTGCGGCCCAGTGCGCGCAGTACATAGCTAGGCTCAAGACTGGCTGATGTACATGCAGAGCCGCTTGATACCGCAATGCCTTTAACCGCCATAATCAAAGACTCACCCTCAACATAGTTGAAGCTGATGTTCAGGTTGTGCGGCACGCGGTGCTCTAAATCACCGTTTACATAAACCTCTTCAATTTCCTGCAAGCCGTGCAGCAGTTTGTCGCGCAGGTGGCGGATGCGTACATTCTCTTCATCCATCTCTTCACGCGCAATACGGAATGCTTCACCCATGCCCACGATCTGGTGCGTAGCCAGTGTGCCTGAACGCATGCCGCGTTCATGGCCACCGCCGTGCATCTGTGCTTCAATGCGGATGCGCGGTTTGCGGCGTACATACAGTGCGCCTATGCCTTTAGGGCCGTAGGTTTTATGGGCACTGAAGCTCATTAAATCAACCGGCAGTTTTTCCAGGTCGATATGCACTTTGCCTGTGGCCTGTGCAGCATCTACATGGAAAATCACATTGTTTTCACGGCAGATATTACCGATAGCAGTGATGTCCTGAATCACGCCGATTTCATTGTTTACCAGCATCACTGATGCCAGCACGGTATCCGGGCGAATCGCTGCCTTGAATTTTTCCAGATCCAGTAAGCCGTCCGGTTCAGGTTGCAGGTAAGTTGCCTCAAAGCCCTGGCGTTCAAGTTCACGCACGGTATCAATCACTGCCTTGTGTTCGGTCTGCACGGTAATGATATGTTTGCCTTTGGCAGCGTAAAAGTTGGCCGCGCCTTTAATTGCCAGGTTGTTCGATTCAGTGGCGCCGGATGTCCATACGATTTCACGTGGGTCGGCACCTACCAGTTTTGCGACTTCATCGCGGGCATTTTCAACCGCCTTTTCAGCTGTCCAGCCATAAGGGTGGCTGCGTGATGCAGGGTTGCCAAAGTCTTCGGTGATGTACGGAATCATCTTTGCAGCTACACGCGGGTCTACCGGTGTGGTCGCTGAGTAATCCAGATAGATTGGATGACCATCATCGTGATTCTTTAAAACCGGAATTTCAATTACTGATACTGACATTGTGTTCATTATCCTTGCATTTTTAAATAATATTTTCAGTGCTCGTTGTGCTGGCAGCGCATCAGAGGATTATGCCGCCATGCCCGTTAATTGTTTCAATCTTAAAACTTCATTCTGTAATGCATGCAGCAGTTCTGCTACCTGCGCTGCGGTGTTCTGTGTGCCAAAGCTTACACGTACCGCACCGCGCGCCAGGTCTGGGTTTACCCCCATTGCCAGCAATACATGGCTGGGTTCTGTGCTGTCGCTGGAGCAGGCTGACCCGCTTGCTACTGCAAAGCCTTTGCGGTCCAGCGCCACTACCAGTGTTTCGCCTTCAATGCCATCTACTGCAAAAAAACTGGTATTGGGTATGCGTGCTGCCTTATTGCTAAATATGGTCACCCCCAGGGATTTCAACCCCTGCTCAAACTGGTCACGCAATGCCTTCGTGTGTGCTGTAAAGTTGTTCAGGTTTGCCACGGCTAGTTCGCAAGCCATGCCAAAACCTACAATCGCTGCCACATTTTCGGTGCCGCTGCGTAAACCTCTTTCCTGTCCGCCGCCATGCAGCAAGGGCTGAATATCAACCCGTTTATCTAGTACCAGCGCCGCGGCGCCTTGCGGGCCGTGAATCTTGTGGCTTGAAATCGTCATTGCATGTACGTTCAGGCCAGTAAAATCCAGTGCCAGTTTGCCTAAACCCTGCACCGCATCGGTGTGCATAAAAGCGCCGGCACGTTTTGCCATTTCTGCAATGGCGGCAATATCCTGTATCACGCCGGTTTCATTGTTTGCCAGCATCACAGACACCAGCCCGGTCGGGGCTTCTAGCAGCGATTTCAGCTGCGCAGTATCCACCAGACCATGATGGTCTACTGCAACAGCGCGGCTTTGCCAGCCATGCTGTTGCAGTGACAGCGCTGGCCTGCTCACGCATGGATGCTCGATTGCGCTGTACAAAACTTGTGCTGCCGTCTGGTTTGCAGTGATGCCTTTTACAGCAAAATTATTCGCTTCAGTGCCGCTGGCTGTAAATACTACTTGCGAGGTATAAGCGCCGCATGCTTCTGCAACCTGTGCCCTTGCATGCTCAATGGCAGCACGTGCACTTCTGCCAAATATATGGCGGCTGGTAGGGTTGCCGCTTTGCCCGCGCATCCAGGGCAGCATTGCATCCAGTACGCGGCTATCCAGCGCGGTAGTTGCATTGTGGTCCAAATAGATGCTGGTCATAGCTGAGTCCTGCCAGGCTAAACTTAAGCAGCCAAGCCAGTTTTCAGTGCTGATGGTTTTTCACCTGCCGCGCCAAAGTTGCGTGGCGTAATCAGCACTTTCTGGCCGTTGTTTTGTGAAGCCACCATGTCGGCAAGCGTTACACCGGCTAAATACTCCAGAATCTTGCTGTTTAATGCAGTCCATAAGTCGTGCGTCATACAGCGGCCTTCATCACGGCAGTTTTCATTGCCGCCGCATTGCGTAGCATCAATCTGCTCGTCAACGGCATTAATAATCTCGGCTACCGAAATATCAGCATATGCTTTTGCCAGATTGTAGCCGCCGCCCGGGCCGCGAATGCTTTTTACCAAGCCTTGGCGGCGCAGTTTACTGAACAGCTGTTCAAGGTATGAAAGTGAAATGTCCTGGCGTTCACTAATCGCTGCAAGCGTTACCGGCTTGCTGTCTACGGCACCTTGTGCCTCGTGTATTGCAAGGTCCAGCATTGCGGTAACGGCAAATCGGCCTTTGGTAGTTAAGCGCATGATATTGACTTTAAATGAAAGGTTAATAAGTAATGTGAATTGTAGAATACCTTACAATTTTAGTCAACTATTTGGCGTTATAGTTCAAAGGCTTTGATGCAGAGATTTAATTCGCAGACTTTATTTAATTTGCAGACTTCATTTAATTCGTAGGCTTTGAGTTTAGCAACACCGTGGCTTATTTCGCGGTCTTGTTTTTGGCGGCCTTAAGCTGGGCAGGCTGCACATCGAATGCCTCGCCCACTTCGGTATCAGTTTCAACATCCATGTTTAATCTTGCGATCTGTTCCTGCAGGCTGGCAATCGACAGGTCTTGTTTGGCGGCGTGGTCAAGCAGTGAATGGATTGCCTTGATCATCGGGTCATTTTCGTCATTGCCTACAGCGTAGGCTGCAAAACCAATTTTCTGGGCAGTTTTTTCACGCTGCTTGGCTTTTTCTTCTTCCAGAATACGTGCCGGAATACCGACGGCAGTGGCATTGGCCGGAACATCTTTGACAACAACCGCGTTCGAGCCAATCTTTGCACCTTCGCCTATAGTGATAGGCCCCAATACCTTAGCGCCGGCACCAATCACAACGCCTGCCTCAAGCGTCGGGTGGCGCTTGCCTTTGTTCCATGAAGTGCCGCCTAGAGTAACACCGTGATACAGCGTGCAGTCATCGCCTATCACTGCAGTTTCGCCAATCACGACACCCATGCCGTGGTCGATAAATACACGGCGGCCAATCGTAGCGCCGGGGTGGATTTCAATGCCGGTGAGCCAGCGGCCGAGGTGTGAAAAAAAGCGGCCAAACCAGTAAAAATCATGCTTCCATAACCAATGGCTGAAGCGATGCATCAGCAATGCATGTACGCCAGGGTAAGTGGTTAAAATCTCCCAGTGTGTACGTGCCGCAGGGTCGCGTTCGAACACAATGGAGATATCTTCTTTTATATGGTTAAACATAACGATATTATGCCACAGAACTAATGTTGACTAAAATGGTTGGGATTAATATTTGCTGTGCTTTTTAGGGGTCACAGATAAAGTTAATATGCCTCTAAGCAAGTTGACTTCTTCTTTTTCCAGTTTGGCCCGTGCATAAATGCGGCGTATGCGTTCACTTAGCTTCTTGGGCGCGCTGGGGTTGAGGTAGCCGATTTTAACCAGGGTATCTTCAAGGTGTGTATAGAACCCCTCCAGCGCCTCATTGGTGGCGAGCTCGGTCGCGTTGGCATCAACTTCCAATGCACCTTCGGTAATTGCCATGCGAATCTCGTAGCTCATGACCTGCACCGCAGCGGCCAGGTTGAGTGATGAATATTCCGGGTTGGCAGGAATCATCGCCAGCAGCTGGCAGCAGTCAAGCTCTGCGTTGGATAAGCCACTCATCTCTGTGCCGAACACCAGCGCGATAGGTTGGCTGGCTGCAATTTTTACGGCACGTGATGCTGCTTCACGCACGTTCACCAGCTCGTGGGAAATCTGCCTTTTACGGGCGCTCATGCCGATGGCGAACGCGCAGCCGGTGAGCGCTTCTGACAGGCTGCTGCAAACGGTAGCACTTTCGAGCAGGTCGGCCGCGCCGGTTGACAGCGATGTTGCCTGCGGGTCGGGGAAGTGCAGCGGGTTTACCAGGTACAGGTGCTGCAAACCCATGGTTTTCATGGCGCGGGCGGCTGAGCCTATATTTCCTGGGTGGCTGGTTTGGCATAGCACTACGCGGATGTTGTTGAAAATGTTTTGTTTGTCCAATTGGGCGGCCTGACGCATTTGACGATTCTTAACACTTGATTTGGTATTAAGGTCAATAAAAGTTAAAATAGCATTTTATCAGTTCTTTAAGAAAATCCAGTCATGCATCCAATGCTAATCATCGCAGTCAAAGCCGCCCGTGAAGCCGGCCGTATTATCAACCGTGCATCCCAGGATGTTGGGTCACTCAAGGTTCAATCAAAAACCTATAACGATTTTGTAAGCGATGTTGACCGCGCTGCCGAGCAGGCGATTATCGATATCCTTAAAGATGCTTACCCTGACCATGGTTTTATGGGTGAGGAGAGCGGCGAGAGCAATCAGGATGCGGATAACATCTGGATCATCGACCCACTGGACGGCACCACTAATTTCCTGCACAGCTTTCCGCAATACTGTATTTCAATCGCATTGCAGCAAAAAGGTGTGCTGACACAGGCGGTGATTTATGACCCGGTGCGTAATGACCTGTTTACCGCGACCAAAGGCCGCGGCGCATTCTTGAACGACAAGCGTATCCGCGTGACCAGCCGCAGCAAGTTGCAGGATTCACTGATTTCTACCGGTTTCCCGTTCCGTGACTTTACACATCTTGATACTTACCTTGATATGTTGAAAGACATGATCAAGAAAACCACAGGCATTCGCCGCCCGGGTTCAGCTGCGCTTGATCTGGCTTATGTAGCAGCCGGCTGGGTAGATGGTTTCTTTGAAATCAACCTGTCAACCTGGGACATCGCTGCCGGTGGCTTGCTGGTGCAGGAAGCAGGCGGTATCGTAGGTGATTTTGAAGGCAATGAAAGCTGGTTGAAAACCGGCAATATCGTTGCCGGCAACCCGAAAGTGTTTGCACAGATGCTGCAGACTTTGAGCCCGCACCTGACTGATAGCCTGAAAACGCCTAAATAACGAGCGGTCTGGCAGCCAGCATTGTTGCGTTAATTTTTTGCATTAAATCAGCGCCTGTCCTTCAGCGGCAGGCGCTACAATCCTTACTGAATATTTCTTGAATTTTTAATACCACGATTACTTCAGGGCGCAGGCACGCCGAAGCGCAAGCGCATCAGGCTCAAGGTTTTAAAAATTTCCCGGTTTTTAAGTGGTTTTCAACGTTGATCTTAAAAGCAAAGACTAGGATGCAAACAAAGAATATGACCAAGACTGTAACTAATAACGCCAATGCGATAGAGCAGGTTTTTGAAAGGTACGCGAGCCAGCACAACTATGCGCCGCAATTCATTGCTGACCTTGTTGCCGAAGTCAGGCCGCCTAAGCCGCAACAGGCCGATGTTGCCGTAAAAGCAATCCAGGCACTTTGTTATTTGCTGCATACCGACCATGAAAAAGCTCGCTTGCTGCGCGAAGCTTTTCTGCAGCTCCTGAGCGAGCACAAGCCTATTTCATTGTTTTTGATTTCGCGCCATTCGCTATTCAGCGGTTTTTTTTCCGAAATGCGCAGGCGCATTGCCCATAAGCTGCTGCCCGAGGCGATTGATAGCGCCTATTTGATTGACCTGTTTGCCCTGTTTTTTAACAAGTCAGGTGACGAGCTATGGGTGGATGCCGTGCCGGACAGCGTATGGGCTGAGCTGATTGCCGCCATGCGTTTCGACCTGGCTGATAAAACACTGGCTGCCTCGTGCGAGCAGAACCTGTTTGCAGCAACGCAGGTCTTGTCTTACCGCATTGCAGCATTGGGCCTGGAGCCTGAACTGCTGCGCAACCATCCTGAGCTGGAACAGCACACATCACCTTTTGTAATGCAGCAAAGCGAGCTGGCCGAGCTCTTGACCGTGCAGGCCGCTGAAGAAGGGCAGATTGATATCAAGCATGTTCTGGTGATGCTGGACCAGTGCAAGGAGATTGTCGCCAAAATCAGGCGTAACAGTGTGCAGTCCGGCACCAGTATCAACCTTACACAGCTCTTGCTGCGCATATTGAAACAGGTGTCGCGGCTGGAAGACTTGCTCAATATCCTGAATCATTTTCAGCAGGGTGAACCGGCAGCGGTTGAAATCGTGCAGTTATTTAAAGCGCTGGTGTACAGCGAGTGCCATAAGAATGACTTGCACGAGCACTGGCAGGAGAGCATGGAAATGATGGCAGTGCGTGTGACCGAGAATGCAAGCCGCACCGGTGAACACTACATCACGGAGAATCGCAGCGAGTATTTTGCCCTGATGCGTTCAGCGATGGGCGCAGGGGTGGTCATTGGCATTATGGCCATGATCAAGATTTTACTTGCCCGGCAGCATTTTGCCCCACTGACCGAAGGCATTTTCTTTGCCTTGAATTATGGGCTGGGCTTTATTTTGATTCATATCCTGCACTTTACCGTGGCTACCAAGCAGCCGGCAATGACGGCCGCCGCAATTGCCGCCACCATAGACAATGCTTCTGATAGCAAATCCAAAGAAATGGATAACCTGATAGCCATGATTGCAAATACCATGCGTAGCCAGTTTATTGCGATATTTGGCAACGTGGTGGTTGTCGTGCCTGTCGCCATGCTGCTGGCATGGGCGGCATCACGCTACACCGGCCAGCCGTTTGTAAATGAAGACAAGGCGTATCAGCTATTGGCAAGCATCGACCCGGTACATAGCGGCTCACTGATCTATGCGGCAATTGCCGGTGTGTGCCTGTTTCTGGCGGGCCTGATTGCGGGTTACCATGACAATCTGGCGGTTTACAATAAGATTCCGCAGCGGCTGCGCGCTGTTAAATGGCTGCAGAAACTGCTGGGCGTTGCGCGGCTGGATCGCGCAGCCAATTACATAGAGAATAATCTTGGTGCGCTGGCAGGCAATTTCTACTTTGGCTGCCTGCTGGGCGGCATGAGTGCGCTTGGCGTGCTGCTTGGCTTGCCGATTGATATCCGCCATATTACGTTTTCTTCTGCGTTTGTCGGCTTTGCCAGTGTCAGCCTGGATTTTATGCTGAGCTGGCAGGCGGCAGCCTACGCTGCGCTGGGCTTGGTGCTGATAGGTATGATTAACCTTGCCGTGAGTTTTGGCCTGGCTTTGTATGTCGCCATGAAGTCGCGCAAGGTGCAATTCAATCAGTGGCGCACATTGGTGGTGAGCCTGGCAAAAAGGCTGAATGAACACCCGGCAGAATTCATCATGCCGCCTAAAAAAAGCAGCGAGCTAGACGCGCCCTAAATTACTTTTTGCACTAAGCTAATACCCAATAGTTATTATTTGATACGCTTGATGTTTGATAAAGTATTGTCTTTGGCTTGATTGAACATTCAACATCAAAGCCCAAGGCAAAATAATAAGGATTCCATATGGCAAACTGGTTTGAAGACAACGCCCAATCAATAGGCAACACCCCTTTAATTAAATTGAACCGCATTACCGATGGTGCGGGTGCTACCGTGCTGGCGAAAATTGAAGGCCGCAACCCGGCTTACTCGGTCAAGTGCCGCATTGGCGCCGCCATGATCTGGGATGCCGAGCAGCGTGGCTTGCTGGGCCCCGGCAAGGAAATCGTGGAGCCTACCAGCGGCAATACCGGCATTGCGCTGGCTTTTGTGGCTGCGGCACGCGGCATTCCGCTCACGCTGACCATGCCGGAAACCATGAGTATCGAGCGCCGCAAGCTGCTGGTGGCTTATGGTGCAAAGCTGGTGCTGACTGAAGGCGCTAAAGGCATGAGCGGTGCGATTGCCAAGGCTGAGGAGATTGCAGCATCAGACCCAAATCGCTATGTATTGCTGCAGCAATTTAAAAATCCGGCTAACCCTGCTATTCATGAAAAAACCACTGGCCCTGAAATCTGGGACGCAACCGATGGCAATGTGGATATTTTTGTCGCCGGTGTAGGTACTGGCGGCACCATAACCGGCGTATCGCGCTACCTTAAAAACACCAAGGGCAAACAAGTGCTGACGGTTGCGGTAGAGCCTGCCGCCAGCCCGGTGTTAAGCCAGAAACGTGCGGGTGAAGAACTGAAGCCAGCGCCGCACAAGATTCAGGGTATCGGCGCCGGTTTTGTGCCGGATACGCTGGATTTATCAGTGGTGGATGACATTGCCCAGGTGAGCAATGAAGATGCGGTGCTCTATGCACAGCGCTTGGCGCGTGAAGAAGGCATACTCGCCGGTATTTCATGTGGTGCAGCGGTTGCTGTTGCCGTGCGCTATGCACAGCGCCCTGAACATGCAGGCAAGACCATCGTGGTGATTCTGCCGGATTCTGGCGAGCGCTACTTGAGCTCAATCCTGTTTGAAGGCCTGTTTGATGCGCAGGGTATTGCTGTTTAGCGCTGATATTTTAGTATCAAGTTTCAGTATCAGTTTTTAAATCCTAACCACGTAGCTTGGTGTAAGCTTGCGTGGTTTTGTATTTTAAAGGGGCTGCCAGATGAGTGCGGAGTTGGTTCTTGTGTTTTTAGCGCTAGGCGCATTTGTCGGCTTTATGGCGGGCTTGCTTGGCATTGGCGGTGGCGGCATATTGGTGCCATTGCTTACGGCTATCTTTATTCACCAGGGGTTTGACATGGATAACGTAGTGCATATCGCGCTTGGCAGTTCCATGGCATGCATCATGGTCACGTCGTTCTCAAGCCTGCGTGCGCACCATGCGAATGGCGCTGTGCTGTGGCCGCAGGTCAAGGCGATGGCGCCAGCCATTATTATCGGTACTTTTTTGGCGACATTCGTTGCGGCACAGATCAGTTCCAAAGGCCTGGCAATTTTCTTTTCTGTCTTTATGGCCTATGTCGCATCGCAGATGTTCCGCAGTAAAAAAATACAGGCATCCGGCACCAGTGCCGGCAAGGCTGAATTAAGCCTGGTTGCGTTCGCTATTGGCGCTATATCGGCCCTGGTGTCTATCGGCGGCGGTTCACTCACTGTGCCTTACCTGACATGGCGTAACTTTGATATTCGTAAAGCAATCGGCACTTCTGCCGCCTTGGGTTTTCCTATCGCTGTGACCGGCACGCTTGGTTACCTCATTAACGGTATCGCTGCTGCCGGCTCGCATCCGCAATACACGCTGGGTTTTATTTATCTCCCTGCAGTACTGCTGGTGACCGTCACCGGCTATTTCACAGCGCCGATAGGTGCCAGAATGACGCAGACTTTGCCCGTACCGGCGTTGAAGAAGATATTTGGCGTGCTGCTCATCATATTAAGTTTGAAGATGCTGTTTTCTTTGCTGTAAAAGTGCGTGCTTTATTTTAATGCTGCATATGGCATCCTGATGATGCATCAGGTTTAACTGGGTTAAAATAACGGCACTTTTGGCCTACATTAAGACGACTTGAATAATCATGACGCAAACCAATAATGACGCGGCAGAATCAACCGTGAACATTGAAAATCACACGCCTATGATGCGTCAGTACCTGGGCCTGAAAGCGCAGCATCCTGACATGCTGCTGTTTTACCGCATGGGTGACTTTTATGAGCTGTTTTTTGAGGATGCTGAAAAAGCTTCCAGGCTGCTCGGCATCACCCTGACCCAGCGTGGCAGCAGTAATGGCCAGCCGATTAAAATGGCAGGCGTGCCGTACCATGCGGCAGAGCAGTATCTGGCAAAGCTTGCCAAGCTGGGTGAAGCGGTTGCCATTTGCGAGCAGGTGGGCGACCCGGCCACCAGCAAGGGCCCGGTGGCACGTGAAGTGGCTCGCATTCTTACGCCCGGCACGCTGACTGATACGGCGCTGCTTGATGAATCGCGTGACAATCAATTACTCAGTATCTTTCAAGCAGAAGGCGTGCTGGGCCTGGCGCGCCTGAATCTTGCATCCGGCAGTTTTGTGCTGAGTGAGATTGCGGTTGGCCTGCTGGCGCAGGAGATCGAGCGCATTGCACCGAGCGAGATTTTATTTGCAGATGATTTTCAGCATGCGGCTATCAGCCTCAGCAAAGTGGCCAAAAAACGTTTAAGCCCATGGCAGTTTGATTTTGACAGTGCGTTCAGCACCCTGACCAAGCAGTTCAATACCTATGACCTCAATGGCTTCGGCTGTGCCGATTTAAAGCCTGCCATCTGCGCAGCAGGTGCGCTGCTGGATTATGTGAAACATACCCAGCGCACAACCCTGCCACATATCAATGCGATCAGCGTTGAAGCCACCAGTGCATACATCCAGCTTGATGCGGCAACACGCCGCAATCTGGAAATCGATATTACCTTGCGCGGCGAGGCTACTCCCACGCTTTATTCACTGCTAAACACCACGCAGACGGCAATGGGTGCGCGCCTGCTGCGGCATTGGCTGCATCATCCGCTACAGGACCGAACCTTAAGCATGAAGCGGCATGAGGCAATTGCCGACCTGATACAAAGCGGGCGCCATGCCGAGTTAAGGCAGGCACTGAGGCCGATAGGCGACATAGAGCGCATCACGGCGCGCATTGCTTTAAAAACCGCGCGCCCAAGAGACTTATCAGGCTTGGCTGCCAGTTTGCAGCAATTGCCGTTATTGCAGGTGCCGCTGCAACAACATGCGTCCGGTTTGCTACAAACGCTGCATGAAAACTTACCTGCTCCGCATGCCGTTGTTAACCTTTTGACCACTGCTATCAAGGCAGAGCCCAGCGTGGTATTGCGCGAGGGCGGCGTGATTGCTGATGGCTATGATGCTGAGCTGGATGAATTGCGTGCGATTCAGACCAACCACGGCGACTTTCTGCTGCAATTTGAAGCGGCTGAAAAAGAACGTACCGGTATTTCCAATTTAAAAGTCGAGTACAACAGCGTGCATGGTTTCTATATCGAAATGAGCCGCACGCAGGCCGAGAGTGCACCGGCTGAATACCGCCGCCGCCAGACGCTGAAAAATGTAGAACGCTTTATCACGCCGGAACTGAAAACGTTTGAAGACAAAGTGCTGAGCGCCAACGACCGGGCACTGGCACGAGAGAAAATGCTTTATGAGCAGGTGCTGGATGGCTTGAGCCATTATATTGCCGCACTGCAGACCAATGCGGCTGCGGTAGCGAGTTTGGATGTGTTGTGCTGCTTTGCCGAACGTGCAATCAGCTTGAATTATGTGGCCCCGCAATTTACGACAGAGGCCGGTATTGAAATCATTAACGGCCGCCATCCGGTGGTGGAGCAGATTTCGGTGCAGACTTCCGGCCAGCCTTTTATTGCCAATGATGCGGTGCTGAACCCATACCGCCAGCTGCTCTTGATTACCGGGCCCAACATGGGCGGTAAATCTACCTTCATGCGGCAGACCGCGCTGATTGTACTGCTGGCGAACTGCGGCTGTTATGTGCCTGCGACCATGGCGAAAATTGGTGAAATTGACCGCATCATGACGCGCATCGGCGCATCGGATGATTTGGCGGGCGGGCGTTCAACCTTTATGGTGGAAATGACCGAAACCGCTAATATCCTGCATAACGCCACCGATAAAACATTGGTGCTGCTGGATGAAATCGGCCGCGGTACTTCAACCTTTGATGGCTTGAGCCTGGCCTGGGCAGTGGCTAAGCAACTGCTTGAAAAGAACCGTTCTTACACTTTATTTGCCACGCATTATTTTGAGCTGACGCGTATTGTGGATGAGTTCAAATATGCGGCGAATGTACACCTTGATGCGGTAGAGCACGGCAGCAATATCGTGTTCATGCATAAGGTGGAAGAAGGCGCCGCGAACCAGAGCTACGGCTTGCAGGTGGCACAGCTGGCGGGCATCCCGCGCAGCGTGGTAGCTGCCGCGAAACGCAAACTAACGCAGCTGGAAAACAGCCAGGTGGCAGTCAGTGCCGGGCAGCCCGATATGTTTGCGGTAGACGTGCTGCCTAAAGAGGCGGCATTGCACCCGGCGGTTGCCGAGCTGGATCTGGTGCAGCCAGATGACCTGACGCCAAGGCAGGCTTTGGAAGTGTTATATAAGCTGAAAAACCTGCTTGCTGACGCGACTTAGAACGCAATTATTTAAATTGCATTCAGAAGTGCGCCAGCAATAAGGAACTATTAAGGTGCTTACCTTAATTAGTGATGGTGGCCACCGGCACCGTGAACGTGCTGATGTGTGATTTCTTCTTTGTTGGCAGAACGAACGTCAGTGATTGTTGCCGTGAACACTACGCGCTCACCGGCCCATGGGTGGTTGCCGTCAACGATAACTTTACCGTCAGCGATTTCTGTCACAGTGTACAAAATTACGTCGCCGGTTTCATCTTCACCTTCAAATTGCATGCCGACTTTCAGTTCAGCAGCCGGGAAAGCACTAGCTGGCTCAATTTGCACTAATTCTTCGTCATACTCACCGAAAGCGTCAGCTGGCAGCAAGTCTACAATCACTATATCGCCTACGTTTTTGCCGTGCATGGCTTCTTCAACTTTAGGGAAAATATTGTCATAGCCGCCATGCAGGTAAGCGACTGGCTCGTTGCTTGATTCAAGCACATTGCCATCGGCATCTTTTAATTCATAGGTCATTGATACTACGGTGTTCATTGCGATTTGCATGGTGGGGTCCTCAAACTGAGCCTTCAGAAAATAAAGCTCTAAAAAATTAAGTGTAGGATTTTAAACTATATTTCGAAATAGCTTAAATTTTTATGTATAAGTTTTTACTTATGAGCTATAAAAAATTTTTGAATTTCGTCATTCCCGCGCAGGCGGGAATCTAGGCAAATAAAAATCGCAAACTGGATTCCCGTTTGCACGGGAATGACGTATGTGCGATGTATTGGCGAAGATTTAATTTTTTTAAACTCTTTTTAGCTGGTTAAAGCTTGTGATGTTTGGTAATCAATCTATCCAGTGCGCCCGCAAATGCCTGGCGGTCACCCTGGTTAAATGTGGATGGCCCGCTGATATCTACACCGTTACTGCGCAGCTCTTCCATCAGGTTGCGCATGGCCAGGCGTTCTTTGATATTGGCCATGGTATAAAGCTCGCCACGCGGGTTCAGCGCAAAGCCGCCTTTTTCAACCACCTGTGCAGCCAATGGAATGTCAGCGGTAATGATTAAATCACCGGCATCCATTTCAAGCACTATCCTGTTGTCTGCCACATCAAAACCGCTTGGCACCTGCATGGTTTTGATGAAAGCCGATGGCGGCGTGCGCAGGAACTGGTTAGCCACAAGCGTGGTGCAGATTTCTGCGCGTATCGCGGCTCTGAACAGAATCTCTTTGATGACGACAGGGCAAGCGTCAGCATCTACCCAGATTTTCATATGCGGTGAATAGGCGAAACTGAATATTAATTGCGGATGCCGCGTTTAACGGCCTCTGCCGCCGCTTCTGTGCTGGCTGTTTGGGTTGCCTGCTGTCCTGCCAGTGCCACTTTTAAAGCCGCCGCCATTCGGGCGCGCAGCACCAGTGCCGCTGTTCTGGCGTGGCCTGCCATTAGGGCTGGCTGGTGGGCTAAACAATGCTGATTGCGGCATGGCCTGATGGCGCGCCGCTTCAGACATTGGCTTGTTGGGTGTTTTTGGAGCGTTCCGGTTTACTTGTCTTTCCTGTGCCGGTTTGCTGTTGCTAGCTTGCTGGCTGTTATTGGCCTGCTGAGCATTATTCTGCGGTTTGCGCTTCTGGCCATGCTGTGGGCGCGGTGCGCGTGGCGCTTCCGGTTCTGGGTTGGCTGCCGGTGTAAAGCCTTCAACCGGAACTCTTGGAATATCGCGCTTGATCAGCTTTTCAATGTCTTTCAGCAGCTTGATTTCTTCGCGGTCTACCAAAGAAACGGCTGCGCCGCTGCTGCCGGCACGGCCGGTACGGCCAATGCGGTGCACGTAATCTTCCGGCACATTCGGTAATTCAAAGTTCACCACTTGCGGCAGCTGGTCAATATCCAGGCCGCGTGCTGCAATGTCGGTGGCTACCAGTACGCGCACAGAGCCATCTTTAAAGTTGGCAAGGGCTTTGGTGCGGGCGCCCTGGCTCTTATTGCCGTGAATCGCGGCGGCTTCGATGCCATCTTTGACCAGTTTCTCTGCCAGGCGGTTGGCGCCGTGCTTGGTGCGTGTGAATACCAGTACCTGTTTCCAGTCATTTGTTTTAACCAGATGGCTGACCAAATCACGTTTATGCGCCTGCGGCACCATGTGTACGGTTTGCTCAACTAGCTCGGATGCGGTGTTGCGGCGTGCCACTTCAACAAAACCCGGGTTATGCAGCAGGCCATCGGCCAATGTTTTGATTTCATCCGAGAACGTTGCCGAGAACAGCAGGTTTTGGCGTTGTTTAGGCAATAAAGCCAGAATCTTTTTAATGTCGCGGATAAAGCCCATGTCCAGCATGCGGTCGGCTTCATCCAGCACCAGTATCTCAACCCCTGATAAATCTATGGTTTTCTGACCCGCATGGTCCAGCAGGCGGCCAGGTGTGGCTACCAGAATATCCAGCGGCTTTTTCAGGCGGCTGATTTGCGGGTTGATATTCACGCCGCCGAAAATCACGGTAGAAGTAAGGGTTAAGTGTTTGCCGTAGGTCTGTACGGATTCTTCAATCTGTGCAGCCAGTTCGCGTGTCGGTGTCAGCATCAGGCAGCGCGGGCGGCCTTTTGCAACTTCTGCGAGCGGTTTCTGGCTTAACAGATGCAAAATAGGCAGCGTGAAGCCTGCTGTTTTACCGGTACCGGTCTGCGCGCCTGCAAGCAGGTCACCGCCGTTCAATACCAGCGGAATCGCCTTCGCTTGTATCGGTGTCGGGTTGGTGTAGCCGGTATCGCTGATTGCGCGCAAAATAGGTTCGGATAAACCCAGCTCATTAAAGCTCAGCGAGCTTTTTTCAATGGTTAAATCAGGCTTGATGGCCTCAGGTTGTACGCCGTCAAAAGACGAAGTTGTTGTGTTTGTGTTTGAATGTGTTGTCAAGGTAGTGCTCCAGCTTTGAATTTAAGCCGACCCATTACTTATGAAGCAACACCAATCGAGGTCTAGGCATATATAGTTATCGTTCAATATTTGATATAGAGACGATAATCAGGGTAAGAGACCGCTGCGCTGATTGGTTGGCGCAGGGTAAATGAATTGCCGGCGATTATACGGTAGATTGCAATTAATGCCAGCAATACTTTTAATGGGCTCTTGCAGTCTGCATCAGATGATGGCCTGCGTGGTCTTGGCGCTAATGGCTTTGGTGCGTCGGCGGATATGCATCCTGATGCAGATGACGCCATACCCAGGGCGGCACAGGGTTGTCTGCATTCCAAAGCCCGATTTTATTTTTGCGTGCCATAGCAGCTGCATTTTTGATAGATGTGCTGTCTGAATATTTTGCGTTAAACCAAGCATGGCCTTGTTCCGCCATGTACAGGCTGGCGTCGGTGCCATTGCATTGCAGCCTGCCCAAGTGTCTATTGTATTTATCCATGCCGGTGAGTTCGACATCAACCTTGATGCTGCTGCCTTTGCACAGCATGATTAATGCGCGCCTGGCTTTTTGGCCATAGTCCTGATTGCGTTCAGGTGCGTCGATATCGGCAAGGCGTAATTTAATATCACCTTCGCTGCCCGCCAGTTTTACCGTATCTCCGTCATATATGTAAGCGACTGAAAATTCTGGTGCAGCATTGGCTGTTACAGCAAGCATGAGTAATGCCGCCGTTAACAAAAAATGTATTGCCAATGTCGCTATAGCTGGGGTTTTCATTGCCTTACCTGTTAATTTCAAGGTTGGTGGATTGTACTCTTAAACCTTTCATTTGCCGTTCAGGTTCTATGCTTATTCGTACGTGTTGCGCGCCGCTGGCAGTCGTGCTATCGTGGTGAAAATATGGAAAAATTACCCATATATGTGTCCGCATAATAGATATTGTTGTTTGTATTTTGATGCAATTAACAATGCTGGGGCGGCAAAAGTGAGGTGCAGATTATGAGCATTGATAATGTTGGCAGGCGCGATCGGGAGTCAGTGCTTGTAGCGCAGTTTTATACAGCCAATTCCCGTGGTTCATTGCCAATCACCTCACATTCATATATTGCAGGTTTGCTTGCTGTTAATAGTGTAAATTCTAGCAATTCGATAACGAGTGAGCTTGTAAGGCATCTGTTTGATGCTGATAGTCCGCCGCTTGCAATTGCCGTTAGTGATAGCGCATATTCTTTACAGGCGACAGTTGATACTGTTCAGCTTACTGCTACTGGCTGGCCTAGCTATATGCCCAATGATACGCAGGAAAGTGGTTTTAATATTAATCGGTTTTTCTTTGAAATTGATGGCGATATGTTAAACGTTTCTGCGCTTAAAAAAGACTCGGGCCCGATCAGTGGTGGTGGCTTTGGCGGTACGGGCCATGAGCCTGTCGTCATCGCCAGCAAGGCGGCGGATGGCGGTATTGTAGGTACCGGAAATACTGGTGGTTCTGCGGATGGCGGTATGGCAGGGACGGGCAATGCACCCGTCAGTTCAGGTGAGAGCGCTTCGCGTAGTAAGGTAGCTGCCGGTAATGTGCTTTCGCCAGATACTGACTCTGAGAAGTCTGCCGGTGATGTTGCTGACGCTGAAACGGTTACAAGCTCCCCAGCCGAAAGTGATAGTAGCAAGGGGGCTGATGCAGGCAGTGTTTTAGCGCAGGTAGCCGAAAGGGCTGGAGAAAATTCTGAAACCAGCCATATGCAAGGCATATGGCACGAGACTGCTGATTCGGCAGAGCATCTGTCAGGTAGTTATTGGATGGCCCACATCACTTACACGCCGGTTGATTACGCTACATCGGTGGGTGAAATATTTCCTGTCTAGTTCAGGTTGTCGGGGTTTTAGTTAATGGTCGTGCCCGTGCCCGCCGTCCAACAGGCTGTAATAGTTTGATGGCTCAAGTACAGTAGGAATCGGGTCCGGGTCGGTGTTGGGGTGATCCTTGCTGTAGTGCAGGCCGCGGCTTTCCTTGCGCTCCATTGCGCTGCGTACAATCAATTCCGCTACTTGCAGCAGGTTACGCAGTTCGATTAAATCGTTACTGATTTTAAAGTTGCTGTAAAACTCATGCACCTCGTCGCGTAGCATGTGTATGCGATGCAGGGCTCGGCTTAGGCGCTTGTCTGTACGCACAATGCCCACATAGTTCCACATGGAGCGGCGCAGTTCATCCCAGGTGTGTGAAATAAGCACTTCTTCATCTGCATCGGTGACGCGACTTTCATCCCAGTAAGGCAGTGTTGGAATCGAGATATCCGGCTGGCTTAAGATGTCTTCAGCGGCGGACTGGCCAAATACCAGGCATTCGAGCAGTGAGTTGCTTGCAAGGCGATTAGCGCCATGCAAGCCGGTGCAGGCGGTTTCGCCGATAGCATACAGGCGATGAATGTCAGTGCGACCCACATCGTCCGTCATTACACCACCGCACATGAAGTGTACGGCTGGCACCACCGGAATCGGTGTTTTGCTGATGTCGATGCCTAGCTCCAGGCAGCGGCGATAAATATTGGGGAAGTGTTCCTGAATAAACTCCAGAGACCGATGTGAAATATCGAGATACACGCAGTCCAGCCCACGTTTTTTCATTTCAAAGTCAATGGCGCGGGCAACCACATCGCGCGGCGCCAGTTCTGCCCGGGCGTCATGCTCAGGCATGAAGCGAGTGCCGTCAGGTAATTTTAAAATGCCACCTTCACCGCGCACGACTTCTGAAATTAAAAATGATTTTGCATGCGGATGAAACAGGCAGGTTGGGTGGAATTGAATAAACTCCATATTGGCAACGCGACAGCCTGCGCGCCAAGCCATTGCCATACCATCACCAGTGCTCACATCCGGGTTGGTGGTGTAAAGGTAAACCTTACCTGCACCGCCGGTAGCCAATATGGTGTTCTGTGCACCTATGGTAATGACTTTGCCGCTGGTGTTGTCCAGCACGTAAGCGCCCAGGCAAGTGTTGCTGTCGGCGAGTAATCCATCATTGGTTTTTACTTTTTGCGTGGTGATTAGATCTACCGCGATGTGATTTTCAAGCAGGGTAATGTTCGGATGCTGCCGCACTTTTTCTGCCAGTGTTATTTGTACAGCATGCCCGGTGGCATCGGCCGAATGAATGATGCGGCGTTGGCTATGCCCGCCTTCACGGGTTAAGTGATAACCGCTGTCATCGGCTTCGCGCGTGAAACTCACGCCTTGTTCAATCAGCCACTCCACGGTTTCTTTGCCATGCTCGACTACTTTTTTGGTCACGGCTATGTCGCATAAGCCGGCGCCGGCCGTGAGCGTGTCTTGAATGTGCGCTTCGATTGAGTCTTCGTTGTTCAGAACTGCGGCAATTCCGCCTTGTGCCCAGTTACTGGCAGAGTCGTTGATTGTACGCTTGCTGACCAGGCATATTTTTTTGTTATTCGCCGTGCGTAGCGCAAGTGATAAACCGGCCAAACCACTGCCGATGATGAGTACGTCGAATTGCTGCATATTTTTATGTCAATGAGAGTTGGTGGGTGGTGAGGTATAAGGAACTTATGAGAGTGTATCGCGGTCTTCATAAAAGGCAATAGCAATAGTTGGGCAGGGTTAAAAAAGTGATCGTACAGATATTCAATTTGCAGAATAGTGAGGGGATAGGCAATGATACAGGCCGGTAAGATACAAGAATTAGCACAATTAAGCTTTATGCAAGCAGCCACGCAGAGTTATACTACTGCGGGTGACAAACACAACAATAAAACTCAGCATGAGTCTACAGGGAACCTAACCTTAGTGGCTATTACACCAGCGTCCGGTAATCGGGAGATTGATCATGAGCTTGTATTGCGCGCGCAGCGTGGAGACAAGCGCGCCTTTGGCATGCTGGTGGATAAATACCAGCGCAAGTTAGCTCGCCTGCTGTCCCGCATGATTCGTGACCAGTCAGAGATTGAAGACGTGGTGCAGGAATCTTTCATTAAAGCCTATAGGGCTTTACCTAATTTTCGTGGTGATAGTGCCTTTTATACCTGGCTGTATCGTATTGGCATCAATACCGCTAAAAATTACCTGGTTTCTCTCGGCCGCAGGCCAACGGTAAGCACCGACATCGAAATCGAGGATGCCGAGAATTTTGATAGCGGAGATGAACTTCGCACGACTGAAACCCCCGAATCTTCAATGATGACCAAGCAGATTGCACAGACCGTAAATGATACTGTTGAGGGCCTGCCGGAAGAGTTGCGTACAGCCATCACGCTGCGGGAGATTGAAGGTTTAAGTTATGAAGAGATTGCAACGATTATGAATTGCCCGATTGGCACAGTGCGATCCCGTATTTTTAGAGCGCGTGAAACTATCGCACTCAAGTTAAGGCCATTGTTGGATACGCCTGATAATAAGCGCTGGTAATAACATGGTCTGTAGAAGTGTAAGTATTAGGAGCAAAAAATGAGTGAACAAATATCCGCATTAATGGATGATGAGATTGAGCTGGAAGATGCGCTGCATGTGGTAGCCTCATTGCATGCCAGCAAGCATAATGCCGAAGCCTGGAGCTGCTATCATCTGATTGGTGATTCCATGCGTGGCGATGCGTTGTTGGGAGCAGATTTCAAGCACAACCTAATGCATAGAATCGAGCAGGAGCCTACTGTGCTGGCGCCCAACGCGACACAGGCCAGCGGTGGCAAGATGGCCGGGTTGAAAGACAGGCTGCCCGCTACCTGGTCAATAGCCGCATCGTTCGCGGCAGTAATGGTAGTTGGCTGGATGGCAATGCATCAGCAGGTGCAGCCTGATAATGCGATGCCGGCTATGGAAGTGGCGCAAGCCGATGCTGCCGAGCAGCCGATTCCCAGTGAATATTTAATGGCACATCGTTCATCAGTGCCATCAACAAGTTCTTACTACATTCAAACAGTGAATTACGCGCAATGATGTTAGCAAAACGTTTTGTGCTGGCAAGAGACTTTGCCAGCGCGACTTTGGTTGCGGTTTCCTTTGGGGCCGCAATGATATTCGGCAGTTCTGGAGTGCAGGCTTCAGATGCAGATACCTCATGGCAGGCGCTGCAGAAAGCTGCAGCCGCTGCGCGTGCATTAAGCTATAAGGGAATCTTTGTTTGCCAGAGTGGCAAGCAAATGAAATCTGTTCAAATCACCCACCTTTTTGACGGCACCAATGAATTTGCACGCAATGTGATTCTGGATGGCTCCCCGCGCGAGGTGCTGAGCCAGAGCGGTAATGTTGTTATCTACAATCCGCAGAATGAGAAGATCATCATAGAGAAGCGTCGCGGTCAGAATATGTTTCCGGCTGTGCTTCCCTTGAATCTGGAATCAATCAAGGCCAGTTATACACTGCGACCTGCTGTGGATGAACGTGTTGCCGGGCGTCAGGCACAAGTGCTGGTTCTCGAGCCTAAGGATGGCCTGCGTTACAGCTATAAGTTCTGGATAGATAGCGAGTACGGTTTGCTGCTGAAATCCGTGATGTTTAATAATCGCAACGAGGTTATGGAAAGCATCGCCTTTAATCAGGTTGAACTGATAAAGACGGTTGAGCTGGACTGGTTTAAGCCGAAAATCGATCACAATAAGAATTATGTGATGGAGGATGAACAAGTGGTGATTGCTGATGACCACTTGCCCGTAGATTGGGAAATAAAAGAGCTGCCTGCTGGCTACCATAAAGTAGACCAGATGATGCGCAAGGTGCCAGGTAAAATGGGCCCGATTGTACATGTTATATTTTCAGATGGTCTGGCTTCAGTATCTCTGTTCATAGAGCATATCGCCAGAACCGATAAATCTAAAGCAATACCTAAAAGCACTTTGACTACTGCGGGCAATACCAGTTTTTACGCAAACGTAAATAACGGGCATCTGGTAACCGTGGTAGGCGAGGTGCCGGAAGCGACAGTGGTTCAGATCGGTAATGCAGTAATTTTTAAAAAATAATTGATAAGTAGTTTTGAGTCGCCATGATTGAAGAATTTGCAGTAATTACCAAGCGCCTGGATGACCATGTGATGCTTGAGATTGAAAGGCGCACGGCATGTGGCTTGTGTGGCCAGAAGCGTGGCTGTGGCAACGCTACCTGGGGCAGGTTGCTCGGGCATGAAAGCCATGAATTTGCCGCTGATAATGCGATTGGTGCCAATGTGGGCGATAGCGTGGTTGTCGGCATTGATGAAAATGTGGTGCTGAGTTCTGCGTTTTATCTCTATGTTGTGCCGCTTTTAACCATGCTGGTAGGTGCAGTGTTGGCAGATACGCTGCTTGATAATGAGTTTTATGTGATATTGGCCGCAGCTCTTGGCCTGTTGTTGGGCTTTGCCTGGGTAAAAGGTCACTTGGTCGGCTATGGCAATCATAAAAAGCTGTATGCCAAAAAATATAGAGCAGTAGTGCTTCGTCATGCTGATGAAACAGTTTCATGTAAAAGTGCTGACCGGCATGATGCCGGTAATAGTAATTTGTAAGTGAAAATAAATTGATATGTTCAAATTTCAATCTGAATGAGGTGAATGGATAATGAAGAATTGGTTTGCCGCAGTTGCTTTTAGTTTGATCTCTGTGGTTCAGTCTAGCGCTTATGCGAAAGATCTGCCTGACTTTACCGAACTGGCAGAAAAGCAAGGTCCGGCTGTAGTGAATATCAGTATCACGCAAAATATGCGTGCAGATACGGTGCCTTTTCCCGGCATGCAGGGCGATGAACAGATGCAGGAGTTTTTCAAGCGTTTCGGCATCCCTTTTCCCGGCCAGGTGCCCGGCCCCAATGGCGCGCCGCCACCAGAATACAAATCCCAGTCTCTGGGTTCAGGTTTTATTATCAGTAGTGATGGTTATATTCTCACCAATGCGCATGTGGTTGCAGAAGCCGATGAGGTAATCGTCAAGCTGTACGACAAGCGTGAATTCAAAGCCAAAATCATCGGTGCTGATAAGCGTACCGATGTGGCACTAGTGAAAATCGACGCCACTGGCTTGCCCAAGGTGACTACGGGTGACCCTGCCAAATTGAAGGTGGGTGAATGGGTAGCTGCAATCGGTTCGCCTTTCGGGCTTGAGAACACAATGACAGCCGGCATCGTGAGTGCCAAAGGTCGGGCATTGCCACAGGAGAATTTTGTGCCATTCATTCAAACCGATGTGGCCATCAATCCTGGTAACTCCGGCGGCCCATTGTTCAACCTGGCCGGTGAAGTGGTTGGTATCAATTCGCAGATTTACAGTCGAAGCGGCGGCTCTATGGGGCTTTCATTCAGCATACCGATTGATGTGGCGCTTGATGTTTCCAACCAGCTGAAGGCCACCGGTAAAATCACACGTGGCTGGCTGGGTATTGTGATTCAGGAGCTGAGCAAAGAGCTTGCCGAATCATTCGGCATGAAAAATACCAATGGCGCACTGGTTGCCGCGGTTGAAAAGAGCGGCCCGGCAGACAAAGGCGGCCTGGAAGCGGGCGATGTGATTACCAAGTTTGACGGTAAACCGATTGTGGCATCTTCAGACTTGCCGCGCGCGGTTGGTGCAACCAAGCCTGGCCGTGCTGCAACGGTTGAAGTGCTGCGCAAGGGCAGCGTAAAAACTTTAAATATCGTGGTGGGTGAGATGCCTGCAGAAGGTGTTGAAGCAGCGCAAACAAGCAAGCCGGCGGCAAAGCCAGAGCCAGACCGTATTGGCCTGGTGTTGAAAGAGGCGACAGCCCAGCAGCGTAAGAAACTCAATGGCAAAAACGGCCTGATTGTTATGGATGCCCAAGGCGCTGTAGCACAGGCGGGCGTGCGCCGCGGCGATGTGATACTCGGTTTGAATAATACCGAAGTGCAGAGCCTGGAGCAGTTCAGCAAGCAGCTGGCAGGCTTTGCTCCCGGTAAAACTGTAGCGCTGCTGGTGCTGCGTGGTGAAAACACGCTTTATGTGCCGGTGAAGATACCTGCGGCGAAATAAGCTGTGTTCGGTGCCTGCGGTAATCAGTAGATGTTAATACTTTGAATTTGCTGTAAAATCCGAGCTGTTCGGTTTAATGACAAGGGCGCCTAGAGCGCCCTTGTCATTAAAAGGTATATAAGCGGCTGGAACCCATGCTGTTGCATGCCTGAAAGCCAAGTTTTAAACCTGAAGCCAGTTATTGAAATAGCCATAGTTAAAAATACATCATGAAAAATATTCGTAATTTCTCCATCATCGCTCATATCGATCACGGCAAGTCTACTTTGGCTGACCGTATCATTCATCTTTGCGGCGGCCTGGCTGACCGTGAGATGGAGGCGCAGGTGCTGGACTCTATGGATATCGAACGCGAGCGCGGCATTACCATCAAGGCGCAGACCGCCGCGCTGAATTACAAGGCAGATGACGGCCAGATTTATCATTTGAACCTGATTGACACCCCGGGCCACGTTGACTTCAGCTACGAAGTATCACGTTCGCTTTCTGCCTGTGAGGGTGCGCTGCTGGTGGTTGATGCCAGCCAGGGCGTTGAGGCGCAGAGTGTGGCTAACTGCTATACGGCGCTTGACCTGGGCGTTGAGGTAACAGCCGTATTGAATAAAATCGACCTGCCTTCAGCAGACCCTGACCGCGTGATTCAGGAAATCGAAGATGTCATCGGTGTTGATGCGAGCGATGCCGTGCGCTGCTCAGCCAAAACCGGTGAAGGTGTGCGTGATGTGCTGGAGGCCGTGATTGCGAAAGTGCCGCCGCCTAAAGGTGACCCGGCCAAGCCGCTGAAAGCTTTGGTGATTGATGCCTGGTTTGATAATTACGTAGGGGTCGTGATGCTGGTGCGTGTGATGGATGGCGTGCTGAAACCGAAAGAAAAAATCCGCCTGATGGCGACCGGTGCCGAATACCTGTGTGAACAGGTTGGTGTGTTTACGCCTAAGTCGTTGCAGAAAACAGCGTTATCTGCCGGTGAAGTAGGTTTTGTGATTGCAGGCATTAAAGAATTGGCCGCTGCAAAAGTGGGCGATACCGTGACTTTAGCCGGTAAGCCGGCAACAGAGGCATTGCCGGGCTTTAAAGAAGTAAAACCACAGGTGTTTGCCGGCTTGTACCCGGTAGAGTCTAACCAGTTTGAAGCATTGCGTACCGCGCTTGAAAAACTAAGCCTGAACGATGCCAGTCTGCTATTTGAACCTGAAAACTCAACAGCCCTGGGCTTTGGCTTCCGCTGCGGCTTTCTCGGCTTGCTGCACATGGAAATTGTACAGGAGCGTTTAGAGCGCGAGTACGATATGGATCTGATCACGACTGCGCCTACCGTTGTGTACGAGTTGCTGCTTAAGAATGGTGACGTGGTTCAGATTGAGAACCCATCACGCTTGCCTGAAATCTCACGCATAGAAGAAACCCGCGAGCCGGTGATTACAGTCAACCTGCTGATGCCGCAGGATTATGTCGGACCGGTGATGACGCTCTGTAACAACAAGCGCGGCATACAGAAAAACATGCAGTATATGGGCCGGCAAGTGATGCTGAGCTATGAAATGCCGCTGAATGAAGTGGTGCTGGATTTCTTTGATAAATTAAAATCCGTGTCACGCGGTTATGCAAGTATGGATTACGAGTTTCTGGAATTCCGTGCGGCAGACCTGGTCAAGCTCGATATTATGGTCAACGGCGAGCGTGTGGATGCGCTTAGTATGATTGTGCACCGCTCAACCAGCGTGCACCGTGGGCGTGAAGTGGCTGCAAAAATGCGCGAGCTGATTCCGCGCCAGATGTTTGATGTG